>Ga0255753_1000805_pt1 | contig 39300 bp, 31 predicted proteins | sample 041ome_10_FD_179953 | JGI IMG/M metagenome (GOLD analysis project Ga0255753, IMG submission 179953) | Coastal salt marsh microbial communities from the Groves Creek Marsh, Skidaway Island, Georgia - 041412US metaG (version 2) | ecosystem: Environmental > Aquatic > Marine > Intertidal zone > Salt... | reverse complement strand
ACATAAACATCATACGGCGCAATGGTTGCCGAAGAAGTGAATGAACTTGTGCTAGATCCACCATTGACACTTAGGTAAACGGTGTAATTACTCAACGAGACCGACGAACCGGTAGGGTTGTAAATCTCAAAGCCCTTGTTATTCGAAGAGCCTTCGATGTACTCCGAAAAGTACAACTCGCCACAGTTCTGAGCGGAGGCAAAAAAGCCTGTCAGAAGAGCTGCGAGTAAAAATGTAAACTTGCGCATGTGTGTTGAATTTAGTAGAGTTTAAAGTTAATGGTTTTCGTTTAAGTATGTGTTAATCAAAATCAAGGGTAAGTTTAAATCTCTTCACGATACCAGATTGTGAATCAGCGACATAAAGAATCTTGTCGTAATAGCTTATGGCGCTAACATTACCGAAGCCCCCAATGGTTGAAATGGCATTGGTTTCTGCGGTTGAGGCGGGAGGAGGAGGTACCCCTTCGAGACCCGATGCGGTAAACTGATAAACACTATCTACTCCCGTATCCGCAACAAAAAGGAATCTTGATCCGTCGCCAGCGAGGCAGAGATCAATAGGGTCAACAAAACGTTTGGGCGTTTGTAAGTAGCCTGTGCTATTCGGATCTGAAGTGGAATAGAATATGGGTTGGTACAAGGCACCGAAAGGACCTTCGGTGAATTGGATGTGCTGCACCTGAATTTCTTGGTCTTCGTTTTGATTTAATACCCAAAAGTCAGGACTATTATTTGCGGTCAACTGAGGGGCCTGAGTGAAGCCTTGAAGCGCTAAGGGATTTTTAAAATAATTCGAATAGGTAGCCCCAGTTGCCGTCACCGGTATACTAGAAATCCACTGATGGTCTTTGGTAAATTTGAGCACCGCATAATCTGGTCCAAAACCTGCGTTATTATTACTGTAACCGGTACGGCTGAGGTAGTAACTGTTATTTTCTGCAGGCAGGTTGGAGCCTATGATGGCTACATCAGTAAATTTCACTTTCGCATCAGAGGAAGAGAAGCTGTTTTTAAAGTAGAAAGGATGAACAAGCACAGCTTCTGGAGAGGCGTTATTGAAGCTTAGGGTATTTTGGGCATCTACCAAGTCAATCTCGTAGAGCGCAGTAAGGCTGTAATCAACGCCTGTAATCGTTGTATCGTAAGTACCAATGGCCAAAAGTTTGAAGGACCTGTTTTGTATCACTTTACGCACCCCAGGAACAGTAATGCTACCTTGAAGATTTAAGGCCAAATCGTATCTTAAAATTTGATCATCTGCACTGTCCACAACGTATATGAATTCATCGTATCCTACGTATACATCTACCGGTGCTTGTGCATCATGGATATTTGGTGCGATGGGCACATAACTGATTTCTCGGACTTCATATGTCGGGATTTCAATGAAGTCTAAATCGGTTCGGTTGCCGAAATAGTTTTCACAACTTCCCAGCATTATCGCGAGTAAAGGCAATCCATATTTAAAAAGTCTTACCATGATAGCGGCTTAATTTTTAGTCCAATTGTTCCTTGATAAGTACCGTAAGGAGTTGGCATGGCGCCTACGCCCCATTCAATGGGCCAACCACTGATTTGTCCTTTCATTCCGAAGCCCATCCAAGGCAAAGACTTTTGACTGCCGATCTGGTAGCCTACACTAGTCCAATAGTAACTGCGCCATTGGTATTTAAGGCCAGCTGCATAGAATTCGGCGTTATCTGTCGGGTGGTTGAGTTGAAAGCTTGGCGTGAGTTTTTGATCGCCGGACGCCCAAGCGGTCCATTGCAATCCCATACTGAACATCTGTGGGGTTGCTGCAAGTGCACTTTCATTACCAGTGGGCAAGTTTGAAATTGGAGTGTTCGGTCCAAAATTTGTCAAAGCCGCCGCAAACTGCAGGTCGGCGATATCCAGCTTGTAGAGGAATCCAAGATCGAGATAGACATTGTGCGCCCGGTACACGCCCAATTGTTCTAAGCCGTATTTGAGTTGCATTCCTGCGTGGAAATACTCGGAAAATGCCTGGCTAATACCTAGTCCTACAGAGCTAAGGGTGGCTGAAGTGGTGGCACCTGTGCCTTCAGGCTGCCATACCGTTCGCTCTAAAATCGAGCCAGTGCTCAATGAATTTAGGGTCAATGCGATGTGCTGGCCATTCGCTCGAGATTTGGTTAAGGCCACAAAATCATGTGAGATACCGCCACCTAAAGAGCGGTTGGCAGTGAAAAGTCCTTGTTGATTACCACCACTTATTAGAGCGGGATTGATGAGTGCACCGTAGCTGTGCTCCGTCATTGCAAGACTTGCACCGCCAACTCCAACGCTAGCTGGATCAATAGGTAACTTTAAAAAAGTAAAGGCACTGAGTCCTGCGCGTTCTTCACCGTACGTTGGCAAAAGTTGTCCCTTTAAAACGGTACTACAAAGTAGCAGGAGGGCGAATGCTATGTGCTTATGACTTACCATTTGATCTGAATTCCTGCTAAGATTTGTGTTGGGGCGGAGTAGCGCGCTGGGTTACGCGGATCGGTTCCTGTTTCTTGGGGTCCGTTGTATTCCGGTCGAGGATCTCTCCAAGTAAGCGGGACATCATCCCCGTATTCATAGGCCCGACCTGTAATTGGATTTACCAATTGAGCATTCCGTCTATTGGTAATGTTCATTACCTCGAGGTTCAATAGCACTCCTCCGGTTCCAAATTTAATCAGCGCATAAGAGGCCTTGCCGTTGAGGCCAAACCAATACGTACCTCGCTCTCGGAGGTAGTTTGCGTTGTCTACTCGGTATTGAGGACGGCCGAGGTCATTGTAACCCTCAAGTATTTGAGGAGTGTAGCGGTAACCTGAAGTGTATTGTGCATTTAATGAGGCGCGGAAGCGACTTGAATCGCTTTGATAGCTAATACCAGCATTAAACTTCCATGGGCGGTCCCACGCGAGGTATTGCTCTTGAGTTAAAGGCACTTCTCCAGTTTGCGCAATCTGTAGGGCGCTTTCACGAGCACTATTGGATTTACCGCGTGCTTGTTGGTAAGAACCGTTGAAGAACGAGTTGAAGTGGTCCGTAAGGCGTGCATTCAACTGCGTCTCTACCCCAATGATTTTTGCGTAATCTTGATTGATGTACATGGTTTTGGTAACAGGTCGACCCGTCGCATCTGTAGTAATTACGCGACGTGAGACGATATAATCAAAACGGTTGTTGTTGAAGGCGTTAATGGTCCAACCCAATCGAGAACCAAGCAAGGTCTTATATCCTACTTCGTAAGAGATGTTCACCTCGGGATTAAGGTTTGGGTTACCCAGCGAAGAAAGGAAACTGCGGTCTTGATATTGTGGATCCAGTCCTGCATACATAAATCGAGGATGGGGCATACGCATGCTATGACCGTAGTTGAAGTACAATACATTGTTCTCAGTTACAGGGAAGCTCACATTTAGGCGAGGAAGTAATCGGACCTTCCAACGCAAGCCAGCCGCGCCAAAAGAGTTTTGAAGGTATTGTTCCCGAATTGCATCAAGTACAGGAGAGTTTTCATCTGCAACGGCGTTATCGGCAAATGTGCCTGGTGCCCAGTAGTTGAAACGCATCCCCATAGTGGCTTTGACGCCTTTGTATTCGATGCGGTCCTGCGCAAAAAGCCCTCCTTTCTGAGGGCTGACCTTCCAGATATCATTACTAGAACCAATACTTACGGATGGGGTTGAAGTGGTATCGTTAATGGCGATAGGGGCACCTACCCATGGACGGAATACATCCACCCATTGGTATTCGGTCAATGCATGTTCCAAACCACCGCTAATGGTATGGATGGTGTTGGGTTGGTACGTGAGTTTACCTTTAATCGTATGCTCAGCGGCATAATGATCGTGCCAGATCGGGGTGATCCCACCGTTATTGATCAGTCCGTTTCCTGGAATAAGGTAGTAGTTGCCGTAAGGATCGTTGGGGTTAAAGACCGTGAGGTCCCCCGTGAAAATATAATCCTCATCATAGATTTGATCTACCGTTTCTGCACGGAAAGGACGACCGTTGGCATCAGCGCGGAGGTTGGTGAACAGACGACCGGCAGAAAAGGTCAGTCCGGTCTTTTGGTTGAGGCGTTTGTTGTATCCGAGCACAGTGAGGTTACTGTGGTGTGTATAGGTTGTTGCGTTGTCCAAGTTGTTGCTTCTCTCGTATTGGAATCCTGGTGCGAGCAATGCATCAAAACCAACAATTTGAAGCGTACGCGAATTTTGATTGACCATCAAGCTGTGGCTGTTCGTCAAAGTAATTTTTCCAAACTCTTTGCTTGCGTAACTGAGCTTTATGGTGTGTGAATAGTCATTGCTTTGACGTGGTGCCCACAGTTCGGGGTTGCCTGGGAACATACTTGATTTAAGCTGGTCCGCTGTAGATCCAAAATAATGGTCGGTCCATTGGCCACGAGCTGTGGTGAAGAGTCGTACTTTTTTTCCTGTGAAAGGTATAGGGGTGCTCAGTGTAGCTTCAATTTCATCCGTATTGAAAGAGGTTGCAGAGACCAATTGGTCCGTCTGGTAGTTCAGCCCCCAGCTAAGTTTCTCTCCACCTTCTTTAATCTTGGTGTTGATAATCCCAGCTGAACCGCCCCCATATTCGGCACTTGCACCACCGGTCATTAAATTAAGGGCACCTACAGAGGATGCGCTCACGCTCACGCCACCGCCGGTTCCGGCAAGTGGATCTTGTGCGGAAATGCCATCGATCAAGTATTCTGTCTCATATACACGGGCCCCACGAATCTGGAGTCCGTCGGTCGTCTTTTGGACCCCGGCTTGCTGCGCCAAAACATCTTCGACGCCTTTCGCCACCAAAGCACCAATCTCGTTGTCGGTAAGGGTGATGGCTGAAGAAGCCTTTTCCAAATCCACTTGGTTTTTACGACCAACCACGGTTACCGCCTGCAGCATTTCACTCTGCTCGCTCAGTTTAGCATTGAGCTTAACTGTTTTTCCAGCTCCAATTTTAACATCATTGAACTGCATGGGTTGGTAGCCAATGAATTGAAACTTTACACTGTAGGTTCCGGGCTTAATATCACCAATCTTAAAGTTTCCATCAAAGTCAGTCAGCCCTTGGTAGAATGTTCCAACAATAGTAATGGCAGCATTAGGGAGTGGTTCCCCATTTGCCTTATCAATGACAGTACCGGAAAGCGAGCCTTTACCCTGTCCAAACGACAGCGTACTGACCAGTAATGCTATGAGGATGTGCCAGCTAGAATACCGCATTGAATACATGATCTAAAAGTTCTTGACCGCCTTCGTTGGGTCGTGTGAATAGGTGTAAGGGCAGGGCTATAAATACTTGGTTCACGGAACCACTTTGGCTTCTAGTTGCTCCCAAAGTGCTGGCGCCATTCCATCCTGCAATCTTGGTCAATTGCCCGTTGTACAGTGGGCTTGCATCGGCAGAAGGTACCACAGGTACAATACCAAGTACAATGTTTTGTGGACGCATGGAAGGATAACCACTGACCAATGGAACAAGACTGCTGTCGTTCGTAAGACGCGCTTGACCACTACTAATGACAAGAGATTCAATGGGGAAGATGTCCAAAAAGGCGCCTCCAGCCATCGGTGCAGAAAGTTGCGAGGCAGTGAAGAGTTTACCGCCTTGTTGCAAGAATTTCTGTGTGCTTAATGCTAGAATGTTTAATAAATAGTCCGAGCCAGATTTGGTAGGGAATACGGTGGCATCTGTGAATAAGGCAATCTGAGAATAACGCGACATGATAATCTCGTACGTCGGATTCCAGTAGGCAGGTATGCCGGCGCCCGTTACGGCGTCCATTTGGATGTAGTCGTATGCAATGTTAGCACTGTCCATCCAAGCCTTATAGTAGGTGCCTAGGTATTCTGCTTGCCCGTTGATGAGCAAGGTATTTTCAGTGGAAGCGGACCAAAGAAATCCTGCCGAAGTATCAACGGCGGAATAAATGCCCGCGCGATCTTTTGCCCTCAAATAAAGGAAATTTTCTCCCACGAGGTTTGCTCCGCTGAGCGTGTCCGTCCATTGTGCATTCTTGTAAAAATCGACCACTCCGTTACTGTTCAAAGCAAAAGATAAAAGACTGGGTTGGGTCCCAATGGAGAACCAATTCCCATTATTCAGTTTCACTTCAACAAGTTCAATTGTCGCATCGCCATCTTCATCCGTAGCGCGCCAATCTAGAGTCGCGACGATGAAGGCGGAATCGGGTAGGGTGCCGTCGGGGTCAATAACCACTTCGGGTGCCGCATTTTTGATGGGGACAATGAGTTGAGCTGGACTTTCGTCGACGGCACCTTCATTGTCTACAGCTGAAATTTCAACGAGAATATCGGCCGTGTCTACCCCAGCATCAATGCTGAAACTGAATAAAGAATCTGTGGCTTTGGTAAAACTACCGATCCCATTCACTGCTACATTATATCCAGCAATGTATCCGTCTTGGTCTGTTCCATACCAATGCAATTGAACGTTGGTGCCTAGGCGTAGGTCGCCATTGCGAACAATGGTGTCCACCTGAAGCTGAGTGTCCGGGGGCAGGTTCTCAATTGGGGTGCCGTTGTCGCGGCACCCCAATAAGAATAAGGTTGCTATGAATAAGACCGCTTGACGCATTAGTGTTGGATGAAAATGCGAGCAGATTTAACACCTTCAGCAGACTGAAGTTTCAGAATATACATGCCTGTAGGAAGTGCACTTACATCAATGCGCGTTTGGGCGTTGAAGTCGGTAGCGTGTACGATGCGGCCTTGGGCGTTGAATAATTGGACTGTACCTGAAGTAGTTGCCTCCACATTAAGTAGGTCACGTACTGGGTTCGGGTAATAGGTCCAAGTGCTTTGCCCCAACTCCACGATATTCAATGGTGAAGTTGGCACGTATACGCTATCCAAAGTGAGGTTGGCGCCTATGAAGTCGTTGTTATTGCGAGGTACAAGACGGTAATTTGAGAAACCATAGAATAGGATTCCCTCAATAGCGTCGAAGGTCATGGTGTCGCTCACAACGATAGGGCTCACATTCATTTCGCCATCTAAGCTGCCGTAAATGGTATCAGTAACCAATTGAGCGTCCAGCGAGCTGTACGCTGTCGTGCTCTGGCGACCTGCCAATACGCGTCCACTGTGGCTCACATCTGCAGTATTTGAGCTACTCACGGCCCAATCGCCGAATCCAAGATTAGTCTGGCTAATAGCAAGTTGACCTGAAGGCAATTCGTAACGAACGTAAACACCTTCGTATGGCTCCCATCCGAAGTTGGCATAGCTCGCAGAATCTGATGGATCCAATACAGTAGGAGCCACCGTACCTAAGTTTCCAGTTTTGCTAGAAGAGGTCACATTCAAGCGTGTCATACCGTAGTATTCTTCTACCACACCGGTAATCTCAACTTCTTCGTTGCGGTAGTAGGTGTTCAGGCCAATTCCCACACACCAAATTCCGCTCCATGCCGAACCCGTTTCATCTTGGATATATAGGTAGCCGAGGTCACCAATTTTTGTAGAAGAAGTCACAATTCCTTTTACAGTTACTTCCTGTCCTGCAAGTGGGCTGTTGCCGTTTGGATTCAAGGTATACTGGATGTCGTAAACCATCATTCCGTTGTCGCGCACGGTGTAGAATTCAACGTTTGGCGTGCTTTGGGTTGTAGGTTTTACAGGATACCAACTTTCGTTGCCGTCATTATCAGCTGCATAGATGTAGTAGCGCACCGTCTTACCATCGGCTTGCGCAGGAATTTCGTAAACATATTCGTCTGTTGTTCCTGGGCTCAATGGCAAGGCATATACAGGCATGTTGGCAACGCTCACTGAATTATCTGAAGTCCAAGCGATGGCAACTGAATCTACCGTTCCGTCGTAATCGGTGATGTTCATGATGAGCTCAACATCCTGATTTGATGTAGGTACGGCTGGATCGCGCTCAAAGTTTGCAATGTACGGAGGCGCGTAGCCGATGTCGTAGTGTGTACTATCAAATGGATTGATTTCGTAGCCTCGGCCGTTATCTCCCGTACAACCGTTTGCATCGTGGCGAACCACACCACTAAGGCTGTTAAAGAAGGTACCCGGTACAGGAGGAACGAATGAACCTTGTGTTTGGGGCGATTGCGGATTAACGGTGCTGTATGAAGATAACTTTTGCGCCAAGAATCGGTCACTTACATTTATGGTATTACCATTGGCATCGGCAACGTTAAAACTTACACGGTTTCCAGAGAAAGGAATCACGGCTGTTACGGTTACGTTTTCAAGCGTGACGAACGAACCTTCGTATTGCTCACCGGTAGTCAGTTGGTTGACTTGAAGGGCGTCGTTAAGGTCGCCAAGAGAAGCCGTATCACTGGTTACAGGGTCGTTGATGGTACCTACAATGCTAAAGCTGTTTGCATCCACAAGGCTAAGCTGATTCGAGCCGTTGTATTCGCCAACCAAACCTTTGATCTCTACGATATCACCGGCCAATACTTGGGTAAAAGTGGAAGGAACCTGAAGTGAACCGTCTGATGCTGTGTATACACCCATCACTTCAATCCCAGCCCACGGTGAGCTTTGACCGCCGACAGCAGTATCTTGGATAAAGATGAATGGACGCAAGCCACCAGTTACAGATCCTGAAGCAACTTCAGTTGCCCATCCTGGTGTCACAACAATACCTCGTGTGCGGATGGTTTGTCCTAAATAGGCACTAGTATCATTACAAGCCGCCAAATCTGTTGCGCTGACGTTGTTGATGTTGGTAATGCTAACGTAAGGAACGGTCTGCGCTGATGCAGCAAATCCCAATACGGTCATGGCCAAAAGGAGTAATCTTGTTTTCATTATTTAACAATTATAAAAGGTTCAGTATATCGTTTTCCAGTTTCTAAGTCTTCTACATGCAGTAGATAAGTACCGCGCGCAATGATTTGGCTTTCCATTGAAAGTAAATCCCACGCGTGCTCTCCACCCGAGAAAGTGTTTTGATTCGCATCTTCTGCCCCAAATGAGCGGAACCAGCGTATATCAGAGCCATCATAATTTGGGGTGTGCTCGAAGGTGTCGATGAGATCACCTGCCGCTGTAGTAATGGTAATGCGACAATGAGAGGGGAGATTGGCAAAGATGATCTTTCGGCTTTCCTCTTGGAAGTTACTCTGACCTTCCCATCCTGCGCTCAAATAATAGGGGTTTGGGTAGGCATAGGGTCGGTCTTCGCCATTTCCGGTTTTTCCGGGAAAGGCACGTATTACGCTCGCTAGAGCTGAACTTTCTAGGGACTCTAAGCCTGTACTTGGATCTCCTTTATCAAAAGCCGTTACTGCCAAAGCCGTTTGCCATCCATTGGGTAATGGGCTAAGAGTGTAGGCAAAATCGTAAGCGATACTATCGTCTTCGAAGTAAACTGGGCTAGCGAGTTTGACTGCATCAAATCCGTTGTTGAATCCAAATACATTACCCGTGCTATCGAAAGATGCGATAAGGTTTAAGTCACTGGCTAAATCGGGCGTTCCGAAGACATCAAACCCGGTTGAGGTCGCATATAGATTAAACCCTTCAAAGTCTCTCTTTTTCGAAATAGGATCTAGGCTATTTACACTATTTGAAGCCCAGTAGATGGTCGCTTCTTGATCGCCGGCCTCGACGCGTGCGTACGGTATACTTGGAGGTGTAGGAAGAATGAAACGGGTGATTTTTCCATCTCCATCCTTGTCCTCTCCTTCATCTAGCAAACCATTAAAGTTGCCGTCTTCTCCGTTATATGTTGTTTGTGCCCAATTGGCCGCTGCTAATAAACCGCTTTTTTGAACATCATTGTTATCCGCGTTTGGATTGCCGTCTTCCACTTTTTTGGCGACCACATACGCGAAAGCAATGGTTATTTCATCACCGGGAGCGAAGCTTGCAAAAGGACCTGCCGACACCAGGTCTGAGCGGTTTCCACTCTTGTTCAATTCATCTTGAAGATCAACACCTAATGTATTCTGACAACCGGGACCTGCTGGGTTTGTCCAACATGGGCTGTGGTTGAAGCCGTCGGCCATTTTTAAGTAACGTTGTTGGTCTGTGGTTGGAAAGAAAAAGGTACTCTGGCCGCTGTTGTTAAAGACCCAAGCGTTGTAGTTTACATCGAAAGTACTATCGGTTTTGGGATGGCGGAATCCATCTTTATCCTCAGCGCCCAAATATACTTGACCTACATAGCTGTCTGTAAAACCTTCATCTCCGGTTGCATCGTAGCAATAAGCTAAATTCAAGCTGTCTACAAATCCATTCCCACCTTGTGAATAGAATACGCCACCTCCTGCGCCCGCAGGAGTAATGTTTATGTTGCGAACTACGGTGTTGTTCCAAAGACCGATGTAGAGGTCGTCAAAGGTTTGCGTTCCTTCATTCGTTATGGTCAAATTTACAAGGGCCATGAAATCAGAGAAGCTATAATTCCAATTCATCACACGCATTTCAACAACCAAATCCATCGGGTTTGTGTGATTGTTGATCGGAATGGAGGTGCCCGGGACTAAGAGTGTGGAATCGGAGAAATACGAGACAAAATCCTGATGGCTTATGGCGTCTGAATTAAAGTTGGGCGAGGTTTTGAGACTACTCATCTCTTTAACTCCAGGTCCTGGAATAGGGTTGAATTCAAATCCGCCTCGACCCGGTGCGTAGCCTTGGGGTGCATCATAGGCTGAAGTACTCACACGTATTACGCCATTTGCGGTTCCGCCAATCCAAATCCCTCCTTCGAAAAGGTGTTCAATACCCGAACCTGCAGGATATTCTAAAGAAGGTGTTCCAGTTCCATCTTTATAACCGCGAAATGCATTTCCAAAAGTTCCGGCATTTGTTGCGGAGAGGCGAATGTTCGCTTGGTTGGTTTGGTACTCCTCAAAATTTTGTCCTTTGGCCTGGAGAATTCCGGCAATCAAGAACACGATTGTATAAAAGGAGTTTAGTTTCATTGAATAGAAATTCTAGCGCTGGATACTGTGTTATCTGATTCCTTTATGAGTACATACACCCCACTTGAAACAATGGGGAGCATGGTGTTCTTTTCGTTGGAAGACCAAAGTAGCTGTCCGGCGAATGAATACAGTTTTAATGTAGCCTGATTGTCATTCTCAAAGACAAAGGATTGTGGTAATGGATTTGGTAGTGTCCAATGCGGATCATTGGTGGCGATGCTCAAAGATTGTCCTTCAAGATCAAAATCCGCGATGACCGGAAGATGGTCGGACAAGAGGTATAATGCGCTGAGTGTCGCTGAACCTACGCTGTAATTGGTACCTGAATTAACCGCGTTGTTAAAATGGTTTCCGTCATTCCCAACCACGATGTAAGTATTTGGAGCGTACGTAATGCGTTCGTCGCCTTCAGTTAGCGACTCTGAGCATAAGATCATGTCAAATCGATCATCGAGGCCGCCTCCAGAATGACACGTTCCCGAGGTCCTTGTGCTCTGGGTATGCAATGAAGCATAAGAACTGTTGTTGTGCCAATTTCCAATGGAAGTCGCAGGGTCTTCAAAACGGAAGGTGTTGCCTGCAACGAGCGTCTGGAATCCAGTTTCGTTACTTGAATAGGTATTGAGATCACCCATCAAAATGATGTTATCTTCATTGTGTGCATCCACCCAATCTATGATGGCTTGGGCTTCTATTGCACGCGCGCTTTCGTCAGAAGATGTATTGCCTGCTTTGAAGTGAGCGGCGATGACCACAAAGGTTGCCGTATCTGAATTTCCCTGAAGGAGAGCATCCTTGTAATAGAATCGGACCACATCGATAAGTCGGGTCAAATTAGTATTGTTCGCGTCCTTGGTAATGGTCCAATGATTCGTGATGCCAAAGAGGTCGTTTCGGTAAGCTACCCCATTGACCAACGACGAGAACCCATTGTGGGTGTGTTGCGCCATGGACCAATGCGTCGTTGTGCCTGTATTGAAGCTGTTGTTTAATAGGTAGGTCAGGTTATTTGGGTTACTGCCTATTTCATTTAACACAACAAGATCGGGTTCGACCGCCTGAACAATGGTTTTAAGGGCATCTTCCTTATTTGCAGAGTTGTTGTTTGATCCGGTACAGTAGCTCGTGGTGTTCCGGTAGTTCAAAATATTGTACGTCATGAAACGGACTGTGCGGTCTTGTGCAAAACCACTTGTCACTAAAGCGCTTAAAAACAATACTTTGAGAAATTTCACACGGATTTTCATTGGACGGATAAAGAAACGAAAAAAGCCCGGTTTTTACCGGGCTTTTAAAAATTAAGATAATGTCAATTTAATTCAGAAGTTCTCGAACGATACTGCTGATAATTTTACCGTCTGCACGGCCTGCCATGGCGCCAGTTGCTTGGCCCATAACTTTACCCATATCGGCCATCGAACTGGCTCCGGTTGCATGAATAATCTCCTGTACCTTGGCTCGAATCTCATCTTCGCTCATCATTGCAGGGAGGTAGCGCTCAATCACGGCAATCTGTTCTTCCTCAGGCTCTGCCAAGTCAATGCGATTTTGCTCGCGGAAAATGGTGGCGCTTTCAACACGCTGCTTGCGCAGTTTGGTCAATAGCTTTAATTCCGCCGCTTCGTCCATTTCCTTGGCGCCTGCTGCTGTTTTTTCATTGAGCAGGGCGGTTTTAATGGCGCGCAACGCTTCGAGTGTGACTTTGTCTTTTGCTTTCATGGCCTCCTTGAGGTCGGCCATCACTTTCGCTTCTAACGACATAATTAATCTACGTTATCGTGTAAGAATGAATTATTAGTTCTGATGTTTCCTTCGGAATCTACTCCGAGATTAGAAGGCGTTTGGGCACTCTTTTGTTCAAGGTCAAAGTCCAATCCTTGACGCTTATACGCTGGAGTGCGCTCAACCTCAGTAAGATTCTCTTTGAATCGGTATCCAAATTTTTGCAAACGATTCATGCGCTCTTGAATCTTACTTGGAAGTTCTTGAGCAGTGCGCTTCGGTAAATGCGCAATAGGCAGGTCCATATCAACATCGAGAGACGTTTCGGTCTCTTCCTCATACGTCTGTGCCGTTTCCTTTATTTCAAAGCGCAGTTCCGGATCATCTAACGTATCAACTTCAGTAGGGTCAACACTTGCTTGCGGCTTGAGGTCGAATTCCGAAGAAGGCAGCTTGAAACTGCTTTCCACTCCTTCCATATCGGCTTTCATCTTGAGATCGGGCATCTCGCTCAAGCTCATGTCAAAAGGGTCGTAATCGCGCTCCTCCGGTTCGTCTTCGTCCTGTTCAAAGGTGGTTTCTTCGTTGTCAAATTCAAGTGTGAATCCATCTCCCTCGATATCGTCCAAGGTGAATGCAGCGCCCTCACTATCTTGATCAAGATCTTCTGACAGGGGTGCTTCAAGTGCTTGTGGGAATTCTTCTTGTTTGGATTCGATCATTCCCGTGCTGCGTTCCATTTGCGCAGGGGCAGGGGCATCGAATTCATATTCAACCTCTTCTTGTGTCTCCATGGCATGAGCTACCTCCGTCGATTGAGCTTCCTCATCGGTATCATCAACAAAAGTCAACTCCATTTCTTCCTCTTCGGAAGAATCAACGGTAGAGAACAAATCCCATCCTCCTGAAAGTTGCTGAGCGTCTTGATCGAACGCTTCCGATTCCATCTCAGGTTCTTCTATTTCTTCATTCACAGGAAGAATGCTCATTTCTTCAGCCGCAACGATGCGTTCTTGAACCTCTTCCTCTTCGTCCTCCATGTCCCATTCAAGTACATGAACCGTAGGCTCCTCATCGATGAATGCATTCTCTTGGATGGTGCCCTCGAAACGCTCCTCGTGGTCTTCCTCCGGCATTTGCGGGAATCCTACCATAGGATCTTCTTGCTGAAATTCTGCTTCCGTCTCAAAATCTTCTTCGACTTCTGCTCCCGGTGTTTCCTGCTCAGCAGCGAAAACAGGCGCCTCCTCTTCCTCGGCTTCCCCCAAATCCATTACCACGCGTTCTTCCATTTCCAAAGTAGGTTCTTGGGTGTCCAATTCAACTTTGGCGGATGGCACTTCAACCGCAACAACAGCTGGGGTATCCTGCGATTCTAAATCGTATTTAACCACCTCAACTTTGTCAGTAGGTAATACACGGGTACCCGTAGGGAACCCTGTCGCGATGATTGTACACGTAATTTTTGATCCTACTTCTTCAGCGTCGCCAATACCCATGATGACGTTGGCATTTCCTCCAGCTTCGCGTTGGATGTGGTCGGTGATTTCGCCGATCTCATCAATGGTAATCTCATGTTCTCCGCTACCTGAAGTCAGAAGAAGCAAAATGTTTTTTGCTCCCTTGATGTGGTTGTCGTTCAAAAGTGGAGAATCTAGTGCGGCGCCAATTGCGGTAACTGCGCGGTCTGGACCTTCACCTTCACCTGTCCCAAACAAAGCACTACCACTATTCTCTAGTACAGTTTTTGCATCGCGCAAGTCTATGTTTTGAGTATAATGGTTGGTGATTACCTCGGCGATTCCTTTCGCAGCGCCTGCCAACACTTCATCTGCTTTTGCAAAAGCGTTTCTGAATCCCAAATCGCCATATACCTGGCGCAGTTTATCATTGTTAATGACAATGAGGCTATCTACCGCTTCGCGCATGGCCTTGATGCCTTCCTCCGATTGTGCTTTTCTGATTTTTCCTTCAAAGCCGAATGGGGAAGTGACAATGCCCACGGTCAGTATACCCATATCGCGGGCAGCTTTGGCAATAATTGGTGCAGCTCCAGTTCCGGTTCCGCCACCCATTCCTGCAGTGATGAAACACATTTTGGTGCCCGTCTCTAGAATCGATTGAATTTCATCGATGCTTTCTACAGCGGCCTGTCGTCCTATCTCAGGATCTGCTCCGGCGCCCAAACCCTCTGTCAAAGAAGCTCCCAATTGAACCTTGTTGGCCACGGGGCTGTGATAGAGTGCTTGCGCGTCGGTATTACATACCATGAAATCAACGCCATTTACCCCCACATTTTTCATGTGGTTTACTGCATTGGATCCACCACCACCTACGCCGATAACCTTGATTACCGAGCTGCGGTTTTTGGGGAGGTTGAATTGCAATCCGTCGTCTATCATATTATTCTACGTCTTCGTCGTTTTCTAACCATTCTCTAATGTTGTTCATAAAGCCCTTCCAAATAGGGTCTTTACGAGGTGGAGCCATGGTGCTCCCGGTCTGTGTTGGTGATCCTTCTTCTTCCTGCACTTCGTCAGTTACCTCTTCTTCAGGTTCGGTAATTGGCGCATTCATTTCTGCTGGATCGTAAGCCATAGTATGCTGCGTTGTTTCCAAGGCCATGGAGAGTAGACCGATGGAAGTAGCATATACTGGGCTTGCCAATTCTTTCACGTAGCCGCTGGCCAAATGCTCGTTCGGGTAGCCAATACGCGTTGGCATTCCTGTGAGGTATTCCACCAATTGGCTCATGTGCTTGAGCTGAGATCCCCCGCCGGTCAATACAATTCCTGCAATCAATCGTTTGCGTGGATCGTTTTGTTGGTAGTTGCGAATCTCTGCGATAACACTTTCCATAATCTCGCGAACACGCGCATTGATGATCTTTGAAAGCGTCTTCAGGCTGATTTCTTTAGGTGGACGTCCGCGAAGACCGGGGATGCTCACTATTTCATTCTCTTTGTTTTCCCCGGGCCACGCAGAGCCAAATTTCACTTTGAGTGTTTCAGCTTGTTTTTCAATGATTTCGCATCCCTCCTTGATATCTTCAGTAATGACTTTACCTCCAAATGGAATTACAGCGGTGTGTCTGATGATGCTGTCCTTGAAAATGGCGATATCTGTGGTTCCTCCACCGATATCGACTAAAACAACACCGGCATCTTTTTCTTCCTCCGCCAATACTGCAGCAGCAGATGCCAATGGCTCCAAGGTGATATCGCCCACCTTAAGCTCACTTTGCTCAACACAGCGTGCAATGTTCTTGATCGAAGCAATCTGTCCTACGACAATGTGGAAGTTTGCTTCGAGGCGTGAACCGTACATTCCTTGTGGGTTAATGATATTGCTATCGCCATCCACCTTGTATTCTTGCGGAAGTGCATGCAGAATTTGCTCTCCGGGCATCATGACCAAGTTGTGCACATTCTTTTGGAGCTTGTCCAAATCGGTCACATCAATGATCGCTTCAGCATCTTCGCGCATGATATAATCACTGTGCTGCATGGAACGAATGTGTTGTCCAGCGATTCCTACCATCACTTCCGTGATTTTAAGGCCAGAGTTTTCCTCTGCCATCTTAACTGCAGCTTGAATGCTTTCAATAGTCAAGGTGATGTTGGCCACGACACCGCGTTGCACACCGAGGCTTTTGCTTTTGCCTATGCCAAGAACTTCAATTTTTCTGTGCTCATTGAGACGGCCAACAACGGCCACAATTTTTGTGGTACCAATGTCTAATCCAACGGCAAGTGGGGCTTGTTGTGTCATTGTTTTGTACTTACTACTTGATTTTTATAGCGCGCATCCAGGTGTTGAATGCGGTCCAATTCTTCTTTTGGGGTTGCGGCATAGAATGCAGCAATCTTGTTCAAATCTGTTTTTAAACGCTTATCGGCATTCGCAGTGATGCTGTGTTTTGCTACTCGTGGAATAATCTCGACTGCATCATTGGAAATGTGGACTTGAGCAATGGACATGTTATTGAAACATGGTGCGTGAATGATTTTATCGAGCATTGGAAGGGCTGCGATTGCCGCAGCGCTATCCTCAATTCCAGTAAGAATGGGGAGATCTATTTGGGTGTTTCTAGGAGCCGGCAAGAGGGCGCCTCCTTGAGTGAGGAGGTGTTTGGATTGCTCCATGAAAACTTTGGCTTTCGCCTGGGTCGCTCGCAATTCCACCACCATTGTGTTGTTTAAATTCCAATATACTTGCGCTTCGTCTACGTATGGCAGTGCGTTCAAAGAGGTTTCTAACAAATGCATATCTATGTGAAAAGCACCGCTATCGTCCTGATTGGCAAGGAATTGATGTACTTCTTGGGCGACAAGCGATTCGTTTATAAGCCTCTGGTTTTCAGGGTATTCGAAAGTGATCTCATGGCTTTTTATTTGCCAATTGGTCAAGGACATTTCTGATGAAATGAAGCCAAGGGCCAAGAGACTAAGGCTAATGGCAATGCCCAATGCACGAAGAATGGCTATTTTTTTCATGCGTATTGGGCTTTAATTTGTGGAACACTATCGCCTATATCTCCTGCACCAACGATCAAAATAACGTCGCACCCAGATTCTATAACAGCCTTGGCTAAAGTCGCTTTTTGTACGACCTTAATCGTTTCAATTCCTTCAGCCAAAGCCTCAGAAGTAACTCCCTCGATTGGCAATTCTCGCGCTGGGTAAATAGGGAGTAGTAAGCATTTATCTGCACGTGCCAATTGGGTTTTAAACCCTTCCATGAAATCTCTGGTTCTACTGAACAAGTGGGGTTGAAAGCAGAGACAAATATTCTTCTTTGGGTAAAGTTCTTCTACACCATCCAAGAGCGCTTTTATCTCAGTAGGGTGGTGCGCATAGTCCTCAATGATGACCGTTGGCTCTGTAGCATGAAATTCAAAACGTCTTCGAATACCACCAAAAGTTTGAAGTGAATTGGCGGCAGATTCTGCAGATACTCCCGCATGCATCGCGAGCGCAATTGCAAGCAGCGCATTTGACACATTATGGTATCCCGGCATGTGAAGTGCGGTCTGAAAACGGTCGTTTTGGACATGCAGAGTGAATTGAAAAGCCCCGTCGGCGGCCGTGATATTACTTGCCCATATGAAGTCGCCGACATTCCCGATTGAGGTCGTGTTTTTCATTCCTGTTGGGGAATAGGTCGGGCCCGTTACTTGATGTTCAAATTGTGCGAATGTTTCGAGCAGGGAATGGGCATCCCCATAGATGTCCAAATGATCGGCATCAGTAGTGGTAATGGCCGCAGCCTCAGGATGAAGGTGAAGGAAAGAGCGGTCGAACTCGTCGGCTTCAACAATCAACCAAGGTCCCTTGCCGAGACGGTAGTTGGCACCTTCATTTTTCATGATTCCCCCAACAAAGGCTGTAGGGTCAAATCCAGCTTCTGTCATTAGGTGTACGAGCATGGCTGAGGTGCTGGTTTTTCCATGGGTTCCCGCAATGGCTAATGTTCGTTTTCCTTGTGATAGCAGTCCAAGCGCTTCTGCACGCTTTATGGGCCCAAAGGCTTTAAAGAATTGCATCCAGGCATTCGAGGAAGGAATGGCGGGCGTAAATATGACGGTGGTATCCTCAGGGGCCCAGCCCGGATAGCTCTGTAAATCCTCACTGTAGGTGATCACAGCGCCCTCTGCTTCTAATGCTCTAGTGAGTTCTGTTGCAGTTTTATCATAGCCAAAGACCTTTAGACCAGAGCGCATAAAATGACGGGCAATGGCGCTCATGCCAATACCGCCAATCCCAATAAATACGATATGTCCTTTCAACTGTTTCACTTCATTAAAGCGATGATGTGGTCTACGATATCTTCAGTCGCTTGAGGTAAAGCGAGCTTTTCTATGTTTTCTGCTAATCTGTCTCGTCGTGCCTGGTTACGTTCAAGGGCGGCCAATTCAACTTCGAACCGTTGTGCCAATTCGCGCTCGGGGATTAAGATCGCAGCACCTTTGTCGCTCAGTGCACGTGCGTTGTGCGTTTGGTGATCTTCCGCCACATTTGGACTTGGGATTAAAATACTGGGGCGGCCTACAAGGCAGAGTTCGGAGAGTGTGCCAGCTCCGGCGCGTGAAACGATGGCATCGGATGCAGCATAGGCCGTAGCCATGTCCTCGATGAATGCTTGGACATGGACTTCCGCTGTGCTTAAACCAGCGTATTCCTCTTCATAGAGCTTTCCACACTGCCAAAGGATTTGCCACCCCTGTTTTACGAGTGCTTCCATGCTTTGTGCCATTTGAACGTTTATTGCACGCGCCCCAAGAGAGCCCCCTAATATGAGAAGCAGCTTTTTGTTGGGATCAAACCCTAGTCCTATTTTACTCTCTTTTGCATCCGGTAAAGCTTTGGTAAATGCTTTACGTATGGGATTGCCAGTGAGTCTAACTTTCGTTGCTGGAAAGAAGCGTTCAGCGTTTTTGTAAGCAGTGCAGATTAGATTCGCCTTAGCGCCAAGCTTAATATTGGTTACACCCGCAAAAGAGTTTTGTTCTTGCACCAAAGTGGGAATACCTAAGCGTTGTGCCATAAAAAGTGCAGGTCCGCTGGCATAACCTCCCGTGCCAATTACGACGGCAGGTTTTAATTTCTTTAAGATGCTTCTACAACGCAATAGTGCGTAGATCAACTTGAATGGAACGTTCCAACTTTTCCAAGGTTTTTGTCGATTGATTCCCGCTATGGGAACACCGGTAATTGGAAATCCTGCCGCAGGAACACGGTCCATCTCCATTTTGCCCTTAGCGCCTATAAAGTGAATTCCTGCATCAGGAAAGCGTCTTTGTAGTTCCCATGCGATGCTCAAGGCGGGAAAAATATGCCCGCCTGTTCCGCCACCACTTATGATAAAGGTTTGTTTCATGGCATGTGGGCGTTTAATGTGTCCAATTCTTCGAGTTCCTGTTCACTCTGTCCAACGATCTTTTGCACGTCCGTATGGCTCACACTGAGTATAATGCCCAATGCGATGCATGTCATCCAGATGGACGAACCACCGGCGCTCAAGAAAGGAAGAGTTTGCCCTGTGACAGGCATCATATTGGTTGCTACACTCATGTTTACAAGAGTTTGTAGCATCATTCCGGAGGCAGCAGCTAAAACTAGAAGGGTGCCAAATTTCGTATGTGCTCTGCGCGCTATGCGCACAATACGTCGGAACAAGCCGGCGTAAATTAATATGACCATCGAGGCGCCGACCAATCCATATTCCTCAGTGATAATGGCGAAGACAAAGTCGCTATTGCTTTGTGGTAAGAAGTTTTTCTGCACACTTTTTCCGGGGCCTTTGCCAAAGACCTGGCCCTCTGCAATGGCCATTTTAGCAAGGTCAGTTTGATAGGAGGCGTCGTCGCTTACGTCGTCGCCCACAAAGTTGACGATACGCGCTTTCCACGTGCTAACGCGGTTGGAGATTTGAGGGAATGCAACAACAATGAGAATGAATAGGGTTAACCCTGCTGCAGCAATGCCGATAATTTTGCCAAGGTGTTTCAGAGGTGTTCCGGCAACATACATGAGCATGAAGGCCATGGCGAAGATGATCGCGGTCGTAGAAAAATCTGCGGGTAAAATGAAAATCAAGGTCGAAGCTATAGCGCCAAGCGGCCAATAAAGGCTCTTAAAGTGTTCCAGGTCGCGCGGTTTTGCAAACCATCGTGCCAGCCAAACCAACAATGCCAACGAAGCAAAAGCGGAGGTTTGGAAGGTGAATCCTAGTACGGGAATGCGCACCCAGCGTGAGGCATTGGCTCCTCCCATTTCTTGTCCTTGTGCTAGCGTTATAATGAGTAACACGATAGCAAAGGGAAGGATCGCAACAGATAGCTTACCTATGATTCTGAAATTCAGGCGGTGAACAGCGTACATCAAAACACCTCCGAGTACCAAATGGATGAGGTGTTTGGTCAGAAACTTTAGGGTGTTTCCACCACCGAACTTATAGGCCAATGAACTACTTGCACTATAAATAGGCAAGAAGCTCACCACCATTAAGAGGAGGATGAGGCCCCAGAGGAATTTGTCCCCCTTTAAATATTTCTGTACCGTTCCCATTCGTTTAATTACAGATTGCGAATGGCGTTTTTAAACTGACGTCCTCGGTCTTCGTAGTTCTCGAAAAGGTCAAAAGACGCACAGCATGGACTGAGCAATACCACATCGCCTTTATCCGCAAGTCGAGCTGCTTTGCGTACGGCTCGTTCCATGGAGTCAGTCTCAACAATTTCTACTGTGCCTTGGAACGCTTCCACGATTTTTGAGTTATCTACGCCTAGGGCAACAATGGCTTTAACTTTCCCTTGCACCAAAGACATGAGCTCGCTGTAGTCGTTGCCTTTGTCTACACCGCCAACGATCCATACCACAGGTTTGCTTTGGCACTCCAGTGCATAGTAGGTTGCATTTACATTGGTTGCTTTACTGTCATTGATGTATTCTACTCCGCTGATGTTTAGAACGCTTTCTAGGCGGTGCTCCAAGGAGTCAAATGAGGCCAGTTTTGTACGGATGGTTTCCTTGCGGATGTTCATCAATTTGCTTCCCAATCCAGCAGCCATGCTGTTGTACATGTTGTGTTTGCCTTGTAGGGCCAATTCTTCAATTGTCATTGCTTCGTTGTTTAGAGTTATTTCTATGGTGTTGTTCAATTCAGTTACTGTTCGGTACGTGGAGCCCTCTCCATTAATGCCGTAGGCGTAGATGTTTGGGGTCCAATTCCCTTCGCTTATGGTTTTTTGAACCCATTTCGTTGTGATGGGGTCATCATCGCAAAAAATGAAATGGCCGTCCTTTTTTGTGAACTTCAACAGTTGCAGCTTACTCGCTGCATAGTTGTCCAGTTTGTATTCGTAGCGGTCCAGATGGTCTGGGGTAATGTTGGTAAGAATGCTGATGTAAGGCTTGAAATGAAGTGCGTCGTCCAATTGGAAACTGCTTACCTCCAATACAATGGCTTCGGGATCGCCCAAGCCCTGTTCGATGCGTTCTGCTAAGGCGCGCCCTAAGCTGATTCCGATATTTCCGGCCAACACACAGTCTTTTTCACCGCTTATGATGTGATGGCACAGGGTAGCTGTCGTTGTCTTTCCATTGCTTCCGGTGACGGCAACAATTTGGGCCTGCGTGTAATTTGTTGCCCAATCTACCTCGCCCATGAGCGGTTTTCCGGAGGCCTTTACCGCTTGAATGATTGCAGCCGAGTGCTTAATGCCAGGACTTTTGATGATCCCATCTGCGGCTAAAATTCGGTCCTGTGAATGACCGCCCTCCTCGTATTCCACGCCCCATGCCTCGAGTAAAACTTTGTCCTCCGTGCTCAAGGTTCCATACTCAGAGAGGAACGCGCGTACACCCACTCGCGCAGCAAGCTGCGCTGCGCCCATGCCGCTTTCCCCGGCACCGATAATGGCAATATTTTGGTAGGTGTGGTTCACTGTATTAGCGAAGTTTTAGGGTTGCAATGGCCAATACTGCTAGCATGATTCCCACAATCCAAAAGCGTGTTACAATCTTGGTTTCGGGGTAACCTTTCTTCTGGTAGTGGTGGTGGAGTGGGCTCATCAAGAATATTCGTCTGCCTTCTCCATACTTTTTCTTGGTGTATTTGAAGTAGCTGACTTGAAGGATCACGCTTACATTTTCAGCGAGGAATACTCCGGCTATAATTGGCAACAAGAATTCTTTACGCACCGCTAAAGCGATAACGGCAATGATGGCACCAATGGCTAATGAACCGGTGTCTCCCATAAAGACTTGTGCCGGGAAGCTGTTATACCACAAGAAGCCAATTGCTGCCCCAATGAAAGCCGCAGAGAATATTACGAGCTCACCTGAATTCGGGATGTACATGATGTTCAGGTAGCTAGAGAATACAATGGAGCCACTTACATAAGCAAGCACCAAAAGTGAGGTGCCGGCAATGGCTGAAGTCCCCGTTGCTAGACCGTCCAATCCGTCGGTAAGGTTGGCACCATTACTAACGGCGGTGATGATAAAGATTACTGCTAAAATGTACACGAGCCAAACCCAGTTTTGTCCAGCATCGCCCATCCACCTTGTGAAAATGGCGTAATCGAATTCGTTGTTCTTTAAAAACGGTAGGGTGGTTTTGGAACTCTTCACGGCGTCCCCATAGGTCATCGCAGAGGATGAATCATCCGCGTAAAACTCCGCAGATTCCACAACAGGAACCTTCTCTTTTATCGTTGTATCGGGATGGAAAAATAAGGTTGCGCCGACGATGATGCCTAGGCCAATCTGGCCAATTACTTTAAAAATACCACGGAGCCCTTTTTTATCCTTTTTGAAGACCTTGATGTAATCGTCTACAAACCCAATTGAACCCATCCAAAGTGTGGTGATGAGCATAAGGATGATGTAGATGTTGTCGAGCTTTGCCCAAAGCAGTGTGGGAACAACGATGGCGAGTAAGATGATTACCCCACCCATGGTCGGTGTTCCGGCTTTTTGATTTTGTCCTTCTAGGCCTAAGTCGCGAACGGTTTCTCCTATTTGAAGACGCGATAATCGATCAATCAAGCGTTTTCCAAAGAGCATTGAAATAACCAAGGAGGTGATGATCGCCATTGCTGCTCGGAAGGTGATGTATTGAAATACACCGGCTCCTGGCAGATCGTATGTGGCGTCTAAATATTCAAATAAGTAATACAGCATGGTTATGCGTTTAAATAGTCGTTTACTTGTTCTACGTCGTCAAAGTGATGGCGTTGGCCATGAACTTCTTGGTATTTTTCATGTCCTTTCCCTGCAATCAAAACCACATCGCCTTCTTTGGCGAGCATTAGTGCGCTCTTGATAGCTTGTGACCGGTCAAGGATGGACAAGACTTTCGATTTTAAGTCGGCAGTTACGCCTGCGAGCATGTCGTCCAGAATGGCCTGGGGTTCTTCATTTCGTGGGTTGTCGCTGGTGAAGATGGCCTTGTTGCTCAGTTTAGCTGCGATTTGTGCCATTTGAGGTCGTTTGCCCTTGTCTCTGTTTCCGCCACATCCAACGACGGTTATGATTTCTCCCCCGCCTTTGAGCTTGTCGATTGTGGCCAATACATTTTCCAATGCATCTGGCGTATGAGCGTAATCCACAATGGCGGTAACGCCCTTTCCTTGAATAGACTGAAATCTTCCTTCAACCGGTTTAAGCATGCTTATTGCTGTGAGCAATTGAAGAGGGTCCTTGCCAAGCTCAACGCCAACGGCATAGATGGCGCATAGGTTATAAGCATTAAAGTCACCCATGATGCGTGTCCAGCATTCTTGGTCGTTGATGTGCAGTAAGGTGCCGTCAAATTGACGTTCCATGATTTTCACCTTGTAATCTGCAGGATGCTTTAATGCGTAGCTGCGTACTTTAGCTTTGGTGTCTTGCACCATTGTCTCGCCATGCTTTACATCGTCATTGAACAGTGCAATGGCCGATGGTTTAAGTCCGTCGAATAAGATCTTTTTCGCGGCGATGTAAGCGTTCATATCCCCGTGGTAGTCCAAGTGGTCTCTGGTGATATTCGTAAATACAGCTACGTCGAAATCCACGTGTGCCGCGCGGTGTTGAACCAAAGCATGAGAACTCACTTCCATAAAGCAATACTTCACGCCGGCATCGACCATAGTACGCATATGCCCTTGAATGGCTAGGGCATCAGGAGTGGTATGTGTGGCGGGAACAATTTCTCGCCCAATTTTTACATTGATTGTGCTTAGCAATCCACATTTTTCTCCCTCCAATTCAGAAAGAAGGGTGTGGAGTAGGGTGGCTACGGTAGTTTTTCCATTGGTTCCTGTAACCCCAACTACTTTGAGTTTTTCACTTGGATTGTCGTACCAATTCGAAGCGATAGCGCTGAGTGCAAAAGCGCTGTCGTTAGTTTGGATGTAATTAATGCCGTCGCGAGTATGCTCGGGAATGCGTTCGCAAACAACCGCTATTGCGCCAAGATCGATGGCGGTATCGATGTATTCGTGGCCATCCACTTGAGTGCCCGGAACGGCGATGAATAATCCATTCTTTCCCGCTTTACGGCTGTCGTAACAAACCGATTCTATAGCAATCTGAGTATTGCCGACAATGTCCTTGATGCGTACTCCGTAGAGCAGGTCTTTCAGTAGTTTCATTGAAGCCAAAGGGTTACGGTTGAACATTGATTCAGGGCAGTTCCAGATGCGGGCTCTTGTTTCATGACTTTGCCATGTCCGCGAACGATAATTTCAATCCCGGCACTCTCCAGCACTTCGACGGCTTCGCGTAGGTCCAGTCCGCGCAGGCTAGGTAGGTAGTTTTTTTCTAGGGCGTTGTAGTGACGTTCAAGATTCGGTTTGGTGTATTCTGCAAGCACCAATTGCTTTGTGTTCACGGTTTGGGCCTGTCGAGGAAGCTGATGGTATACTTCATCGGCAATGGCTTTAAATACAGGTCCAGCCACGATGTTTCCGTAATAGCCTTTGTAATAGTTCGGCTTATTGATCACTACTATACAGCTGTATTTCGGAGCTTCTGCAGGGAAGTATCCAACGAAGGAGCTTTGGTAATCCTTTCCTCCGCGCCAGTAGTTCAGTTGACAGGTCCCTGTTTTACCGGCAATGGTGACCTTTTCGTCATAAATATTTGTTGCGGTTCCGCGGCGTACGGCTCCCTCAAGAAGTATCTGCAACTTTTTGTTAGTCTCAGGACTGCAGATGCCACGCTTAATGATATCCGGTTCAAAACTCTCGACCGAACGCCCATGATCCATGATGCGCTCAACCACTTGTGGGCGAACCATGTCTCCATTGTTCGCTATGGCATTGTAAATGGTCAACATCTGAAGCGGTGTGAATTCTACGCCATAGCCGTAGGACATCCAAGGCAATGAAATCCCCGACCAATTATCGTCTGAGGGTTTGGGTATGTTGGGCGAGGTTTCGCCTTTAATCTGTACACCGGTGGTTTGATCGAAGTTTCTACGGTATAAAAAGTCCACAAACTCATCCGGATCGTCTTGGAATGCTTCCTGAACGAGTTTGACAATACCCGTATTTGAGCTCACCTCGAAAGCTCTACGCAGATTGATTTTACCGTAACCGCCCTCGCGAGAATCACGTACTTTCTTTCCGTATACGGTATAAATGCCGCCATCTGTGTCTACAGCGGTATTGGTATCCGCGGCTCCAGTTTCGAGCAAGGCCATGGTACTTAAAAGCTTCATGGTTGATCCGGGTTCAGTGCGTTCCCATACGGCGTAATTGCGTAATTCTGAGTACGTACTATCTTTTGGGTCACGGCCCAGATTGGCCATGGCTACAATGCGCCCCGTGGCGACCTCCATGACCACGGCGCAGCCGTGGTCGGCCTCGTATTTCTGAAGTTGTTGGTGCAGGCTGCGCTGCGCTACATCTTGAATGCGTGTATCAATGGTAGTAAAGAGATCAAATCCATCTACGGGCTCGACGGCTTGAGGATCATCCAGGGGTTTCCAGTCGTCTCCAGCAATTTTCTGCATTAATCGGTTTCCCGGTTTCCCCTGTAAATAGGTGCTGTAATACCCTTCCAATCCAGCACTGGCTGATTCTGTATCATAACCAATTGTGCGAAGTTTGATGTCAGTGGCCATTTGGATACGTTGCTTGTCCTCTTGGACGATAATTCCGCCTTGATAGATGCCGCGTTTTAGTATAGGGTATTGTCGAACTCGAGTTAAATCGCTGTAGTTGAGTTCCTTGGCGAGAAACACGTATCGATTTTTCTGTGAACGTTTCGTGCGCAGGTAATCTTCCCATTCACGTGCGTTTCGCGTTGGGTTGAGTGAAGCGAGTTTTTCCGATAGTGCGCCTACCTCTTCTTGGAAGACTTCATCTTTTACTGTTACTGGATCGAAGAAGATGGTATATACCGGTTTCGTAGTTGCAAGGGTTTTTCCATCGCTGCTATATATATCACCTCGTTTCGCGGGTATGGAACGGCGTTCGATAACGCGTTCTTGGCTTTGTTTACGCAACTCAGGACCCATGACCAAGGAGACATAGAATAATCGGCCAGCGACAGCAGCGAAGAGCACATAGACCACAGCACTGATCCAAGTAATTTTGCTTTTGATATGGTTTAAATCGCTGCTCATTCTACTACGATAATTTTCTCTGGACGCTCCTCAGGACTTTTCAGTCCTAGGGCCTGTGCTTTGCGCATTACTCGGCTTTCAAGGGATAGTTTTGTGAGTTTTTCACGCGTTTCTGTATGTTCTGCTTCAAGGGTTTGACGGTGTTTGCTGAGCTCGTCAATTCTGTGGACCTTTTGGTCGGCACGGTGACTGGTATAGATGGAGATTAGTGCCAAGAAGCTAAGCCATGCCGCAAAGGGCAACATGCGGATGAGGCCTTCGTCACCAAGTGTGAGGCGCTCTTTTGCGGATGCTATGGCGTTCTTGATCTTAGACATCTTTGGTCCAATTTGTTTCTGTTCGTTCCCCAATACGGAGCTTGGCACTTGTGGCTCTTGGATTGCGGGCATTCTCCTCTGCGGTCGCAATGATCGGCTTCCGAGTGATTGCCTTGTAAGGCACGTGCTTAACTCCAAAAAAGTCGCTTTCAGTCTGGCCAGTAGGTCGCCCTTCTCGGATGAAGTTTTTCACCATTCGGTCTTCAAGACTGTGGTAGCTCATGATTACTAATCGGCCCCCGGGTCGAAGTACTTCAGTGGCGCCATAGAGCATGTCTTCAAGTGCTTCTAATTCTTTGTTGACCTCCATGCGCAAGCCTTGGAATACTTGGGCGAGGTACTTGTGCCATTGGCCTTTTGGCGCAAGAGGTTCCACGAGCGTGCGAAGTTGAGCGGTGGTGGTAATTTCCTCCGTTGCACGTGCCATGAGAAGCGCATTGACTAAGGCGCGTAGTCCTTTGATATCCGTGTGCTTTCTGAAAAGATCGTAGAGTGCTTGCTCCTCGTAAGTAGCGATGACTTCAGCTGCGGACAGTCCGATGGCTGGGTTCATTCGCATATCTAGTGGTCCGTCGAATCGAATTGAAAATCCACGGCCTCCCTCATCAAATTGATGTGAGCTAACGCCTAAGTCTGCTAAGATTCCGTCTACCTGCTTGGCGCCATGTAAGCGAAGGTGGTTTTTGATGAATCGGAAGTTTGCCGCAATGAAAACAAGGTTCGGATGATTGGGAAGGTTGTTTTGAGCGTCAGGATCTTGGTCGAATGCATAGAGCGTACCAGTGGTCAACTGCTCTAAAATGGCTTTGCTATGACCGCCGCCGCCAAAGGTTACGTCAACATAGGACCCGGTTGGGTCAATGTTGAGGCCCTCAAGGCATTCCTTTAAGAGAACTGGATCATGATAGCTCATTCTGACTTGGATTTATTCCGCCCATTACTTCTTCGGCGAGCAATCCAAAGTCATCACTATCCATATTCACTGCATTTTCGTACGCTTCCTTGTCCCAGATCTCAACAATTCCGTTGTGTGCGCTAAGCACTACATCACGGCTGAGGTTGGCAAAGGCTTTGAGATCTGGACTTACCCCGATACGGGATGCGCCGTCGAGCTCAACAAGCTTGACACCTGCGGTGAACAGTCGAATAAAATCGTTGTGCTTTTTGACAAAGCGATTCAAGGCATTGACCTTGTTCATGACTCCATTCCACTCTTGCATAGGATACAACTCCAAACACTTACTAAACACGCTTCTTTTGAGCACAAATGCGTCGTCCATCGCCGGTGACAACTGCTTTTTCAGCGCCGCCGGGAGGCTGATGCGACCTTTCGCATCCATTTTGCATTCGTGAACTCCAATGAGGTTTAACATGTGTGTAGACTGCTCTCTTACAAAAGTAGAATTATCATCCCACGATTTCCCACAAACGTACACATTGTGAATAACTTTTCCCACTTGATTGATTGAAAATTACGCTAGGCCTTATTTACAGCGGTGGGAAGAAGTGGGAGAAGGTGAAAACAGGGTGTGGAAAAGATTGTGAATAGCTTCGGGTCCAATTGGCCCGATAAAATGGCCTAACTTTGCATCAATACTAGAACTGATGAAGATTAACACCGCCGAATTCATGAAATCCTCCGCGCGCATTAGCGAATGCCCGGACCCTATTAAAAATGAGTTTGCCTTCATTGGTCGATCCAATGTTGGTAAGAGCTCTTTGATAAACATGTTGGTCGAGCGAAAAGACCTGGCCAAGACCTCAGGGCGTCCAGGAAAGACGCAATTGATCAACCACTTTGAAATCAATGAGCACTGGTATCTTGTCGATCTTCCTGGCTATGGCTATGCAAAGACTTCCAAGGTTAAGCGTGCAGAGTTTCAGAAGATGATCACGAACTACATCAAGAATCGTGAGAACTTGATTAACACCTTTGTGCTGATCGACTGTCGTCACGATCCGCAAAAGATTGATTTAGAATTCATGGAGTGGTGCGGAATGGAAGGCATTCCATTTTCTATCGTCTTTACGAAAATAGACAAGTTAGGTTCTTCAGCGCTCATGAAGCAGATTGCGCAATACAAGAAAAAACTATTGATGCAATGGGAGGCACTGCCCCCGGTGTTCATGACTTCTGCTGAAGGAAGATCGGGTCGCGAAGAGGTTTTGAGATATATCGACGAACTCAATGCGAGCATCAGTCCACAGATGTATGGGAAATAAGAAGCTTCTTATCGCGCTTTTGATTTTTGGCGCAGGATTGGCCCTGGCCATCGCATTGAAAATGTATCCCTTGTTTATCGGATTGGGCTCAGGAATCGGATCGGCCTATTATTTCAACGCGCGTCCGAAGCAGTAATCCTTTTAATTCTCAGGCGAAAGCAAACCGGTTTTTTCACCAAAATAGCGGGCGAAATCGCGCATATCTGCTGCCAAAGCGGTATCCTCAGTGGCACGTTCGTAACCGTCGGCCATGGAAATGAAAGTTTGATGGTACATGCGCTTCATATCATCCATAAGCATGTCTTTGGTCCAAAGATCGATGCGTAAACATTCAGAATTTTTGTCGTCCCAAACGCCCATCATCAAGGCCTTAGCTTGCTCATTCGTCACCCCGCCATCTGTGGCGTCCCAAGTGATGGTTTCAGGAATTTTATTTTCGTCAAGTCCGACGGTAATTTTGATTTCGCTTTCTTTTTGTACAGCCATTAGGGTTTGTATTGGGCGTCGCGCAGAATTTTCTGGGCATCGCGGATTCGTAGTAAGGATTGAAGGGAAAGTTCACGGTGTTTTTCCGCGTAGGATTGTAGCAATTTATAGCCAATGTATCGGGCGACTCGCCCTGGAATTTCGGTGTCCATGGCCGTTCCTAACTTTGAGAAAGGCGCCGGTTCACTTAGGCGTTGACGCACCATCATATCCGTAGAAAACAGCAGTTGATCTCGTACAAATACCTCCCAAATATTTGCTTCGTTCGATTCTAGAAAAGCCCATTCTTCTGGACTGTAGCCCAATACCTCGGCAGTACTTACTTCATAACCAGTTAATGCCTCTGTGGCTATTGCAATCTTCCCTTGGTATATCATTTGCCCCACCAAGGTCGGGTCATTGAAATTCTCTAGTCCCATTGTCGCCAAAATCGCATGGGAATACGCTACGGGAATCTGGCTTTGTCGCAAAAGCGCGCGTTGGTAGGCAGGGATGTATTCATATCCAGGATAGCCCGCACCCAAGAAATTATCCAATCCCACGAAGGCTTTTGCAGGATCGCCATCCTCTCCTCCTGGGTAGTACAAACAAGGAGTTTCTAGATCGATACCACTGATGTAGAAATACAACGCTTCGGGTTGACGCGCGCCAAGCAATTCACTAGCACGCGCACTTACGGCGTTTAAATCCATGGCGATTGCTTCTCTGTCCATCAAGTTCTGGACATTGGTGTAATGGTCGCGAAGAGTGGGGTTAGCGCGTTCTTGTTTCCAAAAATTTGGGATAGGGTTGGATTGAAAAAAAGGATTAAAATAGGTGGCCAATTCATTCATATCGAGAGAATCCCCACCAAACAAGGCCTCATCAAAATGGAGCACTTCCCACTCAAAACCTTGATCACTTTCTGTTGTATACAATGAACTTGGACCCCCAAATCCTCGTTGAATAAAGAAGCCTAGAGCCACTACGAAGGTGGCGGCGAAGAGGTATATTTGGTACGTGCCTTTCATCGGGTCAAAATTAAGGGGAAAGCAATGAAATTACAGGAAACGGCAGATCATATTACGAATTGGTTGAAAAGCTATGCAGAGAACGCTGGCGTGAAGGGTTTTGTTGTAGGCGTTAGTGGTGGTATAGATTCCGCATTGACCTCGACGCTCTGCGCGCGTACCGGCCTCGAAGTACTCACCCTTGAAATGCCTATCCATCAGCATCCCGACCAAGCTTCGAGGGGCCAAGAGCACCAAGCATGGCTTACCTCTAACTTCTCAAACACGCGCCACCTGCAGGTCGATCTCACTCCGGTATACGACCACTTCGTTGCTGCCATGCAGCCTGGAGGTGCGGACCACGAACTCTCCCTGGCCAACTCACGTGCGCGCCTTCGTATGTCTACCCTCTACTATCACGGCCAAGCCAATGGTTTATTGGTGGCAGGGACCGGAAATAAAGTCGAAGATTTCGGCGTAGGGTTCTACACAAAATACGGCGATGGTGGGGTTGATCTTAGTCCAATTGCTGACCTCGTTAAAACGGAAGTCTTTGCCTTAGCCCGTTACCTCGGTGTAGTCGACAGCATCTTAGATGCGAAGCCTACCGATGGCTTATGGGGCGACGACAGAACCGACGAAGACCAGTTGGGCGCTACCTATCCCGAATTGGAATGGGCAATGGCACAACACGAGGAGGGTAAGTCGGCTTCAGATTTCTCAGGCCGTAAAGCCGAGGTTATGCAGATTTACTTGCGATTTAACACGGCGAACAAGCATAAAATGCTGCCTATTCCGGTATGTGAGATTCCGGAAGCGCTGAAATAGTGTTAATAGGGGAAAGTTATTCCCATTCTAATGTCGTATTACCCGACTTCTCTATCTTTTAAAGAGGTACCATTTGAATAAATCAATGGAAAGCCTAAAGACGGAATCAGTTCCGCTAACTGCTGCTATTCAGTTAAATATTTTACATTTGTACCATAATGGTACACATTAATTGTTATGGTGATTATTAGTAGTCGTGAGTTTAGACAACATCAAAAAGAATATTTCGAACGCGTAGACAATGGAGAGCACATTATCGTTCAACGTGGAAAGGACAAAGCATATGCATTGACGCCAATCACGCCAAACGATATGTACTTCAATGCGGGAATGTTGAAACGGCTAAAGGACAGTCTAGAACAAATAGAAAATGGAGAATATCAAGAATTCAGCAGCTCAAAAGATATAAGTGAGTTGCTGGGTCTATGACGTATAACCTTTTATTTTCAAAAAATGCTTTAGACGATATACAATCACATCGGAAGTCAGGTGATCGGGCTATCTTGATGAAGATTGACCAACTATTGAATGAACTAATCAATCACCCTTCGACGGGTACGGGGCAACCTGAAAAGTTGAAACATGAGCTTTCCGGCAAATTTTCGAGAAGAATTAATCGAAAACACCGGCTTATTTACGAGATCGATGAAGTTGCAAAGACGGTGTATGTTTTAAGTGCGAAGGCGCATTATGAGTAATCTTGTAATATTCGCTCTAGCATAAGGAAATCAATATGAATGGTTTTATTCCAACCTCACCTCATCCGTAAAGAAATAGCTTTGATACCCTGCACCCGGGTGCCAATCTTGGAGTCTACCGGCATTGGTATACGTAATGCGAATAGCCTTCACTAAATCAGTTCTAGGATTGCTCAAGACGACGTCGTGACGGACGGCTTCTTCTTGTCCTAAAGGATTGTCCATTTCCATGGCGCCGAAGAAATGCCACTGATCGTCGCCTTCATACAATACTTGGACTTCCACTTTTTGCGGCGCAGCGATCCAAGCACGGATGTCTTTTAGAATACCGACATGTACGGTTTGGACTTGTTTCGACTTTTTCAAGTTGATTTCTAGGGTCGCATCGTGGCCTTGCACTCCGACCCAATGTCCCTTGCGCCAATCAGTATCTCCAGTGATTCCATCGACCATGGCTTGAGGCCCTCCAGCCGTGTATTGACCGGATGGATGTCCGACCACCCAGGCAGCTTCGAGGTTATCATCGCGCTTGCTGAATACCGCTCGCGCTACATGATTACCATAGCCAAAATGCGGTGTTATAGCAGTTACAAAACCATTGTCATACGCCGTTCCAATGCGCACACGGCCCTTGCGGTCCTTCTTCCATTTTACATTTTCATAGCTATGGTATTGCCATAGATCATATTGTCCTGTTGGGATGATCTCAACTTGGGCGGTTCCGGTAAAGGTCCGCGGTACACGGACGATTGGTGCCGGTGGGGTAGGGTTTTTCATCTTGGTGGCATAGCGATGAACCTTTCCCCAATCTGATGGTTCGTCGCCACGTTTTACCTTCCATTGGCCGCCTTCGAGTAGTTCGTCGTGCGTGAAATAGCGCTTCTGGAATATCGGTGTCTCTAAACTTTCTCCACGGTCGTAGTCCATGATGTAAGTTCCTACATCCTCAACCGTGATATCCAATTCCTTCCCGTTAGGTAATTCTAAGTGAATGGCATCCCACCATGGTGTCGAAATTTGGTATTCGGGCTTGCCCGGTACTAGGGGATACATGCCCATGGAGGCCATTACATACCATGCACTCATCTGTCCGCAATCCTCATTTCCGCTCAGGCCATCTGGTGCATTCTGGTACTGCGACCCTAATATGCGGTGCACCCAATAGCTGGTTCGGCGTGGGTTATTGGTAGCGTTGTAGAGGTAGGCGATGTGGTGCGAAGGTTCGTTCCCGTGCGCGTATTGGCCAATGAGCCCAGTGATGTCCGCTTGGTCGCGTCCTGTGGTGTGCGAGCTGGCATAAAAGAGTCCGTCGAGGAGGTCTTCGAGGACATCGTGACGGGATTTTACGAGGAGCTTTTGCTTTTTGCGGGGCAGGTTGTTCCAATTTTCCCTTCCGCCACGAAAATTGGTCAATACTTCCATCCATCCCTCAATATCATGAACTGGTGAAAAGCTGTACTGGAACGCATTGGCTTCCGTGAAATGATTGTTGACCTCGCGCGGATTGTACGGGCTGTAAAAGTCTCCATTAGTGCGCGGTCGAACGTACCCGCTCTCTGGATCGATCAAAGAGCGGTAGGCAGAGGAGCGTTGGTCGTAGGCCATATAAGTATTCCAATCCTCAAAGCGCTGAGCTGTCCAAGCGATACAGGCATCGTCATACGCATATTCTAATGTTTTCGAGACCGATTCGCTTTCGTCCTCAATACTCAAGAACCCAGATTCTTGATAAGCGCCCAAACCAAAAACATCCATCTCGGCTGTAGCGCGCATGGCCTCGAGCGTCAAGGCAGTATCGGTATGGTAGCCTTTGGCAATGGCATCGGCAAGTACACTCACGCTGTGGTAGCCAATCATACAATCGGTCTCATTTCCGGCCAATTCCCATATAGGCAAACGCCCGCGCTGCTTGTACATGTCGAGCATGCCGTACACAAACTCCTGCGTGCGCTCGGGTTGGGTAATGGTGTAGAGTGGATGCGCTGTTCTATAGGTATCCCAGAGGCTGAATACGGTGTAGTGGCGGTTCACGGTATCGCGGTAAATCACATTGTCTTGTCCGCGGTAACTGCCGTCGACGTCGCTCCATAAATTGGGCACAGAATAGGCGTGATATAAGGCTGTCGCATAAATGGCGCGTTGATTAGGTAGGGCGCTTTTTACTTTGCTTTTGGCCAATTCCTTTTCCCATTTATCTTGGGTTTCTGTGAAAATCTCCTCAAAATCGCGTTCAGCGCTCTCACCATGGTAATTCTTCCATGCACCTTCTTCAGAGGTGCCGCTCATGCCGATACTCACCTCGGCATTAACAGTGCCATCGGGCAAGGCTAACCAATAAACCCCGGGCGATAGTTTCCACACAGAATCTGGCGCAGGGAACACTTCGAAGCCAAAGTAAAAATGCTGCTCTCGGGCCCATCCTTCTGAAATTCGACGTCCTTCAAATTTGCCATTACCCAGTGCGCTGAAATCCTGTTTTAAGACACGGTCTCGGAAATTTAAATCGACCATGATGCCTGGTGAGCTGTTTGGAGGGTAGTGCAAGCGTAACTTTCCTATCCTTTCTCCAGCGGTGGCTTCAATACGCGTTCCGTCGTCTAGTATACAAGCATAGTATCCTGCCTGTGCGTGTTCGTCTTCTTTGAAGAATTTAATATGATCCCCTTCCTTGGTCGGTGTGGAATAAGGCAGCATCAATAGATCGCCGTAATCGCTCACTCCGGTACCGCTGAGGTGGGTACAGGTAAATCCGTACATCGCACTATCTGTGTAGTGGTAACCGCTGCATCCGTCCCAACCGTCGTATCGGGTATTTGGACCCAATTGGATCATCCCAAACGGTGCTTGAGCACTGGGATGGGTATGGCCGTGGCCGCCAGTTCCGATAAATGGATTGATATCTTTTACAGAGGTCCACTCGGCATCTTGAGCGGAAAGTTGTAGCCCGATGAATAGGGCAAGTACTTGGGTCAGTCTACGCATGTCACCAAATTAAGAATAATGCGTAAGTTTAAGGAAACACAGAAGCATGTCCAGAAGAAGATTTCTGAAGAATCTCGGCTTGGCTGGTGCGGGCCTCGCTATTAAACCACTATCAACCTCCGCACAAACCGTTCAACCGCTACTCCCGCTAAAGGATTCACCTTTAGTCATAAGTACATGGATTCACGGCATGGAGGCCAATGCGGGTGCGTGGTCCGTGCTTGAAAATGGAGGTGCCGCTCTCGATGCCGTCCAAAAAGGCGTAGCGGTGACCGAAAGTGATATGAATAACCGAAGCGTCGGGCTCGCCGGACGACCGGACCGCGACGGTCACGTAACCCTAGACGCCTGCATCATGGACCACGATAGCCGTTGTGGCTCGGTAGCCTTCCTTGAAGATATTCAGCACCCTATAGATGTTGCGCGCGCAATCATGGACAAAACGCCTCACGTGATGCTGGTGGGTGAGGGGGCTCAACAATGGGCGTTGGAAAACGGGTTTTCTAAAGTAGACTTTGAGGTACCCATTCCTGAGGTGCAGAAGGATTATGAGAATTGGCTCATTAAATCAGAATACAAAACCGGCGTGAACGTCGAAAATCACGATACCATAGGGATGTTGGCCTTAGATGCCAGTGGTCGAATGGCCGGAGCGTGTACCACTTCCGGTATGGCCTATAAAATCAGAGGCCGTGTGGGCGATAGTCCCATCATTGGCGCAGGGCTGTTTATTGACGGCGATGTCGGTGGTGCTACGGCCACGGGTGTTGGTGAAGCGATGATCCGGACCGCAGGATGTGCTTCCGTTGTGGAGTCTATGCGTCGCGGGGCTTCGCCTGAGGAAGCTTGCTATGAGATTGTGCAAAGGATTCTGAAAAAACATCCTGGTGTGAATGGGATGCAAGTGGGATTTCTAGCGATGAACATGCAAGGCGAGTACGGTGGATACAGTGTCTACAATGGATTTAATTATGCATTACGCAGCAAAGACCGCAATGAGATGGTGGATGCCAAATACATGAGAACATGGGGATAAAAAAGAGGGATGTTCAGCGCCGGTGGTGGCGTATTTCGATTGGTGTCATTGTTATTGCTTTGATTGCCGTATTAGTCTCAACGAAAACAGACACCTTTGGTGATGCTCAGGTCTGTCGAGAATGGGCTTCTGTCGAGGCGTTGATTCCACCTGTTTCGTACTATCATTTTGATAGTTCTGAGTGGAATACATTGGATGATGTCATATTTGAATTGGACCCAAATTTATCGGAGGAAGCATATCGTATTGTTTCCAATGAGGACGGTGTTAAAGTATACCATGGAAACGAGGGTGATCATCGTGCTCAGAGCACTTTAGGCCAGCTGGGGATGCTTGGGTCAGAGGTCGCGCTGCCTTGGGGCGAGATTAATGATGAGCCAGTCTTTGGGCACCGCGGTGTACTTATGGACGTGTGCAGGCATTTCTTTACCGTAGATGAGGTCAAGCGACACTTAGACGTCATGGCTCTTTATAAGTTCAACGTACTGCACTGGCATTTAACGGAGGATCAAGGCTGGCGCATTGCGATGGATAAGTATCCGAAATTGGCCGAGGTGGCGGCGTACAGGACCCACGGCGATAGTACTTATGGCGGGTCCTACAGCCGTGAGGATCTCGAAGAGGTCGTGAATTATGCGGCCGGATATGGGATTGAGGTTATTCCGGAAATTGAATTGCCGGGGCATAGTCAAGCGGCCTTGGCAGCATATCCCGAACTAGGTTGTACCGGGGAGCCAGTGGAAGTAGCGACGGAATGGGGTGTGTTTAAAGAAATCTATTGTGCTGGGAATGAGCAGACCTTTGATTTTATGGAGGATGTGCTGGACTATGTCTGTGAGATCTTCCCGTCAAAATACATCCACATTGGCGGCGATGAAGCCCCAAAATACCGCTGGGAGCAATGTCCAAAATGTCAACAACGCATAAAGGATGAGGGATTGCACGATGAGGAGGCTTTACAAGGTTGGTTCAATACTCGGATCGAAAACTATTTAGCCACGAAGGGCAAGCAGATCATCGGTTGGGATGAAATTTTGGAGGGCGGTTTGAGCCCGAATGCGACAGTGCAAAGTTGGCGCGGATTTGAAGGTGGAATCGAGGCAGTTGAACAAGGTCATGATGCCATTATGAGTCCAACCTCACATGCGTATTTTGATTACCCGGTGAGCAGTATTGATGTGCCCAAGGTGTATTCATATAGTCCTATACCTTCAGAATTGGACCCTCTTGATGCAGGGCACATTTTAGGGGGCGAGTGTAATCTTTGGTCAGAGCATATTCCTGATACAGAAACGTTAGATCGTCGGTTTTTACCTCGCGGCATTGCCATGGCTGAGGTGTTGTGGTCTCATCCTTCGGAGCGCGATTATGATGCGTTTTGGGAGCGTCTTCAGCATCATTATCCTATGTTGGATGCGCTAGGATACAGTTATGATGTGGAGCAGGTTCCGGTGAAATTGGAAACCAAAAATGATTCGTTTAAAAACGAACTGAAGGTCATTGTTACAGCGGAGCCAGCCTTTGCAAATCTGGAACTGGCCGTCGAGGCACCTACAGGGGTGACCATGGATAGCGCGACTACTTTTACTGAGCGTGGGGTACATCAGATGAAAGTACAGCCGAATCGTGACGGACATGCTATGGGCAAGGTCTTGAACTACGGATTTGCCGTACATGAGGGATTGGTAACGCACAGTTGTTTAACGAGTCCGCCGACAGAGCCATACACGGGTACCAAGGATATTCCTTTGGCCAACGGGGTTTTGGGATCGGAGAATTATAGAGATGGAAATTGGGTAGGGTATTTCGGGCCCGATTATTTCAGCGGCCATTTCGATTTCAATACGCCCTATCAGATCGACTCGATCAAGATTAATTTTCTTCAGAGCCGATTAAGCTGGATACTCATCCCTGAAAAAGTCATCACGGATATATACGAAAGTGAAGACCAGATCAGTCGTTTTGAATGGGAGCGAAAGAGTTCAACCGCAACGGAAGGCACCTTTATTGAAACAATGGTTTTGGTGCCTGCAGCGTCTTTGCATCCGACTAAAGTTATTGATATTAAAATTCCAAATACTGAGAAATTGCCGGACAACCATCCCTCCGCGGGACAGCCGGTTTGGCACTTCTTGGATGAAGTACAGATTTATGGCCGACCAATTTGAAATAGAAATCGCCATTGAAGAGCCGGGACATGCCGCCCAGCTCATTGACCTCGGCGTGCACAGGATAGAATTGTGCAGTAATCTAAATGAAGGTGGATTGACGCCATCAGCGGCTCAGATTGAAATGACCGTTGATGTCAGTGACCTACCAGTCTATGTTATGCTTCGGCCGAGAGCGGGGGATTTTATCTACAATAGACTTGAAAAGCACATGATGCTTGAGGAGTTGAAAATTCTCAGCGATTGTGGTGCGACAGGAATAGTTTTTGGCGCCCTTGATGGTGGCAGAAATGTGGATGCGGAATTTGTGGAGTTGGTGGCCCAATTTGCTCAGGATTATGGATTGGCCATGACCTTTCATCGCGCCTTTGATGCCTGTGTGCGTCCGGAAACGGCGATGGAGCTTTTGGTGGAATTGGGTGTGGAGCGAATCTTGACCAGTGGGTTTGCTCCTACTGTCGCTGGGGGGCTTCCGGCGCTTAAAGACTTGGTCGAACAGGCTGCAGGTCGCATTCAAATTCAAGCTGGGTCGGGCGTAAGCGCTGAGGTAGTGGATGATCTTTGGACGGCCGGAATTCGGTCCTACCATTGTACCGCTCGCATGAAGATTCCGGCTCGTCCGGGTACGGTGGAAGAGAAGCTCGGCTTTGGTGATTATTGGTCCTTAGACCGTAAAAAGATAGAAGACCTGAACAATGCGCTTTGGCGCAAATTGGCATAAAAAAACCCGCTCGAGGCGGGTTTCTTTTTATTGGTACGCTAGGATTATTTGCCCCAACGTTG
>Ga0255753_1000794_pt1 | contig 39592 bp, 28 predicted proteins | sample 041ome_10_FD_179953 | JGI IMG/M metagenome (GOLD analysis project Ga0255753, IMG submission 179953) | Coastal salt marsh microbial communities from the Groves Creek Marsh, Skidaway Island, Georgia - 041412US metaG (version 2) | ecosystem: Environmental > Aquatic > Marine > Intertidal zone > Salt... | reverse complement strand
TTTGGGTCGGAATGAGTAAAGAGACTGCTCACCAACTAGGCACCCCATTATCGTCAATGATTGGATGGGTAGAATTGTTGAAAGTGGAGCCCAGTACAGAGCAGATTGCAGTTGAGCTTGAGAAAGATGTGGCAAGACTTCAGGTGGTAACCGAACGATTTTCAAAAATTGGTTCTCAACCAAGATTGGAATTAAATAATCTGAGTGAACTGTTGAGAAAGTCGGTTGATTATTTTGAATCTCGCTCGCGCGGAAACGTAGATTTCATCGCAAAAATCCCGAACGATGTAATGGCTGTAATAAATGAGCCATTATTCGAATGGGTCATTGAAAACTTAATTAAAAATGCCCTGGATGCCATGGACGGAAAAGGCCAAATTGTGGTCGAGGTGGATGTTCAAGAAACTAGAATATTGATTGATGTGAGTGATACTGGAAAGGGAATAGCTCAAAGCAAGTTTAAGACAGTCTTTCAGCCGGGTTATACCTCAAAGAAACGTGGATGGGGATTGGGCCTGTCGTTGAGTAAGCGAATTGTAAAGGACTATCATCGAGGAAAGATTTATGTTCTGAAATCGGAACCTAATTCTGGGACAACATTTAGGATTAGTTTGAAGAGATAGATTATTATCGATAAATAGAAATAGAATTATGGCTTGGTTTACAGAGGATTTTGAACTGTTTTTCAAAGAGTTGTCGGAGAATAATAATCGTGATTGGTTTTTGGAGAATAAGAAACGATATGAGAAAAGTGTGAAACAACCATTTCAGGCTTTCGTTATCGATATGATATTGAGAATGCAGAAATATGATGATCAATGCAGGATCGAGCCGAAGGATGCGATTTTTCGAATTAATCGGGACATTCGATTTTCAAAAGATAAGACACCTTACAAAACTCAGGTGTCAGCTGTAATCGGACGAGGAGGGAAGAAAGAGATGGCGCTAACCGGAATGTACCTTGAATTAGGATCGGGGCACGCTAGAGTTTATGGTGGTGTGTATATGCCAACAAAGGAACAATTACAAGGTATCAGACAAGAGATATTGTATAATCAAAAAGAATTCGAGAATTTGATCTCAGATAAAACCTTCGTCAAATACTTCATTGAGATGCGAGGGGAAAAAAATAAGCGGCTGCCCTCTGAATTTGCTGAAATTCAGATTGAACAGCCGCTAATAGCGAATAAGCAGTTTTACTACTATTCCAATTTAGAACCTAAGATCATCACATCAGATAGTCTTATTGATGAAATGTTCAAGCGTTTTGAGGCAAGCCTTGCCATCCGGCAATTCTTACATGCTCCTCTTAACGACTAAATTGATATTGAAGTCCTAACGTAAAAACTTCTTTAAACTGGACTCGTGCACCGGAACCTTCGTTTACGCCATCATCATCTCTGTCGAGAGCAACCTTGATGTCATCATCATAGATTAAGTGCGTGCTCAAACTGGCACTTAACCATTTGTTGATTTTCATGGCGATCAAAGTTTCCCAGTTCACATCGATGTTCCCGACATTTTCAAGATAATTAGCAAAGAAGTCAGCCTTGGTGGCAAAGTTTACGTTCTCCATGATGTCTTTCTTGTACTGCACTTTTAAGAATCCACCGACTTCGTAACGAATGTTTTCTCCCGGATCAACACCAAAGGCACCCGCATTGGCCAATCGTTGATTATCTACGATCGTGATTTTTGCTGTGACAGGGGATAAATAAGCGCTGAACGCTGGGCTTGGCTTGTAGTCGATACCTGTACCAATTAATATGTATGCAGGTGCAAATGGATCTGAAATGATTGGCGATGGATTCACACCGTAATCACGACCAACATCCCATTGAGTTCTGAATGTTGCCATTGCCGCCCAGAAGGTATTCAGCAGTGGGGTCTTACGCCCCAGTTTAGAGTTTATTTCCAAACGGTCATCGGTCTTTTGAAATTTGGCTCCATCGTCTAACTTACCGATTAAAGTTTGACCATATGCAGCGTCAAACGTATTGTCCCACGTCCATTTGTCTTTAGCGTAATTCGCATAAAGACTTAACAAAGCGGTTCCGTTTACTGCGTTGTTACCACCACCTTGCCAATTCGATAAATAGGTTTGACCAAAATTGAGTCCAGTGACTCCTCCCATTTTCCAGGGTCCCTCATCCGCGGCTTCCGTTGCCGCTTTATCCTGTGCAAATGCAGTTGCCATCATAGACAGCATGCATGCAGCTAATAAAACGTGTTTCATTGTTTAGTTTAAGATTTAGTTTTAAATGTGTTAATAGCGCTTCTAGTAAATTCTGATAAAACGAGTCTCCCACTTATTTTGGCTCGTTCAATTAATAACTGATCCCAATTTTCTGTACCCGCCCAAAAGACTTGTTTTAATTCTTTCATGGCTTCTGGACTGTATTTTTCAATTCGACCGAGAAATTTTTCAATATGATTGTCCATTGTCGTGGTGTCTTCAAACACTTGGTTATATAGTCCCTTATTCGCACCCCATTCCGCACTTCTCCATTCGCTGGCATCTATGGACATTTCCACAAATGCTGATTTCCCCGCTTTTCTTTCAACCGCAGGCCCTACTACAAATGGTCCGATGCCTATTGCTAGCTCTGAGAGTTTTAGGGAAGCATGTTTTGTTGCAAAGCAATAATCAACCGCACTGGCAAGTCCAACGCCTCCGCCAACTGTCTTTCCTTGAACTCTTCCGATTACAAATTTTGGACAAGTCCGTATGGCATTAATCACTTTAGCGAAGCCGGTGAAAAACTCTAGACCTTCTTCCGCAGTTTCGATAGCCACCAATTCATCAAAACTAGCTCCAGCGCAAAATGCACGATCGCCCGCTGATTTTAATAGGATGCACCTCGTTTCAGAGTTGTTTCCCGCCTCGGTAATCTTAGTTGCAATCTCGCCTAAAATGTGGCCTGGCAGCGAATTGCTTTGAGGATGATAGAACTCGATAATGCATGTTTTTCCTTGTATTGAGGAATTGACATAAGCTTCGCTCATGATGAAAATTTTTGCAAAGAAAGGGTTTCCATTATATTTCCTTGATTGAGGAGTTAACATGAAACAGTGAAAACTTTTATACGTAGACGCATCCCTCTGAATTTCTGCCTATAGTTTTGAATTATGATTGCACGAATTGTATTGATCTTCATTTTATTCAGCCTGTCAGCAGTGCTTAGAGCACAGGAAGAGGAAAAGAAAAAAATGCCAAAAATTGAGCTAGAGCATTATGTTGATTTTTATGACCAAGAGCATGAAAAAAAATACAGTGAAGGCGATATGCTCTATGGTAAAAAACATGGGGTTTGGACGTATTACTATCGCAATGGTCAAAAACAAGAACAAAGCGAATACACCAATGGCAACTTAAGTGGTAGTGTTCTGTATTGGTTTGATAATGGACAAAGACAATCACTTGGATATTTCAAATTACTATTTCAAAATGGAGTGCTGTCGTCCGTTAGAGATAGTGTTTATAAAGAGTGGTATCCCAATGGCAATATGGCAACTAAAGGAGAGTATAGCTACGATGTGAAAAACGGGGCATGGACTTATTGGTATCCTGAGGGTGATAAATGGAAAGAGATTGAATATGAGAACGGAATGGCAAGACCAATTAATGGTTGGGATAAAAACCTTAAAAAGACACTAGCTGATGGTAATGGAATTCTCTATGACTACGGGGAAATGGGGCCATTGAAATCTCGACTGTCCATCCAAGATTCAACTTTTAATGGACTAGCCGAGTATGTGTATGAAAATGGAAAGCCAGAAATGGAAGGCGTTCTAAAGAATAATGTAAAAGATGGAGTCTGGCATTATTACTATCGTGAAGGGGGGCAACAAAAGGATGTAAGTTATTCAAATGGAATTCTTGATGGACCTTATAAAAACTGGTATCCAAATGGTGAAATCAGTGTCGAAGGAAACCATGAAAAAGGGTTGAAGAATGGACATTGGAAGTGGTTCAACAGCACCGGTGAAAAGTATATGGAAGGAGATTTCTTAGATGAAATGCAACACGGTAATTGGGTGTATTACTTTGAGAATGGACAAATAGAGGCTACAGGAAATTTTGAGAAAGATTTGAGGCAGGGAGAATGGAAGATGTTTTATAAGGACGGCTCGAAATGGAAAGTTGGATCATATAAAGACGATAAAAAAGATGGTCATTGGGTGGTTTATTTTGAATCTGGTCAGATTCTACAGGAAGGTGATTATAAGTCAGGTAAGGAAGAAGGAGAATGGACAGCTTGGTATCAAAATGGTCAAGTAAAGGATGTAGGAAGCTATAAGGCTGGAATAATGGATGGTAAGTGGAGCGGGTGGTATGATAACGGGAAATTGAACTATTCGGGTGTTAGAAAACAAGGTGAAAAAACAGGACATTGGACGTTTGGATATCCAAACGGAAAAACAAGGGAGGAAGGAGATTATACGGATGGTCTAAAAGATGGTAAATGGACCTACTACTATGAGTCAGGAATGATTGATTTCGAGAGCGACTATGAAAAAGGAGCGAAAAATGGTAAGAGCACCTATTATTATGAACATGGATCGAAGCTGCGGCAAGAGACTTATAAAATGGATCGCTTAGAGGGTAAGAGTATTATGTGGGGACCAAAAGAGAATATCCTAAGCGAAAGGAATTTTAAAAATGGATTGCCACATGGCAAGGTGATAGATTATGATGATCAAGGAAAAAAAATTAACGAGGCTGTATACAAAGAAGGCGTCAAAATAAAGTAGGTTTTAGATTCAATAATCTGCATATATTTGCAGCGAATTAAAAGGAAGTGAGGGGAGGTAATCCCCTCTTTTTTTTGCGACATTAATTGATGATTACTGCAGATCAAATTCGAAGTCTAATTGAAGAAAAGCTGGAGGGTTCTGAGCTTTTTATTGTGGACGTAACGGCGAGTCCAGGTAATGCAATCAAAGTTGAACTGGATGGCGATCAAGGCATCAGTATCGATGATTGCGTAGGAGTTAGTCGGCATATTGAGGGCAACCTTGATAGAGAGGTCGAAGATTTTGAATTGAAGGTAATGTCAGCAGGAATTGGTGAGCCGCTCAAAGTTGATCGGCAATACATAAAAAATGCTGGTCGTGAAGTAAGTGTGATACTTACAGATGGCACTGAGCACATTGGGAAGCTTATTTCAGCAGCCGAAGAATTAAAGCTTGTGTTACCCGCATCCAAAAAGAAGAAGCTTCCGGAAAGAGAAATTGTATTGGCTAAAACCGATATTAAAGAAACAAGAGTTAGAATATCATTTAAATAAACGGATTCACACCATGAATGCAGATGAATTAATCGAGTCTTTTCAAGACTTTAAAGACTTTAAAAACATTGACCGTGTTACTATGATGCACATCCTTGAGGATGTAATCAGAAGTATGATCTTAAAGGAATTTGAAGATGATACCAATTTTGACATTATCATCAACCCGGACAAAGGCGATTTAGAGATTTGGAGAAATCGAACAATCGTTGAAGATGGTATGGTGGAAGACGATTTGACTGAGATCGAGTATAGCCAAGCAATAAAGATTGAGCCAGATTTTGAAGTTGGTGAAGAGGCGAGTGAGGAGTTGAAAATTGAAAACTTTGGCAGACGTGCTATCTTAAGCATGCGCCAAAACCTGGTTGCGAAGATTCAAGAGTTAGAGAAGGATAGCATCTACAAGAAATACAAAGACCGAGTTGGTGATATAATCACTGGAGAAGTTTACCAAATCTGGAAGCGAGAAATCTTGGTTTTGGATGATGAAGGTAACGAACTTGTTCTGCCAAAAATGGAGCAGATACCTACGGATTACTTTAAAAAAGGTGATACTGTTAGAGCCGTTGTTAGTAAGGTAGATATGCGAAACGCAAATCCGGTAATTATCTTATCCAGAACTTCTCCAGCATTTCTTGAAAGATTGTTCGAAATGGAAGTGCCAGAGATTTTTGATGGTTTGATTACCATTAAGAAAATTGTTCGTGAGCCAGGTGAAAGAGCAAAAGTCGCTGTGGAATCTTACGATGATCGAATTGATCCCGTAGGTGCCTGTGTGGGTATGAAAGGATCGCGGATTCACGGAATCGTTCGCGAGCTTCGGAATGAGAATATTGACGTAATTAATTTTACTGCAAATTCTACCCTGTTTATTCAGAGAGCGCTTAGCCCTGCGAAGATTACTAGTATCAAGCTAGATGATGAAAAAGGCACGGCGAGGGTATATTTAAAACCTGATCAAGTTTCATTAGCTATCGGTAAAGGTGGGCATAACATCAAATTGGCTGGAAAATTAACGGGATATGAAATCGATGTTTACCGGGAATCAGAAGATGATTTCGAAGATGTCGACTTGGAAGAATTTGCAGATGAAATCGATCATTGGATTATCGATGAGTTAAAAGCTATAGGCTGTGATACAGCAAAAAGTGTCATCGAAATTGGAGCAGCAGACCTAGTTAAACGAACCGATTTAGAGGAAGAAACGATTACTGAAATACTCGGGATTCTTAAATCTGAGTTCGAATAAACTTGGTCAGTATTTTATTTTAACGAGATTCGCAATTATATATATGTCAGAAAACGGTCCCATAAGGTTAAGTAAAGCAGCGAAAGAACTCAACGTTGGCCTCACTACTGTGGTTGATTTTCTTGCCACTAAAGGCATCAAAATCGAAGGTAGGCCCAATACAAAAATTGAGGCTCAAGCCTATCAATTGTTGGTTGAAGAATACGCGCCAGATCGCGCTAAAAAACAAAAATCAGAGGCCCTTTCTCAGACTAAAGTAGTACGTGAAACAATCACGTTAGACTCATCGTCTAAAGACAAGGAGAGAGATTCTGTCGAACAAGACGAAATCCTGATTAAAAATGTTGGAGGATACGAAGAGACAGCGGTGGAGCCTAGCACAGAAGTTACTCCTGTAGAGCCCGCTGTTCCTGCTGTTCAAGCACCGACTGAAAGTGTTGAAGAAACACGGGTAGAAGATAAAGTCAGCGAAAAGCCAAAGGGTGTTGAAATTGACACAACTGACGCCTCTAACGAAAGTGCGGATGGCAAGGGACCAAACATTTTAGGTAAAATTGATCTATCCTCAATAAAGTCGAATAGACCAAAAAAGAAAGCGGACGAGAAAAAGGCAGAGGAAAAACCTGCAGTTCCAGCTCCGAAGGCAAAAGAAGTAGAAAAGCAGTCAAAAACACCTGAAACTCTGGCAAAAAAGGAAGATAGCCGCCCTGCTAAGCCTGAGTTTGTTGAGACTAAGTTTGAAAAATTGACCGGTCCAAAAATGGTCGGTAAAATAGAATTGCCCAAATCATCTCGACCAGATAAAAAGAGCTCAGACGATTCTGACTCCAACAAACGGAAGAGAAAGAGAATCACACAGGTCGTTCCTGGTAAGGATAATAGATCATCCGACAATAGATTTCAAAAAGGACGTAAAGGTCCAACTAAAGGGACACCAAAACCTGAGCTTACAGAAGAACAAGTTCAGAATCAAGTGAGAGAAACTCTTGCCGCTCTTAAGAATAAGGGTAAGTCTACTCGATCTAAGTATCGTAAAGAGAGACGAGAGGCTGTTAGTGAAAAAATTCAGCGAGAAATTGAGCAAGAACAAGAGGATAAGAAAATCCTGAAGCTTACAGAATTCGTTACTGTGAGCGAACTTGCTACAATGATGGAAATCAGCGCTACTGAGGTAATTTCTATGTGTATGACACTGGGAATGATGGTTTCGATAAACCAACGTTTAGATCAAGAAACGCTTACCATCTTGGCTGAAGAATTTGGCTTTACAGTAGAGTTTGTTGGAGCTGATATTGAAGAGAGCATACAAGAGGAAGAGGATAAAGAGGAAGATTTAATTGAACGACCTCCTATTGTTACGGTAATGGGCCACGTTGATCACGGAAAGACCTCTCTTTTAGATTACATAAGAAGAGAAAATGTAATTGCCGGTGAAGCAGGTGGGATTACCCAACATATCGGGGCGTATAGTGTTGAACTCGAGGGGGGTAAGATCATAACTTTCCTTGATACTCCTGGTCACGAGGCGTTTACCGCAATGCGTGCCCGTGGAGCTCAAGTAACTGACATTGCAATCATTGTAATCGCTGCAGATGATGCGATCATGCCACAAACCGTGGAAGCAATAAACCATGCTCAAGCAGCTGGTGTGCCTATGGTCTTCGCATTTAATAAAATTGATAAGGATGGTGCTAATGCTGATAAGATTCGGGAGCAGTTAGCAAACATGAATATTCTAGTGGAAGACTGGGGTGGTAAGTTCCAGAGCCAAGAAGTATCGGCTAAGAATGGGCTGAATATAAATGAGTTACTGGAAAAAGTCCTTTTGGAATCTGAATTGCTCGAATTAAAAGCCAACCCAGAACGTAATGCACGAGGAACGATAATTGAGGCGAGCCTTGATAAAGGTCGCGGATATACATCAACCCTTCTCGTACAAACGGGGACAATGAGGGTAGGCGATATGATATTGGCAGGCTCGAATTTTGGTCGCGTAAAAGCGATGTTCAATGAACGAGGCGCTGCAATTGAAGAAGCTGGACCTTCACACCCTGTGAGTATACTTGGTTTGAATGGTGCACCTAGTGCTGGTGATACATTCCTCGTATTGGAGGATGAACGTGAAGTGAAAAATCTGGCGTTTAAACGTCAGCAACTGCAACGTGAACAGAGTATTAGAACTCAACGAAGAAGAACCCTAGAGGATATTGGCGAAATCATTCAGCTTGGAGATTACCATGAAGTAAACGTTATTGTTAAAGGTGATGTGGATGGATCGGTTGAGGCCTTGGCTGATTCTATGCTTAAGCTCTCTACAGATAATATCGCGATCAACGTAATTCATAAATCTGTTGGTCAAATTTCTGAGTCGGATGTGTTATTAGCAACGGCATCTGATGCGATCATAATTGGATTCCAAGTAAGACCATCAGCCCAGGCTCGTAAGAGAGCGGAGCTAGAAGGGATTGATATACGGTTGTATTCAATTATTTATGATGCAATTAATGACATGAAGTCTGCGATGGAAGGTATGCTTAAGCCTAAAATTGAAGAACAAGTGGTTTGTAACATCGAAGTCCGAGAGACATTCAAGATCAGTAAGGTAGGCACCATAGCTGGATGCTACGTGCTTGATGGCGTTGTTACAAGAAACACTAAGGTTCGATTGATCAGAGACGGAATCGTTGTTTATTCAGGAAAACTTGGTTCACTTAAGCGATTCAAAGACGATGTGAAAGAAGTAAAAACAGGCTTTGAATGTGGTTTAAATATTGAGAACTTCAACGATATTAAGGTTGGAGATATTATTGAGGGTTATGAAGAGGTTGAAGTTGCAAGGACACTTTAGTCCTTGGGCTTAAACTGACTTTCGATGATGTCGCTAAGAATGAATGAAGCTGGATATTCAGGCTTTATCATTTCTTGAATTTCTGATGCTTCTAGCCTTGATCTGAAATCGCCTATACGCAGCACCCAATTCGGGGAACTCCACAAGGCATACGAACGAATTTCGGGGAATCGGCTGATGAATTCTGATTGCTTTTCATAAATGTTCTCGCGTGCATTTGGACCCGAAATGGATTGAATTTGGATTCGATAACCATAGTTGCTGGGAGTCTTCTGATCCAATGAATCCATTGTGTCAAAATACTGAGTAAGGTTGGATTCCGCGTTGATTGTCGACTTATTTACGGCAGTTATTGTGTCTAAATTATTTATTGCGTTTTTCACTTCATAACTCGGAGACGTCTCTAAGTCAGGTGCTTGTGAATGAAGCGTGAAACTTATAAGGAGGCAAGCGGCAAGACTCAATGCTGTTTTTGACATTTCGCGAAACTACTCGCACTCAGAATTTTACGATTGAAATATCTTTACCAAGATACCGCAGTTACTTGATAAACAATTGATAAGCTTTCTTATTTAGAATAGTTTTAAATTGGCTAACGATGGTGCATTTTTAAAGAAATGTTAATGCCCATATTGGCTTTCTTCTAAATTTGCCACCGCTTTCTGACCACCCTTTTTACAACGAAAACTGAAAGAATCTATGCGAAATACGTGGGTGAGCCTAATGAGTAAAATGCTTTTTACATCGGCAATTTTTACCATGCTCCTAATGTCATCGCCAGTACGCGCCCAGCTAGACGGTGAGGCCATATTTAAGGCCAATTGTTCATCATGTCACAAGCCTGATAAGAAGGTTGTTGGCCCTGCACTGAAAGGTGCTCGCGAAAAATGGGCTGAAAGAACTGGTGGAGACGAGGCAATTATTTCTTGGGTTAAGAATTCACAGGGCTACTTGAAGTCAGCTGGTGATTCATATGCCAAGAAGCTTTACGAAGATTATAATCAAAGTGTAATGACCGCCATGGCCTTGTCTGATGATGAGGTTGTTGCTGTTTTAGAATACGTAGATTCATACGCTCCCCCAGTTGCTGAAGTTGCTGCGAATGCGGAATCAGGTGGTGCTGCTTCTGAAGAAGCAAGTGATCCAACACTGTGGTTAGTGCTCATAGTGGTCATTCTGTTTATTGTATTCAGAGTGTTATGGAGTGTTTCCAAGAATTTAAATAACCTAAACCGTCAAAAAGATGGTGAAGATGCAGTAGCTGAGGTAGATTTTTTAGGTGCCTTAGGTCAATACTTTAAGAAGAATCAAGCGCTTACCGTTGTTGTTATTGTGTTGCTGAGTGCATATGTGGCAATATTGGGTTGGGACTGGCTAAACGGGATTGGAGTTTATCAATCATATCAGCCTACTCAGCCAATTTGGTTCTCTCACAAAATACACGCTGGGCAAAATGGAATTAACTGTGTTTACTGTCATAATTCCGTAGAGAAAGGTAAGGCGGCCGGTATTCCATCTGTGAATATTTGTATGAACTGTCATATGGGAGTGCAAGAAGGTAAAGTTTCAGGAACTAAAGAAATCGCGAAAATCTATGATGCTATTGGCTGGGATGCTGACAAAGGAAGATACATTGAAGATTATGAGCAAAAACCTATTGAATGGGTGAGGATTCATAACCTACAAGATTTTGTTTACTTCAACCACAGTCAACACGTTGTTGTAGGTAAGCAAGAATGTCAGACTTGTCATGGTCCTATAGAAGAAATGGATGAGGTTTACCAATACTCAGAATTGACAATGGGTTGGTGTATTAACTGTCACAGAGAAACAGATGTTACTATGGAGGGGAATGGATACTATGAAAGAATCCATGACGACCTAGTGGAAAAACACAAAGAGGAAGGACTTGAATCATTCAAGGTAGAACACATTGGTGGTCTTGAATGTGTGAAGTGTCACTATTAATTGAAGCGAGTTAGCATTATGAGCAACAATAAAATATACTGGAGAGGAACTGAGGAGCTTGAGAAAGATCCGTCATTCGTGAAATCTTCAGAAAAGGAATTCGCAGAGGAACTTCCAATTGAACAGTTTTTAGGTAGTAAAGAATTAGATGCTACAAATACTAGTCGTAGAGACTTTCTGAAGTTCATGGGCTTCGGTATTACGGCTGCAACCCTTGCTGCTTGTGAGACGCCTGTAATCAAGAGTTTGCCCTACGTGGTGAAACCTAATGAGGTAATGCCAGGGATAGCTAATTATTACGCATCGACTTTTTTCGATGGTTTCGATTATGCAAGCATTCTTGTAAAAACAAGAGAAGGAAGGCCAATTCATATCGAGGGTAACAAGAATTCGAATGTTACCAAAGGTGGAGTAAGTGCTAGGGTGAATTCATCTGTGTTGTCGCTTTACAATACCAATCGCTTTCAAAACCCAATGAAAGATGGTGTAGCTACTGATTGGTCAACACTAGATTCAGAAATTAAATCTCAACTTGAAGGTGTCAAAGCCGCAGGAGGAAATGTTAGTATTCTTTCCAATACGATTATAAGTCCATCTTCGCTTAACCTGATAAATGAGTTGAATTCGTGGATATCTTCTGAAGGTGGAGCTTCGGTAACACATGTGACTCATGATGTTGTCTCCTCGTATGGTATGCTTGAAGCAAACAAAAGAACGTTTGGTAAGTCAATGCTTCCTACTTATCGCTTTGATAAGGCAAAGACTGTGGTGAGTATTGGGGCTGATTTCTTAGTAAATTGGATCAATCCGGTTGCATTTGCCAAAGGATATGGCAAAATGAGAAATCCAGAAACTGGAATGAGTCGTCATTACCAGTTTGAAACAACATTGTCAACTACTGGTTCCAACGCGGATGTTCGCGGTGCAATCAAGCCATCTGAGCAAGGCGTTGTAGCGCTTATGCTTCACAACGAGGTTGCCAAATTGAGTGGCTCAGCTTCTGTTGGGTCGCCATCGTTGGTTAATGATGATAATAATGTAGCCTATAAGGTTTCCCAGGCGGCTAAAGATCTATTGAATAGTAAGGGCAAGTCAATTGTAGTATGCGGATCAAATGACCCGAACGTACAGCATGTAGTTAACGCGACCAATCAAATGCTTTCTAACTGTGGATCAACCATCGATACTACCAACGCTACACATCTAAGAAAGGGGTCAGAAGTTTCTGTGGCTGAATTGATCTCTCGCATGAATAGCGGTCAGGTATCTGCTCTCTTGGTGATTGATGCTGACCCATTATATTCTCTTCCAGCATCCATGGGATTTGAGGCGGCTGCTGGAAAGGTGAAAACTAAGATTGCCTTTGCTGAGAAACCAAACTCAACCACGGCAATTTGCAATTATATATGCCCAACAGGGCACTACCTTGAGAATTGGAATGATGCCAATCCTGTTGGTGGTGAAGTGAGCTTTGCTCAGCCAGTGATAAACAAAATTTACAATACTCGCCAATGGCAAGATTCCTTGCTGAATTGGATGGGGTATGACCAATCATACTATGATTACTTGCATAAGGCATGGAATTTACCTGCTACAGCACAAGATGATCCAAGTGTAGTATTTGCTAGTAGGTGGAATACATACATACATGATGGAGTAGGTATGATGACTACAGCAGCTGTTGTTGATGATGTTGTGGCCTCGGAAACACCTGAAGCGGAGTCTGAGGTTGTGCCAACAAATGCATCTATTGAGCAAGCTGCGGCTGCAATTGGTGCAGGATCATCTGACTGGGAAGTAGATTTTTATCTGAAAACAGCGATTGGCGCTGGAAATGATGCTGGTAATCCTTGGCTTCAAGAATTGCCAGATCCAGTTACTAAAGTTGTATGGGATCATTATGCTACGATGAATCCTGCCGACATGAAGGAAGCAGGATTGAACACAATGATGGGAGAACAACAACGTGCTGGAATGATTCGCGTCAATGTTGGTGATAATTCCATGGAATTGCCTGTTGTAGCATTACCAGGTCAGAAAAGAGGAACTGTTGGCGTAGCGCTTGGATACGGTAAGGCAAAGGTTACAGAAGAAGGAGTCGAACGATTGATTGGTAAGAACGCCTTTGCTGTTTTACCGGTGTCGAATGGTGTAATTCAGTACTCAGCGAGTTGTACTTATGATAAGCTAGAAATGCGATACAATATTGCATCTACTCAAAGTACTGATACTATGATGGGGCGTAAGATTTTAAATGAGACCACTCTGTCTGATTTTGAATCGAATGGTAAGGATCATTGGAATCCTGAAATTACTGTGGCGGATGCATATGGTAAGCAGCAAGCCTTGGATAAATTGGACTTATGGAATGATCACGCCATTGACTTAGGTCATAGATGGGGATTGTCAATAGACTTGAATACATGCATCGGTTGTGGAGCTTGCGTTACGGCTTGTCATTCTGAAAACAACGTTCCAGTTGTTGGTAAAGATGAGGTGAATCGAATGAGAACGATGAGTTGGATTCGTATTGATAGATACTATAGCAGTGATGCTGATCCAGAGCTCCATGGTGACATCAACCAAGACAAGGATTATGATGCGATGGAAGTTCCATCCGAATATCCTGAGGTTGGATTTATGCCGGTTATGTGCCAGCATTGTAACCATGCTCCATGCGAGACGGTTTGTCCAGTTGCGGCAACAACGCACAGTGACGAAGGGTTCAATCAAATGACTTACAATAGATGTATTGGTACAAGATATTGTGCGAATAACTGTCCATATAAAGTGCGAAGATTCAATTGGTTCAATTATGTAGCTGATAGAAAATTCACGAACCTCAATCCTGCTCAGGATGACCTTTCTAGAATGGTACTTAATCCAGATGTAGTAGTTCGTTCAAGGGGTGTTATGGAGAAATGTAGCCTATGTGTGCAGAGAGTTCAAGCTGGTAAACTGGATGCTAAAAAAGCAGGTGAGCCTATTAAGGATGGAAGTATCCAAACTGCGTGTTCTGCTTCATGTCCTACTAACGCAATCACCTTTGGTGATATTAATGACACGGGATCTAAAGTGAGATCTGATGCTAAGAATGATCGAGCTTATCATTTACTAGAAGAAGTCGGTGTTAAGCCAAATGTTTGGTATCAGACCAAGGTTAGAAATTCAATAGAAACTGCAGATCAAACTGCCTGATTAACGATTTAGAAACGACAGATGCAAAAAGAATCGGCCATACGCGAACCACTCATCCTCGGTGATAAGACCTATCATCAAATTACAGAGGATGTTTGCGCTCCTGTAGAAGGAAAAGCAAATAAGTATTGGTATATAGTTTTCTCCATAGCGGTAATTGTTGCTCTTTGGGGGGTAGGATGTATATTATATACAATAGGAAGAGGAATTGGAACATGGGGTCTTAATACCACAGTTGATTGGGCTTGGGATATTACAAACTTCGTGTGGTGGGTTGGTATTGGTCACGCGGGCACGTTAATTTCTGCTGTATTACTTCTTTTTAGACAGAAGTGGAGGATGGCTATTAACCGATCTGCAGAGGCGATGACAATTTTTGCAGTTATGATGGCGGCCCTATTCCCAGGCATTCACATGGGACGTATATGGATGGCCTATTGGGTTTTTCCCTTACCAAATCAATTCGGATCGTTATGGGTAAACTTTAACTCTCCATTGCTTTGGGACGTTTTTGCGATATCTACTTATTTTTCAGTGTCTCTGGTATTCTGGTATATTGGTTTAATTCCCGATTTCGCAACTATTAGAGATAGAGCGGTAAAGCCAGTGTCGAAAATGGCATACAGCGTATTAAGTTTTGGTTGGACAGGAAATGCGAAGGCTTGGATACGTTTTGAAGAAGTATCACTGGTTTTAGCAGGACTTGCAACGCCACTTGTGTTCTCTGTTCACTCCATTGTATCTATGGACTTTGCAACCTCAGTTATTCCAGGATGGCATACCACTATTTTTCCACCATATTTCGTTGCTGGAGCGATTTTCTCTGGTTTTGCGATGGTTCAAACACTTTTGTTGATTACTAGAAAAGTGCTCAACCTAGAGTCCTATATCACTGTAAAGCACGGTGAGTACATGAACATTGTTATTGTAATCACTGGTTCGATCGTGGGTGTAGCATATCTTTCTGAACTGTTCATTTCATGGTATTCAGGAGTGGAGTATGAGGGATATGCATTCCTAAACCGCGCAACGGGTCCTTATTGGTGGGCTTATTGGTCAATGATGACGTGTAACGTAATTACTCCACAGCTTTTTTGGTTTAAGAAGGTTAGAAGAAGCCTAATGGCATCATTTATCCTTTCCATTTTCGTGAATATTGGAATGTGGTTTGAACGATTTGTAATTATCGTAACGTCATTACACAGGGACTTCCTTCCATCAAACTGGGGTATGTTTCACCCAACGTTTGTGGATATCGGAATTTTCCTTGGCACTATCGGAATTTTCTTCACTCTATTCTTATTATTCAGTCGATTCTTTCCGGTATTAGCGTTGAATGAACTCAAGAGTATTTTGAAATCATCTGGAGATAACTATAAAAAGCAGCATCACAATGAGTAAAGCAATATATGCGCTGTACGATGACGATGAAATAATGGTAGATGGTGCTAAAACCATTCTATCTAAAAACGTCAGAATTAAAGATGTTTATTCACCATTCCCAATACATGGTTTGGAGATTGTCTTGGGCATCAAGTGGACTAGATTGGCAATTAATGCCTTTCTCTATGGAATAACAGCATTGACTTTGGCATTGCTGGGCATGTCGTATTTCATGATTCAGGATTGGCCGATGAATATTGGAGGCAAGCCAAGTTTTGACTTATATCAAAATTTACCGGCTTTTATACCAATTACATTTGAGTTTACAGTTCTATGTGCGGCACATGGTATGGCAATTACATATCTAATAAGAAACTGGACTTTACCTGGTGTAAAGGCAAGAAATCCACACCCGAGAACAACGGATGATCATTTCGCGATTGAAATTGACTTGTCTGAGAATCAAGGGGTATCAGCTGAAGACATCAAGACGATTCTTCAGGAAACAAAACCAGTCGAAATTTTTGAGAAGTAATGAAGAAAATTAGGACGACATACATGCTTGCGATCGCGACTGTCTCATTGACTGTTGCCTTGGCTAGTTGTACTAGTGACCCACAGTCACCGGGAATTGAATACATGCCAGATATGTATCGAACACCAGCTTTAGAGCCATACTCAGGAAATTCAAACTATGCGGATAGCATGGAGGCGAGAATTCCTGCAGAAGGAAGTATTGCCCAGGGATACATTCCATATGGTATTCCAAATACAAATGAGGGGTACGAACTCGCGGGTAATATTCTGAAAAATCCATTGTCAAGTTCGGATGTAACATTAAGTGAAGGAAAAGAGATCTACACGAAATTTTGCACTCATTGCCATGGCAAAGAAGGAAAAGGAGACGGTCTTACTGTTACCGCGGGAGGCCATCCACCGCCCCCAGCTTATGATAGTCAGACGCTTAAGAATTTACCAGAAGGAAAGATGTTTCATACAATCACCTATGGTAAGAATTTAATGGGCCCTCATGCTTCTCAATTGAATGTTGAGGAAAGATGGAAAGTAATTAGATATGTGCAAACACTACAAGGAAATGAGGCTAATGCCGAAGAACCAACTGCAGAGGGTGCCGAGGGAGAAACAATATCAGAAGAAGTGACTTCTGAAGAAACAGCAATGAATAACTAAACCTGATCTCAAGTCATGGAATACATTTTTGAAGGAAAAGCAAAGAGGAACACTTTCATCCTTATGGGATTAGGGCTTGTTTTGCTAATCATTGGAGCAGTGGCCAATATGATGGGGCACCACGATGGTGAATCTCATTTAGGGCAACGGATTTGGACAAGTGTTTATGTAAGCGGATTCTTCTTTTTTGGAGTATCACTAGCAGCCTTGTTCTTTTTAGCTGTTCAATATGCTGCTGAAGCAGGATGGGGAGTAGTTTTCAAAAGAATAATGGAAGGCATCGCAGCATACTTGCCTATTGGTGCCGTGACACTAATTGTCGTGTTCGCTGCTGGATCGCTTCATCTTCATCATATTTTTCACTGGATGGACCCTGAGTTATATGATCCGGCATCTGATCATTACGATCAGTTAATTGCGCACAAGGAACCATATTTGAATCAGATGTTTTGGTGGATTAGAACCTTAGCATATTTGGTAGTCTATATAATGTTCATGCGTGTGTTTAGAAAGAGATCTTTGGAGGAAGATGCCATGAGCACTGACAATGAAAAAGCAGTATTTATAAAGAACCAAACGCTTGCTGCGATATTCTTAGTGATTTTTGGTTATACATCTACTACGTTCAGTTGGGATTGGATTATGAGTATAGATACTCACTGGTTCAGTACAATATTTGGATGGTACATTTTCTCGGGTATGTGGATCAGTGGTATGGTGATGATCACTTTACTTACCATTTACTTGAAGAGTAAGGGGTTAATGCAATTTGTAAATGACAGTCACATGCATGACATCGGCAAATGGGTCTTCGGAGTAAGTTTCCTTTGGACATATTTATTCTTCTGCCAATTCATGTTGTATTGGTATTCAAATATCCCTGAAGAGATTACCTATTTCAAAGCGCGTATTGATGATTATACTTGGATATTTTGGGGTACAATGGCAGTGAACTTTATATTGCCAATGTTGTTATTAATGTCAAAGGACGCGAAACGAAATGCCGGTTTTTTGATGTTTGTTGGATGTATCATATTTTTTGGTCATTGGCTAGATGTCTTCATGATCGTATCCCCAGGAGCTATGGGCCCAGATGGAACTGTTGGACTCATAGAGATTGGCTCGTTTATAAGCTTCCTTGGAATTTTCTTATTCGTGGTGCTAGGAGCCCTAGCGAAACGCCCACTACTTGTGAAAAATCACCCTTATTTGCAGGAGAGTCTGCATCATCATATCAATTAATTGAATTAAGAAGCATAAGCAACGATGACTACTTTTTTAATCATACTATCGATAGCCCTAGCGGTACTTGCCGTGGGTCAGTTGATGCGGGTGTTTGAAGCATCTGCCAAATTAAAAGGCGGAACGAGTGAAGTTCCTACGGATGCAGAGAACCGCTATCAAGCGAAAATGATGCTGGTATTTCTACTTGGCTACTTCAGTTTCTTCATTTGGCTTGTTGCTAAGTATGGGGATAAGCTATTGCCAGAATCTGCCTCGGAGCATGGAGTTCATTTAGATAATCTTCTCGATTTCAACTTTGCAATCATTACTGTAGTATTCGCAATCACGCATGTTTTCCTTTTTTACTTCGCGTTTAAATACGTGTTTAACAAAGACAGAAAAGCTTACTACTATACGCACAGCAATAAATTGGAGCTTTTATGGACTACGGTTCCAGCTATATTTCTAGCGGTGATTGTCATATGGGGTCTTTCAGAATGGATTGGTATCACGATGGATGAAACTCCAAAGGATGCAGTTGTAATAGAATTATATCCTAAACAATTTGATTGGACAGCGCGTTATGCTGGTTCAGATTCAACATTGGGCGCATCAAATTATATGATGATTTCAGGTACAAATCCATTAGGCGTAATTACGGATCAAACGTTGATGGCTCGTATTTCTGAATTAGAGGCTGAAAAAGCGGAGTTTCAGGCTGAGTTAGATGCAGCACCTTTAGGTGGAGTCAAAGAAGAAGAAATGACTGAGAAGATTGAGAAATGGGATAGAATTTTAGAAAAGGTGAGATCCTTTAAAGATCTGGATCTAGCTAATCGTTCCCTCGGTAATGATGATATCATAGTAAAGAGTGAGTTTGTTATTCCAAGAGGTAGAGAGGTGGCATTTAAGTTTAGAAGCCGAGATGTTATTCACAGTGCTTACATGCCACACTTTAGAGCCCAAATGAACTGTGTGCCAGGTATGGTGACAGAATTTCATTTCAAACCGACCATTACTACTGATGAAATGCGTGAAAAGACGCAAAACGCTGAATTTGACTATATATTATTATGCAATAAGATTTGTGGTGCTGCGCATTACAATATGCAAATGAATATCAAAGTAGTAGAAGAAGAGGAGTTTAATAAATGGATGCAAGAGCAAAAAACCTTTGCTGAGTCAATGGCTCCTGCTGACGAAGAAGGTACCGCTGAGGTTACCACTGAAGACAATGTAATTTCAATGATCGAATATTAATAGATATGGCAACAGGACACACCGATCATCACCACGAAGAAACCTTTATTTCAAAGTACATATTCAGTCAAGATCATAAAATGATCTCGAAGCAATTCTTGATCACAGGTATGATTATGGCTGTGATTGGAATGATTATGTCAAGCTTATTCCGATTGCAACTTGGATGGCAAGGAGAATCGTTTTGGATTCTGAATTTCCTGCTAGGAGACAAATGGGCACCTGACGGAATTCTTGATCCTAACATGTATTTGGCCTTGGTTACTATCCACGGTACTATAATGGTATTCTTTCTCCTTACCGGAGGATTAAGTGGAACCTTTGCGAATCTTCTAATCCCGTTTCAAATTGGAGCTCGGGATATGGCCTCAGGCTTTATCAATATGCTGTCATATTGGTTCTTCCTAGGTTCAAGTATTGTTATGATTGTTTCATTGTTTGTTGAGACGGGACCAGCGTCAGGAGGATGGACAGTGTATCCTCCGCTGAGTGCATTGCCTCAAGCGATGCCAGGATCGGGATTGGGCATGACACTTTGGTTAGCATCAATGTCTTTGTTTATTGTGTCTTCTCTATTGGGTGGATTAAACTATGTAGTTACCGTAATTAATCTAAGAACGAAGGGAATGACAATGACTCGTCTTCCTCTAAGTATTTGGGCATTATTTGTTACCGCAATCTTAGGTGTATTGTCTTTCCCAGTTCTTTTCTCTGCGGCTTTGTTGTTGATTTTCGACAGAAGTTTCGGTACAGCATTTTATTTGTCTGATATACACATTGCTGGAGAGGTAATGGAAAGAACGGGCGGAAGTCCGATTCTTTATGAGCACCTTTTTTGGTTTTTGGGTCACCCTGAAGTGTATATTGTATTGCTCCCTGCACTAGGTATTACATCGGAGGTCATTGCTACCAATTCACGAAAGCCGATTTTCGGTTATCGAGCGATGATTGGATCAATCTTAGCGATTGCATTCTTATCGTTCATTGTTTGGGGACACCACATGTTCTTGACAGGAATGAATCCATTCTTGGGTGCAGTATTCACTTTTACCACTCTTTTGATCGCGATTCCTTCAGCTGTAAAGGCTTTCAATTACATTACAACACTTTGGAAGGGGAACATCCGATTCACCCCTGCAATGTTGTTTTCCATTTCGATGGTATCAACCTTTATCTCAGGTGGTGTTACGGGAATTATCCTCGCGGATAGTGCTTTGGATATTAACTTACATGATACATATTTTGTTGTGGCTCACTTCCATATTGTAATGGGTCTTTCGGCCGTAATGGCAATGTTTGCTGGTGTATATCATTGGTTCCCGAAGATGTATGGTAAATTAATGAACAGAAAGTTGGGTTATGCCCACTTTTGGACAACGTTTGTTTGCGCCTACGGAGTTTTCTTCCCACAACATTTCTTGGGATTAGCTGGCGTGCCAAGGAGATATTATACGAATAGCGAGTTTCCAATATTTGATGATCTTATTTCCATCAACGAAATGGTATCCATTTTTGCAATACTTGGTGCAATAGCCCAATTCATTTTTATATTCAATTTCTTCTATTCAATGTTCAAAGGACCAAGGTCATCTCAAAATCCTTGGGGATCAAATACATTGGAATGGACAACTCCAATTGATCCTATTCACGGCAACTGGCCAGGTCCTCTGCCGACAGTACATCGTTGGGCATATGACTATAGTAAGCCGGGGAAACCAGAGGATTTTGTCCTACAAACGGTGCCGCTAGAGGATGGTGAAATAGATGGTGGTGGACACTAATCTTAAATAACAATGAAAGACCCGCTTAACAGCGGGTTTTTTGTTTCACTTCATTTCTACATTTGTTTCGCAATGAATTCATTCCTTGATCCCGAATCTGAAAACCTGTCTCAATCCGAAAAGGATATCGAGAAGGTATTGAGACCCGATATGTTCGATGATTTTGCTGGACAAGATTCGGTCATTGAAAACCTTAAAATTTTTGTTCAGGCAGCTATTCAACGAGGCGAATCTTTGGATCATGTGCTATTACATGGACCTCCGGGTCTTGGGAAAACCACTCTTGCAAATATTATTGCAAATGAACTTGGAGTTGGCATTAAATCTACTAGTGGGCCTGTATTGGATAAACCAGGCGATTTAGCAGGACTACTCACAAATCTTGAAGAACGGGATGTGCTGTTTATTGATGAGATCCATCGATTAAGTCCAGTAGTGGAAGAGTTTCTCTACTCAGCGATGGAGGATTTTAATATTGATATACTCATTGATAGCGGACCGAGTGCGCGTAGCGTGAAAATTGAATTGGCACCGTTTACCCTTATTGGGGCAACCACGCGTTCTGGATTATTAACCTCACCACTAAGAGCTAGATTTGGAATAAACTCTAGGCTTTCCTACTACAGTTCTGATTTGCTGGCTTCGATTGTAATACGATCTGCAGGTATATTGAATATAGAGATCGAAAAGTCTGCGGCAATTGAAATTGCTCGAAGGAGCCGTGGAACTCCAAGAATCGGAAATGCACTATTGAGACGAATACGTGATTTCGCTCAAATTAAAGGATCTGGAAAAATTGATTATGCCATAGCTCAGTTCGGATTAGAAGCTTTAAATGTGGATACTTATGGTTTAGATGAGATGGATAATAAAATCCTCTCAACAATCATTGATAAGTTTAGTGGAGGACCAGTTGGCTTGACTACAGTTGCAACTGCGGTTGGTGAACAAGCGGGTACAATTGAAGAGGTATATGAGCCATATTTAATACAAGAGGGGTTTCTTCATAGAACTCCAAGAGGTCGTATGGCTACGGAACAGGCATACAAACACCTTGGACGTGAATACACGCAAGGTCCGCAAGGTTCATTGTTTTAAATGACGTCTACTGACCTTTTGCAACACACAAGGTCTGTTGTGGTGAAGAGTCTGGCCGATACCCTAGGTTTTACAGATTGCAGGATTGCAAGAGCTACTGAACTTGCTAAGGAAGGAAGGTATCTGGAAAAGTGGATAAACGAGAGAAACCATGGCGATATGTCATGGATTGAGAATCATTTTGAAAAACGCATTGACCCGAGAAAACTAGTTCCCGGAGCGAAAAGTATCATCGTACTTTCTTTAAATTATTTCCCAGCTGAAATTCAGAATAAGTCGGCACCAAAGATTAGTAAATACGCTTTCGGTCGAGATTATCACAAGTTGATACGGGCGAAGCTTAAACTATTTCACCAAGGTCTTAGGCAATCTTTTGGTGAGGTTCACGGGCGAGGTTTTGTTGATTCAGCCCCGATAATGGAAAAGGCATGGGCACAACGAAGTGGACTCGGTTGGATAGGTAAACACACCAACATCATTACAAAGTCGTTGGGTTCGTTTTATTTTTTAGCCGTACTCGTAGTAGATATTGATTTGGAGGCAGATGGTGAAGTAGAAGACCATTGCGGTTCATGTACGAAGTGTATAGACGCATGTCCTACAAATGCTATTGTAGAGCCTTATAAGCTCGATGCAACCAAATGCATCTCTTATTTGACTATTGAGTTGAAAGATCAACTGATTCCTAGTGAATTTGCTGGTAAGTTCGATGATTGGATGTTTGGATGCGATATATGTCAAGATGTTTGTCCGTGGAATCGATTTAGTCAACCATCAAAGGAGAATCAGTTTGATCCGAAGGATGCTATAATTAAAAACGATTGGAAGGATTGGGAAAATCTGACAGAAGCGGGCTTCGAGGAACTGTTTCGAGGTTCAGCCGTTAAGAGAACTAAATACAGTGGATTGATGCGAAATATCAAATTTCTTATTAATTCGAAAGCGCCAGAAGTCGGTGAAGACTTAGCGTGATCGCATTGTTATAAGCCCCTCCGTATAAAGCAATTCCACTATTCCCAATGGTGCCTGATGCAGGTAACAAAGAATAATGGAACCTCGCATTTAAGACCCATTTATCAGTAATCCTCGTATTGATACCTAAATTACCCGCGAGTTCGTATCGATTAAAACTCCAGACATGTTGATTTGTTGGAGTCTTACTATTTCCAACCCATTCTTGGTGGAACAGAAGAAAGCCATTGGTTAATCCAAATTCAACCTCAAAAATGCTGATATCCGTTTTTAATATGAGTGGAACATCCAAGTAATGAGGTTCAAGTCTCAATGGAAATGCAATGGGTTTAGCTTTGGTTGATCGTTCTCTACTGCCTCTGGTGGCATAATTTATCTCTATCTGAAACTTGAATCGATTAGATATTCGAGTATAGGTTCCAACACCCCCTGTAAAACCGAGCTTATTGTAACCTCCAAAATTATCTCCGTATATCTGACTGGAAACAACACCGGCTCTTAATAGACCACTGAACTCGCCTTTTCGGTTTTTTTTAGTAGCGCGCGCATCTTCTTGGCCGTAGCCGAGCAACATTGAGAAACTAAAAAACAGGATCAGACTATTTCGCCAAATGCACATGAGTCTCTTCCGCTTGAACGACTTCGGTTGTTGTAGCATTTATCAAGGCTGCCACGATATACAAGTGTTTTGCATCTACCACATTGTCTGGAACACTATAGTTAGTAGTCCAATCTATCCACTCACCCTCTGCAATTCCAGAAGCATCAATCACCGTCTCACCATAAACATTTCCGGCTGTATTCACTTTGGCTCTGACCATATGACGATGCACATACTCTGTATTGATCTTATGTGGATAGTCATCATCATTCAATCGTCCATCTTTTTGCTCGGATATTACTGAATCTTCGATACATAAAACGAGTAGTTTATACTCATCGTTGAGAGTAGTTTCAGCTTTAATACTTACCCGGATTTTTACAGTGTTATGATCTTCGCTTAAAATTCCACCAACACCCATCGCCACCAAAGGATTTGATTTATTTACTTCCGCTAGAGCAGGTTCTTGCCATTGGGCATGCGCTTGAAAAACATATTTATTTCCGAATGCTTCAAATGTTTTACGATTCACCATGGCAGATGGATAAGCATCAATTTTCGATTCGATTAATGCATGTAACTGTTCGCCATATTCGGATGACAAATCCGTTGGATAATCGGGTGGTGCAACTTCAGCAAACAGTCCTTCATGAAATGTAGCCACAATGATCTGACCTTCATGGTCTGCCTGCATCGCCAGAAGTTTATCAGTCTGCGCAGGACAACCCGTACATGAGTGCCCAGTGAATTCTTCCATGTATACTTTCTGAGTCAATGTATTTATGCCATTTGAGTCAATTAACGGATATCCATTAGCATCTACTCCCTCAATTGTATCAATATTAGTAGTTGGGGTTGTGTCAGTGGTGTCAATAGGTACAATTTCTGGTTTCTCTAATGGTAAATCCACAATATCACAAGAAGTGACAATTAGTAACGATATATAAATGAAGGAAAGACCTAATCTTCTCATAATCTTAAAAACTACTTGTAATTGTAATTGTAAATCCATTTGCTGCTGGTACGGGACGACAAACACCTCCTACACAAAATATTCCAGCACGCTGTCTTCCGTATGCTAGGCTAATTCTATTTGCGTTGTTAATGTATGCGACTTGGGCCGTTGGATAATTAACGCGGAGTGCCTTTGTAGGGTTGCCATAATTGTATTGATTTAACACAGTCACAAACCAATGTGGTGAATACCCATACTCAACCATTGCGAATGCCCAATTACCTTGATCTTGCTCTATCCACATATGCTGCAATTCTGTGCGGATGCTGTGCTTTTTGCTCACTTTGTATAATCCGTCCAAAACTCCAATGTGCGCATGTACATTCTTTCCAAGTGCTGTTCCTTGAGCCACGTCCGTATTGGCTACAAAATAGATATAACTTGTTTTTAGCTTAAATGATTTCGAGAATTTCCTGTCGATTTCAATGTTATAATCTCTATAGTAAATTTTATCTCCAAATGTCCAAAGGTTTGCTTTATATCCTTCTCTGCTAGGATCGTTTGGTAAATATACTTCTGAGTCTAAATCATTGGGTGAGGTGATTTGCTGAGTATCCAAACTGTTTATTATGGCAACATTTACTTGAATAGTAGTGCCATACTTACCCCCAAGGGCAGAACCTTTTTTGATTTTATAGATGATGTCACCTTGAATGCCAATTTCTCCAGCTGGTTGAGTCGCATAAGGATAGAGCGTTGTAGCTAGGTTATACGTATGCTGTCTGGTCAGTGCGGGTAAATAATTGATGAACAAATCGTTTAACTGTGCATCTCTATTAGCTCTAAAGTGCATATTATCAATGGATTTTGCTGTCAAGTTAATACCAAATCCTTTTTGTGAGTAAGTTGCAGATAACAGGACACCTTGACCTGCGCGATAGATATAATGATTGTCAGAATTTGGATCGTTGAACTTATAAACGTATTCACCTAAGAAGGAGAAGCCACCGTAGTTGATCTGACCACGACCCGCCCAGCTAGCCACGTTCTCAGGGTATTCGAAATTTCGAATGCCGGATGCTTCATACTTACTCACAAAGCTGCCACCAATGGTTAGCCTTAATTTCTTATCCATCAATGATTCTACTAATTCATTAATCGCGATTTCACCGTCAATCGCCCGAACATAACCCGTGCTCTTTTGCCAATAGAAACGCTGATTTCCGACTAATCCTTTAATATATAAACCTGGAATGGGATTCACCTTAACCCTGAGGCCATCAAAGGCATTATCAAGTCCTAGAGCTCTTTCTTCATAAGCTCTTAGGATCATCCCATTTCCAAATTGCTCGTAAAAGTTACCGACTGTAATGTCAAATTTCCCCTTAGAAAACTGAGCAAACCGATAAGGCGCTCCTACAGGTTGTAATCCGTAGTTATTGCTAAACCCTTGCACTGGAGGCATATAAGCTTCAATCCTGACTCCAGCCGTAAATGAGCCCTTCGTTGCGATGAAGTTACCAAAGGCATTCACACCGCTTTTTTCAGGTACATTAGGCGCACCAATGATGCTGTCCTCATTATAGGTTTGGGCATAAACTTCAAAATTTCCATGGATCTCAACTCCGTCCATGACGCCATCTTGGGAGTAGGCTATCGTTGAGGTAATTAAAAAGAGTAATAGTGTACTACAGGTTAGTTTGGTCGTCATAAGTAAGGAAGAGATCTTTTTAATCGATAGTTTCTCCGTTGGCCAATTTCTCGACTAGTTCGTGTAGCTCATCTTCATCACCGGGTGCGTAAGAATTATGCTGCCAAACAATGTGTCCATTGCCATCGATTAGAAAAGTGTGTGGCACGTTATTTACGTTCATTGCACGTTTGAAATCCGCATTTGGATCAACATATACATCATAATCCCAGGATTGTCCATCAACGTATGGTTTCACCTTATGCATATTCCGGGCATCATCGATTGAGATAGCCACCAACTTTACTCCGGTTTCTTCCACCCATTCATCAAAATCTTCGGCAATAGCATTTAATTCTCGCTTGCATGGACTGCACCAAGTAGCCCAAAAACTGATAATGATAGGATTCCCATCATTTGTAATATCGCCAGTTTGAAAACTTGAGTTATCGAGTTGTTTTACGGTAACGTCTGGTATGCTTCTTCCTTCATTCTGACAAACAGCAATAAATGATAGAAATATTAATAGAGTAGATGTAATTATGGATTTAAACATGTGTGTTGGATTAATGAACAAAAGTATAAGTTGTAAGTTAGGCTTGGACAACATTAACGGTTTGTTAAACCTGTCATTCCTTGAATTCCTATTCGGTCATATGGCAAAATACATGCCTCAATTAATGGTTATTGGAAAGAAGGTCATTCACAGCACGTGGTAAGGCAGATCCAGCTTTCTCCTGCACCTTAATCAGGTTTGGAAAACTGCCGATTGAAATTTCATTCGGGTCAATCAGTATCTTCCGAGATTCCTCTTTCGCATGAAGCACCAATCCAGCTGCAGGGAATACGTTGAGACTGGTTCCCACAATTATAAGAATATCTGCAGATTGAATTATCGTTTTTCCTAATTCATACATGGGTACATCCTCACCAAACCAAACGACATGGGGACGCAGCGGACTTCCGTCATCTGCTCGATCATGAATACTTAAGGGCCCATTAACGTTATATAGCTTATCTGAATTTTTTACGCTTCGTGCCTTTAAAATTTCACCGTGTAGGTGAATAACATTCGTGCTTCCTGCGAGTTCGTGCAGATTGTCAATATTCTGAGTTACTACGACAACATCAAATTTCTTTTCTAACGCGACAATAGCATGATGTGCGGCATTCGGTTTGGATTGAAGAACTTGTTCTCTTCTTTGATTATAAAAGTCAAGGACCAGTTCTGGATTTATCTCCCAAGCCTCAGGAGTAGCAACCTCGTGAATGTCATATTCTTCCCACAATCCACCTGAATCGCGAAAGGTTTTAAGACCGCTTTCCGCGCTCATTCCCGCACCCGAAAAAACTACAATCCGCTTCATTTTTAGATGGTTGTGCTCAAAGCTAAGAAAGCATCTAAAACTCAGGCTATCTTGACCATCAATATTCCTACATTTACGCCCCTTTGGCCAATTTATGAGAAAGATAAAAAAACAGGACGCACTTGATTATCATGCTGGAGACAAGCCAGGTAAGATTGAAGTTGTTCCAACTAAACCATATTCCTCTCAACGTGATTTGAGTTTAGCATATTCGCCCGGGGTCGCTGAGCCTTGTTTGAAAATTGCTGAAAATCCTGAGGATGCTTATAAGTATACCGCAAAAGGCAACCTAGTGGCAGTAATATCCAACGGTACAGCTGTGCTCGGTTTGGGCGATATTGGACCCTTAGCTTCTAAACCTGTCATGGAAGGAAAGGGATTGTTATTCAAGATTTTTGCTGACATAGATGTTTTCGATATTGAGGTAGATGCGACTGACATTGACAAGTTTGTTGAAACGGTAAAAGCCATATCTCCAACTTTTGGGGGTATCAATTTAGAAGACATAAAAGCCCCTGAAGCGTTCGAAATTGAGCGTAGGTTGAAAGCAGAGTTGGATATTCCAATCATGCACGATGATCAGCATGGAACGGCTATTATAAGTAGTGCGGCCTTGTTAAATGCTTTAGAGATATCAGAAAAGAATATTTCGGAAGTGAAGGTTGTGGTTAGTGGTGCTGGTGCAGCTGCAATATCCTGCATCACACTTTATTGTGCCTTGGGTGTGAAGCGAGAAAACGTTTTACTCGTTGATAGCAAAGGGGTGATAAGCACGGACCGTGAAGATTTGGATGAGCAAAAACTAAAATTTGCTGTAAAGACCGACAAAAAAACGTTAAAAGACGCCATGTCAGGTGCTGACGTATTTCTAGGACTATCGATAGGGAATATTGTTTCCAAGGAAATGCTGAAAAGCATGAATAAGAATCCTATTGTTTTTGCCTGCGCCAATCCAGATCCAGAGATATCTTATCCAGACGCAATTAGTGCAAGGAAAGATGTGATAATGGCAACAGGACGAAGCGATTTTCCAAACCAAGTCAATAATGTGCTTGGGTTTCCATTCATCTTTCGAGGTGCACTTGACGTCAGGGCAACAGAAATCAACGAAGCCATGAAACTGGCCGCGGTGAAAGCTTTAGCGGACCTCGCAAAAGAGCCCGTGCCTCTAGAGGTGATGGTGGCTTATGGTGAAACCAACATGGCATTTGGCACGGAATACATCATACCCAAGCCACTTGATTTTAGATTGATTACTGCGGTAGCTCCGGCCGTTGCTAAAGCGGCAATGGATAGCGGTGTGGCCAAGAATCCGATTAAAGATTGGGATAAATACCGAGTGGATTTGGACAGAAGACTTGGGCGAGACAATAAGTTGATTCAAAGCATCACCCAAAGGTCTCGCATGGATCCAAAGCGTGTCGTTTTTGCTGAAGCTGATCATTATAAGATTTTGAAGGCGGCACAGATGACTCGAGATGATGGAGTTGCTATTCCAATTTTATTAGGAAATCGCGAGCGCATCCTAAGTATGATGCAAGAGTTTAGTTTGGATCTGGAGGATATTGAAATTATTGATTGTCGTCACAAGGACGAAGAGGATCGCAGAAATAGATACGCGGAAGCATTTTTTGATAAGCGAAAACGTAGAGGGTTTACTTATCAAGAGGCAAGAAAGATTATGCGTGAACGCAACTACTTTGGCGCTGCCATGGTCGAAAGCGGTGAAGCAGATGTGTTGATATCTGGCCTTACTCGAAATTATCCAGCCACGATTAAGCCAGCATTGCAAGTAATTGGAACAGATCCGAAGGTTAAGTCAATAGCAGGAATGTATGTGTTGCTAACGAAGTCAGGTCCATTGTTTTTGGCTGATACCACTGTTACATACAACCCAACTGCCGAGCAATTAGTTGAAATAACTGCCTTAGTTGCGCAAGCTGTTGAGCGATTTAGATTAAAACCGCGCATCGCGATGTTGAGCTATTCAAATTTTGGAAGTAGCGAAACGGATGAAACAGTGAAGGTTCGTAATGCAGTCAAAATGCTGCATGAAAGATTCCCCGATATGATAGTGGATGGAGAGATTCAAGCAAACTTTGCGCTCAACAAGGAGTTGCTGAGTGAAATGTTCCCATTTTCTAAACTGGTAAATCAGGACACAAATGTTCTGATATTCCCCAATTTGGAAGCAGGAAATATCGCTTATAAGTTGATGCAAGAGATGGGTGTAGGTGAAACAATCGGCCCAATCCTGCTGGGAATGGACAAACCTGTACACATCCTACAACTTGGAAGTTCGGTTAGAGAAATAGTTAATATGGTCACAATAGCGGTGGTTGACGCACAAACCAGATAAGAAGCACGGATGTTTGAATATATTTCTGGAAAGTTTACTCAAAAAACACCCGCTTACGTTGTAGTCGATGTATCAGGTCTTGGATATATTGTTCAGGTAAGTTTAAATACATATACAGATATTTCAAACGAAATTGAGGGTTCGCTTTTAACACATTATAGTGTCAGCGTAGATGTCCGTTCGGGGGAGAGTAAACACCAGTTTTTTGGATTTTCAACAAATCTTGAAAGAGACTTATTTCGCAGTCTTATCACCATATCGGGTGTGAGTTCTGGAATTGCTCATATGATCCTTTCTGCATTTAAACCATCTGATTTACAATCAATTCTTGCCAATGGAGATGCCAAGACTCTGACAACGGTGAAAGGTGTTGGGCCTAAGTTGGCGCAAAAAATTGTCGCTGAACTTCGCGAAAAGATCGTCAAAGCGGAACTGGAAGGCGATAAATTGGAATCCGGGGGCAATAGTTTAAGACAGGAGGCGTTATCTGCGCTCACTGCATTAGGATTCGATCGAGGCAAATCGGTAAAAGCTATTAACGACATAATTAAATCCGCCAATCCTGACTCGGTAGAACAACTGATTAAAAATGCTTTAAAGCAACTGTGATAAGATCTATTTGAAGTTTCAGAAAAGACATATTGCTATTATCCTTTGTTGGGCATCGTTTTCGATGCCTTTGATGATTTATGGACAGACAGATAGTCTCTTATTTCCATTTGAAGATACCCATGACCCATTGGAAGAAGATGGGCGTAAGATTTATGGTAGTAATCCGAGCAATGTAAAGACGGAATTTGAGTACGATCCGGAATCTAGTAACTACGAGTATAAGCAGTCAATGGGGAGTCTAAATTATAGGCCACCTTCCTACATGTCTTTTGACGAATACAACGATTACGAGAAAAAGAAGTCAATGAATGACTATTGGAAAGAGATCCAGAAAGAATCAAATGAAGATGAGGAGTCCGAAGATGGATCGACAGGCAGTGCGTTTAGGCCAGCAATCAACGTAGAAAACGAAGGCTTTGATCGAATTTTCGGAGGAAATACGATATCAATTACCCCCAATGGTTCCGCTGAATTGACATTCGGAGTCAATAGTTCGAAAACCGAAAATCCTGCTATACCTGTTAATCAGAGACGCATTACCACTTTTGATTTTCGACAAAACATCCAATTAAATGTGATTGGAAATATTGGAGAAAAACTCAAGATTCAAACCAACTATAATACTCAAGCAACATTTGATTTTGAGAATCAAATGAAATTGGAGTACACGGGTTATGAGGATGAAATCATTCAAAAGATTGAATTAGGGAATGTTTCGTTGCCTTTGCAGAGTTCGCTAATAACAGGTAGCCAGGCCTTATTTGGAGTGAAAAGTGAGTTGAAATTTGGAAGGCTATACGTTACATCGGTTTATTCACAACAGAAGAGTGAACGTAAAAATGTGAGTACGGAAGGCGGGGTCCAAGAGGTGGAGTTTGAGGTTAATGCGGATGAATACGAGGATTATCGTCACTATTTCCTGAGTCATTTCTTTAGGGATATTTATGAGAGAGCTCTCGCGACACCTCCTATCATAAACTCTAGTGTAAATATTACCAGAGTTGAGGTGTGGGTTACAAATACGAACTTCAGTACAGAGAACACTCGAAATATAATCGCCTTTCAGGATTTGGGTGAGTCACGAAGAATTTACAACGAGGCATTTGCGGGACCAAGTGTATCAAATAGCCCAGCCGCTAACGGACAGAATAAGGTTTATAAAAACGTATTCCAGGAACCTTCGATTCGTGAGTTTACTCAAGCCTCTCGTACCCTCGAGGGACCAAACTTCAACCTTCAGAGCCGATTTGATTATCAAAAGGTGGAACTGGCGCGTAGGCTCGAACAAGGACGGGACTATACCTACAACGCTCAACTTGGTTATATATCGATGACTCAAGAGATTCAGCCCAATCAGGTATTGGCAGTTTCCTTTGAATATACCTATAACGGTCAAACCTACCGAGTGGGTGAATTTTCGAATGACCGAACAGGCAGTGATGCGCTCGTACTTAAAATGCTTAAAAGTTCCGAGTTGAATACGCGATTCCCAATGTGGGATCTGATGATGAAAAACGTCTATTCACTGGGTGCTTATCAACTTAGTTCTACGGGATTTGAATTAGGCATTTGGTATCTCGATAAAAAGAAAGGAATTGATATTAATTATATCCCTGAACCATATCAAGGTTTGAACGACAGGCCATTAATACAAGTGATGGGATTAGACAGGATTAATAATAACAATGCTCAAGTTCCAGATGGAATGTTTGACTTTCTGTCGAGTCCACAAATTACGGTGAACCCCTCAAATGGAAGGATTTTCTTCCCGGTATTAGAACCTTTTGGTTCGGATTTGAGAGAAACCTTGATGGATATTACTAAGGATGAAAGAATTGCCTCCAATTATGCCTTTGATTCCCTCTATACCAACACTCAAGCAAACGCCCAATACAACTATCCAGCACTGAATCGATTCTCTATCAAGGGAAAATACCAATCATCTAATAGCTCTGAGATAGCGCTAAATGCCTTCAATGTGCCAGAGGGATCGGTCAGGGTTACGGCCGGTGGTCAAACTTTGGTAGAAAATCAGGATTATACTGTAGACTACACTTTGGGGCGAGTCAAGATCATAAATGAGGGCTTACTTGAATCTGGAACTCCAATTGACGTTTCTTTAGAAAGCAACTCAACGTTTGCGATTAATAGAAGGGCCATGTTCGCTTCTAGATTGGATTATAAGGTTTCCGACAATCTCAATTTTGGTGGAACATTCATGAATTTGAGCGAACGTCCTTTGACTCAAAAGGTCAACTATGGCGATGAGCCAATCAACAACACAGTTGTCGGACTTGATGGAGCATTTTCAACAGAGTCAAAATTTTTGACTTCGATGGTTGACAAAATTCCATTGATTGATACGAAGGAAATTTCAAATGTCTCGGTACAGGCTGAGGCAGCAAAACTGATACCTAGCCATTCAAGGGCAGTTGGACGGGAAGGTAATTCATACATTGATGATTTTGAGGGAAGTCAAAGTACCATTGACTTGCGGTCACTGCAATTGTGGTCTTTGGCTAGTACACCGCAAGGCCAAGCATCTGAATTTCCTGAAGCCGTCAGTAACGATCTTACTTTTAATAAAAATAGAGCTCGTTTTGCTTGGTATGTGGTGGATCCATTGTTCTATAGAGCTGACAACACAACACCTGATCACATTAAAAACAACGATGAATTATTGAGAAATAATTTGATGAGACAGGTGACTGAAAAAGAAGTTTTTCCAAACAGACAATTTTCTTCTGCGAGTGCTCCTCAAACATTTCAGATTCAGATGTTCGATATGGCATTTTATCCTGAAGAGCCCGGGCAATATAATTATGATGTAGATCCAATTCCGAATGTTACCGCTGGTCTTAATTCGGAAGGAAATCTGGAAGATCCAGAATCTCGGTGGGGTGGTATTATGCGTAGAATCGATCAAACTGATTTTGATGCAGCGAATATTGAATTCATTCAATTTTGGATGATGAATCCATATTCAGAAAAGGAAACTGAAGGATTCCCAGGTCATCCAGATCACCAAACAGATGGTGACTTGTATTTCAATATTGGAAATATTTCTGAGGATGTTTTAAAAGACGAATACAAGAGTTTTGAAAATGGATTTCCGTCAAATGAAAACGCTAGTGAAGATTTAAGCGACCCTTCACAATTATCCGTCTTTGGCAGAATCCCTGAAGGACAGCAAATCGTAAATGCATTTGCAAATAATCCGGCAACGAGAGAGTTTCAAGATGTTGGTTTAGAAGGATTGAGAGATGAGGAGGAACGCGTCTTTTTTGATAGTACATACATCACCCCGTTGGTCAATAAATTTGGACAAGGATCACCAGTCGTGCAGCAATTTCTTGAAGATCCATCACACGACAACTATAACTTCTATCGGGATGATGATTATGACGCACAGGAATTGGACATCCTTCAGCGATACAAAAAGTACAACGGATTAGAGGGGAATAGTCCAACTTCTGAGCAATCGCAAGAGTTGAATGCTCAGGGATATCCAACCAGTGCATCGCCAATTCCGGATGCTGAAGACATAAATCGCGATAATACTTTGGATAATGTTGAGAGTTATTTTCAATATAAGGTAGACATTTCTGAGGAGGCGTTAAGCGTGCCTGGTCGTAATTACATAAATGCCATCGTACCTGGTGAGCCACAAGGTGCAAATGAAGAGCCGGTAGACTGGATTCAATTTAAAATTCCAATTCGCGAATTTGAAAAGCAAGTTGGAAACATTCAGGATTTTCGATCCATACGGTTCATGCGGGTGTACATGAAGGGCTTCGAAAAACCGATCTATTTAAGATTTGCTCGATTAGAACTGGTAAGAGGTGAGTGGAGAAGATATACTGGAGATTTAGATGAAAGAGGAGATGCCATCGCTGACGACCCAGATATTCAATTCAACATTGGAGCTGTTAATATTGAAGAAAACGCTGAAAAGGAACCCGTAAACTATGTGTTGCCACCACAATTGCAACGTGAGATTCAGGCTGGATCACCAAACTTAGCGCAACAAAATGAGCAGTCGTTGGCACTTCAAGTGCAAGGTCTTGAGGATGGAAAGGCTCAAGCGGCTTTTAGGAATATTACGATGGACATGCGTTCCTTTAAGAAAATGCAAATGTTCATTCACGCTGAATCTATGCCAGAGTGTGATCAAATTGATAACGATGACATCCGGGTGTTTGTGCGTGTGGGTACTGATTTTACAGAAAATTATTACGAATACGAAACTCCGGTTACTATTACTCCAGATGGTTTTTATGATAACAATTCAGTATCGGATCAAGAACGAGTTTGGCCTCTTGAGAATAACCTTGTAATCAACTTTGAGGATCTTTTTGCCACCAAAAGAGAACGGAATGAATTGTTGAATGAAGGCGGTAGCGTGCTTCTAAATCAGAGGTACGAGCGTGCCTTGGAGGCAGGAAGGAAAATTGTAGTGGTTGGTAATCCAAACTTGGCTGACGCACGAGTTGTAATGATAGGTGTTAGAAATCCTGCACAAAAAGGGAATCCTCTGGATGATGGAATGCCAAAGTGCGTAGAAGTCTGGGCAAATGAATTAAGGTTGACTCATTTTGATCAGTCTGGAGGTGAGGCAGCAATGGCCCGAATTTCAGCGAATTTGGCGGACTTTGCGAATGTTAGCCTAGCTGGAAAAATCACTACTCCTGGTTGGGGTGCACTGGAATCACGAGTAAGCGAACGACAGCGCGAGACGATCACCAATTTAGATGCGAGTGCTCAGGTGCAGTTAGATAAGTTTATTCCAGAAGATGTTGGCTTGAAAGTGCCAATGTTTGTGGGCTATTCAAACAATACGAGTACACCGCAATTTGCTCCAGAAGAACCAGATACTCCGATGGATGTCTATTTGGATGAACGCACAAATGAAGAAAGGGATAGTTTACTGGACATATCGCAGACCATTACTGAGCGTAAGAGTTTGAATTTTACGAATGTTCGAAAGGAAAAAACGAGCGAGGGTAAAGCACACTTTTATGATGTGTCAAACTTGTCGGCAACATATGCATATACAGAGCTTAGGTATCGTGATTTCAACACGGAATACGACTACACTAAGAATTATCGAGGAGGATTAGCTTATAGTTTTTCTAATAGCGTCAAGCCCATTGAGCCATTTAAGAAAATTGGTTTCGTCAAGAAATCAAAGTACCTAAGGTTGGTACGAGATTTCAACTTTTACTTGGCTCCTAAGACCATTGCCTTTAGAAACGAGTTTGACAGAATGTATGGCGAGCGAAAGATTCGAAACTTAAATCCTGAGGCAACAGTATCGCAACCACCATTTGTAAACAAGTCCTTCAATTGGGATAGAACATACAATTTGTCATACGATTTAGCCAAAGCTATAAAGCTAGACTTCAGTGCAAATAATAGGGCATTAGTCAGAGAATATGAAGGACAGAGAATTGAACGGGACGCCACTGCATTGAATGATCTTGAAGACCCTGAAGGTGATGGACTTGGGGGTTATGTGATCAACCCTGAGAATGGTCAAAAAGTGTATAGTTATGAACTACACCGGGACTCGTTAATCTCTAGTTTGAAACAGTTGGGTCTTACAACTAATTACAATCATAGCACCAGTGTTTCATATAATGTTCCGTTGAGCAAGATTCCATTACTGGATTGGACCAGTCTCACAGCAAGATATACAGGAACTTATGACTGGCAGCGAGGTCCTCTATTAGAAGATAATGTTGTTGATTCCTTGGGTCATACCATATCGAATGGACAGCAAATTCAGTTGAATGCATCTTTAAATATGCTAAGCCTCTATAATAAGGTGCCGTATTTAAGGGATATTAATCGAGGCAGGAAGTCTAAAGGAAAACCTAAGCAGAAAAAGGAGATTGCTTCGGATAAGAAAACGAAGTCGATGGATGACGGTAAGTCTGAGGATGAGGAAGAAAAGGACAAAAAGAAACGTGATCCGCTGATAGTTAACTCTATCCTTAAGGGCCTTATGAGTATCAAGAGTGTTTCGGGTACGTATAGCCTCAATAGAGGAAACACCCTTCCAGGGTTTGGCGGTCAACCTAACTACCTTGGTTTAGATAATTCTGCTGATAGAAGTTATGGATATGAACAGGATGTGTTTAACTATGGATCACCAGGGCTGGGTTTCATCTTTGGACAACAAGGCGATTTCAGTAATACATCCGAGCATTTTGCCGACTATGCTGGAAATGAACAACGATGGTTAGTTGCGAACCCTAATATCTTTAATCCTTACCTAAGAAGTAAAAGTGAGCAGTGGAATTTCCGAGCGAGTGTTCAACCGATGAAAGATCTGAGAATTGATTTGACTGCTAATGAGAGTGCTTCGCAAAACTGGACAGAATACTGGCAATATGATCCATTAACGGATGAATGGGATGAAGGCAATACGAGGCTCGAAACAGGGAATTACAGTGCTTCTATTATAACATTAGCAACAGCTCTCGAAAACATTGACTCATCAAATTTTACGGTTTACAATCAATTTCTGGAAAATCGATTGGTCGTTTCACAGCGTTTGGGAGAACAAGCGAATATTTCATCTACAGATCCAAATGGCTATACCACAGGCTACGATAGCGCTCATCAGGATGTGTTGATTCCGGCATTTTTCGCGGCATACACGGGGCAAAGTGCTGGTGATGTTAGTACAAATCCACTGAAAACTTTAATGCTTCCAAATTGGAGGATTAACTACACTGGGCTTAGTAAAATTAAGTTTATGAAGAAATACTTCAAGACCTTTAGTATCAATCACGCCTATCGTTCTACCTACACGGTTGGAGGTTATCAAAAATCTCAAGCTACTCAAGATACTTTTGAATTCAGCAATAGAATTCAACCAGAATACATTATTTCTCAGGTGAATATATCCGAACAGTTTTCGCCTTTGATCAATTTCGATATGACTTGGCAAAACAGTCTGCTTACTAGGTTTGAAATAAGGCGTGATCGTAATATAATGTTGAGTACGACCAATGGTCAGATTACGGAGATTGGTAACGTTGAATATATAGTAGGATCTGGCTACACTTTAAATCAATTGAAACTGCCATTCCCAATTCGTGGAAATACGGTGACCAGTGATCTGATTTTACGAGCTGATTTTAGCATTAGGAATTCCGAAACCATCATTCGGAAAATTGTTGAAGACGAAACTCAAGTAACCGCTGGACAAACGGTTTATTCACTTAAAATCACTGGTGATTACTCGCTAACAAAGGCCTTGAACTTAAGGCTGTTTTATGATTGGGTAGCCAATAGGCCAGCCATTTCAAACTCATTTCCAACATCAAATATCAACGCTGGGTTTAGTCTGCGATTCACGCTTTCAGGATAAAAGTGAATTATGCCATTTATCTAAAAAATCAAGCCATATATTTGACCCCAAACAACCTATTGAATGAATATTCCAGCAGACCTTAAATACACAAAAGATCACGAGTGGATCAAGGTGGACGGTGATGAAGCCACCATTGGCGTTACAGATTATGCCCAAGGAGAACTTGGAGATGTTGTGTACGTAGAAATTGAAACAGAAGGCGAGACCCTTGATAAGGAAGAAGTGTTCGGAACAGTGGAGGCTGTTAAGACAGTGTCAGATTTGTTTATGCCAATTAGCGGAGAAGTTGTGGCTGTTAATTCAACTTTGACTGATGCACCCGATACTGTCAATTCGGACCCTTACGGAGAAGGTTGGATGGTGAAGGTGAAAATGAGTGATCCATCGCAATTGGACGGTTTGTTATCCGCAGAAGATTACAAGAGCGAAATAGGAGCTTAATATGTTTCTAAGGCACAACGCCCTTGGTATTGCTTGGGCGTTATTCATTTTTGTGCTTTGTGCTTTGCCTGGTAGCCAGTTCAAAGAAGCAAAGCACGAGCACTTGGATAAAGTCATTCACGTGACGTTGTTCAGTGTTTTGTTCGTATTGCTTGCAGTTGGCTTCATAAAGCAAAAGCTGTTTCCATATCTTAGAAGACATGTCAAATTAAAAGTTTGGCTTGGTTGTCTTGTGTACGGAGTCATAATTGAACTCCTACAAGGGAGTCTATTCATCGAACGATCGGTGGAAATAACGGACATTTTCGCCAATGCAATCGGAGCCTCGGTAGGATTGGGTGCCTTTCTTTTAATCTACGGTAGAGGGTCATATTCGTGACCGAAAAATAATTCAGTGCAAATTTTAACGTTAAGGCTTAGTAGAAACGATTTCTACTGACTATTTTGGTCGCTTCAAATCCACAATAAAAAGATGGAAATAAAGAAAAGCACAGATGCAAATCTGGAAAACAAAAAAGGAGTCTATTTCTTAATTGGACTATTACTATCTCTAGGAGTAGTATTGGTCGCATTTGAATGGACGCAATACGAAGGTGATGTCGGTTCTTTGGGAGAACTTGACATTGTGTTAGATGAGGAAGAAATGATTCCGATCACACAACAAACACCACCGCCTCCGCCACCACCGCCACCCCAAACAACGATTATTGAAATCGTTGA
>Ga0255753_1000791_pt1 | contig 39679 bp, 50 predicted proteins | sample 041ome_10_FD_179953 | JGI IMG/M metagenome (GOLD analysis project Ga0255753, IMG submission 179953) | Coastal salt marsh microbial communities from the Groves Creek Marsh, Skidaway Island, Georgia - 041412US metaG (version 2) | ecosystem: Environmental > Aquatic > Marine > Intertidal zone > Salt... | reverse complement strand
GTCTACAACAATGTTCCGTGAATGTTTTGGGAACATATTCTTCATATATGCAACTTTTTTAGAATACGGTAGTGGATCTTTCTTTGCGTTTTCAGAGTGACTTGCGAACACATAGTAAGGTGCGCCGGGGTTCTTCTTTGCCTGTGTCGCAACAGCTTCTAATAGTTTTTCATGCCCTGTGGTTGGTGGATTGAATCTACCAAAAGTGAATACACAAGTATCCCCACGAGCCTCTCTAATGTCCTTAAAAGTTTTCATTGTTCACTACCCAATTCTCTTGCCTTTTTAAGTCTTTCCAACTCATCCTTCTTTAACTTTATAATAAGTTTTTTTGCAATCTTTTTAATCGCAGCACCCTTCTTAGAAACAATTCTATCATCAAGTGCCTGTCTTTGCATTAAAGGAAGATTTGCATAATCCTGTTTATCCATACCAGCAAACTTTTTAATAATTATCTGTTTCGCAGCTTTGTTTGCTCTCTGTTGAATTTTTGAATTAGTCGCCAACTTCTTTTTTGATCTGGCAATTTTTGCCTGAACAGCAGGGTTCTTCATCATTTTTTTCATTCGCAAACCCATTTTTCTTCGTTGAGAAACAGACAAAGCTTTTCTCTCAATAAGTTCTAACATTAGGTCGTCAAATGTTTTCATTTCATTAAAGCCTTTGCTGTATCTAACGCCTTCTTTGCATTTGGGTGCTTTGGATTAATATTTACAATATCACCATTTACAAAATCGGAGATATTTGCAGATTTACCAAGAGCCTTTATTGCCTTATGAAGTGGATCTTTTGGATCAAAATTCACTTCAAAATTTGGTTTACCTCTAACTTCTACCCAACTACTCTCACCAGTTTTCCACATCTTCAACACATCTTGATTCTTTCCACGAACCAGTTGTAACTTAATACCCTCTTTAAGAAAAAATGAAAGTGGTCTCATTTATCCCACGCCTTGATTGCAGTAAAGTTATTGAAACTAAATTCCATTCTATCCACAAGTTTTACTGCATTACCAGAAATTCTATCAATTGCAACATACCCTTCTGGGTTTACAACTTTAAAACCATTTTCAGTTTTAATAAAAGTTCCAATACTCTTTACAGTATTTAGTTTCTTTACAATACCCATCTTAGCTTCTACGATATGGTTTTGAAACTCAATAATATTAGATAGGTTTACAATATGTTTCTTTAGTTCACGAACTATTTCTTTTTTATTATTTTCTACTTCTTGTTTTTTAACAGGAGTTTTTAGTTTGCCAATCTTTTTATTAAACACCTCTTCAACCCAAGAAATATATCCTTGAGCATGTTTCTTTGGATTAGTAATCTTCTGTCCCTTTCTCACCATACTATTATTGTATGTCTTGAGAGAAGCACCAGAAAAATCACCAGTGAAACTATTTTGAATTGTAAGAAAACCAGTAAGAAGTTGGGAATTAATTTTTCTGAATGTAGAACCAGCCATAGACAAGTGTGAAGTTACAACTTCTGTTTCTTTTTCAGTCATTGTTGCTTTACCAGAAACATCTTTATAGGTTGCATCGTCCATCCAAACTGTAGATGGTTTCTGCAATCCTTTGATATTTGCACCAAAAGAGGCCTTCATGTCTTGGAGTGTTTTGCCTGTATATGTGGTGTGCCACACTACACCAATCTTTGCATTATTGATTTGTTTACCCAATTCTGAGTTCGCATCAACTGCATATACAATTGTGTTTGGTTGGAATGTTAGGAAAGATTTACCATCAATAGTTTCTGTAGAAACATCATCAGTAAACATCAAGTCACCTTGAAGAACACCTGTGATACCCAACTTAGAAAACTCTGCAAGTGCAATCTTAAACTTAGAGTTCAATGCACCAGACAATCCGTCTGCATCAATCTCTGCGTTTGACTTGTAAAGTTTTGGTTCTATATTAAATACTGATTTCTTTGCAACAAAGAACCGTCCATCTTCTGGATCAATTCCAGCAAAGATAGCAGGAGCTCCATCCCACTTTACAGTCATGTTTACAGAAGAACGAGAAGAACCGGCCAACATGTCACGCAAAGACTGAATAAAGTTGATAGCAGCTCGGCCGCCATCAACTCCGAAATTTAGAATTTCGTCCTCTATGTGTTCTAGGTGTAGGTTTTTCCCACCTTTATCTTCGGTGAGAAAACTTGAAAATTTTAACATGTGGCACAGTTTCCATTAGTACAAATAGGTTTATACTATTTATAATAACACAACTATTCACAAATGTCAATAGTGTTACCTTTTATAAATTTAGGAAGAGGCCTGTCTCCAAAGGGTTTGTTTTTAGTAATTCGTTCTGATAACAACTCTGCCTGTTCTTTTGTATTAAATGAACACACGATATCATTTGATGGAAACTCTACGACTTCCCACCTGTTACCATTTTTATTTACAAAGTATTTTGGACTTTTATACTTTGATGTCCGAAAATTTCTCATAAGTCTTGTTCTTTCCAAGACCCACTCCGAAAGTTGTTTTATCAAATGCTGGGGTGTCATCTTCTTGTCCACTGTCAATAATGTCATTTTGTGCTTCCTGTTCGCAATCATATAGTTTCATTCTAGCTCTGTCAATTCCTATAACAAATCTCTTGTTGGTGCCAGGATCATTGTAACGATTCTTCAGTTGTTTCACCATTATCTGGTTGAGACTTTCCAAATCTTCTGTTGATATAAGTGCAAACATGAGGTCAGCCGTAGCAGGCAAACCAAAACTTTCTGATGTATCTTCCAAGCCCACATCTGAACTGGCGAACCCACCTCTAGTTGTTTGTGTTGCCGACATAATCGGTACATTATTTTCAACTGCAAGACCCCTAAGTTCCTCTGCAATCGCCTTGATATAGAAGTATGATCCGACATTTGCATTCCCCTTAAATCTAGATGATGAACAGATATTCAAATAATCAATAAAGATAATATCTGGTCTGAACGACTTCTTTAGAGCCAGTTCCTTAATTAAACTTCTGAAATGTCCAGAGTGAGCAGATGCAGTTGGGTATTCTTTGATAATCAACTTTCCGTTGGTCTTTGTTTGAATTTTGGAGAGGCGATCAGTAAACATTTTCTTTGGTAACTCATGTAAGTCATCCATAGTAATGTTCATAAGGTTCGCATCAATTCTTTCTGCAATCCGTTCCTCTGCCATCTCCATTGTGATGTATAGAACATTCTTACCTTGCATGAGGGTTGACGCAGCCATGTGACACATGAATAACGATTTACCAACACCAGTTCCAGCAAGGGCAATGTTCAAAGTTTTTTGTGGGAGTCCACCTTTGGTGATCTTGTTAAAGTATTCCAAGTCGAACTCTAATTTTTCTTCTTTTCTATGGTAGAACTCAAATCGTTCCTCACCATCTTCTACATAATCGTGTCCAACACTCTGATCAAAAGCAACTGATAAAGCCTCTGATAGGATGGATGGTATTGCTTCTGAAGTATGTGTTTTATCCTTTCCCTCAATAATCTGAATACCACTAAGGATAGCATTGTAGACTGCTTTATCCTTACAAAACTTTTCTGTTGTATCCACCAACCACTGCATATCAACATCTGCATCAGACAGGGTTTCAACGATATCAACAACTCTTTTAAATTGTTCTTCTGTTAAATCTTTTCGATTGTCCAGTTCAATGGACAAAGATTCTTTTGTTGGTTGATTTCCATACTTTTCAATAAACTTGGAAATCTCTTCAAACACAACTCTTTCGTGTAGGTCTGAAAAATACTCTGGTTTAATAAATGGAAGAACCTTACGAGCATAAGGTTCATTCTTTACGAGATTAGATAGTGTTGTTCTTTCAATTGTCTGTATTGACATATTGTAAATTATCTTCCTTTAACTGTCGTTCTAAGATGATGGTGAGAATATCACCAATGAGATTCTTAAAGTTAATATCATCTTGCAATTCTTGTTCTGTATATTTACCTGAGTATATCACATCATAATGAAATGTCAAGGGCATTTCGCCACTTTCTGTCTCTTCACCAAATTCTACTTTACCATACTTATAGATAATGTCTTTATAATCTTGGGCTGTTGGTAGAAGTTTTATACCTGTCCACTTTTCACCCTCTTGTTTTGAGCTGACATACTCAAAACATCTTTCCAAATCAACTTTAGTCAACTGCATCTTCAATCACCTCTTCTACTACTGCCTTCTGTCCGTATTTAAATTCTTTACCAGCAGCCTCATCCAACTGCGCCATCACTTCTTCAGTAAAGAACTTCTCTGGGTCATTATTGATTGTTTTACCAAATGTTTTAGTTCCATCCGGCAACTCAATACGAGTAGATACAGATTTAAAGATACCATACTTCAGTGCAAGTTCAAGTAGTCCATAGTATCTGTCTAGACCACGTTCATACATCAGACGAACATCAACCATCTTGTTTTCGATTGTCAAACGAGACTTAGCATTCTTACAGTGAACGATATTACCAACAACCTCAGTTCCATCTTTTTCTTTCTTCTTGGAAAGGTATACGATAGATGATGCTGCATACTTCAGTCCAGAACCACCACCCATTTCTTTGGTTGGGAACATAGAACCAACAACATCATATGTATGGTTTGTTACAACCATAGGAACTTTTGCTTTACCAAGTTTCAATGTCAATACACGAAATGCAGCCTTGAGAACTTGGGCCCGTGTCATATCACGAGTTTCTTTACCTTCACTAGTATCCTCTACTTCTTTAGTTGTAGACAACATACCAAGTGAATCCAGACATAACATCATTGGTTTTCTGTCTGCTTCGTTCTGTTGCAGATATGCATCCAACACTTTAATTGACTGAGTACGAAACTCTTGTACAGTTGTCACTGGAAGAATAACCATACGAGAGGGGTCGATACCTCTATCAATTACCATCTGTTTAGTGATTGCACTTTCTGATTCAAAATACAAAACGCCTGCATCTGGATTTGAATCCAAAAACGACTTTACCATACCCATCACAAAGAAAGTCTTACCAGTTGCAGACTCACCAGCAACAGCAGTAATCTTATTTGATGGAAGTCCACCATAGATACTACCACTTAACAACGCATTAAAAATATACGAACCTGTATCAATAAATGAACTTACATCTCCAGCTTCAACGCCTTCTGATACAAGTGCAGCATATTCGTTGCCTGCTGTCTTGGCAATGTCTTTTAAAAAATCCATTATATGTCTCCATCACTCCTGTGGTTTGAACGAAACGCCTCAAATCCATCAGGATATCTCGCTTCCAATTTGTCTATATTAGTATCTATAACATCTTCCAAAGAGATATTCAGTGCAATACAAGCTTGTACAATGTACCACATAATATCACCAAGTTCACGTTTCATGTGATATTGTGCATCATCATCCATAGGTTTACCTTGGAAGATACACTTCTTCACAATTTCTGCAAATTCACCACCCTCTGCACTGATACCAATTGCAGCGGTTAGAATGCGTTCTGGTGAAACACCGAACCCATCAATAACATCTAATGCATCAGAAAACGCCTGTGGATCAGATGATGCATCACTAGTTACAGCGTCTACAAATCTAGCATAGTCTAGTAGAAAATTGTTGTCCATTATAAATCTCCAAAGATAGTGTTATGAGTGTTATATACTTTAACAAATGTTGTGCATTTTGTCAAGTCTTTTATTCGTCTTGCTCCAACATAAGTACAGGACGATCTGATTCCACCAAGAATAGTTTGCACAGTATTAACAATACTTCCTCTGTAGGGAACAATGACTTCCTTTCCTTCTGCGGCTCTGTAGTCTTTAAGTCCACCGAAATGTTTTTCATTTGCAGTCTCCGAGCTCATACCATAGAATTTTACTCCTACTGGTTCTGGATTGTCATCTTCCAATATATATTCTCCCCCACCCTCATCGTGACCTGAGAGCATCCCACCGAGCATGACGAAATCTGCACCGCCTCCGAAAGCTTTTGCGATGTCTCCAGCACATGTGCAACCGCCATCAGCGATAATATGACCACCCAAACCATGAGCAGCATCAGCACACTCAATAACAGACGATAACTGAGGATACCCAACACCAGTTTGAATACGAGTAGTACACACACTGCCAGGCCCAATCCCACACTTAACAATATCAGCTCCATTTAAAATCAACTCCTGTGTCATATCACCTGTAACAACATTTCCTGCTATGATAACAAGTTCTGGATGATTTAATCTCAACTGATAAATGAAGTTACTAAAGATTTCAGTGTATCCGTTTGCAACATCTACACAAAGATACTTAACAGCACCATCACTTAGTTCATACACATTCCTAAATTTTAGATAGTCATCATCAGATGAACCAATTGACATTGCAACACCTTCAACTCTAGTTTCTTTAAGTTCTTGGTTATCAGGGTCAAAGAAACTAACTAATTGGTTTACTGAATATGTCTTTACTAGACATGTAAACAAACCTTGTTCTGCAAGTGCATCAGCCATTTCAAACGTACCAACACCATCCATGTTAGCGCCCATAATAGGAACACCAACATACTGAAGGCCACTATTTCTAAATTTAGTAATTCGTACTAAGTCAACATCTTTTCGGGATTTAAGAGTTGATCTTTTAGGACGAATGAGTACATTAGAAAAGTCTAGTTTGAAATCATCTTCGATTTGCATTAACTTACAAGTCCTTTTTGTGGAAGAGCAATACCACTAGTTTGTGAAGTCCAACCATTTGCAACTTCTTCTGATGTTTCAATGTAATACAAAACAGATGTTTTAGCAAAATCAAAATTGCCTTTTGGTTCTGTACCTGTCATTGAGATACCATTGACAAGTCCAACTCCTTGTTGTGTAACTTGAACCATTCTTGGTCTATTAATTACAATAGAACTGAATGTTTCTTCTACAAACTTTCCTACAATTTCTGCACCGTTATTTAAAACGAGTGTCACTACTGTTCCTTTTTCCATTTTATCTACCTTATAATATCAATGTCAGCGTTTCTATTCCAAACCTCAACTTCAGTCCTGATTCTATTATCAGCTTTGAGAGACTCATATCGGTTGATTGCTTTCTTTCTCCACCAATCAACTAGAGTATCAAACTCAAATCTGTCATAGTTCTCTTTCTTCTCCAAAGTATCCGTTTCTAAATTCAAATATTCTTTAACATTTGAATATCCATAATCCGACATAAACTGTCGTTTCTGTTCTGTCAATCCTTTTGCTTCTGCAAAGACATTAACAAACTTTTTATACTCTTCTGGTTCTACATCTTTGAGAGAGGCTTTGATAATAGATACCATCTTAGTTTGTGTTTTAAGTTTTCTGGATGAGGCACCATCATCAACAAGAGATTCGCCATCATTTCTTTTCTTGAACCAATCATTCAAGTTACGAAAGTTAGCATCATTGATAAGTGGTGCAAAATCAGATTCAGTCAAACCTTTAAATCTCAGAATTGGTTTCATACCATCATACATAGAAGAACTTTTAGATGAACCATAAAGTGATGTTGTTTCAAACATGCAGAATGGGCCACCGTACTTTTTGTTCAGTGTGTCTTTTGCGAGATGTGAACAACACATTGCTGCAAGAAGTTTACCACCTAGATAATTAAATCCAAATGGTTGAGTTGGAACAATAGTAAAACCCATAATTGTAGAGTCATTAAATCTTTTCATAACTTCTGGGTTCATGGTATCTAACGGTTTACCCAAAAACAAATTACGAGGTTTAGAGTTAATTGTTGGAGAACCAAATCGAATAAAACCAACAATCTTATTTGAATTCTTTTCGTACACAATCCACTTGAGAGACTTGCCTGGGATTGATGCTTCGACAGCATGTGAAGTCACAATCTCCAAGTAATTAACAAACACTTCTGTAGGAACTTCTTTTACTGCAAATTCCATATCATTAGGATGAATGTTAAAATTATCAAACATATCATCTTCAGGCCCCATGCCTGGCAAAGAGATTGGATAGTTTGACATACGTTCCAACTTTACACGGCGTAAGTAATCATCAATACGACCAAAGTTTGAAAAGTAATCTACAAAAATATTTGCAGCATATAAAGCGTCATCCCGATTTAGTATCATGTAAAGAAATCCTCAAGTGTAGTTTGTGTTCCATAACTTCTATCAATTTGCCATCCAATTTGGTTCATAATAAAAACCAAAGGTTCAACAAACGCTTTATCGAACTGTACATCATAGTCTAAATATTGGTGAATGTCAAGCTCTTTTGGAAGTTTTGTAATAAAAGAAATTACATTAGATTGCATTTTGTTAGGTGTTCTCATATTGAGAAACTTAATCTTGTCACCCTCTTGAATAAGAGGATATTTGTGAGTAAGTTTTTGATTGCGAACATAATGATTATAAAGAATAGCTCCCTTACAATGCATTGGCGCACCTTTCTTGAAAATACCAGAACTGTCACTCCACTTATCAATACCATTCACTGAACGAGGGAATGCAATCTCTTCTGGGGAGAGTTTCATAAACTCTTCACGAAACTCTTGAATGAAGTTGTTTACATCTTTCTCTGTTCCAGACATAATAACTTTTAGTGCCTGTTTAATCTTCTCACGACAGGGTGCAGGCGTTGATGACTTGACTGCCTCAATACCCATAATCTTGAGTTGTGGTTCTTGGTAACGAACACCTTCCACATCCCATGCGTTGAGGATATATCTTTTCTTTGCAGTCCAGATACCCTTGTCTGCAATCACCTCACGTTTCATCTGCATCTTCTGATCGTATGCGTTTACATACGAAGCGAGAGCTTGATAACAGTTATCAATAAAAGGTTCAATTTTCTCTTTAGCAACTCTGTCAAGGAAGTCAACGGCCCGCCCACGATATGAATCTTCCGACTCATTATCTCTCTTTTTAAGCACACTGTCAACCAATCTGTCAAAAGTAATGTATACTGAATCCGTATCTGACGCAATAACATAATCTTCTCCATCAGTTTTCAATAGTTTGTTTAGATAGATGTTTAGGGATTTCTCAATCCAACGAATAGAAAGTTGTCCAGAAGTTGTAATACCTTCTGCAATTCTCAAATCATAATATCTAAACCACTCATTACCAATCGCACCATAAGCAGAGTTCAATGAAATCTTTCGTGCCATTTGGATGTTAGAAAAACGAGATACATCATTTAGATATTTTGGATCTTTTGTATTTTCGTATTGTTGTTTTGCTTCCAACATCTTCTTTTTGTAGATGGTGCGTTCATCATACATTGTCTGCATCATCTCAGGTAAGAAACCTTGAAAATCTTTGTTAAACATCGCACCGTTAGGTGTGAATGTAACAGTTGAAGGAACTAAGTCTCTTGTATTGTATTCTTGGGCAATCAAGTCATCTACAGCAGTATCACCAAGATCAAGTTGATGTTGCAACAAAGTCTCTGGTGAAATATTGTACTGCATAATCAAGTGTGGATATAGACTGTTCAAGTCAAAGGATAGAACCCATTTATGTTGTCCAACTTGTGGATCTTTGACATATGCACCAACATACTTCTCTGACTTTGCAGAACGGCCAGGCTTCTGTGGAATTACAATCTTGCGTTTTAGAAGATGATTATAAATCAATACATCCCAATACTTAACAGAAGTAAATGCATCGGCCATGTTTACCTTTGCTTCATAAGTCATAGTCAAAAGTAAGTCAATCAGTTTCATCTTGTCATCTAGTTTGTCAACAAGTTCAACGTCTTGAATATTATAGTCTAGAAATGACTGATAATCTTTTGTGTACCAATCACGAAATGTTTCATATGGGTTTTCATCTTTACGTTCACCCAACTCTACGAGAGCAATGTGATCAAGTCGATAAGATTCTTGATATGCATATGTAAATTTACGATATAGTTGTAAGTAGTCAAGATCGTTCACACCAAGAATATCATATGCTTGATTTTCTTTACCGTAGTAAACAACCTTACGAGAACTGACAACACCCCAAGGCGAAAGGCGTTTTACAGCCTCCTCACCCATGATTTTGTTAATACGGTTTACAAGATATGGAATATCAAAGAACTCTGTGTTCCAACCAGTGATAACGTCTGGGTGATCGTTCTCCCACCAAGAAACGAACTGAGCAAGGAGTTCACGTTCAGTCTGACACTTAATGTAATTAACATCCTGTCTATCATTGTGGTAGTCGTGCAAACCCCAAACAGTAATGTTACCACTTTGGTGATCTTTAACAGTTATAGACAACATTGGTTCAACAGCTTGGTCTGCAAATGGAAAACCATTCTCACACTCAACTTCAATATCAATTGTTATAATACGAAGCTGTGAACTGTCAAATTGAATTTGTTTTGAATATTTTTCTGAAATGTAAGTGTATGGGAACTGAGTCATACCATACGCAAGGTGAGGTTGATTTTCATACCCAGATATGAATTCTTTAGCCTCTTTGATAGAAAGGAACTTCATTGGACTAACATTTTTGTTGTCCAATGTTTTCCAACCAGTTTCTTTTTGAACTGGTACAAAAAGTGTCGGTTCGTACTTTACTTTGAAGTTGGAACGAATACCGTTCTCAACTGCACGAACCAACAATTGATTACCCCACTGGGCGACATGTGTGTAGAAATTCAAGACATTTTCCCTTATCAACTGTACTCATTATATAACAAAATAGGGGATGTGTCAAGAGAAAAGAGGCAATTGTTCCTCTGAACTGAAATGTTTATTAATCATGTCAACCACATCTTGTGCATCGGCAATCTTAATTAGTTCTGCTTCTACAGCCTCTGCGATATCAGAATGTTCACCAATACCGGCAGGGTTCTTTAGATAGACTGCAATGTTCGCTTTGTGCATTGCAATCTTGCCTTCATTTAGTTTTCTTATTGCATCAAGTAGCATTATATACTCCAATTTTTTCTATTCATAAACATAGACAATATCTCTTTTGTGATACTTCTTTTCTGATCTTTAATTAATGGTTTTGATGCAGCACTATTAAACACTGCCTCGATACCCATAAGTCCAGGCGTAGAATTTACCTCAATAAGATATGGTTTATCTTTATCTCTGTTCTTGGCGGGAATAAAGTCAACTCCGACCATCATTCCGTCCACTGCTTTAGCTGCCCGAATTGATTCTTCTTTTTCTAATTCAGTCAACTCATGTATCTCTGGTTCAGAACCTTGAGAAACATTACTTCTAAAGTCACCACCGATAACAGGGCGTTTCATTGCACCCAATATTTGTCCAGCGACAACAATAACTCTAACATCGTAATCTGTCTTAACATATTCTTGTAGAATGATATCTACATATTCATCTTCTCTATATAGAAGTTGTACAATACTGTGAAGAGATTTTAAACTCTCAATCCACATTACACCAACACCTCTAGAACCTGTAGAAGTTTTTAGAATCATAGGAAACTTGTTTCCTAGTTTTTCTGCGGCCGCCTCGGCACCTTCTGCATGTCTTACTAGAACTGTTTTGGGGGTATTAAAGTTTTCTCTTTGAAACACAACTTGGTTAAACCATTTGTCTCCACAGATATCGTGGCATCTTGTAGAATTGATTACTGTATAACCTTCATGTTCAAGATTATTAATAGTTACCCACCATGAACGGTTTCCAAGTTTTGTTGTAGAACCAAGTCCTCTAGCCATAACTAGAGTGTCTTTTGGATTAATCTTAAAAGGTTTTTCGTATTCTGCATCTGACTTCATTGTAGGAAGTTCTGCCTTACCTTCATCATTAACTGCAAAAGAATATACTAGTTTACTGTCTCCATCAGATTCCATATAAGAACCAGACAACTCAGCAAGATACACTTCAATACCCATTTTAGATGCAATCTTACGAATCATAGGCCCTGTTTCGTTAGGGTCTAGTGGATCGTCATGCGAAAGGATAAGAAGTTTATACTTCTGTTCTTTTGGTTCTTCTACAATGAAATTTGAAAAAGATTGTGTCAATTACGATTCTCTCTTCTTACCAATATTGTATTTTGTTTCCAAAATCCATTCATCTTTTTCTTTAAAGGCAATAACTTTAATTTGTGATAGTGGAGCTTTCGGTTCTGAATCTCCAACGATTTCTACCAGACCCCAATCACCCAAAAGTCCAGCGATTGAATTTCTGCGAGAGATATCGTTCTCATTTAGATTAGTGTCTTTACCATCAAGTGCAAAGAGTTCCTTGAAATGGACAATGTAGTACTTGCCTTGTTTATGTAGGATATGACAAGACTGATAGAGTTTTCTCTCTTTACGAGATGCAACTCCAATACGAGACAAGGTCTCACGAACCTTCAAAAAGTCATCTGGTTCATTAAGTTTAACTTCTAGCATCTTCTCAGGATGCCATTCAATTTCATTCATTTTCTTCCACCTTTATTCAAACTATTTTTAATAGTGGTTATCTGGTCATCATTTAGTATTGATAGTGCTTGTTTCGCTTTCTCATTACTATAACCATAATATTCTTTTATATACTCCAAGTTTTTCAACTTATCGGCTTTCACCCAAGGTGCATATCGTTTCTTGGGTCTAATAGTATTTAGTAAAAAGTCATATTGTAGTTTTGAATCTAGGTGGTGTCGTTGATTCATCTCATTAACTAACATTATAGTGTCATTGAAAGGTGCCAGGCACTTGTTAATGATATAGGGGGAATACTTCTTCTCCCACATAGGGTCATCTGATTCTAACAGATGTTCCTTTGTTTCGTTAAGAGATTTAAGATAGTCTTTTAGTTCATAAGTCATTTCCAATTTACCTGTGTCATAACCTCAATCATATATGCAAGCATATTGATTTCTTGGTCAGCGACAAATGCAGACTTATAAGAATAATCTGCTGTTGCGAGAACAAGATGAGGAACAGTGGCTGGTTGGACTTCTTCATAGAGTGTATCATATATTTTACGATACATACGAGCTGGATCATTGTCCAGATTGTTTGCAACCCATTTACGAATAGACTTGAAGTCTTTCTCTTTGAGAAAAGTTGACAAGTCTTTCATATTCGTTTCTGAAATATTGACTAGGATACCAGCATCAATCATACCAGATGCAGAATATCTTTGCAATTCATTCAGAACCCTACGCCAGTCTGGGAAGTGTTTTTCCACAACACCAGCGACAGCCTTTGGTTCATACTGAACATTTTCTTGTGCGAGAATATCCTGTACACGTTTGAAGAACTGTCCAGCAAGTGTTGGTTTTTCTGAAGTTGGAATACGAAACTCCACAACAGAACATCGACTATGCAAAGGTTCTATGATACGGTTCTTGAAGTTACATGTAAGGATGAACCCACAGTTCTTGTGGAACTCTTCAATAAACCCACGCAACGCAGGCTGTGTGGACTGAGGATTTAGATAATCTGCCTCATCCAAGATTACAAACTTACGATTACCATCCATAGAAACAGTAGACGCAAAGTTCTTAATCTTGTTTCTGAGAACATCAATACCCGATTCTTCAGAACCGTTTATCATCATAAAGGTGGCACCGATTTCATTCAACATTGCTTTTGCAACAGTTGTTTTACCAACACCAGGCCCGCCAGACAGTAGTAGATTTGGAATATGTTTATCATCCACAAACTGCTGGAAGGTTTTCTTTAGGTCTTCAGTGAGAATACACTCACCAATTTTCGATGGGCGGTATTTCTCCACCCACAACATCACATCATTCATAATATATTTCCTTCTGGTTTAGGATGCTTCTAGAGCAATAAAGTATTCAACTGGTTTGTTCACATTTACAAAATGTGAGATACCTTTTTGAGATACTTCTACCTTGTAATCACCAGAAAGAAGTTTGAGGTTTTCTACTTTGAAATAGTAGGTGAAGTCATTTGGTGAATTTTCCCCAACTGCAACACTATAATCGTTTGATGTATCATTCTTACGATCAGTTACAGTCAATTCAATCTTACCACCAGCTTTGCCAGTCAAGACAACATCTGGAACACCAAGGACAGCAGATGCCTTTAGGATTTTATCGAATGTGCTTTGAGTAAAGACAAACTCCACATCAATAGAAGGCATTGTGATTTCTGTTTTTGGTGCAGTCACAATAGATGGATCACTAAACATATATGTGAGATTACTTCCACCACCCTCTTCATTTAGACTAACACTCTTCTCATCAAAGGATAGTATTGGGTCTTTAAACAAGGACAATGCAGACAAGAATTCATGTAAGTCATAAATTGCAAATTCATTGTTAAATGTGTCAGGGATAGTTGCTTTGGATACAATGTTCTTCATTGCAGACATTGTTCCAATTGTGTTACCATTCTTTACCAGAAGATTCTGGTTAATGGTTGAAAAGTTCTTTAGAACTTCACGAGTATCATTACTAAGCTTCATCAATATTTTCTCCATAAGTGTCGTGATTGTGAAGTGCCATTATACCATAATGGATCACCTTTAGCAAGTCTTTTCTGTTCTTGCCATCTTTTTTTCCGTATCGTTGTGAATATTTTAAAATATTACCAATACAGAAACCTTCTCCATGGCCCGAGTCCATGATGAATTCTGTTGCTTGAAATTTGTTGTGGGAGTAGTGTTGACTATATGTTTCATCAATATAATCTTGCAACTCTGCAAGAATCAAATCTTCTGAATACTTGTAGTCTATGTAGTCTTTATATATTTTCACAGTTTTTCATCCTAAGTTCAATTACACATAATATAACATAAAAGAGCGCCCCTGTCAAGAGGCGCTCTCACACATTTTACTTGATTTTAATCAGGCGAGGTTTCTTTTCCTCTGGAATGATTCTTTCAAGTTCAATGTTTAACAACCCATTTTCAAAGGTTGCACCTTTTACTACCACATCATCAGAGATGGTGAAAGTTCTTTTGAAGGCACGATTTGAAATACCTTTGTGTAGGTATGTTGCATCGTCCACAACTTCACTCTCATCTTTTTCTTTGGTTTTGATTGAAAGGACATTTTCCTTGGTTTCAATCTCAATATCATCCTTACCAAAACCAGCTACTGCAATCTGAATTGCGTAGTCAGAATCAGAAAGTTTTACGATATTGTAAGGTGGGTAGTTTGTTGTTGTAACAAAACTATCGTCAAATAGTCTGTCAAACATTCTGTCGAAACCGACAGAGTAGGTTTTAACCCTATCAAAAGGGTCTGTAAGAGCTGTATTTACCATTTGTTTCTCCTTTATTAAGCAAGATACAGTGTGATACCCATTCGGCGTATCACCATTATTTATAATGACGGTTTTTGGGGGGATACCGACAAACCCTAGTTTGCGACACAGAGTAGGTATATTTTGTGTCATCAGGGCGACTTACGAATTGCACCCTATATTATATATGCATGAAAGTGGAATTTTTCAACCCCACTTTCAAACTTTTTTATGCAGCCTCAGCGTATTCAATCGCTTTGTCGAGGGCATTCAACTTCACCTTACGGTTACGTCCATACCAAGATGAAACCAAACGTCCATCGTTAGAACGTCCTTGAAGGTGGTCTGTCATGTGAGTGACAGAGTTAAAGGCAGTCCACCAAGAACCTTGTGCAAAGTTAGCACCAGGCTGGGTATCCAAGTTCTCAAAGGCAATCTTTGCGTTACGAGAAGTGAAAGGAACTACATTGTCTACTTTCTCTTTTGCAGGCGCACCAAATACTTCATTGAAGTACTGGATTACGTTATCAGAAGTATAACGCTTTCCACCAAGGAATTCTGCCATAGATTTGTATTGTTCCATTTTCTCACGAGCAATACCCATCTGTTGTTTCACTTCATCTGCATCAAATGCTTTACGGTGATTTACTGTAACCATTTGGTCTGCATTTTGTGAAAGTGAAAGGGTAAGAGTGTTGTTACAAACCACACGAATTGGTGTCATACGAATGTTAATCGCTTTACCAAACTGGTGTGGGTTTGAGAACAAGAAGTAGTTCTCTGTTACATCACCCTTGAAGAGTTCAAAAGATTCTTTGGTTTTTGCAAGAGCCCAAACAATCTGTCCATCTTTCAGTGAACCAGCAGTGTGCATTTCCATGTCACCAGCCATCACATACTCATGGAAGAATTCAAACGCTTCTGAGTTTTGAACAGGGTTCCAACCTGTACCAACAACATCTAAAATAGAACCATCAGAGGAACGAACAAGTGCCTCTTTGTTCTTTACTACAGTACCAGATGGAGTCATCAGTTTTTCTTTTGTGACTGTCCAATCAAGTCCAGCAACTTTCTGGAATTGGTCTGGTGTGAGGTCTGCTTCAACCTTTGTACCAAGTCCATGCCAAGGAAGTTCACCAACATAGGCCATCTGGGCCTGTCCATTTACGATTTCAAGTTCGTGTGCCATAATATAATCTCTCCTAACGAGTTGTTTTCCTAACTTACCTATACAGTATATGTTGTTTTAGGAACAAAGTCAAGATGTTTTTAAAACTTTTTTTATTTTTTTCTTAGCTTTTTTCAATGCCATATCTAATTTCAGTCTAGATGCATACATGGTGAAGTTCTTACCTTCCATATGGTCATACTCATGTTGAAAGATTCGTGCAGTTATACCCGAAAATCCAGCGTTTCTTTCAATCCCATCAATATCCAAGTAACTAAAACGAATCACTTTAGGACGTTTCAAATTCAAGAACACATGAGGATATGTCAAACACCCTTCAACAAAATACTCTGTCTCTTCTGATGCCCATGTAATTTTAGGATTGAAGAAGATGGTTCCTTCTCTTTTGTCCATGTCTGTAATCATAACAAATGCACGAATGGGAAGTCCACACTGATTCGCTGATAAACCAATACCCCCATGATGTTGCATAGATTCTATCATATTATCATACAAATCTCTTGGTGTCAAGTCATATTTTTCTTTTAATTCTTCAAATGTGATATTGGGCAATTCCACACGCAAAAGTTCTTCAGTAGGCTTTAATAATTCATATATCATGTTCTTCCCCAAAATTCTATAGGTTTTACTTGTTCTGTGTCATGGAAGAGATACCAACAACAGTTATCTTTCCCAACACTCTTACTTCCTTCAATCCATTTAACTCTTCCTATACTAACAACTTTTTTCAACATTGTCAAGTAGGGAATAGATTGTTTTGTATGTATCCAATCTGCATCAAACAATAACCATGTTGGAGCTTGTGGTGCAAAGTGTTCAATCAGTGGATGAAGTATTTTTCGATTCCAAGGTGGATTTGTAATAATCAAACCACTCTTAACATTTACATCAAATGCATCCAACAACATAACGTCTTGACGTTGTGGTTCTATATCAGATAGGTGATTGCACACACCACCATGTAGAACCAGATGGTCGTACAACCTACCGTCACCAGCACACGGTTCAACAAAGGAGAACCACTCTGGCAAGTGTGCAACTAGAGGAAGTACAGCTTCATATGGAGTTGGATAGAAATCTCTTTCTACTCTTTCAAAATCACTGCGCTTACCCATTATACAACCATATGACTAAAGTTCTTTTCTTTCTTAAACTGAATGACACTTCTGAACTTGTCAATCAAAATGTCTTGTTTATGAGAAATAACAAATACATTCTGTTTATCAAAAGTACCCAAAATCTTTAAGAAATCATCTGTACCAGCAGTATCCAAAGACGAATCAAAAATCTCATCTAAGATAAGAAGATTTGTATTCGTTGAGTTTTTCATTTTTGCAATAGCTCTCCATGTAAAGAGTAGTGCAAGGTCGATACGCATCTTTTCACCTTCTGAGAATGATGCATAAGAAAACTCATCTCTAAAACGAGACTTGATTGTTTCTTGAAAGTTTTCATCAATATTAAAGTTGACAAAGAAATCCATTGAACTGAGATATGTATTTACCAACTTATTCATAATTGGTAAGTATTGTTTTACAATCTTTGTTTTAATGCCACTGTCCTGTAGAAGATTACGAGCCACATCAATATAGAACTTATCTTCATTAAGTTTTGTTTGTAGTTCTTCAATAACTTTGAGACTACCTTTAAGTTCATCTAACTTTGTCTTATCTTCATCTGATACAGAACCAGACTCATAGGTTTCAATATCTTTCTTTAAACGAGAGTTAAAGGTTTCAAGTTCTTTAATAGATGCACGAATTTTTGCAATCTCCACATCATGTTGACGAATAGTTTCCAGATTAATCAAAATAGTGTTTAGTCTATCCTGTTCTTTTTGTTCCATTGATTCGACTTGGGTGATTGCTTCTGTGAGTTCTCCAATTTTGGTTGTTCTGGAATCAATCTGCGTCTGCTTTGTTGAATTTGTGATTGTCTGTTCACATGTCGGGCATTCTGAGTTGTTCTGGAAAAAGTTGATTTGTTTCTCATGTTCTCCTCGTTTGTTTTGTAATGCAGATTCGGTTCTTGTTAGTTCTTTAAGTTTTTGTTCTCTTCTTGTCTTTTCCTCAATATCGACAGATAAGCTTTCCTTCTCATCAGAGAGAGTTTTAATTTTTTCTTCTTTTGCCGCAATGTTTGTTTCATTATCACTAACCTTAGTTTTATTTTCAGATATAATAGAACTCTTATTGTTAATTACATCTTTAATAAATTTCTCTTGCAGAACAATCTTTTCTTTTGTCAAGTCTCGTTGATATTCCACATTACGAATTTCATCATTAAGATCCTTTGTTTTACTTTTCAACAAAAAATTCATTAACGAGAAAATCTTGATATCCAAGATATCTTCCACCACTTCACGGCGGGCTTTGGTAGACAACTGCATAAATGGAACAAATGTAGAAGAACCAAGAATAACAACCTGTGTGAAAGAACGATAGTTCAATCCCAAAATTTGTTGTTCTAGATGTTTCTGATAATCTCTTGCATTCGCATCTTGATTAATCATTTGTCCACCAACCCAAACTTCAAACTTGTTTGGTTTGATGCCACGAATAACTTTTACCTCTTTATTACCAGCAGTAAACTCAACTTCAACCATAGCAGAACCACCGTTGACTGAGTTTACAAGTTGTCCTTTAGAGATATTACGGAAAGGTTTATTGAACAGACCAAAACAGAGTGCATCCAAAATTGTGGACTTACCAGCTCCGTTTTCGCCTATGATTAGTGTAGTCGTATTTCTATCCAACTGCACTTCAGTAAATTGGTTTCCAGTTGAAAGAAGGTTCTTCCAACGTACATATTTAAAAGTAATCAAAGTTCCAAATCACTCGCTTCTACATAGAGAGACTTCATCATGCTGGTGAGTCTCTTCTTATCCAAAGTAACATCAAGTTCATCAATGTATCTCTCAAGCAACGTCATCGTATCTTCTGCATTCTCAATGATTGCATCGTCTACATTTGTTGCATCAAGTTCACTAAAGTCCTCAACAATTTTTATTTCATGGGCTCCAGATTCAGATAGAACCTTGTCGATAAACCTATCGAACTGATAGAAATCTTTCTTATTAACAACCACAATTTTAACAAACTTTTCCCTCAATGTCAAGACATTAAAGTTAGAATAATCCATAGTGGTGTCATCATAATATACCTTTTCAAATATGGTATGTGGATTTAGAATGTATTCAAGTTCCCTTGTATCTGTGTCAAAGATATGGAAACCTTTGGTTTCGTTATGGTCACTCCATGTCATCTGATAGGTATTGCCAAGATAGTAAACCTGGCCGTCATCAGACTTCTTGTGAAAGTGTCCACTCATTACAGTGTCAAACTTTCTGAACATATCTTTTGGATAACCACCCTCACAGAAATGTCCAGCGTGCATCTCAAAACCATTCAGTTCTAAGTGTCCCATACAGATTTGTGCATAAGTCATTTCAATACTTCTCATTGCACGTTCATAGTTTTCTGCATTTATCCAAGGCATGAAATGAATACCGACACCATCGAACTCTTCAGTACATGGCCCATCATAACATTTGATATTTGGATATTTTTCCTCGCCTGGCCCACCAAGCAGTTCATACAAAGAGTTTACCTCATTTGTATTTTTATAGTAGGTATCATGGTTTCCTACCATCATGTGAACATCTAGTTTTCTGTCCACAAGGGGTTTAATAAAGCGCTCACGAAAATCCTTTGCAATTTTGTATGAAACATACTTGCGTCTGTCCATCACATCGCCAAGGTGGATAACCGTTTTAATGTCATGTTTATCTATATAAGGAAAGAACTCTTCTTCCCAAAATTTATAGAAGTAATCATTAAAAGCTAGATTATCATTGCGAGCACCGAAATGTGTATCAGTAATCAGTGCGATCTTCATTTATCTCTTCACCATCTTCATTATAAAAAAGTTCTAGTCCTTTTGGTTGTGGTTTCTTCTTCTTTGGTTTATATACAGCTTCAGCTGGTAGAAAGTTCTTCTGTAAATAATCAACAAAGACAGACTGATCACCATCACTATCCATGAGAATGTCCACATTCATATTCTCAATAATTTTGTGCTTAACGTGTTGTTGTTTCTTTTCTTTTTGGATTCTACGAATAAATGCATAATAGATAATTTGTGTAAAATACGCAAAGGGATTGTTAGACTTCTCTGGGTTGAAGTTGCTACAGTATTGTAGACAGTTTTCAATACCGTCAGAAATCATTTCTTCTCTGTATGTGTAATTGATAAAATTAGGTCGATAGGAAAGGTGGTTGGCAATCTTTAGAAAACATTCACCAATATAATTGGTAACTGGTGGTTGTGGTTCACCAAGTTCTTCTGCTTCCTTGCACTGTTGTTTCCACTCTTTCATTGCTTCTAGGAACTGTGCGTTGTTGACGTAATGCACACCCTTTGTTTTTTTAGCCATAATAACTCCACTTGTTTGTACTACCCATTATACACAATATGTACGAAATGTCAATAGAAAATTTAATTTCAAAAACTTGTTGACAATCTCTTGACAGGGTGGTATATTAACTATGCTGGGTTTGAAGAATAGATATTAATGTACTGTATTAGATGGTACATAAAAGTCCTCAAAGAGATCTTCTTCTTCAATCGCCTGTAATTCTTCATCAGATGGAAGTTCCACATCTTCTTCTTCCATCCTTACTTTAGTAATACAAAATTCATAAAACTTAGACAAACCATAGGAGGCTTGGGTTACAACAATAATTTGAGATTTCGGCACATCATATGTATCGGTTTCAGAAAAGTGTATCCATTTTTGTAATGATAAGGCCTCCTCAAGTGATCCATTCTTTGTTAGTTTAGGATAGGCATTGAGTTTCATGGGCCTAGTAATACTAATGTGTTCTTTACTATTAGTGTTAATATTGCATATAACTTCTTCACCACTTGAAAGCTTTAATATCTTTACATTGGTCATTTCATTTTAATCCTTTTGATTTCATAATCAAACTGTTCTTCATTGTATATATTTATGCGTTCCATAAAATGATTTATTGTAAAGTTCCGTTTGGACTTGTAGGTAAAATCGTCACTGATATCGAAGAGAGTGGCGGTAGTTTTGCCCTCACTTTTTCGCAACCCTCTTCCGATTGACTGCAAAGTTCTGATTCTTGATTTACTTGGTGATGAGAATATAATATTGTGTAGGTTGCGAATATTGATACCAGTAGAAAAAGTACCATACGAGGCCACAATGATTGCATCTTTTTCGTTCTCTGTGATTGCACGAATATCTTCCCTTGTTTGTGTGTCTGTGCCACCAAATACATAGAAAACTCTTCTGTCTGTAGAGTTTTTAATCATGTCGTGTAAAACACTACCATGTTTCTCAACAAACTGAAACAACACTAGTGTATTACCTTTTAGTTGTAATGTCAAGTCACGAATGAATTCATTTCTTTTTGGTAGGGTGACAATATAATCTATTTCATCCTGATAATTCATATCCTTCACAAGTTTACACTCTGATTCTGGATATGTCAGAACCAAAGCTCTAATTCTAAAATCGGATAGGGTTTTCTTATCAATTAGTTCTTTTGTGGTTATAACTTTATTTAAAGCACCAAACAAACCTTCTAGAACCAAACGATGGGTTTGCATTCCGTCTAGTGTTCCTGTCAATCCAAAACGATACTTGCACATATGAAGTTTAGTCAAAATAGATGTAAGTGACTTTGCTTTAAATAAATGGGCTTCATCACCAATCACACAACCAAATTGTTCAAAGTATTTTGTAGGCATTTTATATAAAGACTGCCATGTAGAGATGACTACTCTCTTTGAAACATTTCTATCGTGTCCACTGTATACACGTTGTAGATACGCATCCAACCATCCATAATCTATAAAATCAGAATACATTTGTTCAACCAAAGATGTTGTGGGAACAAGTATTAATATCTTATCGTTTTCTTGTTCTTTAAGAAGAAGTTCGTAGTACCTTACAATTATATAGATAATGAGCGACTTACCAGAAGCAGTAGGACTAAGAAGAAGAGCCCTATGTTTTCTAATACCATACTCCACTGCGTCAACTTGATAATCACGAGGTCGTATAGACTTTCCCCTAGATCGAAGTCTAAGTCCTCTAATGAATCCATCCAATACTTCTCTTTCAATTCTTTTTTCATCTTGCAAATCCTCACTTATTGTGTAATTTTCTTCATAATCTTTTAGGTACTTTTCCAAATAAGGAAGAAGTCCTACATACAACTCCCCTGTTGCTGGGGAGAATAACCGAATCTTTCCATCCCAAATACGATTTCGATAGGCAGGCATAAACTTAGCGCCTGGCACTTCAAATGTAAAAAAGTCTGCCAAGGCTCTTGCAACTGATGGTTCTGTGTTTACTTGAAGAAATACGTCATTCTTCTTTGTAATTTTTGTCATTTAAACCTAGGCCCTAATATCCACCCAACTAGACTTTTTCTTAGTCCAGTATTTACTGGACGAACTCTATGAAAGAATTCTGATTGAAAAAAGACTGCACGATACTTTGGTAAGTTGATCGTTTCAATTCTGTCTTTCATATTTGGGTTTCCTGTTTCTATATCAAACTCTCCACCAGTATAGTCATCACTCAATAGAATAGAAAAACTAATCTTTCTAACTCTGTTGTCACTATAAGGTTGTGGGTGTTGATCAGAATGCCAATCATAATGTCCTTTTACATCTGAACTGTATTCTGTATATTGTAGTGGTTCTATCGTATCTATATGATAATCCCACCCAACATTCTTATTGATAGTATTGGTAAAATTTAAGAACATCTGTAAGACACGAGTATCCTTTATCCAAAAATTCTTAGATTCTCTGGAACTAAAGGAACTGGTGTTTTCTATTCTGGAAGTTTCTAACTCTGAACGATTTACAGTGTTTAAAGCCGCATCAATGAGATTTTTATTAACATCAACTGTGGTATAAATTTTACCATAACGCATTAGAGAGTTCCCTCTGTAAATCTCTTCCAATCAATAGAGTTTTTGATATTCTGGTGTCTCCATGTAAGTTCAGTAATAACCTCTGTACATACATAAACACACTGTTCGTAATATGCAATCTTGTTTTTAAGATTGTTCATATCTTCATCACCATCCAAGTATAAAGGAATATCAGCCTTCAATACTTTATGGTCAAATGGATTGTCTCTGTAAACTTCAGCAGTGGCCTTACCACCATAGTATTCTGTCTTTTTAAGTTTCAGAACATTGAAATCACCTTTTGTTTTCTTAACAAGAAGTGACCAGTGACTATGGTATCTCAACCACTTACTTTTTAGATTGGGGATTTTGAGGGATTCTATGTCGAGGGCAAGATCGTCAATTTGACTATCCTTCTCAGCCTCTTTTTGGAGTTCTTCTAAATTCATTCTATATTCACATCCTAATAATAAAAGTGAGCAGATTGGTTGGAACTTGCAGTTCTAAATTTTCTCACAGAGGAGACTCAAACAATGATTGTTCAAGTTCACCTTCTCTGCTCATACTTATTTATAAAACTTCAAACTCATACAAATCATAATTCATAGTAACAGTTGCAGTAAGTTGTTCTGTATCTGTACCTTGGGTATTAAACTGTAATCCAGAAAGTGATGTTGGGTATAATGCTTTAAAATTTACATTGAGTACTGGATTGTTTTTGTTTGAAAGAATAGTAAGAGTTCCGTCAGAAACAAGGTTTGATGGATTGACTGTAGACGCACCAACTCTTCTAGATGTTGGTGGGGCAGAACCCGGCTTCAAATCTTTTTCTGCATTAATAGCACTTGCGAACTGGTCTGTTTCTTTTGGAAATCCAATACCTGTCATCCAATCGTGTATTTCACGATAGTTGGAAAGACTTTCGCTAACATTAAATGTTAGTTCCATTGGAGAAAAGTCTAAAGTGTCACCCATAAACGGCATAGCTTTAAATCTACTGTTCATAATCGCATCACCAGAAAACGCAATGCCTGGCAAGTTTACTGATGTAGTAAAATACACAGTATTAGGAATTTTAAGTAATTGAAACCTAAACTGACTTGCATTTGCAAAGTCAAGTGTATCTGGTTGTCTCTTTAGTGGATTAAATGCTACCATTTTATTCTTCCTTTATAGTATTTATAAAGAAAAAAGGGGAGCAAAAATGCTCCCCCTAAGTTTTGGTTGCTTATAGCAACTCTTATTACATGATGTTCGTAACTTGAACTTTTCTGTAGTAAGTGTTTGCATTGGCGTTAAGAGCACCAAGAGCAGCAGTTGTACCTTCTGCAAATGGGTTAGCAGTAAGACCGTAACGTGTCTTAAATCCAATTTTTGGCTGGAATGTGTTCTCACCAACCGCACGAACCATCTGTAGTGGAACATATGGGCAGTAGAAGATACCAGCGTCATAAGGTGATGTGCCCTTATAACCAACAACGTAGAACTGCTTGTCAGCAGAGTTCGCTGAATATGGATCGATGTACACTTTGTAACGTCCGTTAAGAACACCAGCAAATGTGTTACCAGCATCGTCAACATTCAAGTTGTTGTTAAGAGCAGGAGTGTAATCAAGTACACCGGCCATCTGAAGTGCAGAAGCAACATCAGAAGAACAGATAATTACGTTACCTTTACCTCTACGAGTATCTTGAGCGATTGCGTTTGCATCTCTCTCAACTTGGAACATAAGTCCTTTGAACTTCTCAACTGACCAACGGCCGTTTGAGTCAACGTCCATGTCGAAAATACCAGCGTTAGCAGTATCGACAGCAGCACCCTTCTTAGAAGTTACATAGATTGTACGGATAACTTCACGGTTGATTTCTGCAAGAATTTCAGCAGAAAGGATGTTTGCAAGTTCTGTCTCAGCGTCCAAACCATGAATGGCTTTAAGATCCTGAGCAAGTTCCATTGTGTATTCTGCTTTAAGAGCACGAGACTTTGCAGTAACGGTTTGTTTCTCGATTGAGAACGCCATTTCTGCGAAAGAGTTACTTGCAGAATCACCTAGTGCTTCTGCAGCAGCAGTTGTCATACCAGTACCACTAGTATAAGTACCAGCTGGTGAATCGTTAAGTAAAGCAGGGTTAGTACCGGCATGAGTTCCAGCACCAGAGAAGTCTGTATCGGCTTCGTTGAACATTGACTCTGTGCCTGTTTGCGAAGAGTAACGTGAACGCATTGCAAAGATAAGTCCTGTTGGGCCAGTCATTGGCTGAACACCAGCAATATCATATGCAATTAGGTTTGGCATTGCACGGCGAACAAGTGAAATCATAATTGGATCCCAATTGTCAACTGAACCGCCAGTTGCGTTAGTTGGCGCAGCTTCGCCGAGGAAACCTCTATCTTCACGAAGTGCTTTTTCTTGGTTTTCTAGGATAACTGTGGTTACAGCCTTCTTATAAGAGTCTTTGATCTCTGGAAGATCGTTATGCTCTAGGACTGGCTGCCACTTTTCCTGTAGATGTTCTGTTTGGAACATTTTGTTTCTCCTTATTGAGTTTTCTAATAATATTTATAAAAACTATGATTTTGGAATGATTTTCTTTCCGCAACCTTAGCTTTTGGCTCGCTTTACATTTTTACTGATCGCAGCCATGTAAGCGGCCATTGCACCAGTTGTATCGAAGGCCTCTGAACCATCAGTTTCAGAGTCTACAGATTCAGCGATAGTGGTTGCCTTGGGGAAATAACTTTCCTTTAGCGTGTCGAGTTTACCTCTGAAAGAATCTTCATCAGTAAAATCTACATCTTCTGCAAGAGACTTGAACTTCTCTACCTCTGTGTCGGCGAGGTCAGAAGCGACTTCTGCAAAGACTGATTCACGAACCAATTGGTCATTCTGCTTTTTCATTGCAGCAGTCTTTTCAATTTGTTCGTTGAGTTTTGCTTCAAGTTCGTCAATCTTTTCAGACTGAGTTCCTAGAATGTCATACTTTTCGTCTGGAACATCAATGTAATGTTCTTCAAAAAGTGATTTAAGACCTGAAATGAAATCTTCAGCAATCTCGCCTTTGAGACCACGTTCAATTGCAATTTCGTTTTCTTTCATCCACTCTTCTACGACATAGTTCATGTATGCGTCAACCTTTTCAGTCAACTCATCACGCACTCTGTTGATTTCTTCAGCGATTTCTTGAACTTTTGCTTCTTCAATTCTTTCGACTTCAGAACGAAGTTTAGATTTAACAGCAGCTTCAAAAATTGTAGCAGCCTTGTCTTTAAATTCTTCAGATAGTTCTTCACCTTCTGTAAGTGCAGAAACATCTTCAGATACATCTACAGATGAAAGACGGTCTTCCAAAGTAGATTCGTCAACTGACTTATCTTCTTCTGTTGCACCGTAACCTTCACCGTTACACATTGCTTCGTATGCAGCCTTGAGATCTTGGGCTTTCATGCTTTCCATTTTCTTCTGCATTTCTGCCTTCATCATCTCTTTAGTCATCTTAGCTTCTTCTAGTTCTTCACCATCGTGATCTACATGATCACCAGCGGCAAGAGGTTCTTGAATTTTAGTTGGTTCAGTATCTCCACCGGCATCTTTTGCACCCTTAGTCTGAGCATCTTTAACAGGTTTGATTGCTTTTGCAGCATCAGCACCTTTCTTCTCATCTGGGGTAACAACAGCAGTACCAGTGTCTTGAACTTCACCATCCACTTTTTCCATTGAATCACCTTTAGCAGCACCCTTTTTAGGGGCATCCTGTGCAGCTTCTTCAAGCTCCGCAGCGATTTCTGCTTCTAGTTCCTCAATTGTCTTGTCTAGTTCTGACATTGGGATTTCTCCTTGAGTTTGTTATCTTAACATATTTATAATGATTAAATTTTTGACAAAAACTTTGCGAATGCAAGTGCGGAAACTTTATCGTTTCGGCGTCTTATACCCTCATTGATTTCGTCCTTGATTTTCTGGATTTCTACTTCTTTGAGTAATCCATTATCCCAAACCCATTCTTTACCTTCCATGATACCTTCAACGAAGGCTTGAGGTGCAGATGGGTCTGCAACAATATCTGCCGCAGTGGCAAGATAAAAATCATCTTTCACATAATTCGCACCACTTCTAGACTCTAGTGAACCCATGCCTCTTGAAGAGACACCAAGTTTACCACCGTCTTTAATCAATGCTTTCGCAATTTCCCCCATTGGAGTAGAGAGCAATTTCGCCTCACCAACAAAGTTCTTTCCATCAGCTTCCAGTTTTGTAATCATGTGCGATACTCTGTCAAGATTGACAGTAGGGCCTTCTGGATGTCCCAGCTCCCCGAATGCACGACCTTCAGCAACAAATTCTTTATTGTAACGGTTTACCTCTTTTTGTAGAATATTAAAAGGATATACTCTACCGTTACGATTCTTTTGATCCGCTTGCATAAAGATGCCACGGATTTTCATTTCTTTACCACCACCGTCTTTTTCTTCAGTGATGTATTCTACTTCTTGTATCTGTTCTGCGATAAGTTTCATTGTTTTAATATCCTGTCGCTGTAATTTGCGTGGCTTGCATACCAGCTGCACCACGAAGGCCTTCACCAATACTCAAGTGAATGACAATGCCAGCACCAGCACCAACATAGATAGTTCCAACATCCCCATCATCGGCAGTATTTCTAACAGTCACAGCACCAGCAGTTCCAGTGTTAAATACCCAAACAGCAGTCGCATCTGTAAACTGTGTTGTTCCAGATAGTGCTGTTGCATTTCCTTTTACTTGCATAGCTCTTTTCCTAAATTGATAACATTTCTGTTTCAAAGTAGTCCATTAGTTTCTTTGGCGGAACTTTAAACTCTTTTGAAACACTATTTATAGTTTTGTCAAAAGTATTTAGGAAATCTGACGGTTTCGCATCCATTTCCTTGAAAATAGCATCCACAGCATTACGCATCTTAGGAGATAACTTCTTATACTCCTTAGATTGTTTGTGTTCATCTTTCTCTGGTAACTCTTGTTTGAGTTGAGAAACAGTCTTACTCACTATCTTCTTCTACCTCTGGGATGTGATGTGTTACAAATGTTTTTGCAACATCTTGTCTTTTGGTTTCTAGTGCGTCACCAACTTTGGCTGCAAGTGCAGAATTAAAATGTGTTTCTGCGGCAAGGTTGTCACCTGTTGCAATAGAATCTACAAAGTCTCTTACTGTGTTCATTATTTATCTCCTTTTGATGGATCATTATGGGCAAACATTCCATCATCTTCTCCACCCATTTCACCACCTTCTTCATTTTTAATTTGATTTTCAATTTCTTCAATTTGTTCGTCATTCATTCTAAGAATATGTTTCTTAACATACTCTTTAGAGAAATATGTACCAACATAAGATTCAATTTGTCCAAGCATGTCTAGACGTTCTCTAAGAATTTCTGCATTCTTGAGTTCCGTAAAGTGACCATCTGCAAGGAAATCAAACTGAACATGTTCTTTAATACTATCCCATTCTTCCAGTGCAATAACACCTTTAAGAACAAGTTGTGTTTTAAGAATGTCTGCAAATAGAACGGAAAATTTCTTACGAATTCTTTGTACAAACTTTGTGAATTTGAGTTCATCTCTTGTAATGTTATCTGAACGGCCAATAGAGAACCCTGTCTCTTCTGCAAGTCTTGATACTGGTACGTTCAATGAACGGTATAGTTTTTTCTGGAAGTATGTGATATCATCAATCTCACCAAGGTTTGAACCGCCAGGCAAGGTTGTGATTTCTGTACCTCTACCACCTTCTCTACGAGGCAGCCAGAAATCTTCCAACATTGACATATGATTTCTATCGTCACGAATTTCACCAGTTCGTGCATCATACACCAACTTGTTACGATAACGATTCATCACATCTTTTAGATAAGCTTCTGCCTTAATTTTAGGCAAGTTACCAACATCAATGTAGAAAATACGTCTTTCAGGCGCACGAGAGATACGATAGATAACCAACGCATCTTCAATCATACGCAACTGATTTACAGGTTTGATTGCTTTATTTAAATGAGAAAGGACTGTACCTTTATGCATATCCACCAAACCAGATGGACAATATGTAACTGCATCAGGACTAATCTTTACACCAGAAGAAGTTCCAGTATTCTGATCAATTCCTTTTTCATTGTACAGATAGAAATCATCAACTTTACGAACAATTTCCAATCCTGTTTTTTTGTCTACTTCTTTCCTTTGTTCTCTTACCTTTTTAATCTTGCGAGGGTCAATATATCTAAGTTCTTGAAGGCCTTTGCGAGGCGCTTTATTATCAATAATCTTATGATAATAAAGTCTACCGTCAACATACCAACGTCTAAAGATATCATGTCCTTTTGCATTAAAGTCAAGCAAACGCAACACTTCATCAAATTCATCTCTGATTTTCGATTTGATGTTTGCAGAAAGGTCAAGTCTGTCTAGGGAAAGAGATACCGATTGATCTCTTTCATCAGAGACAATCGCTTCATTTACAATATCTTCAATTGCACTGTCACACTCTGGTTGTTGTGCAATATCACGATATCTGCGAATTAAGTCAAGTTCATTACGATCACGGCCATCCATATCAAGGATAGACGCATAATGTCCACCGCCTGATACAATATCAAGTGTGCCGTCATCAGTAGAGGGAGAGGTGAATCCATCACCACTCCCACCCTGATTCGCTCTTGTGATTCTGAAACCAAAAAGTTCCGCCATACTATAATTCTCCTAAGTTCTACCCAACTATTTAGTCGGTTTGTAAAACTGGATTATACGTTACTAGCGGAGAAACTTGTGTATCTCCAAGTTACATCAAAGGATTCAATATCACTTACTGTGTCGTATGACAATTCAATTGGCGCAACTACAGTCGGCCAACAGTTTCTTAGAGTGTAAGACTTTAGAATTCTGTCATCTCTATCCAACTGTTCTACTCTCAACTGAGCAGTGTAATCAGATACATTGACAAGTCCTGTATTCTCTTCAAGATCATTGATACCATTCATCCAACGCTCAATTGCGTTACGAACCATGAAATCAGTGTCGTTGATAACTGTTGTTGTCCAAGTTTCAAAGGTTCTGTCACCAGCGAGGAACAATTGGCGTCCTCTAAAGTTTACAGTTACCTCTGGAATTGTCTGGCCAGGCAACGATGTTGCCTTAACCAAATATTGTGTTCTTACTATATCTAAACCTGTAGCGATTGCTGGGGGTGTTGTCATAATGACACGATACTGGTTCGCTCTTGCACCACCACCGATAAGGTTTGATTTAAAATCGTCTATGCTAGCCATTTCTTATCTCCTTATCCGCCAATCTCACTGAAAGAAACACCAGTTCTAACAGCAATGAAGTTTAGTCTAATGAAGTTGATTGAACGAGCTGGTTTGACATAGATGTCTCCAACAAACTCATTTCTATCAATTACTTCACCAGTGTTATTTGTTTCGTCAGCAACAACTGAGAAGTCAGTGATACCTCTACGTCCTTGAACATCTCTCAAGAATGGTTCCACCAAGTTACGGAATTGTGCTTGAGTAAACTCATCGTTGAACTCAAACAACTGGAACTTAGCAGCAGTAGCAATTGCCTTCTCAAGTACAAGGAACAATCTGCGAACATTGATTCTGTCGAATGCACTTGGGCGTGATAGTGCAGTTTTGTCACCAAACAGAACTGTACCTTGGCCTGGGAATGTGCAGACAGGGTTAATGCGAGCAGGATATAGGATATCCCTTTGTGCCTTTGTTGGGTTGTATGCTAGTTTAACTGCACCACGAATTTGTCCTCTGTTGTAACCAGCTGGTGAGAACCAAGGGTCAGCAACATTGTCTGTATTCGCAGCAAGTCCAGCAATATCACCGTTCAATGGAACATGACGATATACATCGTTGTACTTGTCGTACATATACTTGTATCCACTATCGAATACAGCATAAGACGAACTTGCAAGGTTGTTGAAGAAACCAACAACATTATTTGTTTGTGCAACACCTGTTGTAATACCAACAACGTCTGCTCTACGAGGTGAGATGAAACCAACGCAATCTTTACGGAATTCGCAAAGGTCGATAATGCTAGTTGCATGTGTAACACCATCTGTACTGTTTGGTGATTTACCAGCCATAACTAGGTTGATATCAACTGTGTCTGCATCTGAGAACTTATCATATGCAATATCCAGTTCACCAACTGTAGCGGCAAGTGGACTTGCAGTACCATCTGTACCACCAGTTAGTGTGTCTGTAAGAACACCAGCTTTACCAGCAGTAGATGCATAAGAACTACCAGATGCAACGTCTGTTCCAGCATTTGTCAAGGTTGAATCGTGATCCATCCAACGAACATAACTGGAACCAGTATTGACTACATTTGGATAGAAGTTTGAACCACCTTGTGCGGTTCTTGCAGAGGCAGCTTGTGATACGAAACCATATGTTTCGATTACAGATGTTCCTCTTTGTCCAGCGAGATCGTTGTCGTAACCAGTGATACCACCAGTTGCGTCATACACTACAATGTGCATTTCATCTGCTGAGATATTTTTGTCTGCGGCCCATGTTGATGTGCCAGGAGCACCATCAAACAAGTCGTAGAATCTCCAACGTCTGCGAATTGCTTCGCCACCAGCCATTGCAGATTTTAGTCCACCACCACTAGCAACATCTAATTGACGAATGGTAAGGTTGTTGACTGCAATTGCAGTAACTTCATACTGTTGTCCGTCTGCTTCTTGAAGGTAAATGATATCACCAACATTAAAGTCTGCACCAGATGTAACTGCAAGGGTTGTTGCACCTACGATATGAGCACCATCTACTGTAGATGAAGCAGTTTGTTCATATGCAGTTGCGTTTGAACAAATTGATACTGCGAGAGCGTTACCATAAGCGCCTGGGAACTTTGCAGCCCACTCACCTACAGAACCCTGCCCACCAGCATAATTTGCATTATATACATCATCATTGTTAATTTGCAATCCAGTGCCGTCTGCTGTTGCGTTCTTTGATCCTGCCATGTCGGCACGAACAACACGCAATGCATTACTGTATTGCAAGAAGTTGGCGGCTGTAAACCATGTTTCATAGTTGTCTGATGTTGGTTTACCAAAAATTGCTACCAACTCTTGCTCTGAACCAATTGCGGTGATTTGTGATACTGGGCCAGTAGTAAAGTGGCCAGCAATCGCACCGATTGATGTAGCAACAGCAGGAACAACATTAGTAAGATCAACCTCATTGACTTGCACGCCAGGGGATACTTGAAATGCCATTTCTGTTTCTCCTTTATGGATTCATTATTAAGTTTTCCAAACTTACACGAATATTTATAAAAAACCTTCTTTTCATTTATTTTTTATAGGTTAGGCAACACATAAATAATAATATGTCGGAGCATTATCAGAAATACAAAGAAACCATAAAGAAGGTTTCCCAAAGAAATTACAGGGCTCGTAAGATATGGATTAATGAATATCTTGGTAACAAAACCTGTGTTTACTGTGGGGAGTCTGAAACCGCCTGTCTCCAATTCTATCCTCACGAGAGGGAAATTCGTAAACTAACAAAAAGAAAAGGATTGAATGAGGAATCTAGAACAGAAGTTGTAGGGTTAATCAATCAATCCAAAGTCGTTTGTGCAAACTGTTTCCTCAAATTAGAAAACGATATTATTGATATTATGTAGGATTTTAATGATTTCTACCAATCAGTATCATGGGCACGAACCACTGGAGCCCAACGAGTTCCATACTCATCGACTACGGTTTCACCATAATCACTCACACCATCATCAATAAATCCGAATGGTGCCATGTCTTGTTCTAGTTGATTTTGTTGTTCTGCAAACATTCTAGCACGAATGTCATCATCTGTCAACTCTTTAAAATATGTTTGTTGTACTAACCATGCAAAGATAACACAACACATTGCAAGGTCATCTGTGTGTCCTTCCTCAGCCTCATAGGATTGTCCTTTGAGAATAAAGGTAGAGAATTCGTTAATCAAGTCATAATCATTGATAATTAGTTTGTCAGTTTCAATGATTTGTTTGAGATTTGAACATCCCATCTTTTTAACCGCTTTAGTTGTCCTTACCCCAAGTTGTGCTTTTCCACCACTAAAACCACCGCCAACGACTTGACCCGCACGACCACGCATACTTGCCATTATTAGGTTCTCATACTCCAAGTCAAACTGTAGAGAAGTTGCAACCTGTTCACCTATATCATTTACCTCTATGAGTGTATATGCTTGGTTGTATGCAGAGGCTACATCGTGAATGACGTTTGGAAAAAGTAAAGGTTTGATTTCATTGTTACGGTATTTTGCAACAATTGTATAGGGAACCGTAGAAACATCAAACACAATAAATGCAGAATAGTCATTGTTTGTTCCTCTTGACACATCTGCTATAAGTGTGTATGTATGTCCTTCTTTCGGTTTTTCATACATATCCAATCCAGCATTTGACTGAATAGGATTAAAGAAGGCCATAGACTTAATCTTTGATGGGTGTATAAGTGTATTAGAAGAACCTAAGAACTCACATTCAAACTCTCTTTGGAACTGTTCCTTAGAGGTGTTTGCAATAGTTTCTTCTTTCCATTTCTCATCACGGCCAGGAACTTCACTCCAATGTACATCAATAACATTGTAAGAGTTTCTTTCGTTCTCTGCATCCACCCAAAGTTTGTAGAACAAGTTCATACCATTTGGTGTAGAAACAATAATAACCTTTGTAGACTTACCAGATGAGATTGTAGGATACACAGAACTAAAGAAGTCCTCTGCAACATTGGTAGGAACGAATGCAAATTCGTCCAAGAAGATCATGTTGTAAGAACCACCACGAACCGCCGATGAGGACGTAGATGATGCAACCACACGAGAACCGTTTTCTAAATCCAGTGAACCTTTGTTCCAAGACATAACGCCTTGTTGTAACCACTTAGGAAGGTTTTCGTATGCAAGTTGCAAACGAGAAAGAATGTCTCGTGCAGTCGAAGCCTTGTTTGCTAGGATTGCAACATTCATGTTAGGATTGAAGAGAATATAGTGTAGAATATAAGACACCAGAGTAGTAGACTTACCACTCTGTCTAGGCATCTTACAGATTGTGAAACGATTGTTGTGGATTGTTCCAATCATGTCCTTTTGAAAAGGGAACATTTTGAATGGAATGAGTCCTTCATCCAAAGAAACAATTTTGATATAATTTTGAATAAAGTGTAGGGGTTCTTCCATACACTTCTGATATTCAAGAATTTGTTCCTTTGTCCACTCTACAGGGACATTAGATTTTTTTAGTAGTGGATTTCCAAGATAGTGTTCATAATTTGACATAACATAGTTTTACTCGGCATCTGCAATTGTAAGTTCACCAATGGTTAATGTGCCTTTTTCTACTTGTTGCATAATTTCTTGATAATCTGAATTTTCTGAATCTACTGGCACAGACATAAACAAATCACCACTAACAACTTTCAATGTCATACCATCTGGCATTCTTTTTACTTCATCTATTTGCATTTTATAACTCCGAACTAAAATTAAATGTTGCACCACCACCAATTCCAATAGCTGTTGCTAGTGTATCATTTGGTGTTACATAATAAGCACCTACATTTGCCTGATTTACGCTTGGTGCAATATTCAATACACTTATATTAGAATTTCCCGCTTTTGCTGACCATCCAGAATTTTGTCTATAAAACGCCCAGTTATCGGTTCCATCTGGAGCACCAGAGCTCTGGAATTTTGCATCCGTTAAACTATGAGTCAATGACGGTGATGCTCTCATAGAAACAGGAAAGGTTACTTGCCAACGAAGTAATCCATTGTTCCCTGTGCTTACTTGATTAAAATGTATTGGATAATATATCGTTCCAGATGTTCGTCCGAATAATGGATTAAAGAAATACCTCTGGCAAAGCGAAAGCTCTTCTGCAAAAGATCTGTGATCAAACTCTGTAGCCACACTGCCAACCTCTAATTTTACGCCTGTGATTTGCCATGTTGCGTTTGCTGTTGAAACAACTTTTGTTCCACTAGTTAATCCCATTTCACTTTCTGGTTGATTACTATGCCAACCAGCAGTATTAGATCTATCTGGGCCTTCTCCCATATCCCAAGATATTTGCCAACCTTGGCCATTTGTTGTATTGCCATTATATGTTGTGATTGTTCCTGCTGGAACTGTTATAGTTTTTTTCTCCCAAGTATTAGAGACAGAAATTGAATAGTTAAAAACATAAATTCCATTTCCATTCCCACCAAAAATTCCACCAAAAGTTCCAGTTAAAGATGATTTTACCCAAAAAGACAACGTAAATGCAGAAGAAGATGCAGTTCCAAAATTCATATGATTAACGTCATATCCCTCTAGTCTGGTATATATTCTTCCAAAATCAGAACCAGTTGGAGTGTATGCAGAACCATTTGTTAATTTTAAAGAATATTTAAACCCTTGATTAGTAGGAACATCAGTAGATTGTTCAACAGTACTATTAGTATTTGCATTTGTTTGAAAGGCAAAACGATCCACCCCCCAAAATGCAGATGAACTTGATGCAGTTTGACTCGTGCCTCTCTGAGCTACTTGCATGGCACCGTTGATAATAAGATTGCGTCCTCTTACTGTATTAGTATTAGGAGTAACACCGTTAATGGTTGTCGTATTGCCACCAGAGGCATCTAGAATTGCATTTGCTTGAATTGTACTCATTCTGGTTTCTCCGGCCATACCACATCATCCAATGATGTATATGTATCTGTAATATCTCTCAATTCTTGTCTGTATGTTTTCCATGCGGCAGGAATGTTTGTACCAAGTTCCTTATGCATAGTGATAAGCCAATCTGTTTCGCTGAGTCTAGCGTTTCTTTCTGTTCTCAAATTTTCTAACTTTTGTTCAGTTACTAACTCGTTTAATTTAGTATTAACACTATCCGTATCAATATCAACTATATCTCCATGTGCGTCATAAGCAATGTCACCATCAATCTTAACAACATTTGAATATAATTCATAAATTGCTTTGTGTTTCATTATCCCTGTATCTCCATAACTGTCAGAGTTGATATTGCACGGCCGTGTTCATCGTCCGTCAATCCGTCTGGTGTTTGATTTACATACATAGTTCTGGTAGATTGTGACGAGTGACTAATTTTGACACCATAAGTTAATGCGCTTGTGGATGCTGGTGAATGAACAAATGTTCCAGCAATGGATTGATTATAGAAAGTGCTATAAGTAAAATCTCTTGTTGCAGTAACTCGTTGGGCACTACCGGCCGCATCACCAGTTGCGGCAGTTATTGCACTACCATTTTCACATAAAGTCAAATAAGTTCCTTGTTGTCCACAATCAACCATAAAATGAACTAGTATTCTAGAGTTTGTTGATCTTGGAGTAATAGATGCAGTTAGTCCTGTTATGATGCTAGACGAAGAACCAGATGCAACACTTTCTGAAAAGGGGTCTGTTTTTGTTGTAGAAACAACTTGAACAATAGAACCCGCTGGAAGTGAACCAATCATTGTTCCAGTAACAGTTCCACTATCACCAGTTGTGACAATATTGCCTGCAACATCTGGAATGTTCAGAGTTCTATCTGTATTCGTATTAGGAGTGGTAATAGTGATACTACCAGTTCCACTCGCATTCGGTTGTAGGACAATGTTACTCATCTATATTCTTTCCTATTTTCTTTTATTTATTCTGTTGGTAATGGATCTGCTGCAGTAATTGTTAAATCGCCAGCATTCACCCTAAGCATAATTTCACGATAAGTTCTATTCATTTCATCCATAGGCACCCATGTAGGAATGTTATCAACAATGACTTTAATTCCAGAATTATTGCCATCCAAATCTCTTACATATTTTGCATCAGTAATTGTTGTATATTCCATTTTATAACTCCGAATCTGCTGTGTAATGAGCAAAAAATCCATAATGACCAGAATCATTATATAGGTTTATATAAACATTTTGTCTATTGCCACCATACCCATAGGGGGTTATGTTATTTGTCACCTGTCCAGCAGAAGAAGTAAATTTAGCAATTTTTCCAGCAGTACCAGCGGCATCATATACCACAAAAGTAGGAGTCGATCTCATAGTTGTTGGCAGATTGGCAGTTGCCCATTCCCACCCTGGCCCAGCAGTGTATGTGTGATATATCTGTAATGCAGTTCCAGTATTACCATAGGCATTTCCATTAGCATATATACTACTGAAAAAGTATCTCTGACATTTTTGAAGCTCTTCATTGGCATCAACATGTTCGTATGGAGTAGCTATATCGCCAATTTCTAATTGAATACCAGTAATGTAAATATCTCCAGCTGGAGTTGAACCAGATCTTGGCATTACCACCAAACAAGTATTTGTTCCAACAGGACTTACTGAAATTGTATATGTCTTACTAAATCTTTGCCAAGTAGTCGAGAGTTGATTTGTATCTGTGTTATCATTATCAATTACAACTTGATTTGATGAACTACCAACCGAATCTCTAAATGAAATAAAATTATACAAACTATCAGAAGCATTTGTGCTTCTTGCATAATAACTCAATGTAATTGTCTGTCCACTATAAAATATACCAGCATTTCCATTATAAACCAAATCTATACCTTGAGCAATAGTATATTCGCCAGTCATTGATGTAGCAGACAATGAATCTCTAATTCCAGTATTACTTGGAGCTGACGCAGAAGTTCTAGAAAATGATCCGTTTGCACCCCAAATAAACCATCTGTCCATACTGCCGTATCCGTTTGATGATGGATGACTTTGGCCTCTCTGATATATTTGCATAGCACCGTTGATGATAAGATTTCTCCTACCACCAATCTGTCCAATATCCAATTTCGCAGCGGTTACTGCACCAGATGCCAAATCAGCAGTTCCAATGGAACCGTCTTGAACTTTATCAATACCAGTTGTTCCGTTAATTACTACAGCCATTATACTACCACCCATCTAGCACCAGTAGGTACTGTTATTGTTACACCACTATTCACTGTGATATTACCAGCACTTACTGCGTTTTTGTTTGCAGTCAATGTGTAATCTGTGGTCACTGTCTGATCGTTCTCAATGAATACTTCATCTGCACCACCACCAGTTGCACCGCCGCCAACCAAGGCCCAACCAGAACCAGTGTATCCTTCAAATCGTCCATCTGAAGTGTTAAATCTCAGAGTACCAGTTTCGGGCGTAGATTCTCTTTGAGCGGTTGTACCAGCTGGAACATCGACACCCTCTAGTTTTACACCAACTAATTTTGCTCTTGTTAATGGCATCTTATTCTTTTCCTTTTAACATCTTTTGCAGTTCAGCGGTTGAACCCACAAACAATGCATTTGTTACACTCTTAGGCCCAGTGTTAGGAACCTCTTTAAGTTTTTTCATTTTTTCTTGCAAGTCACCAAGTTTCTCTGTAACATCTGCAACCTGTTTAATCAAGTTTCCAGCAACCTCATAGGCTCTAGGATGTTCACCTTCTCTTGCAAGGTCTAGGATACCATCAATAGCATCCTGTCCTCTTTCAATCAAATTATAAAAGTTTTCTCGTTGATATTTATAATCATTGTCAATGTCTGCCTCGTTGTTCTCTGTTTTAGGAACAAGTACTGGTTTAGGTGGAGTAACATCCTTTGTTACCACATCTATAGGGTCATCTACGATACCCAAAACATTATCTAAAATATCAACTTGTTTCATTATTCTGCATCTGCAATGGTTAATTCGCCCGCTTCTACTTGGCGCATGATTTCTGCATAGTGGCGGTTGCCTTCTGAGATTGGAACAAACAATTCAATTCCATTAACTGTTGCCTTTATTCCAGAATTTTCTCCAGACACTATTTGAGTGTATTGTGCATTTGAAATATTCATATTTTCCATTTCTTATAACTCCGCATCAACATTTACTTCTCCATCAATCCATCCTCTTCCACCACTTAAACCAGTTACTGTCATAAGTATATGATCAGGCTTCCCATATAAAGTAGGAGAGGCATTTCCAGCATTGCCGTAACTCCAATATCGAATTTGAGTCCTCACTGAAACTGTACCATCAGTTCTCATAGTATTTGCTAAGTCAAAACTATTATATTGACTGCTATTGTTGAGAGAGTCATTATAATCTTGTGGCACAATTTTTCTTTGAAAATACCTCTGACAGAGCGCAAGCTCTTCACCATATGATCTGTGTTCGAATGGAGTGGCAGTATCGCCTGCTTCTACTTGCCAGCCTGTTACAAAAAACTCGTTATCTGTACTCGACAAGAAATTAACTTGGTTAGAAGTTGCCACAAGATTGCTTGAGTTCCATTGATTTGCGGTTCCTTGGAAACTGCTTCCCATTGA
>Ga0255753_1000784_pt1 | contig 39840 bp, 37 predicted proteins | sample 041ome_10_FD_179953 | JGI IMG/M metagenome (GOLD analysis project Ga0255753, IMG submission 179953) | Coastal salt marsh microbial communities from the Groves Creek Marsh, Skidaway Island, Georgia - 041412US metaG (version 2) | ecosystem: Environmental > Aquatic > Marine > Intertidal zone > Salt... | reverse complement strand
ACAAGAAACATGATTGGGAAAATAGCATCAGAGGCTGTTTCAAAGATGGGTTATCTAGGTCTAGGTACTATTGAATTCTTATTTGAAGATAATCAATTTTTTTTCATAGAAATGAATACAAGACTTCAGGTTGAACACCCGATAACAGAAGCTATAACTGGGATAGATTTAGTAAGAGAACAAATTATGGTGGCAGCTGGTTATCCTTTATCATTTGAGCAAAAAGATATTCAAATAAAAGGTCATGCTATTGAATGCCGAATAAACGCAGAACACCCTAAAACGTTTATCCCTTCCCCTGGCACAATTTCACAATTTCACTCACCAGGAGGACTTGGTATTCGGATTGAGTCTTGTATTTATTCTGGTTACAAAGTTCCTCCATATTATGATAGCCTGATTGCTAAACTAATTGTTCATGGAAACAATCGTGAACAATGTATATTAAGACTTAAACAAGCCTTAAAGGAAATGGTAATTGAACCAATATCGACAACAATTGATTTACATAAACAGATATTAGAGACTAGAGTGATGCAAGAAGGTTCATATGATATCAGATGGTTAGAAACCGAATTGCTTGATAATAACAAATAAGAATTTTAAAATTTTCTTTGGCAAAATTGTCTAATACACATCTTACCCCAGAACAGATAATTAGAGCGTATATGCTTGGTATATTTCCAATGTCTGACAGCAGAAAAAATAAGAAAATTTATTTTGTTGACCCTGATTACAGAGCTATCATTCCCATAAGTAAATTCCATATATCAAAAAGTCTCTTAAGGTTTCTAAAAAAAAGACCATTTCAAATCACAATAAATACAGCATTTGCAGAAGTTATTCATTCATGTGCAATAGTTAATAGGACAGAGACTTGGATTAATGAAGAGATTGAAGCACTATTCATTCAACTTCATAAGCTTAAATTTGCGCATTCTATAGAATGCTGGCAAGGAAATAAATTAATAGGAGGAGTTTATGGTGTCGCTATTGGTGGAGTTTTCTTTGCTGAATCAATGTTTAGCTCCGTTTCAAATGGCAGTAAAATGGCATTATTAAATCTAGTTGCAAGACTATGGAAAACAGGTTTTAAATTACTCGATGTTCAATTTTTAAATGATCATTTAGTACAATTCGGTGCCTATGAAATTCCAAAAATTAAATTTAAAGAAAAGCTTGAAAGAGCTATTAATTTAAATATTGATATTCATTCAATAGGATCTGGTGATGAAGATTTTTTTGATTGTCTATCAGAATTTTTACAAACTAAAACTGAAATATCATAGACAGGATTTTCTAAGGCATTGAGTGCTGGACTAGACGCAAACATCCATCCTCTAAACTCTACTACAGAGAGCCTTTCAGAATTATCTTCTATCTTTATCAAAGCTAATGATTCAGGCTTATAAATTGGTTTGGAATAAACACATCTCTCAACAAAAATATCTAAAACACCAAATCTTTGACTTTCACCTACATTGACTTCAAAGGTCTTTATTCTAGCAGTGATTTTATCTAAACCCTGTAATACCACCCTATTTCCTTCAATCCACTGTGAGCCTAGTAAAGTATTTGGTTGGATTAAAAATAATAAAGTTAGAAAAATATAAAAAAAACGCATTTTGAAATCATAACTAGGTATAAAAATTATTTTATTATTTATTTCCCGAAAAGACAATTTTGCCAAGCATGTCAGTAAAACTAACAGGATCACTGGTATCATATATAACATCATTTGGGTTTAAAAATGTTTGAGATGAACCAGGCACAATATCAATAAAATTTCCTCCTAACAATGATGATGAGGTAATTCTAGCAGATGAATCATCAGGAATTTTTATACTAGCAAATAATTGGACGTCAACCTTAGCATTATAATCTTCCAAATTTAGGTCTAATTTAGTTATTTTTCCAACGTTTATACCAGATATTTTAACATCATCCCCATTTTTTAAACCTGATGTTGAACCAAATATTAATGATATATTATATCCATCCTTTTGATTATTATTAATTGACTGCATCCCCAAAATTAAGAAGCCAATTGCAACGATTAACACCATGGCTCCCATTATTATTTCTATTGGACTATATCTCATACTGGGTTTCCTAATTAAAGTTTTGTTAACACTTATTCTACCCTAATCAGGGAAATTAATAAATCCTGAATATAAATTTAAAGATTATTGATCTCATAACATAAAAAAATGAAACAAAATTAACCAGTTAAAAAAAAAGATAAAAAAATTAAATTATAGTCTTTACTAGACCATACTAAATCATGTAGTTTATATGTTCGTAATTACTACATATTGTGTTATCCACAGATGTTAGTAGTAAAGAAAATTAACTTATTATCATATTAAATTAAGGAAAAACAATAATTTAGCTTTAGAAAGTTTGTAAGAATCAAAAAAGTTAAACAACTTATCCACAATTATAAGCCTGTTTACTAACAATAATTTCTAGGTTTTCTAAATATTGATTTCTAAGTATAAGAAAGAGGTTTATAATGAAATTTGAAAGACAATTTACAAAAAAAGGTCAAGATGCTTATGCGGGGTTAGAATTCAAGACAACAACAAGTGAAATTAAAAATCCTGACGGTACAATTGTCTTTAGCGCACCAAACATTGAAGTTCCAGCAAACTACTCTCAAGTTGCAGCTGATATAATAGCACAAAAATATTTTAGAAAAGCTGGCGTACCAGTATTTGTAAAAAAAATTAAAGAAGACAATATACCGTCATGGCTATATCGTTCTGAGCCTGATCAAGAAAAGCTCAGTGGACTTCCAGAAGAAAAAAGATTTAAGGGCGAAGAATCTGCAAAACAAGTTTTTGATAGATTAGCAGGAACCTGGACATATTGGGGTTGGAAAGGTAATTATTTTACTACTGAAGAAGATGCAAAAATATATTTCGATGAAATGAGATTCATGCTTGCTGCACAAATGTGTGCTCCAAATTCTCCTCAATGGTTTAATACTGGACTACACTGGGCATATGGCATAGATGGTCCAAGCCAAGGACACTACTACGTAGACTTTAAGACTAAAAAACTAGTTCAATCAAAATCATCTTATGAACACCCACAACCTCATGCTTGTTTTATTCAATCAGTCAAAGACGACCTAGTCAATGAAGGTGGAATTATGGACCTTTGGGTTAGAGAAGCTAGATTGTTCAAATACGGTTCCGGGACGGGCTCTAACTTTTCTAAATTGAGAGGCAGTACAGAAGGTTTATCTGGTGGTGGCAGATCTTCAGGAATGATGAGCTTTTTAAGAATTGGAGACAGAGCAGCGGGCGCAATTAAATCTGGAGGCACCACAAGAAGAGCTGCTAAAATGGTAACTGTAGACATAGATCACCCAGATATTGAAGAATATATAAATTGGAAAGTTGTTGAAGAACAAAAAGTTGCTGCATTAGTTGCTGGATCAAAATTAACAGCTAAAAATTTAAAAACAGTAATGGATGCTTGTAATTTAGACACTTATAATGATGAAGACAGGCTTAATCCAAAAATAAATACTGAACTCAAAAAGGCAATCTTAAATTGCCGTGCTGTAATGATTCCAGAAAATTATATTCAAAGAGTTATTCAATTTGCCGGACAAGGTTTTAAAGAAATAGAATTCCAAACATACGACACTGATTGGGACAGTGAAGCGTATTTGACTGTATCAGGTCAAAATTCAAATAACTCAGTAAGAGTAACAAACGAATTCTTAGAAAAAGTTTCCCAAAAAGGTAAATGGGATCTTATTAGACGAACAGATGGTGGTGTTCATAAATCAATAGATGCTTCAGAATTATGGTCAAAAATATCAGAAGCTGCTTGGGCTTGTGCTGATCCTGGACTACAATATGACACTACAATTAATGAATGGCATACTTGTCCTGAAGCTGGAAGAATTAATGCCTCTAATCCATGTTCAGAATATATGTTTATTGACGACACTGCATGTAATCTGGCTTCCATTAATTTGTTACAATTTAAAAAATCAGACTCTTCATTCGATATACAAGCTTATGAATATACAACTAGGTTATGGACACTTACACTTGAAATCTCTGTAATGATGGCGCAATTCCCTTCTAAGGAAATTGCTCAGAAGTCTTATGAGTATAGAACACTTGGTTTAGGATACGCAAACATAGGTGGGTTACTAATGTCTTGGGGCATTCCCTATGACAGTGACGAAGGAAGGTCAATATGTGCAGCTCTAACATCAATTATGACAGGTACATCATATGCAACATCTGCAGAGATTGCAAAAGAGTTAGGTCCTTTTCCTAAGTATAAAGAAAATGCAAAAAGTATGCTCAAAGTTATTCGTAATCATAAAAGAGCATCAGAAGGCAAAACAAGAGATTATGAAGACTTATCAATTAATCCAGTTCCTTTAATGTCACAACATTGTCCGGATCAGAAATTAATAGTTGCAGCAAAAGATTCATGGGCAAAAGCACTTTCACTTGGTGAAAAATATGGTTATAGAAACGCTCAGGCAACAGTGATTGCTCCAACAGGTACAATTGGATTAGTTATGGACTGCGATACAACTGGTATTGAGCCTGATTTTGCTATGGTTAAATTCAAAAAGTTAGCTGGTGGAGGTTATTTCAAAATAATCAATCGTGTTGTACCAGAAGCTTTGTCACATTTGGGATATGATGCAGATCAAATAGAAGATATGCAGAGATATGCTGTTGGAACAGGTAGCCTAAAAGATTGTCAAGCTATAAGTCATAATGCCCTTATCTCTAAAGGATTTACAGACAAAGAAATTCAACTTATTGAAAATTCCTTGGCTTCCGCTTTTGATATCAAATTTGTTTTTAATCAATTCACTCTTGGAGAAGATTTTTGTAGAAACAAAATAGGAATGTCCTCTGAACAAATGAATGATTTTTCTTTTAATATGTTAGAGTTTTTGGGTTTTACGCCTGAAGAAATAGATGTTGCCAATATTCATGTTTGTGGAGCGATGACATTAGAAGGTGCACCTCACCTTAACAAAGAACATTTAGCTGTTTTTGACTGTGCTAATGTATGTGGTAGAATTGGTAAGAGATTTTTATCGGTTGATAGCCATATAAAAATGATGGCAGCTGCACAATCATTTATATCTGGAGCTATTTCTAAAACAATAAATATGCCAAATGACGCCACAATAGAAGATTGTAGCGATGCGTATATGTTATCTTGGCAATTAGGCATTAAAGCTAATGCGCTATATAGAGACGGATCAAAACTAAGCCAACCCCTTAATTCAGCATTGCTTGACGATGAAGATATCGATGATGAAGAAAGCAGTATCAGTAATGAACAAGACATAACTCAACGTACTACTGAGGTTGTTGAGAAAATAGTTGAGAGATTTGTTAGAGCAGAGAGGGACAAGTTACCCCATAGAAGAAAAGGATATACTCAAAAAGCTACTGTTGGAGGACATAAGGTATACTTAAGAACTGGTGAATATGAAAATGGTAAATTAGGTGAAATTTTTGTAGATATGCACAAAGAGGGTGCTGCCTTTAGATCTCTAATGAATAACTTCGCTATCGCAGTCTCTATTGGTTTACAGTATGGAGTTCCATTAGAAGAGTTTGTTGAAGCGTTTACATTCACAAGATTTGAGCCACAAGGAATGGTTACTGGTAATGATACAATAAAAATGTCCACCTCAATTTTAGATTATATCTTCAGAGAACTAGCTATATCCTACCTGGATAGAAATGATCTAGGTCACGTTGGCCCAGAAGATTTAGATTCGAGTACTACTGGTTCAGGTGAAAACAAAAGTCTCACAACAGAAAAAGTTGCTAGTAGAGGTTTTGTAAGAAGAGAGTTAAAAGTTGTTTCAGGTGGAGGCAGTAATGTGACCATGATGCCACAAACAACTTTACTTAAAGAAGAAAAAAACGAGATGTTAAATGAAAACACAACCATTGCTGTCAATGAAACTCAAAAACAAAATTTAGCTCAAGAAATCGAGGCAAAGATTAAGGGTTACGAGGGTGAAGCATGCGGTGAATGCGGTAACTTTACTCTTGTTAGAAACGGAACATGCATGAAATGTAACACATGTGGTGGTACTTCAGGTTGTTCATAAAATAAGGTTTATTTATAATGATTGATGATATTAATAAAAAATTAGTAGCGCTTAATATTAAATTAGACGAGGCAAGCATCCCTGCTGGTAGCTATGTTCCATATGTAATTACAGGGAATCTTGTTTTTATATCAGGGCAACTACCTTTTATTAATGGACAGCTTACAACTAAGGGTAAAGTTGGTGATAATGTATCTATAGATGAGGCAATAAAAATGGCAGAAGCATGTGCGAAAGCCATTTTAAGCCAACTTAAAGCCGCTTGCAATGGAGACCTTAATAGAGTTAAGAGAGTTGTTAAACTAGGAGGTTTTGTGGCATCTGCTCCTGAATTTACAGATCATCCAACGGTAATAAATGGTGCTTCAGACCTATTTGTAAAAATTTTTGGTGAAAAAGGTAAACATGCGAGGTTTGCAATAGGAGCTGCTGCTCTACCTCGTGATGTTCCTGTAGAAATCGAAGGTATTTTTGAAATTGAAAATTAATATTTTTCTTTTACAAAAATAAAAATGCGAGCTGAACTTGTTTCTAAACTGAATGAAATCGATAAACTTCAGTGGGACCAGTTAAACACAACTAATCATCCATTTACTTCATATGATTTTCTTAACTCTTTAGAATTATCAAATTCGGTGTGTTCTAAAACTGGATGGCAACCAATGCATATAATAATTAAGGATGCTAATGATAATATAATTGGTGCATGTCCAAATTATTTGAAAATGCATTCTTATGGTGAATATGTTTTTGATCATTCTTGGGCTAATGCATTTGAAAATGCTGGTGGTCAATATTATCCTAAGTTATTATCTGCTATCCCTTTTACACCTGCAACTGGTCCAAGAATTTTAATTAATCCACTTAATCCAAATAATGAAAAAATACTTGAATTAATATTAGAAACATTAGAATTAACAGTAAAAACAAACAACCTAAGCTCTTCGCACATTAATTTTATTACTCAAGACTTGAATTTAAAGTTAAATAAAGATAATTGGATAGAAAGAAAAGGTCTTCAGTTTCATTGGCACAACAAAAACTATAAATCTTTTGATGATTTTTTATCTAATTTAAAAAGCTCAAAGCGAAAATCCATAAAAAAAGAACGGAGATCAGTTTATGAGCATGATCTAACCATTCAAAAGATAACTGGAGCTGAATTAGATATAACGATGTGGGATGCTTTTTATGAATTCTATCTTACAACCATAGATAAAAAATGGGGCGGAGTTTATTTAACAAAAGATTTTTTTTATTTAATTCATAACACTTTAAAAAAAAAAATTTTATTAATTATTGCTAAACAAAACGAAAAAATTGTTGCTGGGGCTCTTAATTTTATTGGAGAAAATATTTTATATGGACGTAATTGGGGGACAATAGTTAATATTCCATTTTTACATTTCGAATTATGTTACTACCAAGCTATTGAATACGCTATTGAAAATAATATTGATACAGTTGAAGCCGGTGCGCAAGGTCATCACAAGATTCAAAGAGGTTATTTAGCTTCACCAACTTACAGTAGACACTTTATTGCAAACAAATCTTTTTCTGAAGCTATTAAACGATTTGTTAAATTAGAGAAAATCGAAATTGAAAAACAAATAGGTTTTGTTAATCAACAAAGTTCTCCATATTCTTAATTAATTAAGTAAGTTCTGGAGTATTTTTATTTTTAGGTGATGAGGTTTTCTTTTTATTATCTTTATTATTAATACCCAGGGTTTTTAAAATCAATTTATCTTTAGATAAATCAACATTTACTGTTCCACCATCTATCAAACGACCAAACAATAATTCTTCTGCAAGTGGCTTTTTAATATGCTCTTGTATAACTCTGCCAAGAGGTCTAGCCCCAAAGGTTTTATCATAACCTTTGTTAGCTAACCAATCTCTTGCTTTGTCGGTTAATACTACTGAAACCCCTTTTTCAGATAATTGAGCTTCAAGCTGCATAATAAATTTATCAACGACCATTCTAACTACTTCCAATGGTAAATAACCAAATGGTATTATAGCATCTAATCTATTCCTAAACTCTGGCGCAAAAAGCTTTTCAATGGCTTCACCATCCGCCCCTTCTCGGTTTTCTTGTTTGAAGCCAATAGCTGCCTTTGACAATTCTTGTGCACCTGCGTTAGTAGTCATAATTAAAATTGTATTTCTAAAATCTATAGATTTACCATTATTGTCAGTTAATCTACCATGATCCATAACTTGTAAAAGGAGATTAAATAAGTCTGGATGAGCTTTTTCTATTTCATCTAATAAAAGAACTGAGTGTGGATTTTGATCTATAGCATCAGTCAGAAGCCCACCTTGATCAAAACCTACATATCCTGGAGGAGCTCCAATAAGTCTTGAAACTGTATGTCTTTCCATATATTCCGACATATCAAATCTAATAAGTTTAACACCAGTTGCCTCCGCTAATTGTTTAGCAACCTCTGTTTTCCCTACACCTGTTGGACCTGAAAACAAATAACAACCAACTGGTTTTTCGCCTTCTCTTAGACCAGCTCGTGAAAGCTTTATGCTAGCAACAAGTTCTGTTACAGCCTTATCTTGACCATAAACCATCCTTTTTAGATCATCTTCTAGTTTTGATAATGCTTTTCTATCATCAGTAGAAACATTTCTTGGTGGGATCCTTGCAATCAATGCAACAGTTTCTTCTATCTCTGTTTTACCAATGATACGTTTTCTCTTTGATTTATTTTTTAACATTTGAGCCGCAGCAGTTTCGTCTATAACATCGATCGCTTTATCAGGTAATTTTCTATCATTAATATACCTTGCTGATAGCTCAACAGCTGTTTTAATAGCTATGTTAGTAAACTTTAGTTTATGATGTTCCTCGTAACGAGATTTTAGACCCATTAATATTTTTACTGTGTCATCAACATTTGGTTCTGCAACATCAATCTTTTGAAATCTTCTTACTAAAGCTCTGTCTTTGTCAAAATATCCTCTATATTCTTTGTAAGTTGTTGACCCTATACATTTAAGGCCTCCATTCTGTAGAGCAGGTTTTAATAAATTTGAGGCATCCATAGCCCCTCCACTTGTTGCACCAGCTCCAATTATTGTATGTATTTCATCAATGAATAAAATAGCATTCTCATTTGCCTCTATTTCTTTCATTACTGCTTTTAAACGTTCTTCAAAATCTCCTCTATATCTTGTTCCAGCTAGTAGAGCTCCCATGTCTAAAGCATAAATTTCTGAATTTAAGAGAATTTCTGGAACATTTCCTTTAACAACCCTATCTGCGAGCCCCTCAGCTATGGCTGTTTTACCAACACCTGGATCCCCCACTAACAAAGGATTATTTTTTGTTCGCCTACACAAAACCTGAATAGTCCTATCTAATTCAAGCTGCCTCCCAATTAAAGGGTCAATTTTACCTTCAGCAGCCTTTTCATTTAAATTTACCGCATATTTATCTAATGCTTTTTCAGATTTTTTATTTTCATTATCTTCAGAGTTATTTTCGGTACCTGATGGTGAGGTTGTTTTCGAATAGTTCGGATCTTTTGCTAATCCATGACTCATAAAACTTACAGCATCAAGTCTTTTCATATCTTGTTTTTGTAGTAAATACACCGCGTAACAGTCTCTTTCAGAAAACATAGCAACTAAAATATTTGCGCCTGTTGCTTCATTTCTACCTGAAGATTGAGTGTGAATCACAGCTCGTTGAACAACTCTTTGAAATCCAGCAGTAGGCTGAGTGTCTGCTTCACTATCAGATGTAACTATTGCTTTTAAATCTTCATTTAAGTATTTATTTATGTCTTGCTCTAATGTTTTAACATTAACAGAACACGCTTTTAGAACTTCTAAAGCATCTTGATCTTCTAGCAATGCAAATAACAAGTGCTCTAAAGTTGCAAACTCATGCCGTAATGAGGATGCGTTAGTCATTGCTCTTCTTAAAGTTTCTTCTAAAGATTTTGACAGCATTGTTATTCCTTCTCTAATTGAACTTGCAAAGGATGTTCATGTTTACGTGCATAATTCATAACTTGCATTGCTTTTGTTTCTGCCAAATCGTAGGCATAAACTCCACAAACACCTACTCCTCTTTGGTGCACATGAAGCATAATTTGTGTCGCTTCTTCTCTGTTTTTTTGAAAAAATTTTTCTAAAACTTCAATAACAAATTCCATTGGAGTATAATCGTCATTCATCATTAATACCCTATAAAGAGGCGGAATTTTAGTTTTCGGTTTAACGGCTAATTTAATATTACTGTCAATATCCTTGTTATCGTTGTTTTCATTATCATCTTTACTCATAACAAATGGAAACATCTTGTTACCTAGATGCTTATGGCAAAGATTTAATCTTGTTTCCATTATCAATGTTTGAATATCCTGATTAATTTGTATTACTTTATCATATAAGAACGACATAATCGTTCAACAAGTTTAAATTAATATTTTTTTAATTAAGGCTCTCCGTACACACTTGCATATATTATACTAAATGTAGTGTTTTATTAAAAAAAATATCTAAATGATGTATTTTTTTTATAAATTTCAACTATAATCAATTTTTTTTATTATAATGTAAATGGCTAATTTTTGGATATGGACTGTGTTTAATTCTTTTTTTAATATTAGTAAAACCTATCAGTTTTTCTTATTCAACTATATCGATTGCTTAAATTCAAAAAGGTTAATCTTATTTCCTTTAATCATCTTAGCTGTGTTTGTGTTTATTTTTCCAGCTAATGCTAAATATGCATCTTTTATTATTAATGAAAATACCAAACGAATTTATCATAATACTAATGCCGACACTTTAAACTATCCAGCCTCGCTTACAAAAATAATGACCTTATATATGATTTTTGATGCTTTAGAGACTAAAAAAATAACCATGAATACAAAATTCAAAGTCTCTAAACGAGCATCTAGACAACCACCATCTAAGTTACATCTGCCCGCAGGTTCTACTATTAGTGTTAAGAATGCTATTATGGCTTTAATAACTAAATCTGCAAATGACGTAGCTACAGTTGTTGCAGAAAATTTAGGAAAATCAGAAAGAAATTTTGCAAAATTAATGACTAAAAAAGCCCAAAAGTTGGGTATGACAAGAACTACGTTTAAAAATGCTTCAGGACTACCTAATAGAGCCCAACTATCAACCGCTAGAGATATGGCAACATTAGGTATAGCTATCAGACGTGATCATCCAAAATTTTTTGAGCTGTTTAAAACTAAACATTTTGTTTACAAAGGTATTAAATATACGAACCATAATAATTTATTAGGTAGTTATTCTGGAACTGATGGTATTAAAACAGGTTATACTTATGCTTCTGGGTTTAACCTTGTAGCTTCCGTAGAAAGAAATGGACAAAGGATTATAGGTGTTGTTTTTGGTGGCAAAAAAGCCAGGTCACGTGATAAACATATGATTAATCTTCTTAACAAGCATTTTAAAACTCAGCCATCTAAACCACTGGTAAGAATGGCAAAACCATCAGAGGTTCCACTAACTCGTCCAAAAATTTCTCTTGTAGAAAAAAACATTAAAAGCTTTGATATACCCTCCTCACTTAACTTGCCGCCATCAAAAAACGAAGAAGAGGACTGGTTTATACAAATTGGAGCTTTTAAAAATAGACTTAATGCCCATAAAGCCGCACGTAATGCCAGAAATATTGTCCCAGAACAACTTGGTAATCTACCAGCTTCTCTGAGTAAAATCACAAGATCAAATGATAAAAATAATACTATTGAACATCTTTGGCGTGTAAGATTTGTAGAGTTAGCCGAGAATCAAGCTCGTTCCGTTTGTGCAGAACTATGGACGTCTGGCTTAAGTTGCATTCCACTTCCTGCAAACAGCGATAAATCTTAATTTGATACTATGATACTCGTAATATATCATTCCAGTTAGTTGTATAAAAAGGGGATCTATAACTAGAACGCATCTTCCAATTATTTCCTTCTGTTCTTTGCTTTCTTTGTTTGATTATTCCTTGAGAACCATAAAACAAGGTCATTTTGCCCATTTTAGCATTTATACTATCTAACATTTTCATGCAAATATCAGATTTATTGGTAAATTCTTTTTTTGTATTTCCATATGTAAACAAGTTATCCTGAATAATAAAATTGTGCTCTCTCTTTTGAATATCGAGTAATACAACTCCAATTTTTTTATAGTTATAATTTGGAAGATAAAGACTTTCTAGTAACTTAAAAGCTTTTCCAATTATAAGGTTTGTGCTGTCTGTCAAATCATCAAAAATAATTGATGCGCTATTACTGTATTGCAAATCTTTTTTTCTAAAACGATTAGTATGAATAAAGACAGAAATGGCACCACATAAGCTATTTTGAGACCTAAGTTTTTCAGCAGCTCTGGCTACATAATTTGCTAATGCTTTTTTTAGATCATTTTTATTATTTATAATATTACCGAAAGATCTAGAAACAGTAATTGATTGTTTAGCAGTTATCCCCTCTAAAGTCAGACAAGGGATCCCTCTTAATTCGTAAACAATACGCTCACCAACAACTGAAATCAGATTTCTTATTTGACGAGGATCCGACTGCTGCAACTCGAAAGGATTATTGATTCCTATAGACTTCAAACGATTTGCCCAACCCTTTGATATACCCCAAATATCTTCTAAGGATAGATCCTTTAATATCTTATCTAAATGCTTTGATATAGTTAAAATATAAACACCATTAGATGAATGTTTCTTAGCCATTTTATTTGCTAATTTTGCTAATGTTTTAGTAGGTCCTACTCCAATAGAAACAGGTATTCCTGTCCATTGATAAATCAATTTTCTTATTTTAACCATCTCATCTAATACGGTTACACCATTAATTTTTTCTAAACTAAGAAAAGCTTCATCAATAGAATATATCTCTATATCAGGCACAAAAAAGTTTAAAGAAGTCATAACACGCGATGACATATCTCCATATAAAGTATAGTTTGATGAGTATGTAAAAACTTTGTTTTTATTTATTAACTCTTTATATAAATGTAATGGTGCCCCCATAGGTATGCCGAGAGCTTTTGCTTCGTTTGACCTAGCAATAATACATCCATCGTTATTCGATAGCACAACAACTGGCTTTGTTTTTAATAAAGGATTAAAAACTCTTTCGCAGGACACATAAAAATTATTGCAGTCTACTAATCCATACATATTATAAAAAATGAACTGAACTAGTAACCACTCCCCAAATCTCCATATTCATATGATCTTGGATTTCAATGGGTTTGTATAGATCATTTTCTGGCATCAACATTATTTTCCCAGAACTTTTATATAATCTTTTAACTGTCATTTGACCATCTAAAACAGCAATAATTATTTTTCCGTGTGATGGTTTAATACTTCTATCTACAACAAGAATATCATTGTCATTTATACCAGCATTAATCATTGAATCACCATTAACACGGACAAAAAACGTTGCAGCAGGACGTTTAATTAAATAACTATTTAAGTCCAAAGTTTTTTCTAAATTATCATCTGCAGGAGAAGGAAAACCTGCTGAAACTTTAGAGCTGTAAAGCGGAAACGTCTGCGGTTTATTTAAACATGGCTTAAAAACTTCTAGTTTACTAGGTAATTTATAATGCCCATTTTGAGCTAAGATTTTTTTTGTAACCTCTAAATTTATCATTTTTTATATTCCATATATATATTTTGTTCATGTTTTGTTCTCTTATAAATACAGAAAAAAGTCAACTATTAAAATAAAGTTAGTGAGTTTTGCTAAAAGCTCCTGGTTTAACACCATAGTCAACAGCCAACCCATAACTAGGATCATTATCAGCATCTATAATTAGTTGACCGGCTTTACGTAATAATGCATGACAATCAGTTGACAAATGCCTTAATTGTAATTGTTTATTTCTTTTTTTATATTTAACAGCAAGGTCCTCTATAGCCTGCAAGGCAGATTGATCCACAATACGGCTATTAATAAAATCAACGATTACAACTTCAGTATCATTCTCAATATTAAATATTTCTGTAAAACCTTGAACAGAACCAAAAAATAAAGGACCCTCAATATAATAAATTGTATTTTGATACTCATCTATGACAACATTTCCTCTAATACGAATTGCATTATTCCAAGCATAAGCAAGAGCAGATATAATAACTCCACATATGACAGCTACAGCCAAATCATAAATAACAGTAACAGCAGTTACAATTACCATCACAATAACATCTATTCTCGGGATACGCTTAATAACTAGAATACTCTGCCAAGCGAAAGTACCAATGACAACCATAAACATAACACCAACTAATGCAGCTAAAGGAATTTGCTCAATAAGAGAAGAGCCAATTACTATGAATAAGAGTAAAAACAAGGAAGCAGCAATTCCAGATATTCGTGTACGACCACCAGATTTCACATTAATCATTGATTGACCAATCATAGCACAACCTCCCATGCCACTAAAAAAACCAGTCACTGTATTAGCAATACCTTGAGCCACACACTCTTGAGATGCTCCACCAACTTTTCCAGTAATATCTCCTACTAAATTAAGTGTTAACAAACTTTCAATTAATCCAATAGTCGCTAAAATTAGAGCATATGGAAGTATAACTAGTAAGGTATCAATATTAAAAGGCACCAATGGAATATGAAATGTTGGCAACCCTCCTTTAATAGAAGCCAAGTCACCAACTCGTGGTACATCTATGTCTAATAAAATAACAAGCATAGCAACAAAAATTATACCAGCTAATGGCGCTGGAATAATATTAGTTATTTTAGGAATACCCCATATTACAATCATAGTAATAATTACCAGCAAAAGCATAATAAATAGATTTTGTCCTTCCATCCACTGTTTGTTTCCAGATATATCTGTTATTTGAAACTGAGACATTTGAGCCAAAAAAATAACAATTGCTAAGCCATTAACAAAACCAAGCATAACTGGATAAGGTACTAATCTAATGAATTTACCTAGCCTTAAAAAAGCAGCTACAATTTGGAAGATACCCATCAATACAACTGTTGCAAATAAATATTCAACACCATGTGAAGAAACCAAGGCAACCATCACAACAGCCAATGCTCCAGTGGCGCCAGAAATCATTCCAGGACGACCTCCAATTAAGGCAGTTATTAAACCAACAATAAACGCTGCGTAAAGACCTACTAATGGATGCACCCCAGCAACAAATGAGAAAGATACAGCCTCAGGCACTAGCGCCAGAGCAACTGTTAAGCCTGCTAAAATTTCTGTTTTAAATTTTAATATTGATGAAAACTTTAAGTTAGAAATTTGTAACTCATTATCTGATATTTTCTGAGAAAGCTCTTTAAATATTTTCTGTATAACAAATACTCCTATTTTATTAAAACTTAGAGTTCAGATAGTATCTCCATAAAGATTTTTTGAAGATTACTTGCTAAATTAATAGCATTAAAAACTATAATTATGTTTTGAAAGATAAGAGATAATATATCTAAATATTAACGATCTTTAAACTTCTCAAACAGAGTTTCTAAATCATGATCGACTTGTTCATCAAATCCATGTCGTGAAGAAAAGAATGCTAATGACATTAAACCTGAACCTAAAAGTATTGTAAAAAAAGCACCAATAAAAATAGCCATTTTACCATTAAAACTAATTGCAACATCTGACATTTGTAACCAAAGATTGATTGCAAAAACTGTTATAATTATCAATACCAAAGAAGCCATAATAATTAGTAATAATATATTTTTCATGCGAGCGTTTATATTACTAAATACTAAATGAGTCTATATAATATTACCTAAGTGGCAATTCTGATTTCACTAATTGTTCCCAATAAGATATACCTAAAGGTAAAATATTATCGTTAAAATCGTATTTAGTATTATGAAGCATACAACCTGATTTTCCTTCTCCAGCACCCAACCATATATATGCTCCAGGTATTTTTTCTAACATATAAGCAAAGTCTTCTGCTCCCATAGACGGAGCTAAATTAGTCTTTACAGCGTTTTTACCAAATAAACTCGAGGCTACTTCTATTGCCCTATCACTAGATTCAATATCGTTTACTGTTACTGGATAACCTTTAATAACAGACACATCAGCAATACAGCCATAGGCTAATGCAGTTGTTTCACAGATTTGAGTAAATTGATTATGTACCTCTGCCCTAGTTTCTGAATTGACCGTTCTAATAGTGCCAATGAAATTTGCTTTTTGAGGAATAATATTAAAACCAGAGCCTGCATTGATCTGTGTAACTGAAACAACAACTGCATCAAGAGGGTTTTGTTTACGTGAAACTATTTGCTGTAATGCTTGAACAATTCCACTCACTGCTAAAACAGGATCATTCGTTACCTGAGGCATCGCCGCATGACCTCCATTTCCGTTTACAGTAACTTCAAACCTATCTGCAGCAGCCATTACCGAACCTTTATGAACAGCTACAGTTCCCTCATCCATACCTGGCCAATTATGCATTCCCCATACACTATCCATAGGGAATTGTTTAAACAACCCGTCATCTATCATTGCTAAACCACCACCACCACCTTCTTCAGCAGGTTGAAAAATAAAATAAACCGTTCCATCAAAATTATTTTGTGATGCTAATAACTTAGCGGCTCCTAATAACATAGCTGTATGACCATCATGCCCACATGCATGCATACGACCATCAAATTTTGATTTATAAGGAAAGTCATTTTCTTCTGTCATAGGCAAAGCATCCATATCAGCTCTTAAACCAATAGCTTTGTTTCCTCCACCACCCAAATGAGCATCAAGGCCTTTTAAAATTCCAACAACTCCTGTGCCTCCTAAACCTCTGTGAACCTCTATACCAAACGATTTTAATTTTTCGGCTACAAAATCCGATGTCCATTTTTCTTCATACCCAAGCTCTGGATGAGCGTGTAGATTCTGCCTCCAGTTTCTTACTTCTGGAATAATATTTTCAATCTCTTTTGATATTTGCATAAAAAACTCCTTATTTTATCATTATAATTGTTCCATATAAGAAAGGTCAACTTTCTAATTATTAAGCTATCGCAGTAATATTTAATATGTTAATTTATTATAGTTTAGTCCTATAACTCATTAATCAAAAAGTAATAATACGTTTAAGGCTTTAGAACATGCAGCTGATTAACAAAAGTATTCCTGAAAACAATATACAAAAATTTACTTTTATTTTTTTACCTTTTGCTTGTGGATATTTTCTGTCCTATCTCTATAGATCAACCAATGCTGTCCTAGCTCCCTACTTGAGCAATGATCTAAGTATAAATGCGGAACAACTAGGTTTAATCACATCAGCATATTTTTTAACATTTGGTTTGTTTCAATTACCCCTGGGAGTTCTTCTAGATAAATTTGGTGCAAGAAAAGTTCAAAGTATTTTATTCCTAGTTGCTGCTACCGGAGCAATATTATTTAGTTTAGGAAATGATGTTTGGTCACTTGTTATAGCACGTGGATTAATCGGTTTAGGAGTTTCAGGTGCATTAATGGGTGCTTTTAAAGCTTTTGCCGTCTGGTATCCTAAAGAAAGATTACCATTACTAATAGGTATTTTCATGTCAGCTGGAGGAATGGGAGCCATTGTCGCATCAACCCCACTAGAAATGGCTCTACAAATTACAGATTGGAGAGGTGTTTATCTTTTTCTAGGAATAATAACAATATTCACTGGTGCCTTGATTTTCTTTATAGTTCCAGAAAAACAGGAAACATTTAATCAAGAAAAACCATTACCTATTTTAAAGGTTTTAAAACATATATATACAAGTTATGCATTTTGGAGAATTGGACCTTTATCAGGTATAGCAGGAGGTACAGGGCTTGCTATATTGGGTTTATGGGCTGGACCTTGGCTTTCTGATATAGGACAATTTAATAAAGTAGAAGTAGCTAATATTCTATTTATTTCAACAATAATGATGACAATTGGTACAACGTCCTTAGGCGTAATTACTGATTATCTAAGAAAATTCAACATCTCTCCAGTTGGTGTAATGGGGGGAGCCTTATTCGTGTTTATCATACCTCTTACTATTATTACATTTGGACTAATGCCAAAAGCTATATGGCCATGGGTAGTTTTAAGCATTACATCGTTGGCTGCAACTTTGGCTTATGCAGGTTTAAGCCAACATTTTCCAACAAGTTATGCTGCAAGAGCTTCAACGGCTATAAATTTGATATGCTTTTTGATGGCCTTTGTAGCGCAGTACGCCATAGGCTTTATAATGCAGATGGTAGAGCCTGGAAAACAATCTGGGTATTCTATAAAAGCATATCAAGCAGGCTTTGGATTGTTTTTAGGCTTACTTATCATTTGTTATATCATTTTCATACTTATGAGTATCATTGAAATAAGAAGAAAAAAGCTTAATTCCTAAGGATAATAACGTTTAGCAATCCATTGGTTTTTTATTTTGGTAGGCTTTAAAATAAATCTATCATGTAATCTAAAATCACCATCTTGCCAAAATTCAAATTCAATCGGGCTCAATGCATAACCACCCCAGTGACTTGGTCGAGGAATATCATCGGTATATTTAGTTTCCATCAACTTAACTTTTTCCATTAAAATATCACGAGACTCTAACTCTCTAGATTGTTGTGATGCCCAAGCACCGATTCTACTTCCTCTTGACCGAGAACGGTAGTATTTATCAGAAATTTCTTCAGCTACTTTCGTTATGTTTCCTATTAATCTAACTTGACGATTTAGACTTTTCCAATAAAAACAGATAGCTCCTTTACCTGTTTCATTTATTTCATTTGACTTACGGCTCTCATAATTGGTGTAAAAAACAAAATCATAATCAATAATATCTTTTAATAAAACAGTACGAACTGATGGCATTCCATTTTTTGACACAGTCGCTAATTGCATAGCATTTGGATCTCTAATTTCTTTTTTTTCTGCCTCAGACAACCATTGCTTAAACAATGGAATTGGGTCAACTATTTCTTCTAATTCCAAGGATTATCTCCATTTTTACTGAAAGTACTAATTTTGCCATATTTTATACATATAAGATATACTAATAAGATTTAAAGTAATTTTGTGAGGTTTATATGAATAAAAAGTATTTCTTATTACTTGGTTTTTTTCTTTTGTTATCAAGCAATAGCTACTCAAAAACAAATTTATATCAAGTAACAGGAACAGTATCTTCAGTTGAAGTATTAAAAACATATTCAGAGCAGCGAGTGCCTAAAAACCAAAAAATATGTTCAATTCAGAGAGTTCCAGTAAATCAAAATGCACAGAAATTTGGTGCAGATAATTTTATTGGCGCTCTAATTGGTGGTGCTATTGGAAATCAACTTGGTTCTGGTGGTGGTAAAAGTGGTTCTACTGCTCTAGGCGCTTTAATCGGATCAGAAGTTGTTAGAAACGAAAAAGCTGAAGCAAATCAAAATTATGTTGAAAAAGAAGTTTGCCAAATAAATAGAGTTATGCATACAGAAACTATAGAACAAGTAAGAGGCTATAAATTGGATGTTGAGGTAGATGGCGATATAATTTCATTTACAAGCAATAGATCTTACAACCCTGGAGATCTAATTACATTAACAAAAAAAATTAGCTATTCTCTTAATTAAGATAAAAAAAATTATTTTAATTATATAACTGTGTATAATATAATTATATTCTAATTTATTAACTATTTTAATTAAGTTGAAGGAAGCAGTGATGGAAGAGCAAAATTCCAGTAATGGCATAATGAAAGGTAAACGTGGCATTGTCATGGGAGTTGCTAACGATAGGTCAATAGCTTGGGGCATTGCTGCTGCAGCTGCTAAACAAGGTGCTCAACTTGCATTTACTTACCAAGGAGAAGCACTTGAAAAAAGAGTAAGACCTCTAGCTGAATCAGTCGGCTCTGATTTAATAATACCCTGTGATGTCTCCAGTGATAATGCTATCGATGAAGCATTTAATACACTTAAAAAAAAATGGGATACTATTGATTTTATAGTTCATGCTATAGCATATTCAGACAAAGAAGAACTTAAAGGTGAGTACCTAGATACAAGTAGAGAAAACTTTTTTAAAACCATGGATATATCAGTATATTCTTTTACAGCAGTAGCAAGAAGAGCGGCAGCTATGATGCCTAACGGCGGCTCTATGATAACATTAACCTATTACGGTGCTGAAAAGGTTATGCCACACTATAATGTAATGGGCGTCGCCAAGGCTGCTCTTGAATCTTCGGTTAGATATCTAGCAGCAGATTTAGGAGGCGACAAAATTAGAGTCAACAGCTTATCTGCAGGGCCGATAAAAACCCTTGCCGCCAGTGGCATTGGAGATTTTCGATATATACTAAAATGGAATCAATATAACTCTCCTTTAAGAAGAAATGTAACTCTTGAAGACGTAGGTGGATGTGGTGTTTATCTTTTATCTGATTTGTCGACTGGTGTAACTGGTGAGACACATCATGTTGATTGTGGATACCACGTAGTAGGCATGAAAGCTATAGATGCACCAGACATGTCTCCAGAAAAAAAAGAACATTAATTTACCGTTACTCATTAACCTGAAAGATTAAAATGGCTAGTAACTCCTTTGGACATAATTTTAAATTTACAAGCTTTGGTGAAAGTCATGGTAAAGCAATTGGTTGTGTCGTTGATGGCATACCACCCTTGGTAGAAATAGAAGAAAAAGACATTCAGTATTATTTAGATAGAAGGAAGCCAGGCCAGTCTAAATTTGTTACCCAGAGGAAAGAAAATGATATTGTAGAAATACTTTCTGGTACTTTTGAAGGCAAAACTACTGGTCATCCTATGGCGTTACTAATTAAAAATGAGGATCAAAGAAGCAAAGATTATTCAGAAATTTCAAAACAATTTAGACCAGGTCACGCAGATATTACATACCAGAACAAGTATGGAATTAGAGATTTCAGAGGTGGTGGCAGATCAAGTGCAAGAGAGACAGCAGTAAGAGTCGCTGCAGGAGCTATTGCTTTTAAGGTGTTAGAGTATAAATTAAATAAACCTATAAATATTCGAGCCAGTGTCATCCAAATGGGCCCAAACAAAATAAATAGGAAAAATTTTGATTGGGATGAAATAAACAGGAATCCATTTTTTTGTGCAGATGCGAAGGCGGCAAAAGAATGGGAAATTTGGTTAGATGACCTTAGAAAAAATGGAAATAGCACCGGTGCTATAATTGAAGTTATAGCTGAAAATGTGCCAAGAGGTATAGGTAGCCCTATATATAAAAAATTAGACACACAAATCGCAGAAGCCTTAATGAGTATAAACGCTGTTAAAGGAGTAGAAATTGGTACAGGATTTGAATTGGCATCCTTAACAGGGTTTGAAGCTAATGATGAAATTTTCCCTGATAATAAAGGTGATTATTACTTCGGATCAAACCATTCTGGTGGTATTTTAGGAGGAATTTCATCAGGACAACCTATTGTTGCCAGATTTGTTGTAAAACCAACAAGTAGTATTTTAAAAGAAAAAAACTCTATAAATATGAACAACGAGTCTATCCAAATTAAAACTAAAGGAAGACATGACCCTTGCGTTGGGATCAGAGCAGTTCCTGTAGCTGAAGCTATGATGGCTGTCACTTTGCTAGACCAAATCTTAGAACATGAAAGTCAAATCGGAGCTTTAAAATAATTTATAATAAATAATTTTATTTTCTAGCAGCTATTACAAATTCTTTATTTCCACTTGGTCCTAATATTGGACTCTCTACAACACCCAACAAATTCATTTGCATATCATGTTTAAGCCACTGTTCAATATTATTTACAACTTCTTGATGTAATGTAGCATCTCTAACTACGCCACCTTTGCCAACCAAACCTTTACCCACTTCGAATTGAGGTTTAATTAATGCAGCTAGCCAACCATTTTTTTTTAAGAAAGATAAACCTGAGGGTAAAATTTTTTTTAATGAAATAAATGAGGCATCACAAACTACAGCATCTAATTGATCTTTTATAATTTCATCTGACAAAAATCGGGCATTTGTTTTTTCTTTAACTATAACCCTTTCATCTTTACGCAACTTCCAATCTAATTGGCCATAACCAACATCTACGGCATAAACTTTATTCGCACCTTTTGATAATAATACATCAGTAAAACCACCTGTACTTGCTCCGATATCAAGAGCCGTTATAGATTGACAACGTAAATCGAACTCTAAAATAGCTTTTTCTAACTTCACCCCTCCCCTTGAAACCCAAGGATGCGGCTTGGACTTTATCTCTATAAAAGCTTCTGTTGAAACTTGTTGTCCAGATTTTTCAACTCTGTTTCCATTAACAAAAACGCTTCCTGCCATGAGAAAAGAATTCGCTTGCTCTCGACTTCGGGCTAATCCTTTGAGAAATAAAAGTTTATCTATTCGTTCTTTTGTTATAATAAAAACCTTAATTGATATCACTAATAATCAACTAACTTCAATCTCATTATTTAAGTTAGAAAGTGAGCACATCTCTCTTATGACTTTTATTAGCCCATGCTCATCCAGACCAGCTTGAGCAAGTTGCTCATTTTGGGAAGCGTGATCTAAAAAATTATCTGGCATATTTAGGCATCTGATTTCTTTGTTGCTCTGATTTAGGTAACCTTGAGTAGACATAAAATGAAGACAATGCGAGCTAAAACCGCCTACAGAACCTTCTTCTATAATAATAAGTTTTTCATGCTCTTCCCATAACTTTGATAGAAGTTTATAATCAATTGGTTTTGCAAATCTAGCATCAGCCACAGTTATAGAATATCCTTCGGATTTTAATTTATCTCTAACCTTTAATGCTGCACTTAATCTTGTACCAAGTGAAAGAATAGCAATATCCTTACCTTGGAATACAATTCTGCCCTTACCAATTTCTATATTGCTGAGAGAAGCAGGAATATCAACCCCAACACCTTCACCCCTTGGATATCTGCAAAATATAGGGCCTTTACTATAATTAGATGATGTAAAGACCATATTAGCTAAATCAGCTTCGTTACTAGGAGCCATTACAACAACATCAGGCAAACAGCAAAGATAAGTTAAGTCAAATGATCCAGCATGAGTGGCGCCATCAGCACCAACAAACCCAGCTCGATCCAACATAAACCTAACAGGTAATTTCTGAATGACTACATCATGAATTACCTGGTCATACGCTCTTTGTAGAAAAGTTGAATATATTGCAACAAAAGGCTTTAACCCTTCTGAGGCCATTCCTGCAGCGAATGTAACAGCATGTTGTTCAGCTATACCAACATCAAAAAATCTATCCTTAAATTTTTCTGCAAATCTATTTAAACCGGTACCAGAAGGCATTGCAGCTGTAATAGCTAAAACCTTTTCATCCTTTTCAGCTATTTTACACAAAGTTTCTGAAAAAACATTCGTATAAGTAGGAGCATTTGATGTTGATTTAATCGTATTTCCTGTAATGAGGTTGAATTCTGAAACAGCATGATATTTTTCATGAGAATTTTGAGAAAATGGATGACCTCGTCCCTTTTCAGTAACTACATGAAGCAAAATTGGCTTATCATGAGATCCATGTTTTAAATTTTGTAAAATTTTAACCATAGATGATACATCATGACCATCTATAGGACCTAAATAATTCATCCCCATTTGACTAAAAATAGTTCCTTCTGAATTACTTAAAAAATTTCGTGCTAAATTTTCTGCTCTTTTTGCTGTCTCTCCTATTTCCTTAGGTAAAAAATTGACCATTTGTTTAGCAATTTCTCTTACATTATTAAAGGATCTGCTAGAAACAACATTTGACAAATAATTACTTAACCCACCAACAGCAGGTGCGATAGACATATCATTATCATTTAAAATTATTAATAAATTGGTTTTTAAGGCTCCTGCATTATTTATAGCCTCATAAGCCATACCTGCACTCATTGCTCCGTCACCAATTACAGCAACCACATTGTTGGATTTACCTAATTTGTCTCTTGCAACTGCCATTCCTAAAGCTGCTGAAATAGATGTAGATGAATGACCCGCTCCAAATGGATCATATTTAGATTCACTTCTCTTAGTAAAACCAGAAAGTCCTTTGGCTTTTCTAAGAGTATTCATTTTATGTCTTCTATTAGTTAGGATTTTATGAGGATAGGCTTGATGACCTACATCCCATATCAACCGATCATCAGGAGTATCAAAAACATAGTGGATTGCAACGGCAAGCTCAACTACACCTAAGCCTGCACCTAGATGGCCTCCTGTTTTTGAAACTATATTAATCATATCAGAACGTAATTCAGAACATAAATTATCAAGATCTTCTATCTTTAAAAACTTTAAATCATCAGGATTTTTAACCTGATCTAGAAGGGGTGTAGTACTGAATTTTTTCTTTTTATATGTCATACGACAATTGAAACCTATAATTAATGAAAATTAATATTTTCTATTTACAGTATATTTAGCTAAAGATACAAGGTTTTCTGAGGCTGGTTGATATTTTTCAATTATTTCTATTGCATCATTTGAGGTTTTTATTGCTCTATTTATAGCCTTTTCTTTACCAAGCATAGTAACAAAATTAGGTGTTTTATTCTTGCTATCCTGCTTTGTAGGCTTTCCTATCACGGTTTCATCACCATCTTCGTCTAATAAATCATCAGCTATTTGAAAAGCTAAACCAATATTATCTGCATATTTCATTAATTCTTTTTTATGTTCCTCATTTGCACCGACCAAAATTGAAGCAACTTCACAACATGATGAGATTAATGCTCCAGTTTTGTGCCTCTGTATCCATTCAACCTCAGATAAACTAAGAGTAGCTTGATTACTAAAATCCATATCTGCCTGTTGCCCTCCAACCATACCATTTGGACCAATAGCTTTTGCAATTACAAAACAGATATCAGATCTATTTCTTGGATCCTCAATAAAATTAGTGTCTCCTATAATTTGAAACGCCCAACTTAGCAAAGCATCTCCGGCTAAAATAGCTGTATAATCTCCATATTTGACATGATTTGAAGGTTTACCTCTTCTTACCGCCGAATTATCCATAGCAGGCAAATCATCATGTATTAATGAATAACAATGTATTGCCTCAATTGCAGATGCAACAGCGACCAATTCTTTAAACTTTTTTTCTGAAAATAACTGATTATTAACTTTGGTTAATACTTTTCCAGTTTCCAAAACTAGAAAAGCCCGTATTTTTTTCCCTCCGCTAATTGCAGAGTATCTCATGGAGTCTAGAAGATTTTTATTAAGCCCATCTCCAAAAGGTAAATAATTATCTAAAAAATTATCTATTTCATATGAGTTATCTTCAAGTTTTTTTAAAAAATCATCCATTAAACTATTTGACTGACTTTATGATATTCTATTCTTGATCAAAGGCAGTCAATTTGTCTGGAGTAGAGCCAAGGGAATCAGAAGCTTGAATAGTTTCCACTTTCATTTTGGCTTCATTAAGCTTCTTTTGACAATGATCCTTTAATTGTGAACCTCTATCATAAGCGGCAATAGCTTCATCAAGAGACACGTCACCCTTATCTAAAGAATCTACGAGTTTCTCTAATTCTCTCATAGCATCTTCAAATGACATGTCTTCTAAAACTTCATTATTTTCCATTAAATAAATACCTATATAAATTTATATATAAAAATTATATATGTTTAAATTTAGCTGTTCAAAATAATTTAAGCAACTTATTACTTTATCATATGTAAAGCGTTTATAATTTTTCTTCCGATATTATGTTCAAATGCTGAATGCCCTGCATCATCTACAATTTGAAGTTCAGAAGATTCCCATTCTTTTGAAAGATTCATTGCACTAAAGGGTGGACAGATTACATCATGTCTTCCTTGAACAATTATTGCGGGTATATGTGATATTTTACTTATATTATTAATAATAAAATTTTTACTAATAAAACAATCATTTATAAAATAATGAGCTTCTATTCTAGAAATTGCTAATGCGTTTTCTCCAGATATAGGACGCTCTACATATTCTAGAGAAGAGCAAGAGTTTTCATATTCTGCCCAAACAGAGGCAGCCTTCAAATTAGCTGATCTATCTTTTGCGTTTAATTGTGAATAAAACCAATTGAGAATATTATCTCTTTCTGTTTTTGGTACATATGAAATAAATTTATTATAAGCTTCTGGGAAAAATCTATTAATATCATATAAAAACCAATTTACTTCTTTTCTAGAGCCTAAAAATATTCCCCTTAAAATAAAACCTTTACATCTTTCTGGATATTTTATTCCATACAAAAGAGCTAAAGTGCTACCCCAAGAACCTCCAAAAAGGAGCCAACTATCAATTTTTAAAAAATTTCTTAAGCATTCAATATCAGATAGAAGTAATTCTGTTGTATTATTTTTAATTTCAGCATAGGGAATACTTTTGCCAGAGCCTCTTTGATCATAAAAAATAACCCTGAAAGTCTTGGGGTCAAAAAAACCCTTGTGTGAATTAGAGAAGCCTGCTCCAGGTCCACCATGCAAAAATAATACTGGCCTGCCGTTAGGGTTTCCATATTCTTCATAGTATAAGGAATGACCATCACCAACTTCAAGATAGCCTTCGTTATATGATGGCAAACACTCAAAAAAAGTTTTAGCTCTTTGTTTTATGCTTAACATTAAAGACTAAGAAAAATGGTTATAACTAAGCTGCTTCTTCAGAGTTTTCATCAATTATTTTTTCAAGTTTTACCACTGCACTATCTTTATCTGTATTATCCACAGCTGCAAATTCACTTGCCAAACGCTCTATAGCAGCTTGATACATTTGACGTTCAGAGTAAGATTGTTCACCTTGATCATCTTTTCTGTAAAGATCTCTAACTACTTCAGCTATAGATACCAAGCTACCTGAATTTATTTTAGTTTCGTACTCTTGAGCTCGTCTAGACCACATAGCTTTTTTAACCTTTGCCTTACCCTTCAAAGTAACAATAGCTTCCTCCATCTGAACCTTACTAGACAAAGTCCTCAAACCTGATTCTTTAGCCTTAGAAAGAGGTACTCTAAGTGTCATTCTTTCGTGTTCAAATCTTACAACTAACAATTCTAATTCCAAGTCCTCAACTTGGCGTTTTTCTGTACCAATAATCTTTCCAACTCCATGGCTTGGATAAACAACGAAATCTCCTGGGATAAAAGAATTTACTAAGTCTTCATTTTTGGACAATTTATTCACCTTTGTTTATTAAATATGATTTTAAATGTTCACAATTAAAAATAAAAAACGCAGTTATACCATATTATGCTGCGGAAAACTAGTTTAAAACTAAACGAAACTAGTAAGTTTATAATTGTCCAGGCTCTTGAGAACCATATTTTTCAAATTTTCCTTCTTCATCAGCATATTTTTCAGCATCTGGTAGGGGATCAATTTTCATAGTTATATTTGGCCAAATTTCTGACATTTCTCTATTATATTCTAACCATTGATCGGCACCAGGGTCAGTGTCTGACTGGATGGCATCTACAGGACATTCAGGCTCACATACGCCACAATCAATACATTCATCTGGGTGAATAACAATAGTATTCTCCCCCAGGTAAAAACAGTCAACTGGACAAACTTCCACACAATCAGTATGTCTACAATTAATACATTTGTCATTTACGATATAAGTCATAACGGTCCTATTTTGTAGATTATTTAAACCACAAAAAAATGGATTACAAGTATAGATTTTATAATTTTAATCTCTACCCATTAATTTGTCTGTTTGCCGTCTTTCTAATTTTGTTGGTCGCCCAACCCTTTGAACAAATTTAAAAACGGGAGATTTATTTACATTTTCCACTTTCACTTCTAGAGGACTGACATCTTTATAATAGAATAAAGATTCTTGATAAGAACCTCTTCTTTTGGGGATATTGATAACTTCTAAAACCTTAATTCTATTATTAAGTGTAAATGTCAGTACATCATTGATAGAAATTAGTTTGTGAGGCTTTTGTGTAACTTGACCAGACACTCTCAATCTATTTGAGCTTATAAACTTAGTTGCTAAGCTTCTACTTTTAAAAATCCTTATATAAAATAAAAATAAATCAAGCCTTATTATTTTATTATCTAATTTTTCTTGATTCATAAAGTTATTTAGTCTTGAAGGTCTTCAAAATTGCAAATGGTGACAGAGGATCAGGTAACTTTTCCTTTTTTTGATTTGTTTTAAGATCGTTTCTTTTAGGCTTTGATATAAATGTTTTGCTTTTTTCTTTTTTAAAATATTTTATTTTTGTTTTAATTTTCTTTTTACGTTCAAAAATTATAATAGGAACCTGATCAGCCAAATTCGAAGGTTCTTCTCCAACCTTTATGTAATTTAAATCATACAAAATTTTTTCCATTTGTATTTTTGTTGCCCCCGCAATAGACAACATTGCATCATTAATCCTAAACTTACCCGACCGTGCCTCAACTCTTATTAATGCAGAAAGTCTCTCGGCAATATCTGCTCTAAGGGCTAAGTCTCCTAATGGAACAAATCCAACAGCCCTATAAAAAGAATGATTAGCATCAGGATCCATAATTACACTAACCCTACCGTCTGGTGGATAACTATGTTTGGGAAAATTTTGGTGAAAAACTGACCAAAGTAATGCTCTCAACTTAATCACAGATGGCTTGAGTAGATTAGGTAAATAGATTGTCTCAACACCTAATCGAATTCCTAATTTGGCTAAATGTGTTCTCTCACTATCTGATAAATTCTTAATAGACATAGTAAGACTACTTGTTCTAGCGGAACCCATCCCTTCATAAACCTCATAGGCAATGCCAAGAGCCTTTCCATAGGAATTTAAAGGAGTAGTTGTATGCATTTGATCAACACTCTCTTCTTTATTTTGGTTATCATCTTTAGATTTTTTGTCTATATCCGATAAAAAAGGATCTTTAAGATTAATTGCCTCGATTAAAATATTTCTGATATTTGCATCTACTGCCTCTATTATTCTTAATTGAATCTGTTTAGTTTGTTCATCAGATAAAAGTTCGCTAGGTTTAACATTGATTTTTGGAGAATATATATCTTCCCCATTTACTAATGAGGCAACTTTATTATTCTGCCAAAGGATAAACCCATGATTATCAAATTTAAAAGCCGCATTATCTGACATGAGTAATTCTTTGACACGTCTACTAATCTCTTTGGGTAAAGTTTTTCTTGCTGCTGTTAAAATGGGTGCGGCATTTTCACCATTTGATAAGGTAGGTATAAAATCAAATCCATTAAGCGTTCCAACTTCTTCACCCTCTACAAATACTTTACCATCTATCCTTACTATTGCTTCCAAATTATTATACTCTTTTAGTGTTTTATTTAAGATAACAATTCTTTTATCAACAAATCTTTGAGTTAATCTCTCATGTAACTCATCTGACAATTTATCTTCTATTGTTTTTGCTTGATGTTGCCAATATTCAGATTCGTCTAACCAATTAGTTCTATTAGTTATAAATGTCCAAGTTCTAATATTTGCAATTCTATTTAATAGAGTATCAATTTCACCATCATACCTATCAAGACGCTTGATCTGAGACTTTATCCATTCATTATCTAGTTTACCTTTGGATAATAATAATTCAAAAGTTTTTTCTAGCAAGTTAAAATGCATTCCCGAGAGAGTATTACTAAAATCAGGTATTTGGCAAATATTCCATAAAAGAGATAAATTTTGTTTATTATTGATCTTAGCTTTTACGCTTTCAATTTCAGATAAATATGTAAAACAAATAGCATCCAAAGCCCCTACTTTTTTTCTCATGAAATTAAATGGTGGTGATTTATCTAAGGATTTTATTAATTTGTTCACTGAGTTAAAGTTTAAATCTGTATTTCTCCACCATACATATTTGAGTGGGAAAAAAGAGTGTGTTTCAATTTGCTCTATAGTATCTTCATCAAATTTTAAACTTTCCTCTACAACTCCAAAAGTTCCATTTCTACTACTGCGGCCTGCTCTGCCAGCTATTTGTGCAATTTCTGGGGGTGTAAGGTATCTTGGCATGTTCCCATCAAATTTAGAATCGGATGCAAACGCTACATGATCAATATCCATATTTAAACCCATTCCAATAGCATCAGTCGCAATTAGATAGTCAACTTGCCCATTTTGGTATAGATCAACTTGGGAATTTCTAGTTCTAGGTGACAATGCCCCCATCACGATAGCAGCACCCCCTTTTTTAGTTCTAACTAGTTCTGCAATTTTATAAACTTCAGGGATTGAAAACGCTACGATGGTCGATCTTGGTTTTAATCTAGTTAATTTTTTAACTCCTACATAACTTAATGTTGATAATCTAGGTCTTGTTTCAATAGTAATATTTGGAAGGATTTTCTGGAGGAGTGGTCTTATAGTTTCTGCACCTAAAAAAACAGTCTCTTCTTTTCCTCTGGAATGTAAAATTCTATCAGTAAAAATATAACCTCTATCAGGGTCAGCTGCCAATTGAATCTCGTCCACACATAAAAAAGAAAATTCTTTTTCCAATGGCATAGATTCAACTGTACAACAAAAATACTTAGCATAGGGAGGGATAATCTTCTCTTCACCTGTTACGAGCGCAACGTTGGATTTTCCTACTTTTGAAACTGCTTTATCATAATTTTCTCTTGCTAAAAGTCTTAATGGAAAACCAATTATTCCAGACGCATGAGATAGCATCCTATCCATCGCGTAAAAAGTTTTTCCAGTGTTAGTCGGACCTAAAATTGCCTTCAATCGACAGTTTAAATTGGAAAAGTTTTTGTCATTTAGATTCATTCAACAAGCTCTTCTAAATAATTCAGATTGTCTTAGACAATAATAATATTAATAATATATTTAACCTAAATTACATTAGCTAAAAATAATATACACCTTTTAAAATTATCTATAAGGTAAAATCTTTTGAGGAGAAACATATGAGCGAAACGAGAAGAAAGGCAATAATTACAGGAAGTAGTAAGGGTATTGGCAAAGCCATAGCAGAACGTTTCGCCGAAGAAAATATGGATGTCTTTTTATTATCATCGAATGAAGATAACTTAAAAAAAACAGCTTCTGAACTTAGAAATAAATATAAAACCAATATTCACTACCATGCATCAAATTTAAAAACAAAAGAAGGTTGTGAAAGCGCAATTAAAACTATTGAAAATGAATTTAAAAATTTTGATACTTTGGTTTTTAGTGCAGGAGCTACTAAAAGTGGTAACTTTCTTGAGCAACCATTTGAGGATTTTGAAGATGGCTTTGCACTCAAATTTTATAGTGCTGTTAGATTATCAAAGGCATTTTGGCCAACTCTTTCTAAAAATAAAGGATGGATAGTTTCAATCAATGGTGCAATGAGCCACTCACCAGATCCATTTTTTATGGTTGGTGGTGCTGTTAATGCTGCATTTTTAAATTTTACTAAAGCTTTATCAAAAAAAGGATTAGTAGACGGAGTGAATGTAAATTCTATTAACCCTGGAATGACATCAACAGACCGCTTAATAACAATTATACAAAGTAATGCTGATAGAGAAGGTATTAGTTATGAAGAGGCTGAAAAAAAAGCACTTGAAAATATTGGTTTAGATAGATTTGGAACACCTGAAGAAGTTGCTGAGCTAACTTATTTTTTATGCAATCCTAAAATGCGTCATCTTACTGGAACAGAAATAAACCTAGACGGTGGTAAAAAACCAACAATATAATAAACATAAGGAAGATTATTAGAATGACTAAAAAAGCTGCGTCTGTTTTTGTACAAACCTTAAAAAATCATGGTGTAGATAGGTTCTTTTGTGTGCCTGGAGAATCTTATTTATCGGTCATGGACGAATTATTAAATTCTCCAGGCATAGATGTAGTTACTTGCAGACATGAAGGTGGCGCAGGATTTATGGCAGTAGCCGATGCAAAGTGCACTGGAAAGGCAGGTGTAGCTTTTGTAAGTAGAGGGCCTGGTGCAACAAATGCTTCTATTGCTGTGCACTCTGCGCACCAGGGTGGAATCCCAATGGTACTTTTTATTGGCCAAATAAATAGAATTAGTACTGGTAAAATGCATTTACAGGAAATGGATTTCATAAAAACTTTTTCTGATATGGCCAAACATGTTGAACAAATTAATACCCCAAGTGAAATAGCAAATGTAACCGCAAGAGCCTTCCACATTGCAGAAAGTGGAATTCCAGGACCTGTTGTTATAGCAATACCTACAGATGTCTTAGAAGCCAAAGTAGAAATTGATGATGTACAACAAATAAAAATTAATCCACCACTTGCTTTTCCTTCAAAAGTAAGGGAAGTGTCTGATGCCTTACATTCAGCTAAAAAACCAGTCCTTGTTGTAGGTGGGCAAATTCACGTCTCAGATAACGCTAGAAACCTTGTTCAGATTGTAGCTGAAAAATACAATCTACCTGTTTTGTGTACTTATGAACATCAAGATATTCTTTCTCACAATCATAAACATTATGCGGGTGAGTTAGGTTTAAGACCACCAGAGCCCATAAGAAAAAATGCTCTTGAAGCAGATGTTGTATTAGTGGTAGGCCACAGGTTTAATGGTGTTCCGAACATGGCTTACAAATTTCCTTCACCAAAACAAAAATTTATTCATGTTTTACCTGATCCAAATAGTATTGGTAAAATTTTTAGGACAGACTTAAGCATAGTGGCAGATGGTGAAAACTTTTTAGAACAACTATCAATAGTAGAAGATAATAAAAAAAGTTCTGATAAGAATGAATGGGTAAAATTATGCCATAATAGATATTTAGAAAATGATGCAACCAGACCTCCTCGCAATGCAAATGATGGTTTAGACTTTGCTCATTTAATAGATGGTTTAGGCAAACTTGCGCCCGAAGACACTATCATAACAAATGATGCTGGCAATTTTACAAGTTGGATGCATCATAGATTTCCTTTTAAATCGTCCATGAAATTAATAGGCTCAGAAATAGGTGCTATGGGAATGGGGATACCTGCAGGAGTTGCAGCAGCTTTAAGATATCCCAACAGACAAGTTTTCTCTATCGTAGGAGATGGTGGAGCTTTAATGACAGGATCAGAATTAGCTACAGCAGTTGCTCAAAAGGCAAAAATTAGGGTTATAATTGCAAACAACCAGCATTATGGAACAATACGATACCATCAAGAAGTACACTTCCCAACCAGAAATCACTATGCAACAAATTTAGTAAATCCTGATTTTGCAAAATATGGTGAAAGTTTTGGACTGCAGTGTTTTACTATAAATGAAGTTGAGGACATTATTCCAACAATTCAGAAAGCTATGAAGGTAGATGGGCCTTCTCTTATTGAATTTAAAATGAGCCTAGAACTTAACACCAGTACTACGACTATTTCTCAACTTCAGGTAAAGTAATAATGATCTTTTTTACTGATGAGTATCTATGATTATAATAAAAACTGAAAATTTAACTATTTTTTAATAATTTTATAGACTTCTGTATGGTCTGGATTGCCTCCAAGTGCCTGTAAAGTAGATGACAAGTATTTTAAAACATTATTTGACAGGGGATTTTCTGAGGATAAATCTTTAATTAAGCTATCTGCGATAGAGACATCTTTAACCATCAAATCTAAGGCAAAACCAGAATTAAATTTTTCAGAAACCACGAATTTGTCGAGTTTAACTTCTGTTGTATTATTTTTACCAGTTGCTCCATTTATTATTTTTAAAAAATTTTCTGGTTTAATTCCAAATGAACGAGCCGTCGCCAACGCTTCAAAGCTAGCTATTAAGCCTGCTGCTGAAACATAGTTATTTAGAGCTTTAATAGCATGACCAGAACCTAATGGACCAGCAAACTGAACAGTTCCCATTACAGACAAAAGATCTTTTACTACTTCTAAACCTTCTTCTTCACCCCCTGCCATAATCATTAAATCACCTGTTTTAGCTCTAGCCACACCACCAGAAACAGGAGCATCTAAAAATTTTAAACCTTTAGCTTCTATGGTTTTACCAAGTTTTTTAGTCTCACGAGGATCACTTGAAGACATATCTATTAAGATAGACTTAGTGTTTATCTCTAATAATTTATTGACAACTTCAGATACTATTTTGCTATTGGGTAACATAAGAATAATGGCATCTAACTGAGCAAAATCATCTAATGTATCTAATTGTTTCACTCCAGATGATTGATCAATATTTGCTCTTATATCATAACCATAAACTTCATACCCTGCTTTTACTAATAATGGCGACATCACTGAACCCATAGCACCAAGACCTATAAACCCAACCTTTTTAATATTCATTTTTTTACCTTTTTAAATTATATTTTAATTATCTTTTTAGATACTAGGGTTTCAATTTCAAAATCTGAATACCCCAGATCAATTAATACTTCTTTTGTATTTTCACCAAGATTAGGTGCATGCAATGTTTCATTATTATCATTCTTATAAAATTTTACAGGAAATTTTGGGTACAAAAGCTTTCCTTCAGTTGGATGATCCATTTCTGCAAAAAAACTTGTTTGTTTGAGATGGGTATCTTCAAAAATATCTTCTGCAAAATTAACTTTGGCTGCAGGTATATCACTTTCTTTTAGTGCATTTAACCAATAATTTGTATTTTGTTTTTTTAACTCCTCTGAGAGCATATGATACAATAAATCTATGTTTTCATTTCTACTTTTTAGTGACGAAAATCTATCATCATTTAAAATATTTTCTTTTCCTACTAGCTTAAAAAATCTTATCCACTGCTCATCACTATAGGGTAATACAGCAACATATCCATCCTTGGTTTTATAAGGTCTTCTATTAGGTGACGATTGCCTAGGATAAATTGGTGGTGCCTTAGGAGGTACAAAATTAAAACCATATAAATGTTCTACAAGGGTAAAATCTACCATCGTTTCCATCATTGGAACTTCTAATTCTATTCCTTTTCTACTTTTTTCTCTTTTGAATAAAGCACCTAAAATTGACATTCCTAGCATGATACCAGTCACTTTATCAGCAGTAGCTCCAGAAGTATAACTAGGTTGATTAGAATAGGCTGCTTGATAAGCAGCCATTCCACTTATTGCCTGTATAGTATCATCAAAAGCAGGTAATCCTGCATAAGGACCATCAGAAGAAAATCCTACAGCATTCGCTGTAATTATTTTGGGATTAAGTTTTTCAAAATCAGAATGAGTTAATTTAATTTTTTTTAAAGCAGCTTTTCTTATATTAGAAACAAAAACATCTGATTTTTTGATCAATTTATATAAAATCAATCTTCCTTCAGGAGATTTTAAATCGACACAAATACTCTTTTTATTTCGGTTGATATTTAAAAAAACAGCAGCCATACCTTTGTTTACGCTTGGACCAATATAACGAGTATTATCTCCATTTAAAGTTTCTACCTTAATAATTTCTGCTCCCATATCCGCTAAAAGTCTTGTGCAGTATGGAACCATTAATATTGAAGACGCATCAATAATTCTAATGCCATCTAAGGGTCCTTTATTCATGAAATAATCCATTAATAATTTAAAGATATTATAGTGTTGTAGCGAAAATTCTTAACAAACAATAATTATATTACAGATCATTGAAAAAAACTCAATTTACTTACAAGACTTTTCTTTAAAAATTATATAAAAATAACAACCAATATATATTTAATTTAGGAAACCTATGCTTCAGCTTGATAGTGTCTCAATAAATAGAGGAAATAGTGTTATATTCTCAAATTTAAAAGCTACGCTTAATACTCCAGGTTTAAATTTAATCAGAGGTAAAAATGGCTCTGGAAAAACTACTTTATTGAGAACTATTGCAGGTTTTATACCCATTGAAAGCGGTAAAGTTATTTACAATAGAAAAGATATTACGTTTAGAAAAAATGAATGGGTTAAAAAAATAATTTATGTTGATAGCCACAATGGCTTATCAGAAGACTTAACCGTTTTTGAAAATTTAGAAGCTTGGCTTAACATGAAAGGTTGGTCATCTTCAAAACAAAAAGTAACAGAAGCCTTAAAAAGCTTAGACATGGATAAATATTCCAATATTTATATTTCCAAATGTTCTGAAGGTTTAAAAAAAAGAGCTGCTTTAGTTAGATTATATTTTTCTTATATTTTTGAGGTTAAATTTTGGCTGCTAGACGAACCATCAAATGGGCTTGATCAAGCTAGCATATTACTATTTAAAAAAATGATTACAAATTTTTTACAGCAAAACGGTACAATTATTTTAACCACACATGATAAAAATTTATTTAACGAAAAACATAATGTTATAAATTTAGATTTATTAAAAGAGTTGAGAGCAAAATGACCTCAAGTAATTCAAGTTGGTCATTTGTGTTTGTCACTCACTTGAAAAGAGATTTTTTAATTAATTTCCGTTCACTAATAGACCTTGTCTCTATAATAAGTTTTATGTTTTTGATAATAATTTTATTTATTCTAGGAGTAGGACCTTTTAAAGAAAAATTAGAAATTATTGGAAATGCTATTATTTGGGTAGGGTTAATTTTATCTATAATACCCTCATTAGAAAAAACATTACAAAAAGATTTTGAAAATGGATGGTTTGACCAACTAGCTACAAGTTCTATTCCACTTGAAATTGTCCTGTTGTCTAGAAGTATTTCTTATTGGTTAATAGTTATGATCCCATTCCTTTTTGCTGCACCTTTGTTTATTATTCTCCTTAATATAGAACTTAAGGCAGTACCTTGGTTACTTCTTACAATGACTATTGGAAGCTTAGCTATATCTTTAATTGGTTTGAATGGTGCCTCGCTAATATTAGGCGCAAAAAGAGGAAATATTTTATTGCCTATATTGATCATACCTCTAGTAATCCCTATTTTAATATTTGGAGTTGGTGTCAACGAAGCTATAAAAATGGAAGCAGACCCTATTAGCAATTTACTGTTATTAGTAGCTTTTACGTTAATATATTTAGTTATTTCTCCTTTTATTTCTGCTTTATTGATAAGAATAGCCATTGCACGTTAAATAGAGTTGAGTATTAAAATGCCAGATGAAAATAAAATAATAATTGTTAGAAAGACATTCATTCGTGATTAATTGGCTTGCAAATCCAAATAGATTTTCAAAATTAACAAATAAGCTTCAAATACCTTTGCTTTCAATATCTACGATTATGATATTATTAGGTCTTTATTATGGACTTTTTGATAGCCCAAAAGATTATCAACAAGGTGATGCTGTCAGAATAATGTATGTTCATGTACCCTCGGCTTGGCTTGCATCATTTTTATTTTTAAGTTTAGCTATTTCCTGTGTTTTCTATTTAGTGTGGAAACATCCATTAGCAGATTTAATTTCTAATTCAATAGCACCCATTGGGGCTGTTTTTTCTATTTTAACCCTGGTTACTGGATCTTTATGGGGCAAACCAATGTGGGGCACATGGTGGGTATGGGACGCCAGGTTAACTTCAATGCTGATTTTGTTCTTTTTTTATCTTGGATATATATTGTTAAGTAATGCATTTGAAAGAAAGATAGATGGATCAAAATCTGCATCAGTTTTAGCAATAGTTGGTATAATTAATTTACCTATAATCAAGTTCTCTGTTGATTGGTGGCATACTTTACATCAGCCATCAAGTATTCTGAGAATGGATGGACCATCGATTGATAAAGAAATGCTCCTTCCTTTAACTCTGATGATGGTTGGCTTCAGCTTGTTTTCCTTATTTTTAATAATTATAAATGTTAAGACAAAGTTATTAGAAAAAAAATGTGAAGCATTAATTTTAAAATTAAATTTAAAAGAATTTTCATAAAGAGGATAATTTATGTTTGAATTTTCGGGAACAATGGATGCTTACAGTATTTATGTCTGGCCAAGCTATTGTGTGACATTATTTAGTTTAGTTTACTTATTTGTTCGCTCTATCTATAAATCCAAAAAAGCTAAAGAAATGTTAAATCAGTTAAGAAAAGAGCAATAATTGATCTCTTATAATTTTAATTTAAAATGAAAACTTCCTTATGAACCCAAAATATAGAAGATTATTTATTATCACTTTAATAATATGCACTCTTGGAATAGCTACTCAACTTATCTTAATGGCTATAAGAGATAATATTGTATATTTTTACACTCCTAACGAATTAATAAATAAATATGGAATAAACAAAAATATAAAAAATAAAATTAGAGTCGGTGGACTTGTGCTAGAAGATTCTGTCGTTAAAAATAAAAATTTTGTAAATTTTACTATTACTGACAAGAAAGACGAGATCCGAGTAACTTTTGACGGACAACTACCTGATTTGTTCAGAGAAGGTCAAGGTATAGTGGCTGAAGGATTTTTTCAAAATAACAAACTTGTAGCAAGTCAGGTTCTTGCAAAACACGATGAAAACTATATGCCTCCTGAAGTGGCCGATGCTCTTAAGAAAAATGGTGCTTGGAAAGGAGATAAATAATAATGATACCCGAATTAGGACATGTATTTCTTGTCTTAGCGTTTGTTGCATCAATAATGCAGATTGTTTTTTGGACTTATCATATTAATAGTTTTAATGAATTAGCATTAGATATTTTAAAAAAAAGTGCCCTTTTAAATTGTATATTTATCTTAATATCTTTTTTAATTTTAACATATAGTTTTATTATTTCTGATTTTTCATTATTAATCGTTTCTAACAATTCACATACATTAAAACCATTAATTTATAAAATAAGTGGCACTTGGGGTAATCATGAAGGTTCTCTTCTACTGTGGGTATTGATTTTATCTTCTTTTACCTTTTTAGTTTCATATAAAAAGACCCATAATAATGGTGAATTATTATTCTCAATAATAGGAGTGCAAACCTTAATTTTATGTTTGTTTTTAGCATTTATTTTATTAACTTCTAATCCTTTCGAGAGAGTAAGCGCAATTCCGATTGAAGGGAGAGGTCTAAACCCTTTGCTCCAAGATCCAGGATTAGCCTTTCATCCACCTATGCTCTACGTTGGTTATGTTGGTCTATCAGTTTCATTTTCTTTTGCAGTTGGAGCTTTGATTACCGGTAAGATTAATAAAGAATGGGCCCAGCAAATCAGGCCCTGGATAACAATTGCATGGTCAGCACTAACAATGGGGATAGCGTTGGGAAGTTGGTGGGCATACTATGAATTAGGCTGGGGTGGCTGGTGGTTTTGGGATCCAGTTGAGAATGCTTCTTTTATGCCCTGGTTAATTGCAACCGCATTATTACATTCAATTAGAATTTTAGAAACAAGACTCATATTTATTAATTGGTGTATTCTTCTTTCAATTCTTGGCTTTGCATTTTCATTGTTAGGTACATTTATAGTTAGATCTGGTTTGTTAACCTCAGTTCATTCTTTTGCTTCTGACCCTTCTAGAGGTATTTTTATTTTAATAATTTTAGTAATATCAGTAGGTGGCCCACTAATTTTGTATGCTTTAAAAAGTTCACTTTTTAGAGAACAAAAGGTACAATTCAACTTGCTTAGCAAAGAGAGCGCTCTTCTAATCAATAATTTATTTTTTACAACTGCGACTGCAACAGTTTTAATAGGAACTTTATATCCATTATTTCTAGATGCTTTTAATGGAGATAAAATTTCAATTGGACCAGCTTATTATAATGCTACATTTGCACCAATAATGGCGCCAATAATTTTATTAATGGCCATTGCTCCTTTTTTTA
>Ga0255753_1000783_pt1 | contig 39879 bp, 49 predicted proteins | sample 041ome_10_FD_179953 | JGI IMG/M metagenome (GOLD analysis project Ga0255753, IMG submission 179953) | Coastal salt marsh microbial communities from the Groves Creek Marsh, Skidaway Island, Georgia - 041412US metaG (version 2) | ecosystem: Environmental > Aquatic > Marine > Intertidal zone > Salt... | reverse complement strand
ATCACCTTGAGTTAAAAATCCTTCTATACTTGTCCATTTAAAGCCTGAATCAACACCCTTTAATAGTATTCCTTCAAAATCATCATTTGCTTTTAACATACCCGCTTTTAGGGCAATTGCATGCATTCGATCAAAATCGTTATGGGCTTCAATCTTATTTTTAATTTCTTGTGAATTTTCAAAAGGGAGGATAGATACCTGTGATTCGTTATTTTCAAAAAGTGTAATCAAGATGTGTCCATTAAAGGCACTTGTTTTATTTCTAATTTCATTTTGAAGGCCTTTGCTGCAAGCCATTGCAATTAAAATAGAGGCGATTCCTATTGCAACAGCAGTCATTGCGATATTGATTATCCGCGAAGAAACTGTATTTTTATACTGTTCATGTTGACGCATTTTTTGCGCAAAAAACAAAGCTACATTCAATGAAATCCCTTTTTAATATTAGCCATTTCAAAAATACATTTTTATTTTGGCTTGTTCTAAGTACTCTAACTTACACTTCTTGTAATTCACAAGTTCTCCCTGGAGCAGCTCATATTGAGTCATATCTCAAACTTCTAGAGGGGAAAAAGGTTGGTGTCGTAGCACATCAAGCTAGCTTAATTTATAATTCTACTAAGCCCGAGCATCTCGTTGATGTGCTCTTAGAAAAAAGCATCAATATTCAAGGTGTTTTTGCTCCAGAACATGGTTTTCGTGGTACAGCTGATGCTGGTGAAAAAATAAAAGATCAAAAAGACACAAAAACACAACTTCAAATTTATTCGCTTTATGGTGCGAATAGGAAGCCTTCTGCTTCACAACTTGATGGAATTGAAATAATGGTCTTTGACTTACAAGATGTTGGGGTACGTTTCTTCACATACCTCTCCACACTTCATTATGTAATGGAAGCATGTGCTGAGCAGAACATTCCTTTGATTGTCTTAGACCGACCCAATCCAAACACTCATTATGTTGACGGTCCTGTTTTATCTATGGAACATCAAAGTTTTGTAGGAATGCATCCTGTCCCTATTGTTTACGGAATGACTATAGGAGAGTACGCTCAAATGATAAATGGTGAAGGATGGCTAACTGGAGGGCTCAAGTCCGATTTAACAGTTATTCCTATTCGGAATTTTACACATTCTACTGCTTATGAACTTCCTGTAAGACCCTCTCCCAACCTTCCAAACAAACAATCTATTGCACTATATCCAAGTTTGTGTTTATTAGAACCCACTGTAATCAGTATCGGAAGAGGAACAGATTATCAGTTTCAACTCTACGGAGATCCCTCTTTTCCTGTTACAGGTTTCTCATTCAGACCGCAACCCAACTTTGGATCAAAAAGTCCGAAATATAACGGCATTAATTGTAATGGAATTAATCTAGTCCAAGCTCCCAAACCAAACCAATTAGAAATCAAATGGTTAATAGATGCCTATTCAAAATTTCCTGACAAAGAAACGTTTTTCCTTAAAGGTTTTGAACGAATAAGTGGAGTCAGTAATTTAAGACATCAGCTTCAAAAGGGGGTGTCGGAGTCTGAAATTAGGGCTTCCTGGAATCAGGATTTAGACAAGTTTAAAGAAATTCGAAAGAACTATTTAATTTATCCCTAAGGGATATTTAAGTATTTATGTGTTTGCAAAGAAACTTTCCACTTAGGGTTCTGAAGAACATAATCCACTATCAATGGGATTGCTTTTTCTCTCCTACTCCATTCGGGCTGGAGATACAATTTACATCTAGAACCAACCTTAGCAGCTTGTTCTTCAGCAAATTTTAAATCATCTTTATTATAGACAATCATTTTTAATTCATCTGCACAATCGTAAGCTTCTTCTATAGGGAGTTTATTTTTCTTTGGTGAAAGACAAAACCAATCCCATGTCCCACTAATTGGATATGCACCAGATGTCTCGATATGAATTTGAATGCCAAGTTCATGAAGTGAATTACACAACGGATCCATTGTCCACATTAGGGGTTCACCACCAGTGACTACAACAGTATCCGCATACTTTTTTGCATCACGAACAATGGTACTTACCTCCGTAGGTGGATGAAGATTTGAATCCCAACTCTCCTTCACATCGCACCAATGACATCCAACATCACAGCCTCCTATTCGAATAAAATAAGCGGCACTTCCTTTATGATATCCTTCTCCTTGAAGTGTATAAAAAGCCTCCATAAGAGGAAGTGAAACCCCTTCTGCTACTCCTTTCAAATCATTTTTAATTTCCATCTTGCAAAGGTACCACATTCTAAAATCTGTTTGATCAAGAAATTGTACCTTTATAAAAAAAGAGCTATGCCAAGTCCTTTTCATCTCGCTATCCCGGTGGACAATCTCGAGAAATGCAGTCGCTTTTATATAGATATTTTAGGCTGTAAAACAGGTCGATCAGACACAAATTGGATTGACTTAAACCTTTTTGGGCACCAACTCGTACTCCATGTTGATCCAAATCACGTACCCAAAAAACACCATAATGAAGTAGATGGAAAAGCAGTTCCCATACCCCACTTTGGAGTATTATTGGACTGGGAAGTGTTTGAAAATTTTGCAGCTGAAATAAAATCGAAAAAGGTAACTTTTGTGATCGAACCCTATCTTCGATTTGAAGGATTATCTGGAGAACAGATGACTATGTTTTTTTATGATCCAGCAGGAAATGCGTTGGAATTCAAATCCTTCAAAAATAAGGATCAAATTTTTGCGACTTAAACATGACTAAAACCTATCAGTTTTTCAACTCTTCTTTTGAACGTATATTTTCAGATGCGAATCAAAAACATTTGGAACGGGCTACCTTATGGCTTTCTATCATCGGATTTATAATTCATTTAATTCTGATCTATTCAAAAAAATTCAATCTGTTTCACACCCCTTTTGAAGCACGTCTATTGGATGACCCTATTTCAGCAATATATACCCCTTTTTCGATTATTTTAGTTTATGAAATTTATCTCCTCATCGTTTACCTACCTCGTTCTTTTACAACTGCGGTTTCTAAACAGTTTGAAATTATTTCCTTAATTATAATACGTAGAATTTTTGGTGATATTCCAAAAGTTGAATTGGATGTAAACTGGTTTGAATTTGCCTCAAACAGGCAATTGATTTATGATTTGGTTGGTGTATTATTGCTCTACTTTTTAATTTATTTATTTAATCAACGACGAGAAAAACTTCCCAAGAAAGAACTAAATGAACGTCTTAAAAAATTTGTAAGCTCCAAAAAAGCTGTTAGTCTTGTTCTTTTGCCAGTACTTATTTTTACATCATTTTACAGTTTTTCATCTTGGTTTATAGAACTTTTCTTTGCGTCAGAAAACACAACGGCTTTTAGTGATATAAATGCGGTTTTTTACAATGAGTTTTTCACGATACTTATCTTAGCTGATGTATTTATTCTTCTTCTCTCATTTCAGTATACAGAACGATACAGTCAACTAATTCGAAATACAGGCTTCGTAATTTGTACAATTTTAATCCGTCTATCTTTTGCAACTTCAGGATTAACTAACGTGTTGCTAATTCTTTCCAGTGTTTTATTTGGATTATTAATACTGAGGACATACCAAGCAATTGAAAAAGAAAGTTAGAGTTTTCTCTGATATGCTAAAAGGGTATTTTTCAAAAGCATGGCGATAGTCATAGGTCCCACCCCTCCTGGTACGGGGGTAATATAGCTCGATTTTGAAGAAACTTCATCGAAGGCGACATCTCCCTTGATGACATATCCTTTCGGATGGCGATCATCGGATACGCGTGTTATACCCACATCAATAATTACAGCCCCTTCTTTTACCATATCTGCAGTTAAAAATTCTGGAATTCCTAGAGCCATTACAACGATATCAGCATTTCGAGTGAGGTTCGCCAAATTTTCTGTTCGGCTATGTGCTACAGTAACGGTAGCGTTTCCTACAGAACCTTTTTGACTCATAAGAATACTTATCGGTCGTCCTACAATATGACTTCTTCCTACTACTACACAATGCTTCCCAGAGGTTTCAATCTTATACCGCTCTAACAATTCAATAATGCCAAAAGGGGTTGCCGGAATAAAGGCATCCATTTCTAATGCCATACGTCCAAAATTTGAGGGATGAAATCCATCAACATCTTTTGTAGGATCTATTGCCAACAAAATCTTTTCTTCATCAATGTGTTTTGGTAAGGGTAACTGAACGATATAGCCATCCAAATTAGCATCTTGATTCAGTTCTTTAATTTTTTCAAGAAGTGTTTCTTCTGTAGTACTTTCTTCAAGTTGGATTAAAGTAGAATCAAATCCCACATACTCACAAGAACGCACTTTACTCCCTACATAGGTTAAACTAGCACCGTCATTTCCTACAATCACTGCCGCCAAGTGTGGAGGTCGCTGGTTATTCTCTCGAATACTCGCCACAGAAATTTTAATTTCTTCTTTTAGGTCCTGTGCTGTTTTTTTTCCGTCTAATATGATCATCTTTATTTCATGTTTTGTAACGCCTGCATCATCTGCTTCCCTTTTCCTCCTTGCATCATCTTCATCATCTTACTCATTTGTTCAAATTGCTTTATGAGTTGATTGACCTCTTGCATTGTCTTTCCAGAGCCTTTTGCAATTCGTGTTTTTCGGCTGTGGTTCATCAGTTGGGGTTGGGTACGCTCTTTAGGTGTCATGGATCCTATAATCACCTCGATCCCTTGGAAAGCATTATCATCTACATCAATGTCTTTCATCATTTTGCCGACACCTGGAATCATACCCATAAGATCTTTCATGTTTCCCATTTTTTTGACCTGCTGAATCTGTGAAAGAAAATCATCGTACCCAAATTGATTTTTTGCAATTTTTTTATTAATTCTACGAGCTTCTTCTTGATCAAATTGTTCTTGAGCTCTTTCTACCAGAGATACTACATCTCCCATCCCCAAAATTCGATCAGCCATTCGTTCAGGATAGAAAACATCTAGTGCTTCCATTTTCTCACCTGTACCAATAAATTTGATTGGTTTATCAACAACTGACTTTATAGAAAGTGCAGCACCACCTCGGGTATCCCCATCGAGTTTCGTTAATACTACCCCGTCAAAATTTAAAATGTCATTAAAGGTTTTTGCTGTATTTACGGCATCTTGTCCTGTCATAGAATCCACCACAAACAGAGTCTCAGAGGGATTTACAGCCTTGTGTATGGCTTTAATTTCCTCCATTAACACTTCGTCTACTGCTAGGCGTCCGGCTGTATCAATAAGCACTAAATCATGCTGATTTGTTTTTGCAAATTCTAAAGCTGCTTTTGCAATTTCTACGGGATTTTTTTCTTCGCGATCCTCATAAATAGCTGCTCCTACTTGTTCTGCAACAATTCCCAACTGATCAATTGCTGCGGGACGATAAACATCACAGGCAACTAGAAGGGGTTTTTTATTGTGTTTCTTTTTAAGATAAAGTGCTAGTTTTCCAGTAAAAGTTGTCTTCCCTGAACCTTGCAAACCCGACATTAAAATAATGGTTGGTTTGGTGTCAAGATTTATACCTACAGCATTTGCACCCATCAAGTCAACCAATTCGTCTTTCACGATTTTTACTAACAATTGACCTGGCTGAAGACTTGTCAATACCTTTTGCCCAAGAGCCTTATCTTTTACTCTTGAAGTAAATTCTTTGGCTATTTTAAAATTTACGTCTGCATCTAAAAGTGCACGACGTACTTCCTTTAAAGTTTCCGCTACATTAATCTCTGTAATTTTCCCATGTCCTTTAAGAACTTGAAAAGCTTTATCGAGTTTATTGCTAAGATTATCAAACATAATATATGGGTGAGGTTACTGTTTTACAAAAATAAGAAATGAGAATTGATTAATCTCCATTTGCTTCTTCGGAATAAAACATTAGCGTCATAACAATTGCATGAGGAAAAGTAATTGCTGCAAGAAAAGAAAAGAAAATAGACAACATGTATTCTTGTGGAAGATCCACAAAGTAATAAAAAAACAGAAGTCCAATTATTGCCATTACCCAATACAATAGTGCAGACTTTATGTATTGAAGCAAAGGTCTCTTCGTCTCTTTGTCATATATATAATAGATTTGTGATTGAAGTGAGGGCAAACTATGCCAAAGAACGAAGTAAAAACCAAAACCAAATATCAAGGTGGCCTTTGAAAATAAGAGCGCTAGTAAACCCAACAATAACAATTCTAATAAAACGACATTCAGTGGTATCTTATTTAAAATTGAATAAACTATAATTCCTATAAAAGAAACGATTGTTCCTATCCAAAAAAATTGAAAAGGCAGTTGAACCGAAGTAATCTGGAAAATAATTTTCGATGATTCAGCATACTGATGTGAAAAAAGCATCATAAAAATTAAAGCGCCATATAAAATAAAAAAAACAAAAGGGGACGCTTTTCCTTCATATCTATCACTCCAATGCTGCTCTCCAAAATGATAGCAACTTACCAAAACAAAACTCAAAAGTGCCAATCTAGGGATAAAATAAAAGAGTATAATCCCTAAAAAAACGACCACTATATATAGGACAAAAAATTGGAGTGAATTATTTTTTTTCTGATGAGAGGTTTTTTTAGCAATAATTTTGAGATCATTTGCCCCATGAAGAATCCCAAAAGACAAAATTCCAAGCATTGATACCATATTTTGTACAGCAATTGGCACAAAAAAGCAAAAAATGACCGAAATTAATGTAAGCACCAAAAAAGGGATAAAATATTTTGGAACTGAAAATGAGCGAGTTAAGTTAGTTGAACGCAATTTATTTTTAATTATATAGTAAGTAAGTTTAATTTTTTATAAATTTATCTAAACAAAAATAAATAATTGATTTAATCATGGAAAAAATTCTAAGCTTAATGACTGTGGCACCAGCAATGGCCACTGACGACTACGTAGGTTTTACATTCTTCGTAGGATGTATGGCGATGATGGCAGCATCAGCGTTCTTCTTTTTATCAATGAACTCGTTCGACAACAAATGGAAAACTTCCATTTTAGTTTCTGGATTGATTACGTTCATTGCAGCAGTACACTATTGGTATATGCGTGATTATTGGGCAACCAATATGACCTCTCCTACATTCTTTAGATATGTAGACTGGGTATTAACCGTACCATTAATGTGTGTTGAGTTTTATTTAATCTTAAAAGCAGCAGGTGCTACTAAACAATTGATGTGGAAAATGATTTTCGCTTCTTTAGTAATGTTAGTAACTGGTTATTTTGGAGAAGCTGTTTACACTACAGGATCAGGTCCTGCAGTTTGGGGGCTTATTTCTGGACTTGCTTATTTCTGGATAGTTTATGAAATCTGGATGGGTGGTGCTTCTAAATTAGCTGCTTCTGCAGGTGGTGCAGTTCAATCTGCGCACAAAACTCTTTGCTGGTTCGTTCTTGTAGGATGGGCAATCTATCCAATTGGATATATGGCCGGTACTGAAGGATGGTACAGTGGAATATTTGGTGGTCTTCCAATGGATGTTGTTTACAACGTTGGGGATGCTATCAACAAAATTGGATTTGGTTTGGTTGTATACAACCTAGCTGTTCAATCAAAATAATTCCTATTCAGGAAAAAAATGCTATGAAAAAAAAATCGCTCAATAGAGCGATTTTTTTTTTACATTCTTTCTGGAACGCTTATCCCCAAGAGGCCTGTTCCACTAGAAATTACCCTTGCAACTTCATGGCAAAGGTTAATTCTAAATGATTCCATTGCTTGATCTTCCCCGCCCAGAATAGGTATGTTTTGGTAAAAAGAATTGAAATACTTCACTAAATCATAGATGAAATTAGCAACTAATGCTGGACTATAGCTTGCAGCAGCCTGTTGGATTGTGTCTGGGTAGAGCAATAGATGTTTGATAATTTCCTTTTCTTTTTCGCTTATCTGATCTACTAAATGCTCGGTAGAAGTCATTGGTGCACTTCTTAAAATAGATTGAATACGAGCATAGGTATATTGAATAAATGGGCCAGTGTTTCCTGCAAAATCAACAGAAGTTTTCGGATCAAATAGAATACTCTTTTTTGGATCAACTTTCAATATAAAATACTTCAAAGCACCCAGTCCGATCGTCTTGTATAACACTTTTTTGTCTTCAATAGACATCCCTTCAAGCTTTCCAAGTTCTTCTGAGAGAGTAGCTGCAGTATTGGTCATTTCTTCCATTAAATCATCTGCATCTACAACTGTTCCTTCCCTACTCTTCATTTTACCTTCTGGAAGGTCTACCATTCCATAACTTAAATGATAAAGTGAATTTGCCCAAGAAAATCCTAACTTCTCAAGAATTAAAAACAATACTTTAAAATGATAATCCTGTTCGTTACCAACCGTATACACCATTCCGCCCATCGTTGGATTATCTTTGTATCGCTGTAGGGCTGTTCCCAAGTCCTGTGTCATGTAAACCGCAGTACCATCAGAGCGAAGCAATAACTTTTCGTCCAATCCCTCTGCCGTTAGGTCTACCCAAACAGAACCGTCTTCTTTTCGATAAAAAATGGCTTCTTCTAGTCCTTTTTCAATGAGTTCTTTTCCCAGCAAATAGGTTTCACTTTCGTAATAATAAGAATCAAAATCAACCCCTAGATTGGAATAGGTAGTTTTAAAGCCATCGTACACCCAACCATTCATTTTTTTCCAAAGGGCAACAACTTCAGGCTCTCCAGCTTCCCAGTCTCTAAGCATTTTCTGTGCTTCAATAAACAAGGGTGCGTGTGACTTAGCTTCATCTTCGCTTTCACCTTTAGCCATTAATTGTTGAATTTCTTTCTTGTACTCTTGATCGAATCGAACATAATAATTACCAACTAATTTATCTCCTTTCAAACCAGTCGACTCAGGTGTTTCGCCTGAACCAAATTTTTTCCAAGCTAGCATAGATTTGCATATGTGAATTCCACGATCATTAATGATCTGAGTTTTCAAAACTTGTTTGCCACTCGCTTTAAGTATCTGTGCAACGGAATACCCTAATAAATTGTTCCTGATATGCCCCAAATGCAATGGCTTATTTGTGTTTGGTGAAGAATATTCTACCAAATGAACGGCTTTAGGATCAGGAGTACAATGTCCGTAGTTTTTTGTCGCTGTTATATGATTAAGTGACTGAACATAATAGTCGTCTTTTATACTCAGATTCAAAAAGCCTTTTACAACATTAAAATCCGATACCATATCTACATGCTCAGTTAGATAAATACCTAGCTGATTTGCCAATTGTACTGGATTAGCTTTGATATAACGCAACAGTGAAAAAACAACTAAAGTAATATCCCCATCAAATTCTTTCCGAGTGGATTGAAATTCAAATTGTGAAATATCAGCATTAAAAGTTTGCTTAAGAAACGGTTTTAAGATTTCGGAAATCTGATGAGCTAAAGACTGCATATATTAATTTGAGCAAAGATAATTATTGTAAGCAAATTAAAGCCGAAATGAATTGGCTTTACTACAAAAAACCATGGATTAGAAAAATCAATAATTTCGATTGTTACACCTCAAAGATAGGACTGTAAAAACCTTCATTTTTAATAGAAGATGTATCTTTACACGCTTATGTTATTAAACATTTCTTATAATAATCCTGAGACTAAACGCAAAATTGAGAAAACTGTTGGAAAACCTTTTTCTTTACAAAAGCGATGGAAATTAGGGGGCATAGGATCTCCCAAGTTATATATGAATAGTTTCTCTATTGATATTCATAACTTATTAATTCTAGACCAAAATTTAAATCAATGTAATATTGAAATCAGACCTCAAGGGATCATTGTTCGTTTCAGAAGTCTTTTGGAAACCTACGGTTTGATCATACCCTACTACAAGCTGAAGTTATATAAAGGAAAAGCAAAAGAGTACTCTCTATATATAGATCACTACTTTATAAAAGTTTTAGCGGACAAAGAAGACATCCACCATTTCTTTAAGAAAATAGCAGATCAAAAGGTATTAAACACACCACCCTCGTTTGAAGATTTATAAAAAATCAGATATTCCGAAGGGTTTTTCCATCATAAATTTGACGTGGACGACCTATAGGTTCATTGTTTTTGCGCATTTCCAACCATTGAGCAATCCAACCTGGCAACCTTCCTAAAGCAAACATAACCGTAAACATTTCAGTAGGGATTCCTAAAGCACGATAAATAATACCCGAATAAAAATCTACGTTAGGGTATAATTTGCGATCAATAAAATATTGATCATTCAACGCTTCTTGTTCTAAGTCCTTGGCAATTTGTAAAATAGGATCCGTAATTTCAAGTTCTTGAAGTACTTCGTCAGCAGCTTTTTTGATGATTCGAGCTCTAGGATCGAAGTTTTTGTAAACGCGATGGCCAAACCCCATCAATCGGAAGGGATCATTCTTATCTTTTGCTTTAGCCATGTATTTCTTTGTGTCTCCACCATCAGCTTTAATGGCTTCTAACATTTCTATTACAGCTTGATTAGCACCTCCATGCAATGGTCCCCAAAGCGCAGATATACCGGCAGAAACAGAAGCGAAAAGACCCGCATGAGACGATCCCACAATACGGACTGTCGAAGTAGAGCAATTCTGTTCGTGATCAGCGTGTAGAATCAATAATTTATTTAATGCATTTACCAAAACTGGGCTAGCAGTAAAATCTTGATGCGGTCGTTTAAACATCATGTGAGCAATGTTTTCAACATAGGAAAGTGAAGTGTTCGCATAGTTTAAAGGCAATCCTTTAACCTTACGATGCGTCCAAGAAACTAAGATTGGAAATTTAGCCATTAACATAATAATAGCCTCTCTCATATCTTGATCGGAATCTACATCGACTGAATTTGGATTAAATGCAATCAATGCTGAGGTTAGCGAAGAGAGAACTCCCATTGGGTGTGCTGCTTTTGGAAAACTCTTTAAAATAGATTTAAGATCCTCATCAACGATTGAGTCTTGTCTTATTTCTTTATTAAACAACTCCAGCTCCTTTTTGGTAGGAAGTTCACCAAATATTAATAAAAAAGCGACATCTATAAAACTTGCCTTTTCACACAAATCTTCAATAGAATAGCCTCTGTAGCGAAGAATTCCTTCCTCTCCATCCAAAAAGGTAATAGAACTTTTACATGATCCAGTATTTTTATACCCGGGATCAAAAGTTATTAAGCCCGTTTTTGCTCTCAAGGTTTTTATGTCAATTCCAACTTCATTTTCAGATCCCTCAATCAAGGGAAACTCAAAAGTTTGGTCTTGGTAGGTAAGTTTTACTAAATCACTCATTTCCTTTTTCTTTAATATTTCAATTTAATAAAGCATTTAAATTTTTCTTCAAATGGAATTGATTCCATTAAGAATTAAAAACTTAATGTTTGAAGGCTTTTTTTCCAGGGAAATAAGCCTGTGTATCCAACGCTTCTTCAATACGTAAAAGTTGATTGTATTTTGCCATACGGTCACTTCTAGAAGCTGAACCCGTTTTGATTTGACCTGTATTCAAAGCGACTGCCAAATCAGCAATAGTATTGTCTTCTGTCTCTCCTGAACGGTGAGACATTACTGAAGTATATCCTGCTCTATGAGCCATTTCTACTGCTGCAATGGTTTCAGAAAGTGTCCCTATTTGATTTACTTTAATCAAAATAGAATTGGCGATACCCTGAGAGATTCCTTTGCTTAAACGCTCTACGTTTGTCACAAATAAATCATCACCGACTAGTTGAACTCGATGCCCTGCTTTTTCGGTGAGTAACTTCCACCCTTCCCAGTCATTCTCGTCCATTCCATCTTCTATAGAAACAATTGGATATTTTTCACTCAGTTCAGCAAGATAAGACGCTTGTTCTTCAGAAGATCTCTTTACTCCTTTATCTCCTTCAAAAAGGGTATAGTCATAAACTCCATTTTCATAAAATTCAGCAGCTGCACAATCCAAAGCGATCATCACTTCTTCTTCAGGCTTATATCCTGCGTTTTTTATTGCTTGAAGAATGGTATCCAAAGCGTCTTCAGTACCGTCTAATGTAGGAGCAAAACCTCCTTCATCACCTACAGCAGTACTCAAATTTCTGTCATGCAATACCTTTTTTAAATGATGAAATATTTCTGATCCCATCTGCATTGCCTGTGTGAATGATTTTGCTCCAACGGGCATCACCATAAACTCTTGAAAAGCAATTGGTGCATCTGAATGTGAGCCTCCATTGATAATATTCATCATAGGTACTGGTAATGTTTTTGCGCTTACTCCTCCAATATATCGATACAAAGGAAGTCCTAATTCATTCGCTGCAGCTTTTGAGACAGCTAAAGAAACACCCAAAATAGCGTTTGCTCCCAATTTTGATTTATTAGGCGTCCCGTCTAAATCAATCATAGATTGATCAATGTTTTCTTGTTCAAAGACTGAAGTTCCCACAATTTCTTGTGCAATAATATTGTTAACATTATCTACTGCCTTACTAACAGCCTTGCCCATATATGCAGACCCACCGTCTCGAAGCTCCACTGCTTCATGCTCTCCTGTAGATGCGCCTGAGGGCACAGCAGCACGTCCTAAAATACCGTTTTCGGTAATGACATCGACTTCTACTGTTGGATTTCCTCTTGAATCAAAAATCTGTCTTGCATGTATGTTAATTATGATACTCATGTTGTTTAAATTAAATATGGTTTGGTTCAGAATTATTGGTTTAAAATTAGATCTTTAAACTGCTTGAATAAATAAATTGAGTCGTTAGTACCTGGACCAGCCTCAGGATGGTATTGTACAGAAAAACATTTTTTATCTTTCAAACGCATACCAGCTAAAGTTTGATCATTTAGATGAATGTGAGTAATCTCAACATCAGGATGTTTTTTTGCAGCTTCCATCTCTACAGCAAAACCATGATTTTGTGATGTAATTTCTCCTTTACCGGTAATTAAATTTTTTACAGGATGATTAATCCCACGGTGTCCGTTAAACATTTTAAATGTTGGAATTCCATTTGCAAGAGCAATAATCTGATGTCCTAAACAAATACCAAATAAAGGTTTGTTTGCATCCATAATTTCTTTTGCGACTGCCTGGACTTCTTTTAGTGGTTGTGGATCTCCAGGTCCATTTGAAATAAAATACCCGTCAGGATTCCAAGCTGAAAGCGTATCAAATGAACTATTGTATGGGAATACCTTAATAAACATATCTTCTGAAGCCATATTCTCCAATATATTTCTTTTAATCCCTAAATCAAGTGCTGCAATTTTAAATTTTGCATCGGGATTACCATAGGTGTAGGTCTCTTCAGTTGAAACTTTTGAAGCTAATTCCAGGCCTTCCATACTTGGCGCATTTTGAAGTGCTTCCTTTAGATTTTCTTCTTTTTCAATTTCAGTAGAAATCACAGCGTTCATTGCACCGTGTTCGCGAATATAATTTACTAATGCTCGGGTATCTACATCAGAAATTGTTACCAAATTTTGACGTTCTAAAAAATCATAGAGAGACATTTCTCCAGCAGGTCTTGAATAATTAAAACTGAAATCTTTACATATTAAGCCTGCAATTGATATTTTATCGGATTGAGACTCTTTTTCAAGAACTCCATAGTTACCAATATGTGTATTGGTTGTAACCATGATTTGACCAAAATAGGATGGGTCAGTAAATATCTCTTGGTAACCTGTCATTCCCGTATTGAAGCATATTTCTCCAAAAGCAGAGCCTTCAATACCTATTGATTTACCATAAAATTTTGTTCCGTCTGCCAGGAGAACGAACGCCTTTTTTCTAGATTTATATTTCATACTATTTCTTTACAAAATAAACCAAAAAAAAGGATAAACTAAAACGTTTATCCTTTAAAATTATTAGAAGTAAAAACTAAAACCAGATTTATTCTGCAGCATCATTTTTTGAATCTTCTGCGTCTTTTTTATTAGGTTTAGCTTCTGTTTTAGAGGCTTCAGTGTTAACTACTTTTTCCTCATCAGATGCTGTAGTTACATTGTCTTCAACTACAACTTCTTCCGTATTAGAACTTTTAGTTGCTGTTTTAGAAGAGCCTCCTCTTCTTCGTGATTTTTTCTTAGTCTTTTCTTCTGTCTTATAGATTTCATTAAAATCAACTAGTTCAATCATCGCCATGGATGCATTATCTCCTAATCGATTTCCAAGTTTTATAATTCTTGTATATCCTCCTGGACGATCACCAACTTTAACAGCCACTTCTCTGAATAATTCAGAAACAGCATTCTTGTCTCTTAATGAAGAAAACGCTAAACGTCTGTTGTGAGTAGTGTCTGATTTTGATTTTGTTACAAGAGGCTCAATAAACTGTTTTAAGGCTTTCGCCTTAGTAACAGTGGTATTGATTCGTTTATGTTCAATCAAAGAACAAGCCATGTTGGCTAGCATTGATTTTCTATGCGCAGTCTTTCGACCTAGGTGCATTACTTTTTTTCCGTGTCTCATTTTTTATCTTTAAAAATGTGGATTAATCTTTGTCTAACTTATATTTCGCCAGATCCATTCCGAAGGAAAGGCCTTTAAGAATTACGAGTTCATCTAATTCTGTTAACGATTTTTTACCAAAGTTTCTAAACTTCATCAAATCATTTTTGTTGAAAGAAACTAAGTCTCCAAGGGTGTCTACTTCTGCTGCTTTTAAACAATTCAGTGCGCGAACAGAAAGATCCATGTCTACTAATTTTGTTTTCAACAGCTGACGCATGTGAAGGGATTCTTCATCATAAGTTTCAGCTTGAGCAATTTCATCAGCTTCAAGAGTAATTCGCTCATCAGAGAATAATAAGAAGTGATGAATTAATGTTTTAGCAGCTTCAGTTAATGCATCTTTAGGGTGAATAGAGCCGTCTGTAATTACTTCAAAAATTAATTTTTCGTAATCTGTTTTTTGTTCTACTCTAAAATTCTCAATACTGTACTTAACATTTTTGATAGGAGTAAAAATTGAATCTATCGCAATGACTCCAATCTCTGCGTTTGTTTTCTTATTTTCTTCTGCAGGAACGTACCCTCTACCTTTTTCGATGGTAATTTCCATATTCAGTTGGACACTTTTACCCAAGTTACAAATAACTAAATCAGGGTTTAATACCTGAAATCCAGAAATAAATTTCTGAAAATCTGCAGCTTTAAGTTGTTCTTGTCCTCCAATAGAGATGGTTACTTTTTCTTCCTCAATATCATCTATTTGTCTTTTAAAACGAACTTGTTTGAGGTTTAGGATAATTTCTGTAACGTCTTCTACTACTCCAGAAATCGTAGAGAATTCATGCTCTACGTTTTCTAGCTTAACAGAAGTTATTGCGAAACCTTCTAAAGAAGATAACAAAACACGTCTCAAAGCGTTACCTACGGTCAGACCATATCCAGGTTCTAAAGGACGAAACTCAAATTTGCCTTCAAACTCAGAAGAGTCGATCATGATAACTTTATCGGGTTTTTGAAAATTCAATATTGCCATAATATTCTTCCGTTTGCTTATTTAGAGTATAATTCTACGATTAATTGTTCTTTGATGTTTTCAGGGATCTGAAGTCTCTCTGGAACGCTAACAAATGTTCCTTGGAGTTGGTCTTTATTCCAACTTAACCACTCATATGCAGAAGCATCTTTTCCATTTGCCTCTAAAATGATATTTAATGATTTCGATTTCTCTCTTACTCCGATAACATCACCTTTTTTTACTTGATAAGAAGGGATGTTAAGGATGGAACCATTTACGGTTATGTGACGGTGAGAAACTAATTGACGGGCACCGCTTCTTGAAGGAGAGAGACCGAGTCGATAAACTACATTGTCAAGTCTAGATTCACACAATTGAAGTAAAACTTCACCTGTTACTCCCTTACTTCTACTTGCTTTTTCAAAAAGATTTCGAAATTGGCGCTCCAAAATACCGTAGGTAAATTTAGCTTTCTGCTTTTCCATTAGCTGGACAGCATATTCCGATTTTTTTCCTCTGCGTCTTGCGTTTCCGTGTTGTCCGGGAGGGTAATTTCTTTTTTCGAATGATTTATCATCTCCGAAAATAGGCTCGCCAAATTTTCGAGCAATTTTTGTTTTTGGACCAGTATATCTTGCCATAATTGGTTTTTTTTAAAACGTTTGCTATGAATTAAGGTCACTTCCTTCGATAGCTTAAAAACGCCTTGTGATATTAATAATAATTAAACTCTTCTTCGTTTTGGAGGTCTACATCCATTGTGAGGTAGTGGAGTTACGTCAATAATTTCCATTACTTCAATTCCGTTATTGTGTAGTGTTCTGATTGCAGATTCACGACCGTTACCGGGTCCTTTCACAAAGACTTTTACCTTGCGCAATCCTGCTTCTTGAGCAACTTTTGCACAATCTTCTGCAGCTGTTTGTGCTGCGTAGGGTGTATTCTTTTTAGAGCCTCTGAATCCCATCTTTCCTGCAGATGACCATGATATCACTTCACCTTTTGAATTGGTTAATGAGATAATGATATTATTGAATGAAGCTGTAATATGCGCCTCTCCAATTGATTCAACAATAACTTTCCTTTTTTTACTTGCTGTTTTAGCCATAATGACAAACTATTATTTAGTTGCTTTCTTTTTGTTTGCTACTGTTTTACGTTTTCCTTTACGTGTACGAGAATTATTTTTAGTTCTTTGCCCTCTTAATGGAAGACCTGATCTATGACGAATTCCTCTGTAGCATCCGATATCCATCAGACGCTTTATGTTAAGTTGTACCTCAGAACGTAACTCTCCTTCTATCTTGAAGGATCCTACTGCCTCACGGATACGACCTGTTTCATCATCAGTCCATTCTGAAACTTTTTTGTTTTCGTCTACTTTAGCCGATTCTAAAATAGATTGTGCACGACTTCTACCAATACCGAAAATATAGGTAAGGGCTATAACGCCTCTTTTTTGCTTGGGAATGTCTACTCCTGATATTCTAGCCATAATTAACCTTGTCTTTGTTTGAATCTAGGATTTTTTTTGTTGATTACATACAAACGTCCATTTCGCCGTACGATTTTGCAGTCTGCACTGCGTTTTTTTATTGATGCTCTTACTTTCATAACTATGAATTATTTTTTAAAATCTAAAAGTGATCCTTGCTTTTGATAAATCATAAGGACTCATTTCTAGTTTGACTTTATCTCCTGGCAATAATTTGATATAATGCAAACGCATTTTACCTGAAATGTGTGCTGTAACGACATGACCATTTTCAAGTTCTACGCGGAACATCGCATTTGACAATGCTTCAATAATTGTTCCTTCTTGTTCTATTGCTGCTTGCTTTGCCATAAATTAATTTGTTCCTCTTCTTGTTTTACCTGTTTTCATTAAGCCGTCATAATGCCTGTTCAAGAGATATGAATTTACCTGCTGAATAGTATCAATTGCGACTCCAACCATAATCAGTAAAGAGGTTCCTCCATAAAATAATGCCCAACCTTGCTGAATCCCAATAAGTTTTACAACTAACGCTGGGAATATTGCAATTCCGGCTAAAAACAATGAGCCAGGAAAAGTGATATGTGACATTACCGTATCAAGATATTCTGAAGTTTCGTTTCCAGGACGTATACCCGGTACAAAACCACCACTTCGCTTTAAATCATCCGACATTTTATTTGTAGGAACAGTAATAGCGGTATAGAAATAAGTAAATACAATAATTAAAATTGCAAAAAGTAAATTATACCAAAGCCCAAAAATGTCTGAAAAATTTGTTTGCATCCACTGCCCTGCATCAGAATCTCCGAGAGCTCCACCAATGTAAGCAGGAGCAAACATAATTGCTTGTGCAAATATAATCGGCATAACACCAGAAGCATTGAGTTTCAATGGAATGTATTGACGAGAACCATATACAGAACGGTCTGAAGCAGCCCCGCCAGCTTGTCTTCTGGCATATTGTACTGGAATTCTTCTTACAGCGAGTGTTAGAAGGATGGAGAGTAAAATAATGACAATCCAAAGGACTAATTCAATCAATATCAGCATTAAACCACCATTGTTTTCAGATACTCTAGAAATAAATTCTTGTGTAAAGGCAAGTGGTAAATTAGCTATGATTCCAACCATTATAAGTAATGAAATACCATTCCCGATTCCCTTATCTGTAATTTTTTCACCTAACCACATTGCGAAAATCGTTCCAGTCACTAATATGATAACTGAAGAAATAATGAATAAAGGACCTTTGCCTAATATGAAAGCGCTTTCTGGAACACCTAAGGCACTCAAACCATAGAGATATGCTGGTGCTTGAACGATACAGATGAGAATAGTTAACCATCTAGTAATTTGATTAATCTTTTTCCTTCCACTTTCACCTTCTTTTTGAAGTTTCTGCAGATAGGGTACTGCAATACCCATTAACTGTACCACAATAGATGCAGATATATAAGGCATAATACCCAACGCAAATATTGAAGCATTTGCGAATGCTCCACCTGTAAACGCATTTAGAATTCCTAAAAGACCTCCTCCATCAGTTCTACTACTTAACGCAGCAAGCTGAACGGGATCAATCCCGGGTAAAACGACTTGGGCTCCAAGACGATATACCAATAACATCCCTAGAGTCAGCAACACACGGTCTCTGAGCTCTTCTATTTTGTAAATGTTATAAAGGGTTTCTAATACTTTTCTCATTGGGGTAATATTATAGGATTACAGTTTCTCCTCCAGCTGCTTCAATGGCCGCCTTAGCAGTTGCTGAAAATTTATGAGCGAAAACTTTAATAGGACTTTCGAGTTTACCTCTTCCTAAAACTTTAACCAAATCGTTTTTGTGAACCAAACGCAATTCGATCATTGTTTCAAAATCCAATTCCTTTTTAATTTTTTTGTCTGCCAAAAGCTCTTGAAGTGTATCTAGATTCAGAGCCTTGTATTCTTTTCTATTGATATTTTTGAAACCAAATTTAGGAACACGTCTTTGTAATGGCATTTGTCCTCCTTCAAATCCAATTTTCTTTGAATAACCTGAACGTGACTTTGCACCTTTATGTCCTCTAGCAGCTGTTCCTCCTTTTCCAGAAGCTTGACCTCTTCCTAAACGTTTTCCAGCGTTTTTTGTAGATCCTGCTGCAGGTGTTAAATTTTCTAAACTCATAATGAATTATTTATACTTCGGTAACTAAGACCAAATGTTTAACTTTTTCAATCATTCCCAAAATACTTGGGGTAGCATCGTGTGTTACCTCTTTCCCTATACCTCTAAGTCCAAGTGCGGCAAGGGTAAGTTTCTGGTTGTTGATACGTTTGATACTACTTTTTACTTGTTTTACTTTTATCTGTGCCATTGTTCAATCGCTTAACCGTTAAAGACTTTGTCTAGTGAAATTCCTCTTTGTTGAGCAATCCTCTGAGGATTACGCAGTTGTAGTAAGGCGTCAAAAGTTGCTTTAACTACATTGTGTGGATTAGAAGAGCCCTGTGATTTAGAAAGTACATTGTGTACTCCTACAGCTTCCAGTACTGCACGTACAGCACCACCAGCAATAACCCCTGTACCTTCAGATGCAGGCTTCAAGAAAACGCGAGCGCCTCCATATTTACCTTTTTGTTCATGAGGTAGAGTTCCTTTATCTATAGGAATACGGATCAAATTTTTCTTAGCATCTTCAACTGCTTTTGCAATTGCTTCTGAGACTTCTTTTGATTTTCCTAGCCCTTGACCAACAACACCGTTTTCATCTCCTACAACTACAATAGCTGAAAACCCAAATGCACGTCCACCTTTGGTTACTTTCGTTACCCGTTGAACACCTACCAAACGGTCTTTTAAATCGAGACCTGCGGGCTTTACTAATTCTACGTTTTTATAATCTTGATACATATTCTTTCTTAAAATTTTAATCCACCTTCACGAGCTCCGTCAGCAAGTGCTTTTACTCTTCCGTGATACAGATAACCACCTCGGTCAAATTTAACTTCTGTAACTCCTGCTTTGCTTGCTAATTCACCTATTCTTGCTCCAACTGAAGAAGCTATCTCGATTTTGGTGGTTAGCTTTGCATCTACAATTTCTTTGTCTCTAGACGAAGCAGCTACAATTGTTTTTCCTGTTTGGTCGTCAATTAATTGAGCATAAATTTCTTTATTACTTCTGTAAACCGACATTCTTGGTGTAGAAGATGTTCCACTGACAATCTTTCGAATCCGTCTACGAATTCTATTTCTACGATCTAATTTTGTTAAACCCATGATAATTTATTATGCTGATTTACCTGCTTTTCTTCTTATTTGTTCTCCTACAAACTTGATTCCTTTTCCTTTGTATGGTTCAGGTTTTCTGAACGAGCGAATTTTTGCTGCTACAAAACCGACGAGTTGTTTGTCGTGGGAAGAGAGTTTGATTATTGGATTCTTACCTTTATCTGAAACCGTTTCGATTTTGATTTCAGGAGCAATATCTAGTAAAATATTATGAGAAAACCCGAGGGCTAAATCTAATTTCTGACCTTGATTACTTGCACGATATCCTACACCTACCAATTCTAGCTCTTTAGTAAAACCAACGGACACCCCTTCGATCATATTTGCGATCAAAGAACGGTAGAGTCCATGTTTAGACTTCACTGATTTCTTTTCTGAAAGACGAAGAACAGTAATTATGTTGTCCTCAATTTTTATCTCGACTTCATTATATTCCTGGGTCAATTCGCCCAACTTACCTTTCACAGTAATCTGTGTAGGTTGGAGATCGATGGTGACTCCTTCTGGAATGGTGATTGGATTATTTCCTATTCTTGACATTGCTTAATACTGTTTATGTTAGTATACGTAACAAATTAATTCTCCACCAACATTTTGTTTGGCTGCTTGTTTTCCTGTCATTACTCCCTGAGAGGTAGAGACAATAGAAATCCCTAATCCATTAAGGATACGAGGAAGACTGTCTGACCCAGAATACTTTCGTAAACCTGGAGTACTGATTCTTTGTATTTTTTTAATAACAGGCTCTTTTGTAAGCTTGTCATATTTCAATGCAATTTTGATACTGCCTTGATTGTTTTCTGTTTCTTCAAATTTATAACTTAGAATATACCCTTGATCAAAAAGAATTTTTGTGATTTCTTTTTTGGTATTGGATGCGGGAATATCTACAACACGGTGACCAGCGCTATTTGCGTTTCTGATACGTGTTAAAAAATCTGCGATTGGATCTGTGAACATAGTTTTTAATCTCTTAGGGTTACCAACTGGCTTTTGTTACACCGGGAATAAGGCCTTTGTTAGCCATTTCACGAAAAGTTACACGGGATATTCCAAACTGACGCATATATCCTTTGGGTCTTCCAGTAAGCTTACATCTATTGTGTTTGCGGATGGGTGAAGCATTTTTTGGAAGTTTCTGAAGACCTTCATAATCTCCAGCTTCTTTTAATGCTTTGCGTTTTTCAGCATATTTGGCAACAGTTTTCGCACGTTTAACCTCACGTGCTTTCATAGATTCTTTAGCCATATTAATTCTTTTTAAAGGGGATTCCTAATTCGGTTAATAATGATTTTGCTTCTTGATCGGTCTGAGCAGTAGTAACAAAAGTGATATCCATCCCATTAATTCTGTTGACCTTATCAATATCAATTTCAGGAAAAATAATTTGTTCTGTTACACCAAGGGTATAATTTCCTCTACCATCAAAACCTGTAGCTTTAACTCCCTGAAAATCTCGAACACGAGGAAGTGCAGTAGTTACCAAACGATCTAAAAATTCATACATGCGCTCTCCTCTGAGCGTTACTTTAGCACCGATAGGCATTCCTTTTCTTAGTTTAAAGGCTGCAACATCTTTTTTGGACATTGTTGAGATAGCTTTTTGACCAGTGATCATGGTCAACTCATCTACAGCATGCTCAATTAATTTCTTGTCTGCAACTGCAGCTCCTACTCCACGGCTAAGAACGATCTTCTCCATTTTAGGGACTTGCATGATGCTTTTATAACTGAACGTTTCTTTCAACGTATTGACAATACGTTCGTTATATTCTTGTTTAAGTCTAGGTGTATAACTCATAATTAGATGACTTCATCGGTTTTTTTAGCGAATCGAACTTTTGTTCCCTCCTCCATTCGAAAACCTACTCGGGTAGTTTTTCCATCGCTTGTAAGCAATGATAAGTTGGAAACATGAATGGGCGCTTCTTTTTCTGTAATACCTCCTTGTGGGTTTTGGGCGTTGGGTTTGTTATGTTTCTTTACCATATTAACACCTTCCACTATGGCTTTGCTCGTCTCACGAGAAACACTTAATACAGTGCCTTCTGTTCCTTTATTGGAACCTGTGATCACACGAACAGTATCTCCTTTTTTTATTTTTAATTTTGTGGCCATATCTAAATTTTTATAATACTTCAGGTGCTAATGATACAATTTTCATGAATTGTTTGTCCCTTAGTTCTCTTGCTACTGGACCAAAAACACGTGTTCCTCTCATTTCACCTGTAGGGTTTAGTAAAACACAAGCATTTTCATCAAAGCGAATGTAAGAACCATCTGGTCTTCTGATCTCTTTACGAGTACGGACTACAACAGCGGTAGACACTTGACCTTTTTTAACTGTACCTGAAGGAGATGCTTCTTTTACTGTTACAACGATTTTATCACCAATAGAGGCGTAACGTCTTTTTGTACCTCCTAGAACACGGATTGTAAGGACTTCCTTTGCTCCAGTGTTATCTGCGACTTTAAGTCTTGATTCTTGTTGTACCATCTTATTTCGCTCTTTCTATTATTTCAACCATTCTCCAGCATTTTGATTTGCTCATTGGTCTTGTTTCCATAATTTTAACTGTATCTCCGATATTACAGTCATTTTTCTCGTCGTGCACCATGTACTTTTTGGTTTTCAAAACGAATTTTCCATACATCGGATGCTTCACACGTTTGACTTCTGCTACAACAATAGATTTCTCCATTTTGTTGCTGGTCACTACTCCAACGCGTTCTTTTCTTAAATTTCTTGTTTCCATGTGCTTATGCTTCTTGGTTGCTAAGGGCTGTTTTTAATCTTGCAATTACCCGACGTGCAGCTCGTATTTGTAACGGATTCTCTAAAGGGGAAATGGCATGTGTCATTTTCAGTTCTTCCAATTGCTTTTGGCTTTCAACCAATTTATCTTGGATGTCTTCTTTAGAAAGTTTATTTATTTCTGTCTGTTTCATAGTTCCTACTTATGCTTCGTAATCACGAGCGACAACAAATTTTGTTTTAACTGGAAGTTTTTGAGCTGCCAAACGAAGTGCTTCTTTAGCAATATCGTGTGGAACACCTGCTACTTCAAACATGATTCTACCGGCTCTAGTCACAGCTACAAAATATTCTGGAGCCCCTTTACCTTTACCCATACGTACCTCAAGAGGTTTCTTGGTGATTGGCTTGTCTGGGAATATTTTAATCCAAAGTTGTCCTTCTCTTTTCATGTAACGGGTTGCTGCAATCCGCGCTGCTTCTATTTGTCTTGAAGTAATGAATACAGAGTCCAATGCTTTGATCCCAAACATACCATTCGAAAGTTGATGACCTCTTTGAGAGAGTCCTTTCATGCGACCTTTCTGGGCTTTTCGAAATTTTGTCTTTTTCGGTTGTAACATGATTTCTTGTTCCTATTATAATTATTTACGTCTTCTTTGACGATTGTTACCTTTTGAATTTCCTTCTCCTTGACCAGATTTTTTTGTCATTCCTACTAGTGGAGAAAGTTCACGCTTACCATATACTTCACCTTTCATGATCCATACTTTAATCCCTAATCTACCGTATGTAGTGTGGGCTTCAACTAAAGCGTAATCAATATCGGCTCTAAAGGTTGAGAGCGGTATCCGTCCTTCTTTATAAGATTCTGAACGTGCCATCTCAGCACCATTCAATCTACCAGAAATTTGAATTTTAATTCCTTCTGCATTCATACGAATAGCAGCAGCAATAGCCATTTTGATAGCTCTTCTGTAAGATATTCTACTTTCAATTTGTCTAGCAACACTTGCACCAACTAATTGAGCATCTAATTCAGGTCTTTTAATTTCAAATATATTCAGTTGAATTTCTTTACCTGTGATTTTTCTTAGTTCTTCTTTAAGTTTATCAACTTCTTGACCAGCTTTTCCAATAATAATACCTGGACGTGCTGTAGTGATCGTGATGGTAATAATCTTAAGTGTACGTTCTATGATTACGTTAGATACACTTGCTTTAGACAAACGAGCGTGAATGTATTTACGGATTTTATCATCTTCTGCGATTTTATCTCCGTAATCTCTACCTCCGTACCAATTAGAATCCCATCCTCTGATGATTCCTAAACGATTTCCAATAGGGTTTGTTTTTTGTCCCATATTATGCTTCTATAGTGTTTGAGCCCACAACCAAAGTAACGTGATTGGAGCGTTTGCGAATTCTATGTGCTCTTCCTTGCGGTGCAGGGCGTAATCTTTTTAACATACTTCCACCATCTACACGAATTTCAGAAACAAAAAGACCTGCTTTTTCGATGTCTTCAGATTCGTTTTTAGATTGCCAATTGGCAATGGCAGAAAGTAGTAGTTTCTCTAAACGTCTAGAGGCTTCTTTAGGACTAAACTTCAATATTGCTAAAGCTTTATCTATAGATTCTCCTCTTACTTGATCAGCAACCAAACGCATTTTTCTAGGTGAGGTTGGACAATTATTAAGTTTGGCAAATGCCAACGTTTTTTTGGCTTCTTTAAGCGCTTGTGCGGATTGTCTCTTTCGATTTCCCATGAGTACTTTTATTTTTTGCCTTTATTTTTTGCTCCCGAGTGACCGCGGAAGTTTCTTGTCAAAGAAAATTCTCCTAATTTGTGTCCTACCATGTTTTCAGTAACATATACAGGAACAAAAGTTTTCCCATTATGAACACCAAACGTTTGACCTACAAAATCTGGAGTAATTAATGAGGCGCGAGACCAAGTTTTGATAACCGTCTTTTTGTTTTCTTCAATGTTTTTTTCCACTTTTCTTTCGAGACTGTGGTGCACAAAGGGTCCTTTTTTTAATGAACGAGCCATGTTATATTATTTTTTTCTACGTTCAATAATGAACTTATTACTAGATTTCTTTTTAGAACGAGTTCTGAATCCTTTTGCAGGAATTCCATTACGTGATCTTGGATGACCTCCAGAAGCACGTCCTTCTCCACCACCCATTGGGTGATCTACAGGGTTCATCGCTACAGGTCGTGTTCTAGGTCTTCTACCTAACCATCTGGAGCGTCCCGCTTTACCTGATACCAATAATTGGTGATCGGAATTGGATACAACGCCTACAGTTGCCATACAAGTAACTAGAATCATTCGAGTTTCCCCCGAAGGCATTTTAACTGTTGCAAATTTGCCATCTCTTGCCATCAACTGAGCAAATGATCCAGCGCTTCTTGCGATAACCGCACCACGTCCTGGAACAAGCTCGATACATGAAATAATTGTACCCAATGGAATTTGAGATAAATAAAGAGCGTTTCCTACTTCAGGAGCAACACCTTCGCCAGAACTAATTTTTTGTCCAACCTGGAGACCACTCTGAGCAATCACATAACGCTTTTCGCCGTCTGTATATTCTACAAGAGCAATAAATGCAGATCGGTTTGGATCGTATTCTATGCTTTTAACCTCCGCTTCGAAATTGAATTTGTTTCTTTTAAAGTCAATAATACGGTAACGCTTTTTGTGACCACCACCAATGTGACGTGAAGTCATTTTACCTTTATTATTTCTACCCCCAGATCTTTTCTTGGGACTTAACAAACTCTTCTCGGGTTTATCGGTAGTAATGGCATCGAATCCGTTTACTACTCTAAAACGTTGCGCAGGAGTTATCGGTTTTAATTTTCTTACTGACATCTGGCGCGATTATAAATTACTGTAAAAATCTATAGTATCTCCTTCTGCAACATGAACAATAGCTTTCTTAGTTGCATTGGTTTTACCTTTCTGAATCCCTGTTTTGGTGTAGCGAGTCTTACGTTCGGGACCACTGTTAAGTGTTCGAACTTTATTAACGCTTACACCATAAGCGGCTTCTACTGCTTTTTTGATCTCAACTTTGTTTGACTTTGGGTGTACCAAAAAAGTATATCGATTATGAAGCTCACTTCCTAAAGTAGCTTTCTCTGTGATGATTGGTTTTATTAATACACTCATTGTTATTTATTCAAAATTGATTCTAAACCTGCAATTGAACTCTCACTAAGAATCAAACTATTTGCATTTGAAATGCCGTAAGTGTTTAGTTCTGAGTTGATTACAACTTTAGAGTTCTTTAAATTACGAGACGACAAATATACATTTTTATTCAAGTCCCCCAACACCAAGAGGCTTTTTTTGTCTGCCAAACCAAGAGCTGAAAGCATTTGAAGGTAATTCTTAGTTTTTGGTGCATCCCATTGAATATCTTCTAAAACAATAATTGAATTTTGTTTTGCTTTAATACTAAGTGCTGATTTACGAGCCAAACGCTTTACCTTTTTATTGACTTTCTGACTGTAGTCTCTAGGCGTTGGTCCAAATACACGTCCTCCTCCTTTAAAAAGTGGATTCTTAATGCTTCCTGCACGGGCAGTACCAGTTCCTTTTTGTTTTTTGATCTTACGAGTACTTCCAACGATTTCAGCACGCTGTTTGGACTTGTGAGTTCCTTGGCGTTTGTTTGCTAAATGTTGTTTTACGTCTAAATAAATTACGTGATCATTGGGTTCAATACCAAAAACTGATTTATCTAGTTTAACCTTTCTTCCGGTCTCTTTTCCTTCTATGTTGAGTACGTTTACTTCCATTATTTCTGAACTATTACGTATGCGTTTTTGTGACCAGGTACACATCCTTTAACTAAAAGGAGGTTTTTCTCGGGCACTACTTTGATGACTCTAAGGTTTTGAACTTTAACCTTCTCATTTCCCATCTGACCTGCCATACGCATTCCTTTGAATACACGTGCAGGATAAGACGCCGCTCCAATAGAACCTGGTGCTCTAAGACGATTGTGCTGTCCATGAGTTGCTTGACCAACCCCGGCAAAACCGTGTCTTTTCACAACTCCTTGGAAACCTTTTCCTTTCGATGTCCCTGAGACATCAACAAATTCTCCTTCATTAAAATGAGTTACCGTAATGGTATCTCCTAAATTTAAATCTTCTTCAAAATTCTGGAATTCGACTAGCTTTCTTTTAGGAGTAGTATTGGCCTTTTTAAAGTGCCCTTGGGCAGCCTTAGTAACTCCTTTTTGTGCCTTGTCATCGAAACCCAGTTGAAGTGCTTCATACCCGTCAACCTCTTTGGTTCTGACTTGGGTAACCACGCATGGACCTAACTCAAGAACGGTGCAGGGAATATTTTTCCCATTTTCGTCAAAGAGACTGGTCATACCGATTTTTTTTCCTATTAACCCAGACATTGTTTTTAGTTATTAATTAATATTATTGTTGTTTGTAATTATACTTTAATTTCTACTTCTACTCCACTTGGTAATTCCAATTTCATCAACGCATCAATGGTTTTTGAAGAGGAACTATAAATGTCCAACAAGCGTTTGTAAGAACATAATTTAAACTGTTCTCTTGATTTCTTGTTAACGTGAGGAGAACGTAAAACAGTAAAAATTTTCTTGTGAGTTGGTAATGGTATAGGACCAGTTACAATAGCTCCAGTAGTTTTAACTGTTTTTACAATTTTATCTGCCGACTTATCTACTAGATTGTGGTCGTATGATTTTAATTTGATTCTAATTTTTTGGCTCATGCGATTTGATTTATGCTTTTTTACCATTTACATCTGCAATGACACTCTCTGAAATATTAGAAGGTGTTTCTGCATAATGTGAAAATTCCATTGTAGAAGTTGCACGACCGGAAGAAAGTGTACGTAACGATGTAACGTATCCAAACATTTCCGAAAGAGGGACTTCAGCTCTAACAACCTTAGATCCCGCTCGATCATCCATGGAATTTACTTGACCACGACGTCGATTTAAATCTCCTACAATATCTCCCATGTTTTCTTCAGGGGTCAAAACCTCAAGTTTCATAATGGGTTCCATAATTACTGCTTTTGCTGCTTTGGCAGATACTTTAAATCCAAGTTTAGCAGCCAATTCAAATGATAACGAATCTGAATCCACAGGGTGGAATGATCCGTCTTCAAGTGTGATTTTCATGGCATCGAGTTCAAACCCAGCTAGTGGACCATTTTTCATTGCCTCTCTAAATCCTTTTTCTACAGAAGGGATATATTCTTTAGGTACGTTTCCTCCTTTGACAGAATTAACGAATTCTAAACCTACTTTTCCTTCTTCCGCTGGTTCGATTACAAAAACAATGTCAGCGAACTTACCTCTACCTCCAGTTTGCTTTTTGTATACTTCACGGTGTTTCGCTGAAGCAGTTAAAGCTTCTTTATATTCTACCTGAGGTTGCCCTTGGTTTACTTCAACTTTAAATTCTCGACGTAAACGGTCAACAATGATATCCAAATGCAATTCTCCCATTCCAGATATAATTGTTTGGCCTGAAGCTTCGTCTGTTTTTACTTGAAAAGTTGGATCCTCTTCTGCGAGTTTTGCTAAAGACATCCCAAGTTTATCGACATCAGCCTTTGTTTTGGGTTCTACAGCAATCCCGATAACAGGATCAGGGAATACCATACTTTCGAGAATAATGGGTGACTTTTCGGCCGAAAGTGTATCTCCTGTTTTAATATCTTTAAATCCTACAGCAGCTCCAATATCTCCTGCTTCGATAAAATCGATAGAATTTTGTTTATTGGAGTGCATCTGATAAATTCTAGATATACGTTCTTTATTACCAGAACGATTATTCAACACATAAGATCCTGCATCTAAACGACCAGAATATGCGCGGAAAAATGCAAGACGTCCCACAAAAGGATCGGTAGCAATTTTGAAAGCTAGTGCTGAAAAAGGTTCACTGACAGAAGGTTTACGAGAAATTTCTTCATCTGTATCAGGATGTGTTCCTATGATTGCTTCTTTATCTTCTGGAGAAGGCAAGTAGCGACATACTGCGTCTAAAAGAAACTGCACTCCTTTATTTTTGAAAGAGGAACCACAAATCATTGGGATTATACTCATATCTTGAGTAGCAGCACGCAATGCCTCGTGAATTTCGTCTGGACTGATCGAATCAGGATCTTCAAAGAATTTTTCTAAAAGGCCTTCATCGTATTCTGCAACAGCTTCGATAAGCTCTGCACGATATTTTTCGACGTCCTCTAGCATATCCTCAGGGATAGGCACTTCGTCAAAAGTGGAACCAAAATTGTCTTCATGCCATACAATGGCTTTGTTGGTTACAAGATCAACAATTCCTCTAAAATCTTCTTCGTCTCCAATGTTAAGAACAATTGGTACAGCATTGGATTTAAGCATTTCACGAACCTGAGTACTTACATTCAGGAAGTTAGCACCTTGACGGTCCATTTTATTTACAAAACCAATACGTGGTACTTTATAATTGTCTGCGAGTCTCCAGTTTGTTTCTGATTGTGGCTCAACACCATCAACTGCAGAAAACAAAAAAACCAATCCATCTAGTACTCGAAGGGATCGGTTTACTTCCACTGTAAAATCTACGTGGCCGGGGGTGTCTATAATATTAAAGTGATATGGCTTGGAATCTGCTGTTGGTTTTCCTTGATATTGAGGGAAGTCCCAAGTACAAGTGGTAGCAGCAGAAGTAATTGTAATTCCTCTTTCCTGCTCTTGCTCCATCCAGTCCATCGTTGCTGCTCCATCATGAACTTCACCAATTTTATGGCTTACTCCAGTATAGAATAGAACGCGTTCTGTTGTTGTGGTTTTTCCAGCATCAATATGGGCTGCAATTCCAATGTTTCTTGTGTATTTTAAATCTCTAGCCATGGCTGATATTCAATGTGCGTTTTGGTGTATTAAAATCTAAAATGTGAAAAGGCTTTATTTGCTTCTGCCATTTTGTGAGTATCTTGACGTTTCTTCACAGCAGCACCTTCTTCTTTCGCAGCAGCCAAAACTTCATTAGCCAAACGGAGGGCCATTGATTTTTCGTTACGTTTTCTGGAAAAACTAATGAGCCATTTCATCGCTAGGGATACTTTTCTATCCGGACGAATTTGCATAGGGATCTGAAAGGTAGCACCTCCTACACGTCTACTTCGAACCTCTACGTGAGGCATGACGTTAGACAATCCTTCTTTCCAAACATCTAGTGCTGATTTTTCTTCGTCTTGTTTGCGTTCTTCTATGATTTCTATTGCATCATAAAATATTTTGAATGCAGTGGATTTTTTTCCGTCCCACATCAAGTTATTGACAAATCGGGTTACCAATTGGTCATTAAACTTAGGATCGGGTAATAGGGGACGTTTTTTTGCTTGTTTTTTTCTCATGATTCAGTTGTAAAAGAAATTACCTTTTATTTTTTGGGTCTTTTGGCACCGTATTTTGAGCGTCTTTGCAAACGTCCTTCTACTCCGGCAGTATCCAGCGCCCCACGAACTATGTGGTAACGGACCCCCGGCAAATCTTTAACTCTTCCGCCACGAACCAATACTATCGAGTGCTCTTGGAGGTTGTGTCCTTCTCCGGGTATATACGCATTGACTTCCTTTCCGTTAGTCAATCGAACACGCGCTACTTTACGCATCGCTGAGTTCGGTTTTTTAGGGGTTGTCGTGTAAACACGAGTACAAACCCCACGTCGTTGTGGACACGAATCCAAAGCAGCCGATTTACTCTTCTTGGTAATCGTAACTCTTCCTTTTCGTACTAATTGTGCAATCGTTGGCATAAATTTTATATAATTCCCCATTTTTATGGGCGTGCAAATGTAGAATTTTTTTTCTTGGTTTCAAACCGTTCAATTACAAAATTTTGACAATTCTTTAAAAAAAAGGACTTCCTATGTCATTTCTTTCAAATTCGATTTTACGCCTCCTACAATTTTAAAAACAAAAGAGATTAAATTGATAAATTAATTTAGTGAATAATTCACGTCTAATTTTCGAAGTTTTCTACATAAATAACGCTCAGAATGTAAATTTTAAGCCCTTTACTTTTTGGATTTAACAAAATATTAAGAATTTCACTCCCAAGTTTAACCAAATCTTCTTACAATATGAAAAAACAATATTTGTTTTTGTCCCTGCTTGGGATTCTGATGATGCAAATCGGATTTGCACAAGAAAAAACAATTTCAGGAACCGTTTTAGACGAAACCGGGTTACCCCTACCAGGAGCCACAGTCGTTGTTGAAAACTCTACAAGAGGTGTTTCTACGGATTTTGACGGAAATTACAGTATTGATGCTGCTGAAAATGAAGTGTTAGTTTTTAGTTTTGTTGGCTATACTGATCAAAAAGTTACTGTCGGAACTGCAGACACTTACAATGTAAGTTTACAACCAGGTAACCAACTAGAGGAAGTTATCGTTACTTCTCTTGGAATTAAACGTGAAAAGCAGGCTCTTGGTTATGCAGTTTCTGAGGTCTCCAACGATGCTATCGAACAGCGGGCAGAAGGAGATATTGGACGTGTACTGACTGGAAAAGCTTCTGGTGTACAAATCACAAACCAAAGTGGTTTGTCAGGTTCTGGAACTAGTATCGTTATTCGTGGATTTAACTCTTTCTCACAAGGCAACCAGCCTTTGTTCATTGTGGATGGTATTCCTTTTAGTAGTGAAACCAATGCATCAGGAAGGGAAGGTGATCGAAATGATTTTGTAAATGGTAATAACGGTTCATCTAGATTTTTAGATATTGATCCTAACAATATCGAGTCTGTAAACGTTTTAAAAGGATTGGCAGCCGCAACACTTTATGGAACACAAGGACGAAATGGGGTAATACTCATTACAACTAAATCAGGATCTGCAGGGACTTCAGGTCCAGCCAAAAATGAAATCAGTATAAATTCTTCATATTTTAATGTTGAATTAGCATCAAAACCAGATTATCAAAATCAATATGGAAATGGTTTTGATCAATCTTTCGGATGGTTTTTCTCTAACTGGGGACCAAGTTTTGATGAACAAGGACCAGCAGGATGGGCAGGTCAATCCTCTATCAATGGGACCCTCTCTGGTACACCAGGTTTTTTAAGACATCCTTATACAACTGCAAGTAATGCTACAGGAATCCCTGCTGTGTTAGATGCTCTCGGTATTGAAAATAACGCATTATACGAATGGAAACCTTACGATAGTGTTGGTCAGTTCTTTAGAACTGGACATGCTTTTAGTAATAATATAAACATTAGAGGGGCAAGTAATAACGGAGCTCTTTCCTACAATATTAATTATGGAAACCTAGAAGATGAAGGTTTTACAAGAGCTAATACGCTTAGAAGAAATACCTTAAGTTTTGGTGGTTCAGCACAATTGTCTAATGGGTTTACTGTAAATGGAACTTTAAACTTTTCTCAAACTAACTTCAAATCACCTCCTGTTGCCGCAGGATATGGTAGTAATGTATCTGGTGAGGGAGCTTCTGTGTTTGCAAATGTTTTTTATACGCCACGGAGTGTAGATTTATATGGACTTCCTTACCAAAATCCAGTAACAGGAGAATCAATTTATTATCGACAAAACAACAGTATACAACATCCTCTTTGGACAGTCAATAATACAGGAAATCGACAATTGACTAATCGAGTTTTTGGTGGAGCCTCATTAGCTTATGCTATTGATGACAACTTGAATATCTCTTATCGATATGGAATAGACATCTATTCTGAAAACAATACAAATTTCTCTAACAAAGGAGGAAAGACAGGTACATTGGTTAATCAAAATGGTATCTACGAAACATGGAACAATACTAAATCAATTTACGACCATAATCTTACCTTGAGTGGAGACTACTCTTTCGATGACGTCGGAGTGACATTTAACCTGGGTGCTACCTCTCGAAGCGATATATATAATCGAAATGGTACTCGAAGTACTGGTCAACAGGTATTTAATGTCTTGCGTCATTTTAATTTTGCTCAACAGGATGAAATCCAGAGGTATACAAAACGTAATATCATTGGAATATATGGTCAGGCAGATATAGATTACCAGCGTTTTATATACTTGACATTAGCTGCAAGAAAAGATTGGGTATCCAATCTTGCTGAAGCTAACAGATCAATTATTTATCCTTCTGCAAGTATATCCTTTTTACCAACTACAGCTTTTCAAGAAATAAAAAGTGACTGGGTAAATTTCCTTAAAGTAAGAGCAGGATATGGAACTTCTGCTAACTTTCCAGAAAACTATCCCATAGCAGCTACACTGGATCTTGATACTCAGTCTTTTCTTAAAGATGGATCATACGTAATTAAGAATACATCAGGTACACGTTTAGGCAATCCAGACCTACGTCCAGAGCGTATTGATGAAATTGAATTGGGGATTGAGGGTCGCTTTTGGGAAAACCGTATCAGTCTTGACCTCTCCATCTATAATAAAGTAACCAAAGACCTCATCATTGATCGTCCATTAGACCCATCAACTGGATACACAACCACCCAAACGAATATTGGAAAAATTGAAAACAAGGGAATTGAATTAGATTTGGGATTCAATTGGATCAATCAAAATGACGGTTTAGAATGGAGTACAGATGTTAACTGGTCTTCGAATGATGCAATAGTTATTGATCTAGGTCTTGACACTGATAGAATTATTTATTCCGGTTTTTCAAGTCTAGGAAATGCTGCTATTCCGGGGGAGTCTCTAGGGACTATCATGGGTTCTTCTATTACTAGAGACACGGAAATTAAAGATTTCAAATGGTTGCCTGGAAATTATGTAATAAATAACCAAGGAAGTTTTGATGTAACTTCTGATCCTTCAATAATTGGGGATGCCAACCCAGACTGGTTATTAAATATTAGTAATAGAATTTCTTACAAGAATTTAACATTCAGTTTTTTGGTTAACCATGTTCATGGGGGGGATATTCTCTCATATACCATTGGAACATTATTAGGTAGAGGATTAACGACAGACACCTTAGACCGGGAATTAAGTTTTATTTTACCAGGCGTCCAATCCAATGGATCCCCTAATACAAAACAGATTAATAACTCTACCTATTACTTTAGCAATGTATTGTACGGTCCAGATGAAAACCTGATTTATGATGGAAGTGTCTGGCGTTTAGGTGAAGTTTCCTTGAGTTATAATCTACCAAAAGATATTCTAGAACAAACTCCGTTTGGAAATATTTCCTTCAGTCTTTCGGGTTATAACCTCTGGTATGACGCCTACAATACTCCTGACGGAACCAATTTTGATCCTAACATTGCTGGAACTGGAGTAGGAAACGGTAGAGGCTTTGATTATCTAAACGGACCAAGCTCAAAAAGATATGGAGCAAGTTTAAAATTGACATTCTAATTTAAAAAATAAACCATGAAACAACTATCTAAATTATTAAGTTACACTTTTGGCTTAACCTTATTATTAGTAGCCTGTGAGACTTTAGAATTGGATCTTACTGAAGATCCAAATGCTCTTAGTCCATCACAAGCAGATGCCACCTTCTTTTTAAATGCCGTTCAAGTAGATTTTGCATACTGGGTACATTATGTAGGAACACGAGGTGGGGAATTGACAAGAATAAATTATATGAACGGAAGAACATATAGAAATGTAAATGATCCTAGTGATTGGGATCATATCTGGAGAACTGCGTACAGAACTATTTTTGAGGACATTAGGTTAATGAATCTATTGGCAGATGAATCTGGATTGACATTTCACCGAGGTATGGGAAAAGTATTTCAAGCCTATATGCTTTTAACACTTGTGGATTATTTTGGTGATGTTCCTTATAGTGAAGCACTCCAAGGAGAAGAAGGAAACTTAAATCCTATAGCTGATTCTGGAGCAAGTGTCTATCAATCAGCCATCGATTTATTAAATAGTGCTGTTACTGATTTTAATGCTGGTGGACCTACACCAAACGATTTTTATTATGGAGGGGATACTGCAAAATGGATTAAAGCAGCGAACAGTATTAAGAAAAAAGCCCTATTAAATTTAGGAGACTTTTCTGGATACCAAGCCATCACAAATTACATTTCAGAAGCCAGTGATGATTTCCAGTTTTCTTGGGGAACTTCTCCTGCAACACCAGACACAAGGCATCCTTGGTATGGCGGTGGTAGAAGTACAGGTTCTGAGTACAATGAAAATAACGGAAGTTATAGCTCAACTGGTGGAAATGATTATATGCCGAATTGGCTGATGTTTAAAATGCTTAATGGACATGGTGGAAATAAAGATCCACGAATGGCTTATTACTTTTATCGTCAGGTAAGTGCAACCCCAGGTTTTGATAGTGCTGCTAATGAAGAGGTCTTAGAATGCGGACTTCCAGGGTATTTTGTTCCTCAACAACTTAGAAATGATAGCTATCCATTTTGCGCTCCTACAAATAGTGCAAGTGCACCAGCAAATGGTTACTGGGGGAGAGATCATGGAAATGATAACGGAATCCCTCCAGATGGATTTTTAAGAACATTACGAGGAGAATATCCTGCAGGAGGTCTTTATGATGATGAAAGTTTTGAAGGTCAAGTGGATGGAGCTGGTCTAGGCGGACAAGGAATTACTCCAATTATGCTCTCTTCTTGGATGCATTTTATGAATGCCGAGGTAATAGTAAATACTGGTGGAGACCCTTCAGCTGAAACCATTGCAGGTTTAACAGACTCATTAAACAAATCGGATGACTTAGGAAGTACGACTATGGATGAAGATGTTATTAATTCATATGTCGCTGCATTCACTTCCGATTGGAATGCTGCAGCAACTTTGCAAGAGAAATTAGATCTATGGGCTACAGAATACTTTATTTCACTTGCCGGAAATGGTATAGATGCCTATAATTCTTACAGAAGAAATGGCTATCCTAGGGATATCCAACCAAATATTGAACCCGACCCAGGTAACTTTCCTGTTTCAATGTTTTATCCAGCTAACTACACCTCTAATAATTCAAATGCTACTCAAAAAACAGAATTAACAGGTCGGGTTTTTTGGAATCAACAAGGAGCAACTAACTTAAAATGAAAAGCCTCATGAAAAATAAAATAATTTGTATAATGCTATTGGGAATTTTAATTGGTTGCCAAAAGCCTAATAATGAGATTAATTATATTCTGGAAAACGTACAGAAGGGAGCTGTACTAAGAACTATTTCTTCTGATGGAGAATATAACTTTTACGCTCCGGTAACCTCCATATTTAAATTAACCATTGAAGAACATGACATAGATAATGGTGCATTGATGCAAAATGTAGAGGTCTATTTGTCTCACAATGGGAACAGTGAAGTCTTACATAAAACCATCCTCCCAAATGAATTTACAACTGGCCCCACTGGCTTGCCACGAAACGATTTTCAATTAAGTTTGGGTGATGCTACGAGTACTTTAGGTTTGTCAAGTTCTCAATATACAGGTGGAGATAGAATAACGATACGTTTACAGTTAAATCTCACAGATGGAAGAAAATTTAGCTCAGGAGATGTAACAAGCTCACTTACAGGGTCTTACTTTTCTTCTCCATACGAATACAATCTCGTCATTAAATGTATACCTATTTCAGCAGTCCCAGGAAACTACACCTTTACTCTGGCAGATTCTTATGGAGATGGGTGGCAAGGAAGTCATCTTAAAGTTACAGTTGATGGAAAAGAAACTTTTTATGGCATTCCAAGTCCTTATGATTCAGATGCAGAAAGAAATGCAATTCTAGAGCCTTTCTCTGGAAATGATTCTGGCGGAAGTGCATCATTGACTATTCCTGAAGATGCTAAAACCATGTCTTTCGAATGGGTTAGTGGAGATTGGCCTTCAGAATGTAGCTACTCCATCGATTATACAAATTTAGATGGATCTAATAAACAAACTGCAATAAATGAAAGTAACCCTGCTAATGGTATAAAAATATTGAGCATTTGCCAATAAAAGTCATTTTTTTAATATATAACTTAAGCCACCTATAATTAGGTGGCTTAAATAATTTTAACTGTGAAAAAAATTTTGGGGATTGTTATCCTTACTTCATATAGCTTGGCTGCACAAATTAGTCTAAATGATAGTAGAATTAGTGATGCGTACACTGATCTTACCAATCGAATAACATCAAGATCTTTAAATAATAGTAATGAAACAGTAAAGGGCAGTCCTTATTTTGATTCTCGATTTATAGAGTCTACAATTATATACAATGAAAAACCTTTAAAGCAAAAAGTATTTTTAAGATATAATGCTTTCAATGATGAACTAGAAATAGGTCACTCTTCTAAGACCTCTGAATCAGATCAAGCACTAATGAAAAACAATAACATATATTGTATTATTGAAAATTCCGTTTTTAAATATTTCCCATTAATAGGTGGAAATCCAAAATTAGCCAAAAAGGGTTATGTTAAAGAAATTTTTAAAGGACAGCACTTTGGTTTATATCTTAGAGAGCGAAAGATATACAGGGATGCAAAAAAAGCTAAAAATTCATTAGAACGATCATTTCCAGCCAGATTTACTGATGAAATCGAATGGTATTTTCAGGAAAACAAAGGGTCATTAATCTTTTTTAAACCCAATAAAAAAAGCATCAAAAACATATTTAAAACTAATATAAAACACCTAGAAACTTTTCTTAAAACTAAAAAGGGAGATCTAAAGGATATTCATTACCTTGAAAAATTAGTTCGTTACATAGATGAATTAAATTAAAATTTTTGTTCTTGTTGTAATTTGATTTTCTCATATGATCAGGTAAAATTCTATCTTATTCAATTGACATATTTGGAAAAACATATCCTCTCCAAAATGTAGTCTCACCTCCCCCATTATATTTCCAAACAATTTCTTTAGATCGAGTTACTTCCCAATACCCATAATCTCCTTCACATATAAGAGTATTGCCATTAGGTAATCTTAATGCACCAGAAATTTTTCCGAAAAACAGATTTTCATCAGTAAAAGTCCAAGTGATTTCTGGACTGACCCAGTTTTGAGGATCAGGGTTAAATGAAGGTAATATAAATTCATAAATTTCAGATTGTTCATCTTTACTTCCGTTCATGTAAATAAGAAAACGTCCTTCAGTATCTGAATCTAAAGTAACTAAGGTTGGATGATGGTTGTTGTAAAAAAGACGTGTTCCTTCAGTGCTATCATAAGTGGATGGATTTCCAAAGCGATAAATCAAATCCCCTAAATTACCCCTGGTAGTTTCACTATCATACTTATGAGGAATAACCCAAACTTCCCCATAAAAATTCACACTTAAATATATTACATCATTTGCACTATCATAGAAAATTCCATTGGCATGCATCAGATCGCCATTTTCCTCCTCAAAATAATTTAAATCAATTTTCTGTGGTGAATTTGAAACTATACCAAAATTGGATGCCTCAGGATTAAAATCTTGAATAAGATGATCGGAACTTCTCCATTCCCAAACAATAGTTTGAAGTTCTGGATTAAGTTCTATGATTTTTTCTAAATAAATAGTACGTTCACTGTCATATCCCATTGCAATTGCTTCCTCTACACTAAACGATTCCCAAACCATTAATAAAATGTTTCCATTAGGAAGAACTTCAAAATCATGATGCAATAACTCTTTTATTGTATTTAACTCATACTCAAATAATAAGTTACCAATGTCATCAAACTTTTTTAGAATCCCTCCATAACCTCCAAAGGAAAATGAAACATTTTCAGGCTTGAACAAACCTATTAAACTACCGTCATCTAATAATTCAAGATCATTTCCAAGTCTTGAATCAAAATTCCAACTTTTCAGAGTTTCTCCATTTTTAGAAACTAAATATGCTTTATTTCCTCCATTTTCAATAACAAAAACAGGGTTAGAATCTATTTTTTTTGGATTGAAAACTTCAATTTTATCTGTTAATTCTGGAATTTCAATAAAAAAAGCAGTTAGATTTAAATCTTTTTCTAACGTAAAAGTATATTCTTGACTTTCTATGATCTCATCAAAACCTTCCCATCTATCAAAGTAATAACCAACTGATGGAATAGCAGCTATAGAAATTTCAGTACCAACATCATACGAAGAATTTGATATCGTTACTGTTCCAGAACCGTTTGTCTCAACAACGAGTTCAACAGTATTATAATTCATCTCTTCTTCCTCTGAATCAAAATTACATCCTGCAAAAAATAAAATTATTAAACACCTAAATCCAAAATTAATATACAATCGAAGTAAAAAATAATTAAATTTTAAAAAATCACACATAAACTTATGTTTGAATTAATTTAAACTCTTAAAAATAAACTTAAAAAGTTCTCCGGAAAGCCTATTAAAACTGATAATTTTAAAAAAATAAAGCTTTTACAAGATTTGGATTAAAACAATTTTAAAGGCTACAAAATTCGAAAAACTGCGACTATTAAAAATACAAAAAATAAATTATTTAATCCCCTTTCCATAGGTGCATGGAGTAAGAATAATACCTTTTGTTTAATGCCCGTAGGACGATTAATTTGTGTTTCTATCTTTTTCAATTCTGGTAGCAAATTAATCAGAAATAATCAGTGGATAAAAAGAAACGTATCAACACTCTTTAAATACAAATTGATTGAGATCAAAAATTATGCTACTGTCAAATTAAATATTTAATGAATCACTAGTCAAGTCATCCACAAATTAAAGTACTTTTGCGAAATGGAAAAAGTTACCATATTTGGATTAAGAGCAATTTTAGAGGCCATACAATCGGAAAAACCGATTGATAAGGTATGGTTATTAAAGGGAACTAAAAGTCCACTTGCTGAACAATTAATGCATTCACTCAGAGCAAAAAATATTGCTTTCAGCTTTGTACCGGTTGA
>Ga0255753_1000773_pt1 | contig 40207 bp, 35 predicted proteins | sample 041ome_10_FD_179953 | JGI IMG/M metagenome (GOLD analysis project Ga0255753, IMG submission 179953) | Coastal salt marsh microbial communities from the Groves Creek Marsh, Skidaway Island, Georgia - 041412US metaG (version 2) | ecosystem: Environmental > Aquatic > Marine > Intertidal zone > Salt... | reverse complement strand
AATCGTCTAAATCGACAACATTCCTACCATCGAAACCTGCTTTACCCAGAACGCGGTTAGATTAAACACGGTGTTATTTAACCCGGTTAAGTGAGAGGACGACTCCAGTCGAGGGTAGTTTAATCAGCGGGCAGTTTAGACAGAAAGCAGTTTAAGTAGAAGGTTGTTTAAGTAGAAGACAATGCAAGTAGAAGGCCATTTAAGTACAAGGCAGTGCAAGTCGGAAGCCTTTCAATTGGAGAGCGGGTCGAGAAATAAGCGCTCTCGGTAGCCAGCAGTTCGAATGGTCAGTCATTTAGGCAGCACGCGGTCCAAGCAGTAAGTGATTCAAGTAGTCTGCGATTCAAGTAGTCAACGATTCAAGTAGTCTGCGGTTCAAGTAGTCAGCCGTTCAAGTAGTCAGCCGTTCAAGTAGCCAGCCCTTCAAGCAGCATGCGGTTCAAGTAATAAGCGATTCGAGTAATAAGCGGTTCAAGTAATAAGCAATTTGAGCAGCACGCAATTAAAGTGGCAGACCATTTCCGACAAGGGCGGTTGATCTAAGCGTCATAATAGTTTTTAGTCCCCAATAGCATGAGTCAATCAAAAGCAGCTAATTTGACCTTGAACACACACCTTACCAGCCAGTTTCGACGAAATTCTCCCTCTGATGTGCCAGAGGTTTCCATTTCCGAACTTCACGACTGGCTGTTAACACCGGATGAATCGACCTTAGCCGCTCGGCTTGATCTCTCAGTCGATCGGCTGCTGCGCCAAGTCACGGCACTCATCGGGCAAAAAGCACGTCTCAAACTTCATCTCCACGTGGCACTAGATTGCCCTGATCGTGCCCTCCTTCATCAGAGCGATGTCAGCAATCTCATGCAATCTTTGGTAACCATAGTGCTGTCTAACTCAAGTGCTGAAGCATTGGTTCTTAATGCACTCTGGAACGTGAGCATTGGCACCCTCAGAATCCGCGTCTGCAGCGGCCACCTTGAATCAAGTCTTGGCGAAGCAAGCATTCCACTCAGCTGTCCGAAGGCCCTACCTCAAAGCCCGAGACCTCAACAATTTGTGGTCGCAATGGAAGATTCGCTTGCACAGACTTTAGTCATTAATTGGGTGCTCAGAGCCGGGTATGAATTGGCGAAGCCCGGTAATCCACACTCTGATTACGTTATAAATCGTCTCGGTATATCCCTTAATCGCCCGATCCGCGGTAAAGCTTTGTCACCGGAGCATCTTGCCTTTGAACCTAATTGTTCCTGGGACCAGCAACTTGTTCACATCAATCAGTTCATTCTCGACCAAATTCAGACAGATCGTCTGCGTGATCTGTCGCCACCCATTTATATGGTTACCGACTTTCAAGTAGACCCAAATCGCTCGGGGCTGAGCCGACGTCTCAAACAATTGCGGGTTCGATATCAGCTCATTGAGTTAAGCGCTTTGCTACTGATCGACGCTAATTATGTTGCCGGCAAAGTTATTTTCGAGCACGCGCCTACATCTCAAGCAATGACTAGTTTGACCGAATGGATTAAGCGCTTACCCTTTTTTGATTGTTTCGTTGTAACTCGAACATCAGGACCTTTACCTAACCTTTCGGACGCTTTTACACCAATCACCCTCGATAGCATTACGCTCGACTGGTGCCTGCTAAACTACCGCACTGCCCCGCATGGACAGTCTGCGACTCGAGCAGCACTTTTGGGCCATTCATCCGGATCCAGCCTCATCTCGGCTGGGGAAGTAGACAGCGGGCCAACCAAGGCGTTATCGCTATTCAATTTTGATCAGGCCCTAGAGCGAGCCCAAGGTAACATTGAGGACGCAACGGCGCTTTTTAACTTGTTTCAGAGTAGCCTCAATGAGGATGTTGATACCTTAACCAATGCCATCCGCGCCGCGAATCAATCAATAATCTATCAATCGTTACATAGGCTTCGAGGTTCACTCGCTTTCACCGGCGCAGAAAGATTAGAGCACGCTGTGAGCCATCTTTTCGTATCCGACCAGGAATCGTTAAGCATTTCTGAAACAGAGGCTCTCCAAGTCCTTAGCATCGCAGAGCAAACGTTAGCCTACATTCAAAGACGCGAGTTTGAACGCGCTAAGCCTGCACCGACCGTCCAGATTCAGCAATTGCAACGCTCATAATAAAGCCCGAGTCATCTGAGAGTGAAATATGCCACTGATCGATTCCAAGGGTATCGCCCCGTACTTTTGCCCCGGCATGCAGGAGCACCCGAGGTCGGCCCAAAGAGTCCCTATCAATCTCGATAGTGTTAAATCGCACACCCTGCTGCATGCCGGTTCCGAGCGCTTTGCTAACTGCTTCTTTAGCAGCAAACTGCATGCCTAGATAACGGACTGCTCTTGTGGCAGCAAGCGATTGGTATCGCTGCTGCTCTTTGAGAGTCAGGATACGCCCAACAAAACGTTCTGGAAATCGTTGCAGCACACGTTCAATTCGGTTCTGGGCCAAAAGGTCGGTGCCAATCCCAACAATCATCCGCGCGTCTCCAACATCTCTCTCGACTTAAGTCCGCGGCCATCTAACAAATGATGGATGGCCTGGCGCACGACTTGTTTAACAATTTTTTGACCTGCAGTGGACATCTCACCTTTTGATAGTACATTCAGCTCGTGGCCAGGAAACTTCATTCCTGAGCCGCCAAGACCCGAACTGAAGCCTTGGCCGTGAATATATTGATAAACTGAATCATCTTGGATTTCTTGGCCCGTCGTCGAGTCGTAAGAAAAATCGATGCCGTACCCTAATTCGGCGAGAAGTAATAACTCAAAGCGGCGCAGACGTCCTAAATCGAATGGCGCTAGCGCCAGACTCTCAATCAGGCTCTCATAGGCGTCAAACACCTCTGAATGCGCCTCGAAGGGGCCGAGCAACCGGTAGATCAACTCATTAACATACATCCCTATAATCGATGATTGCCCTCGAATCACCCTAGGCCCTGAAACGCACTCCAATATTTTTGCCAGCGGTAGCTCACCGCGAGATAGCTGCTGAACCCGTATCTTTTTAAATAGGGTCAAATCCGCGGCAACGTTCGCTTGCTTACCTTTCGAGCTGCGAGCGCCTCGAAACAACAATCCACACCGACCTTGGTCCCGGTCAAAAAATTCTACGATTAGGCTGGTATCTCGAAATTTTCGAGTATGGATGACAAACCCGACCAGGGTTGAACGATCAGATATCGTCATAACCCAAGCTCTTTAAGGCACGTTCGCTGTCAGACCAACCTGATTTAACTTTGACCCAAGTATTGAGCATCACCTTTTGCTCTAGCAACACTTCAAGATCGCGCCGAGCATCTATACCGATTTGCTTCAGACGTTGTCCCGATTTACCAATCAAAATAGTTTTCTGACCTTCTCGCTCTACAAAAATCGTCGCACTTATGTGTGTGACAGCTTCCCGTTCAACAAATTCATCTATTTGTATTGTCACCGCGTAGGGCAGCTCATCACCTAACTGGCGCATCAACTTCTCACGAATGACTTCGGAGGCCATAAACCGTTCGGTTCGATCAGTAATCTGACTTTTCTCGAAATAAAACGGGGCATTGGGTAACGCTTTTACCACCTCCTGCTCAAGCGCATCCAAATTGTCGCGCTTTTCCGCAGAGATTGGCATGACAATCGCCCGCGGTATCCTTGCCTGGAGACTCGATAACAGGGGTAGCAGTGTCCGCTTGTCTTTGAGCATATCTACTTTATTAATTGCAATTATCACCGTAGCCGATGCTTTTCCTACAGCCTCCATAACCATCTGATCGTCTTCTGTCCAATGATGGCGGTCTACCAAAAACACCACCACATCAACGTCCTCTATCACGCTAAAAGCATTTCTGTTCATGTAACGATTAATGGCACGCTTACCAGCCGCATGAATACCCGGCGTGTCAACATACAAAATTTGATGTGAGCTATCGCTTTTTATGCCCAACAGCTGATGCCGGGTAGTTTGAGGTTTTCGCGACGTGATACTGAGCTTTTGATCTAACAGAGCGTTCAACAACGTTGATTTGCCAACATTTGGCCGGCCGACGATCGCGACGTAACCACATTGGGTTTTAACATCAATTTTCATGTAATTGCTCAAGCATCATTTGAGCTGCTTTTTGCTCCGCCTGCTTGATTGAATCCCCATCAGCGGAGACAGGATCACTCACTAAGCTGCATGAACAGTCAACTTGAAATTGTTGCTGATGATCATTGCCGCTTACGGCCGTCAATTGATATTGCGGCAGAGCCAGACCCCTAGCTTGCAACAGTTCCTGCAATCGAGTTTTTGGATCTTTAGAAATTTGATCCGTGTTGAGTTGAGCTAATTCTTCGGTGAACCACTGCAACACACACATCTTTGCGCAATCGAACCCAGCTTCTAGATAAATCGCGCCCAATACGGCCTCGAACGCATCCGCTAATATCGAGTCTCTATCAAACCCACCGGACGAACGTTCTCCATGACCGAGTAATAGGTGTGGTCCAAAATCTAACTTACGAGCCTTGGTCGCAAGACTTTCTTTTCGGACTATTTGCGCTCGAAACCGGCTCAATCGCCCCTCATCGAGGTCTGGAAATGCTCGATATAAGTAGTCAGATATCGCGAGCTCTAATACCGCGTCCCCTAAAAACTCTTGCCGCTCATAATGCGCGGCCTTAAAACTTCGATGCGTCAGAGCCTGTCGTAATTCTGCTTCATTCTTAAAACGATAACCCAGACCATCTTGAAATCTTTGCAATCGATTTTTATCAGACAAAGTCAATCTCTGATGACCTTTTCATCATCAAAAGAGATGACATAATCAATATTCGCAACCAGTTGATCACGTATCTCATATTGCAACTTGGCGACAATCGATTTGCCCTCGACTTCGAAGGTAATACGTTGCTGCTTTTGAAAATTAGAGAGGTTATTGATCCTTAAGCCCTTGGACAACCTTTCCTTCAATTCTTGAATATCAATATCCTCAACATCCGCCGCTAAAGCCAAATCGCCCACCACTGCCAGTGCTGTTCTATGCTCTAGATAAGACGGAATAAATTTTAGCGCTACAGACGTGACCACACCGATCACGACGATCCAAACCAAAAGATCTGATATCGCAATGCCTCGATTCAATTTTTTTGACATGGGTTTAATCTCTAATCAATCCACCTATTACGCTCGAAACTCGGCATCGACAAACCAGGTTCTTTGTGAAGCCAGACGGCAAATGCCTCGCCCACAATTTTGTCTTCAGAAACAAAACCCCAAAATCGACTGTCGCTACTTTGATCCCGATTATCTCCCATCATAAAATAATGGCCCTCGGGGACCAACCACTGCTGAACCCGAGCATCCTCATAGCGATTACGCTGAATCATGTGCGCTCGGTTATCCAAGGTCTCTATAAAGCTCAATTGGTCAGATGCTACTCCGGTCACTGGCCCTTTATACTGCTGGGTCTGTTCTACATTATCGATGTATAACACTTTATTTTGATAACGAATACGATCCCCAGGCAGCCCGATGACGCGCTTTATGAAGTATTGGTTCTGGTGGGGTGGGATAAACACCATAGCATCACCACGCTGGGGTTCTCCGATATCAAACACTTTGGTGCCAATAACCGGTAAACGGATACCGTAAGAGAACTTATTCACCAATATAAAATCGCCCACCTGTAAGGTCGGTTTCATCGAACCTGAAGGGATCTGAAAAGGCTCTACCAGAAAAGACCTGAGTACCAACACAAAAAGCAACACCGGGAAAAAAGAAATTGCATATTCAGTCACCGCCGATTGCCGATCACGGTCCGCTTCGGCTCGCCGAGGTCTAAGCCAGATGATCTCGAGCAACCATAGCAGCCCAGATACCCCGGTTAGAACAACGAGTATCAACGGAAAACTCATGCTCAAGTCCATGTAATCCTCTCTCCGGCACTCATGTGGCCAGGCATAGAGCCTTTATCGATCAACTTTTAACACTGCCAAAAAAGCCTCTTGGGGTATCTCGACACTACCCACTTGCTTCATCCGCCGCTTGCCTGCTTTTTGCTTTTCAAGCAGCTTCTTTTTGCGAGTGATATCGCCACCGTAGCATTTAGCAGTAACGTTCTTTCTAAGCGCTTTAACTGTTTGTCGGGCAATGATCTGTCCGCCAATAGCCGCTTGGATCGCGACATCAAACATTTGCCTTGGAATCAGATCTTTCATTTTACTCGTCAGCGCGAGCCCTTTACTTCTAGCATCTTCACCATGAACAATAATCGCCAAAGCATCGACTCGATCCCCATTAATCAGGACATCGAGTCTTGCAAGCTTGGCTGCCTGAAAACGGATGAAGCTGTAGTCTAAGGAGGCGTAACCCCTAGATACAGATTTGATGCGATCAAAAAAATCGAGCACCACTTCGTTCATGGGCAACTCATAACTCAATGCCACTTGTTTACCCACGAATTGCATGTCTTTTTGCACACCGCGTCGCTGTTCGCATAACACAATGACACTACCCAAGTGCTCAGAGGGCACCAAGATATTCGCCAGTACAATGGGTTCACGCATTTCCTGGATACTTCCCATATCCGGCAACTGAGAGGGATTATCGACGGTTACGACATCACCGCTTTTCATTAACACTTCATAGATAACGGTCGGTGCAGAGGTAATCAGATCAAGATTATATTCACGCTCCAGCCGCTCTTGAATAATCTCCATATGGAGCATTCCTAAGAAGCCACATCTAAAGCCACTCCCTAACGCATCGGAACTTTCAGGTTCATAAACCAGAGACGCATCGTTCAAGGTCAATTTCTCAAGCGCATCCCTGAAATTGTCAAAGTCATCGGCACTAACGGTAAACATTCCGGCAAATACTTGAGGCTTAACGCGCTCGAAACCTGGCAAAGCCCCTGTGCCATCGCCCACGCTAACAATAGTATCGCCCACCGGAGCACCCCGAACTTCTTTTATGCCGGCCACCAAAAACCCAACCTCGCCAGCACCTAAACCATCAGTTTCAGTTCGTCTAGGGGTGAATATTCCGACTCCATCGACCTGATGAATTTTGCCTGTTGAATGGATGACAAATTTGTCTTTTTTCTTGATCTGACCTTGAATGACTTTGATCAACGACACCACGCCTAGATAATTGTCAAACCAAGAATCAATAATAAGAGCTTGAAGCGGCTTATCACGAAGATCGGCTGGCGGTGGAATCAGCTCTATTAAGCTCTCTAGCAGTGGGCGAACGCCAACACCGGTTTTCGCGCTAACTGAGATCGCAGCGCTGGCATCGATACCAATGATTTCTTCGATCTCTTGGCAAACGCGCTCTGGCTCGGCCTGGGGTAAATCGATCTTATTCAAGACCGGAATCACTTCTAACCCTTGTTCTACGGCTGTATAGCAATTGGCCACCGATTGCGCTTCAACACCTTGGGCCGCATCGACAACAAGAAGCGCACCCTCACAGGCTGCCATTGATCTTGATACCTCGTAGCTAAAATCTACGTGGCCGGGGGTATCAATGATGTTCAGCTGGTAGAGCTGCCCGTTATCCGCTAAGTAATTCAGGGAAACACTTTGGGCTTTGATCGTAATGCCCCGTTCTCGCTCGATATCCATCGAGTCCAGGACTTGATTAGCCATCTCCCGCTCAGACAATCCGCCACACATCTGAATGAAGCGATCAGCCAGTGTAGACTTGCCATGGTCGATGTGGGCGATAATGGAAAAGTTTCGAATAAATTGGGGCTGCATACTTTAAGGTGCCACCTAGTCAACTGCGCCGCAGTCTAATTCAAATGCTGCCTTTTGGCCATGAATGCCTTATTCTGATACGCGGTCTAGGGATCGATTTTGATCGCGATATATTGCGGCTGTTGCGCGCGAATGATCCTTACGGGCAATGCGGTTCCGGTAGGCAAAGCATTCACTAAACCATTGAATTCCGCTGTCGTATCGATCCACTGGCTATTGATGGTTGTGATCACGTCACCTTCCGCCAAATTGCCCGCTCGGCCAGGACCTGGCCCTACTGAGGTCACAAGCACGCCTCTAGAAGCGCCAAGCGACTCTCGCTCATCGTCGCTTAAGTTTCTTACCAAAATGCCCAGAGGATTACCCGCTGGCGCGTCCTCGGTCGCCCTGCTCGCAGCCAGCCGATCGGCTTCGAGTTCTCCAACCGTCACCGCAAGCTCTAACGTATCACCTGCTCTGACCACCGTTAACTCAGTTTTTGTACCGGCTCTGAATCGACCGACAACATGGGGTAAGTCAGAGGACAAATCAATCGCTCGGCCGCCAAACTCAATAATGATATCGCCCTCACGAACACCAGCTGAATCTGCCGGGCTTTCGGCGAACACCCGCGTCACCAGTGCACCTGCTGCACGCTCCAGGCCGAAGGATTCAGCCAAATCGCGGTCAACCCGTTGAATCTGGACACCCAACCAACCTCGGGACACAGACCCTTTGTCTTTGAGTTGGTCAACGACCTCCATCGCAACATCCATCGGAATGGCAAAAGACAGCCCCATGAACCCACCGGATCGGGTAAAAATCTGTGAATTAATGCCGATGACCTCGCCTTCCAAATTAAATAGCGGACCGCCAGAGTTGCCGGGATTTATTGCCACGTCCGTTTGAATGAACGGCACATAGTTACCCCTATCATCGGGCAGGCTTCTCCCCTTGGCACTGACAATGCCTGCGGTTACGGATAGCTCGAACCCAAACGGCGATCCTATCGCAACCACCCATTCTCCGACTTGCAGATTCTCAGACGACCCGATCGCTACCACCGGCAACTCTGACGCATCAATTTTTAGCAGAGCAAGATCTGAGATTGGATCGGCGCCGATCAACTCAGCCTCTCGTTCTCGCCGATCACTCAGCGCAACTACTATTTCTTCAGCATCCTCAACGACATGATGATTGGTTAAAACATAACCGTCACTCGAAATCAAAAAACCTGATCCCGTGGAGGGCCTTGGCACACTTCGCCTTTCGTATTCACGAAAAAACCGCTGAAAAAGCTCTGGCACTTCTTCTCGATTTTGATCCAGAGTAGCTACTGGCTTTCGAGTAGCTGTGATATTGACTACGGCTGGAGACGCCTTCTCAACTAACTGCGTAAAATCTGGTAGGTTCGATGCGACGCTCGCGCAATGCATCATGAGCCCTAGGACGAGTACGCCCCCCATTGCACTAACTTTACGCTTAACCTTCTGCATCCTTTCTGCCTTATATTTGATCGATTTTTAAAACCGTTTTTGGGTAGGCGCGACAACTTGCCATTGTGACTATGAACCCGACCAACCCGAAGCTCAGCTGCCATCCTTCATGGAGGCCCAACGCGGCGACGCAACCCACCGATAACAGCAGCCCCGCAAGGGGCAGCCCCAAGCTATTCGCCCAAATGGCTGCGAGATCCCTCACCGACAACTTCAGGGCTACTGCGCCCAAAACCGCGTCAGGATCTACCTTAAACCTTATTGTTTTCGCGCTACACCCTGCCTTTGCGCACCCACTGCAAGCAGGTTGGTGAACACGGCATACCTTGCCAATTTGGGTTTGCATGATTTCTGCTGAAATCGTCACCCGTCGCTCCTTTACGGTAATTCGTCTACGGTAATTCGTCAGCCTAGGTTTAATTCAACCCAGAAGAGATGACAACCCCAATTACAGCCAGATCGTTAAAATATAATCGGTTCTACCGACTCCGCGAGCTTTTGGGCAGTGGGTAAGGGAAGACCGCCAATGATGGTCACTTGCCCGGATTTATTACCTAAAGATTGAGTGACCACGGTCCGTCCCTTGACTTCAGTGGCAACATTCGGCATCCCATCTCTTGGGCCGAAAAATACCGAGAAGGTCACGATACCATCACTAAACAGCAAGCGATTGCCATCCTGTTGGACTTTCTTAAACCCTTTTGGCAGCCAATTCACTCTAAATTCAGGTGGCCGTTCTTGTTCACGCACATTATCTGCCAGTTGATGGCTGATCGAATCTTGGATATCTGATGCCAGCATCAACTGATCAACATCGGGGTTGAAATCAATGCTTGAAAACGCAAATACCTCTTTAAGTCGTCCACGCTCGACTAAATGGGACTGGAGTAGGAGGCCAGTTTCGTAATCTAACCAAAGCAGATAGCCAAGCCGATCGCTGTTGACTGGTTGGATCGATAAACGCATCGCTCTGCGATCGGCAACTCTATCTTCCCCTCGAAGGGTTAACCGATAGAAGTGTCCGGACTCGCTGAGCGCAGTATTAAAAGCTTGACTGAAAGGCCCTAGTAACACGTCGTGGGTCATATCCCCAGGTTCGGCAGCGTCATGAAAGCAAAGTATCTGCGCCTCGGAACGACGTATTTCTATTCTTGGACCGTTTAACCTTGTGAGCGATTCTTGAAGGGATTCTCCTCGGGCATCATGAACAATGCGCATCGTGCTAAATTCGCTACCGCGCATGTATGTGAATATCCCTGAAAAGGTTTCCGCCTTAAATGCCCGCGTCATTTTTTGCAACCAAACTTCGCCATCAGACGAGGTACTTGCCTCTTCGAGCAGATCCAACCGCAGCTTTTGATCGCCAAGCGCCAAGCAAGACCCTAATAACAAACAGGCAGCTAAGAGATGTCTGGAAAGACCTAAACTAGCCATGGAGTCGCCTATCAATTGCCATGTTACTGATCCTTCGATGCAGTCCGGGGATAACTCACCAGTCTTTGCTGGGTTGCCAATTGGGACAACTGATCGTGCTGTTGCAGATAAGCGCGCAACTGAGCCCTTGAGGCCTCGTCAAGCGCTCTCAATTCTGGGTTCAAACTCAGCTCGTCAAGGTCTTCGCTAGACACATCGCCAGCGCTGACAAAGATTGGCTGCCTGGCAGCGATTTCAGCTGACACTTGATCATTAGATTGTGATGCTATGGGTGATGAAGGCATGTCCTGGGGCATCAGAGCGCCAATGGCCATGACTAGGGTTAAAGAGGCTGCAACTGCATACCAGCGAAACTGTCGCCCATGAGCGTGAGCCCGACCAACTTGACTGTTTTCAGCGGCTGGGGACTGCGTTTGAATCTGCACCAATGCCTGTTGAATCGAGCCGAATTGTGCTCGCCTGCGCTTCGGCTCCAGGGATGAATTCGGCGTATTTCGAATAACCTCTCCGATCACTTGCCACCGAGCAACAGTCTGCGCTAACTCTCGAGCATCGTGGTCCCTCAACAACCGTCGCTCTTCTAGCGCTTCGCTCTCGCCATCGATCCATGCAGATAACGCTTCTTTATCTTCAGGATTCATCCTTCACCTCTTACCTTTTGCAACCGATTGCAGCGTGCAACCTTTTCTGCTGAATCTCGGAACCACGGTTATCATCCCATTTCTTCAATTTTCTTTTCAACCGCTTCTCGACCTCTAAAAATCCTTGAGCGGACAGTTCCCACCGGACATTCCATAATTGACGCAATTTCTTCGTAACTAAGACCATCAAATTCACGTAAGGTTAATGCCGTTCTTATGTCCTCAGGCAGATCTGCAAGCGCTTTGACAACTACTGCCTGTAATTGATCTCTCGAAAGCAGTTGGTCAGGCCGATCTTCTGCCTCTAAGACACCAGAAACGTCGGAAAATTCCCCAGTTTCTATATCTTTATCGACATCCGGAGGGCGTCTCGTTTTTGCAACTAAGAAATTCTTAGCGGTGTTGATCGCAATTCGATACAACCAGGTGTAAAACTGCGCGTCGCCCCTAAAATTGGGCAGTGCCCGAAAGGCTTTAACGAATGCTTCTTGCGTGACGTCCGCAATTTCGTGGTGATCTTTGATATACCGAGATACCACATTCGCCATCCGCGACTGATACTTCAAAACAAGCATATCAAAGGCACGATTATCGCCTTGCTGCGCCCTTTGCACCAATCGTTGATCAGACAATTCTTCAGAATTCAACCCGGTAGACCCTTACTTAGCCACGCTTACAGCCCTTTAACGGTTTTACAGCGCTTACGCATTCAAGGCAGCCTCTTATCGACAGAGGATGCTCCTTCCCTCACATGCCATAATAACAGCTTTAGTCCACACCGGTTGCGCTAAAAGGTACACTTAGGCGTCTAGACCCTTTTGGTAACGAGATCAATGAAACCTCACTACAACGTTGTGATTATTGGCAGTGGAGCTGCGGGGATGACCCTGGCCTTACACCTGCCTGAGGAGCTCTCAGTAGCCCTTGTGTGTAAGGAAACGCCCCTAGAAGGGTCTAGTTACTATGCCCAAGGCGGGGTCGCTGCGGTACTCGATGAATATGACAGTATCCAAGCGCATATTGATGACACTTTAATTGCTGGTGATGGTCTCTGCGACCCAAATGCGGTGGCCCATGTCGTTGCCCAGAGTCCGGCAATTATTGATTGGCTTGTAAGCTTGGGCGTAGCATTTGATACGCGTGTTAGCAAAAGTGGTCGATCCGAGTTTCATCTAACCCAAGAGGGCGGACATCGCCACCGCCGAGTCATTCATGCCGCTGATGCGACCGGAAAAGAAATTACAGAGCGGTTATCTGAAGCGCTCAGCCAAAGATCTAATACCGAATTTTTTACTAACCATATTGCGATAGATTTGATCACCAGCAACCAATTGGGCGAAGCTCATAAAACCAATCGAGGCGTCTACACGCTAAATCTTGAGTCCATGGCCATCGAGACATTTTCTTGTGATCATCTGGTGCTTGCCACTGGCGGCGCAAGTAAGGTTTACCTTTATACCAGCAATCCCGACACCGCATCGGGTGATGGCATCGCTATGGCATGGCGCGCAGGATGCCGAGTTGCAAACCTTGAATTCAACCAATTCCATCCAACCTGCTTGTACCATCCCCGGGCGAAATCTTTCCTGATCTCTGAGGCACTCAGAGGCGAAGGCGCGCGTCTGCTGTTGCCAGACGGGACACCATTTATGCAAAAATTTGATTCGCGGGGAGAACTTGCCTCTAGAGATATTGTCGCCAGAGCCATCGATTTTGAAATGAAACGCTTAGGGTGTGACCATGTGATGCTGGATATTAGTCATGAAGATCCCCAAAAAATCAAAACACATTTCCCTAACATCTATGAAAAATGTCTGTCTCATGGCTTCGATCTTACCAAAGGCCCAATTCCCATCGTACCAGCCGCCCATTATACCTGCGGTGGTGTGGTCACGGATCTCAGTGGTAGAACGGACATACAAGGATTATTTGCCGTCGGCGAAGTGAGCTACACCGGTCTCCATGGCGCCAACCGAATGGCCAGCAACTCATTACTTGAGTGCATGGTTTATGGGCGCGCAGCGGCGCTGGCTATCTTGGAGGAAGGACCAGCCTCGCCAGCGATAAACCCGATTCCCCCGTGGGATGCGAGTCAGGTTTCAAGATCGAGCGAGGATATCGTTTTGTCTCACAACTGGGACGAATTAAGGCGATTAATGTGGGACTATGTTGGCATTGTACGTTCCAATAGCCGGCTGCTGCGCGCCCAGCGACGCATTTATCTTCTGCAACAGGAGATCAACGACTACTACGCGCATCACACCATCAACCGGGATCTCTTAGAGTTACGCAACCTCGCTCAGGTTGCGGAATTGATCGTTCGTAGCGCGCTTAACCGCAAAGAGAGTAGAGGCCTGCATTACAATGTTGATTACCCAGATCTTATTGACGATCCATCAACAACGCTGTTAACGCCAAGCAATTACATCGCGTGAAATTTTAAAAAGACGAGTGCCCGCCGAAACGCCTCACGATCAACTTGATCTCTAAAAATACTTATCTGAAAGCGACGACCCCCGAGTGGTTTTATCGTAAGCACCATAAACCATGCATTAAGGACTTCTGGATAGATCTCAACCCATTGGGTTGAACCGCTTGATAAACCCGTTACGAAGCCTGGGCTATCAAAATATATTCGATCAATTCGCCTGTTAGCTTGACCGAACCCGCCCTGTCTAAGCTCCCCCCCTACCCATACTGCAAGGCCAATGACAGCACCCAAAATTAACCCTTGATCGTTGACCAACCAAGTGCTCGCAAAAGCTACTAGCCAAGCAAGCACGACCAACCCATCACGCCAACGCGAGCGTGACAGGGTTAAATCAAAATCAAATCCATGACGTATCAAATGCAAAGATTGTGAGGCCGGCGCAGCTTATGGCTGCAAGCGCCTCAACATCAAACTCACTAAATCAAAATAGTCTGCGTCGGCTGGCACGCTACGTTCGCTAAACCATTCCCATAGGACCGGATCTTCTTCCTCTAGCATCGACACGTAGGTATCTTGACGTTCAGCTGACAAATAGGGGAACACTTCTTGAAAAAACGGCACAAATACGATGTCTAGCTCGGCCATGCCTCGCCGAGAACGCCATCCAATTCGGTTCAGAGTCTCGGGGTTGCGCACCGCGCTCTCGGCTCGCTTGTTCATAGGCAATCCTTAAATGCTTCCAAATACTTCCAAATGCTTCCAAATGCTTCCAAATACTTCTGCCGGCTTTCGGATTCGATACCGGCACTTAAGTCATACGAGCCTCATTAGCCCTTTAGATGCACCAACGCTCAAGCCTTCCAAAACCGGGGCGAACTGAAGGCTTACCCCATGATTTCTTGAAATTGGTGATCCCATGAGCTGATTGATTCTATTGGATTGCTTTGCTTACATGGCTTTTTAGCTTTTTGTCGTTTTAGTTAAGGGGTCTCATTTCTTAACCGGTTGAAATTGTACCGCTCAAACTTAGTTTCTCTTCCCATGTTTAATTTTTCTTTTTTAGCCGCCTGGCACTGACAGCTCCCGAACTTCGACCCGTGAGACCATCATTCCAAGTATCCTCATTACAGGCAGTACCCACCCTAAATTTTGGACTGATTGAGCAGCACCGAGAAGCTTACAGCAACCTAGAAAGCTACTAGATGCAGCCCTACCTTGAAAACGCTTAGAATAGGGACCACTATCACCCCGACCAATACTGCGAAGCTCGCGTCCACTTTTAAGTTTTAGGCATGCCACTGCTATGAATCTAATTCCACTCTCTGAGCAAGCAATTCTCGAAGTTAGCGGGAGAGATGCCATCACCTTTCTCCAAGGATATTGTACCTGTGATCTAGACGCTTTATTTGAGGGTAATGCTTGTTATGGCGCTATCACGAATTTACAGGGCAGGGTCGAAACAACTTTCGTGGCTAAGTTAGACCAATCGCATGAACTCACATCTGGCGATCAAACGACGCCTAGTATCTTGCTGCGCATGGCACGCTCTGCGGTACCACATATCAGTGCGTTTCTCTCGAAGTATATTGTGTTTTCTAAAGCAACCCTCGCCGACCGATCCGAGGATATTGCTTGCTACGCCAGTTTTGAGCCACTAGAAGACACTCAAGGTTTGGTAATCGAAGTCTCACAGCGGTCTCAAGGTTTTGAATTATGGACCACGACCAGCCTTCCTTGCGACGGCGACCTTCTTCGTTGGCAACAGGCAGACCTTGATGCCCATCTCATCTGGTTAGCCGCACACCAGGCAGGAGAATTTCAGCCATTTGAACTCGGTATGACCCAAAATGGGGGCGTTAATTTCAAAAAAGGTTGTTATTTGGGGCAAGAAATTATCGCCCGAGTCCATTACCGCGGCCAGCCAAAAACTCAATTGGTGCTAGCAATCGCTGCCGAAGGCATTCAAGAAGGTGAGCTGATCACCGACGAAACCGACTCACCTTGTGGCAAGGTCATCACCAGCGTGCCAACTGTCTCGCAAACAGCATTAGCAGCGGTGTTAAACGTTAATGCTATCAATTCATCAATATTCGTGCGGCAATCGCCTCTCATCATTCAAGATAGATTCGTCGGTTAATTCGGCCATAGCTTCAACCCTAGCGACTTCAATATCTGCACTGGCGGTCCTTGTCCGGACTTGAGATCAGGTCTATTCAATGGCCGCGACTGCTCACAAGCGACTCAGGCAACAGCCAGACGTCAGTCCTCTGTCCTCGGCATTTCCGTGATGAATGTTGGCAACTTGACGAGGCTTTTACCCTGAGGTTACGCCTAGTAAGGTCAGCCGTGAACTGATTCGTCATAATCCGTCTGGTCTCCTGAATCGGGTTACCGACAACCGCACTTGAGTTCAATCAGCAACCAGCATTTTTTGGTACAGTCCCAAAAATTGTCATGATCACCGTGCAGACATCGATCAGGTTCTGAAGGTTCGTTGAGCGTCTTCACGAGCCAGTGCGCGAGGGCTAAAAAAGTTCGGACCTCAGAGCCGCCCAACCTCGCAAAACCTAAAGCTTTTTGATTCAGCAAGTCTCGGGTAACTGGAAAAAATCACGTTCGTTTTAGCCATTCGCGACTGTAGCGTTTACGGAAAATGCAGCAAACACTTGGGTGATAGTAAATTCCCACTTATTCACACCCGATTTCTGAGCCAGAGGTCTGCTGCTAAGCTAAGCTTTAAGTAATAACCCTTTTGAGGCAATCCCGTTATCGATTCACGCATCCACGCCCTCTCCAGATACGGGTTTAAACAGGGTACGCTCTGGAGCATCATCAAAAAAGCCAAAATCCAAGATCCGCTTCTGACCATGACCCACCCCTTAGGCCAACCCATTCTGCGGCTAACCAGTTTTGAGATAAGCCACTGCTTTGAAGGCCGATCGGTGGCAAAAAACTAAGCTGACTGGCAAACGTATCAACCCAATGTTCACCCACCAAACACTGCTGAGGAACACCACTAACGGTGATCTCTGAGCATAGAAAGTTTTGCTGGGATTTGGCTTAACCCGCTTCCGGGTCAAACCAGTCGATGGATGCCTGCCCCTGTGCTATCAAGAAGCGATTGCATTCTGAGAAATGGCCACACCCTGAAAACCCTCGATACACAGACAAGGGTGAAGGGTGTGAAGTCATTAACACCTTGTGATGACTCGAGCTTAAGAGAGCCGCTTTTTTCTGCGCTTCCGCGCCCCAGAGCATAAAGACTAAAGGCGTTGTTCTCGCGCCGAGCCAACGAATGACCTCATCAGTTATTCTTTCCCACCCCTGCTTGCGATGAGACCCAGGCCGACCCTCGGCTACCGACAAAATAGTATTGAGCAGCAAAACCCCTTGCGCACTCCAAGTGTTAAGGTTAATCCGGCGAACGCCATTTCTTGAGGGGGTTAAGTCTCGGATAACTTCTTTTTTTATATTTTTTAACGAAGGAGGTTCGGGACAGTCCGGGGGGACCGCGAACGCCAGGCCATTGGCCTGGCCAACGCCGTGGTAGGGATCCTGCCCGAGAATCACCACCTTTACGGCCTCCGGGTCCAGGGTATTGAGCGCTCTAAAGTACTGGTGCGTAGCCGGGTAAACTTTTTGACCCTGTAACTGCGCTTTTTTTAAACATTCTGACAGCTGCTCAAACGCATTGTCGACCTCAGCACACATGATCGCTGCTCGCCATTCATCGCTAAGCAGGCTTTTACTGAACATCGAAGCGCTTACTTGGGTCGCATGTGAGGAAACAAAATCACATCACGAATTGAGGCAGAATCGGTGAGCAACATGACCAATCGATCGATGCCAATCCCTTCACCTGCCGTTGGTGGCAGGCCGTACTCGAGCGCCGTAATGTAGTCCTCATCAAAGTGCATCGCTTCGCTATCGCCTGATTCCCTAGCTGCCACTTGCGCGTGAAACCGCGCCGCCTGATCCTCAGGATCATTGAGCTCGGAAAAACCATTAGCGATCTCTTTACCCATGATGAATAGTTCAAACCGGTCTGTCAGTGCCGGGTTGGTCTCGCTTCGTCGCGCAAGAGGCGACACTTCAATGGGGTGCTGGGTGATGAAAACCGGTTGTTCGATTTGGTCTTCAACCAAGGCTTCAAAGAGCGCGAGATGAATTTTCCCCAAGGGCCAATCCTCGGGTATATCTAGGCCAAACTGCCTTGCAGTGTGAAGCGCTTGCTGGAGGGTCGAAAGCGCCTCTCGCGAGATCTCTGGCACATAGGACACGATCGCTTCTGACATTGTCAGCCGAGCAAATGGTTCTGCAAAATCAATCACCCGCCCTTGATAAGAGAAACTCAAACTGCCTAGCACTTCTTTGGCAACCCGACGGAAGAGCGCTTCGGTTAGATCCATTAAATCGTGATAGTCCGCATAGGCCCAGTAAAATTCAAGCATGGTAAATTCTGGGCTGTGTTTTGTTGACACCCCTTCGTTACGAAAATTACGGTTGATCTCAAAGACTTGCTCAAAGCCCCCCACCACCAATCGTTTTAGATTGAGCTCAGGCGCGACTCTTAAGTACATATCCGTATCAAGCGCGTTATAGTGGGTTACAAAAGGCTGTGCGGTGGCACCACCGGGCGTTGTTTGCATCATCGGGGTTTCGACTTCCATAAATGCCCGCTCGCTGAAAAATCGACGAATTTGATCAACGATTTTCGCTCGACGAACAAACACCAATCGAGATTCTTCATTAACCATAAGGTCTAAGTATCGCTGCCGATACCGAGTCTCCGTATCGGTCAAACCTCTATGCTTCTCTGGTAGCGGCCGCAGACTCTTGGTTAATAATCGTAAAGCCTGAACGGCAATCGATAATTCCCCTTTATTGGTTTTCATCAGAACGCCCGATGCTCCAAGGATATCGCCGATGTCAAAACCCTTAAACGCCTCATAGGCCTTATCACCAAGATTTTGTTGCGTTACGTAAAGCTGAATTCGGTCCGATCCGTCTTGAAGGGTTAAAAAGCTTGCCTTGCCCATCACTCGCTTTAACAACACGCGACCGGCTACGCTTACTGACACTGCTTGTTCCAAAAGCGCTTCTTTGGAGGAGGCCCCATAGTCAGCTTGTAAGGCTTCGGCCATATCTGTCCGCCTAAAGTCATTCGGGAATGCCTGGCCTTGTGCTCGCAACACATCGAGCTTCGCTTTTCGGATCTTCCGTAATTCAAACTCCTCAACAACGGGATCTTCGGAAGTCATGTTCTCTCCATGTCAATTGTCTTTTGGGCTTAAAGCCCCTGTTTCAAACTCGCTTCGATAAAAAAATCCAGATCACCGTTGAGCACAGCCTGGGTATTTGAGGTTTCTACGTTGGTGCGCAAATCCTTAATTCGCGCCGAATCCAACACATAAGAACGGATTTGGCTGCCCCAGCTAATATCAGATTTATTGTCCTCAATCTCTTGGAGCTCAGATTTACGTTTCTGCTCTTCTAATTCATACAGCTTTGCTTTGAGCTGCTTAATCGCTTGGTCTCTATTTTTGTGTTGGCTTCTCTGGTTTTGGCACTGAACCACGATACCCGTTGGTTGATGAGTCAACCTAATCGCAGAATCCGTCTTATTTACGTGTTGCCCACCAGCGCCGCTAGCTCTGTAGGTGTCAACCCGAACGTCCGACATATCAAGCGCTATATCGATGTCATCGTCCAATTCTGGGGAGGTAAAGATAGAGGCAAAAGATGTGTGCCGTCGATTCCCTGAGTCGAAGGGGGATTTTCGAACCAGCCGATGCACCCCGGTTTCCGTTCTTAGCCAACCATAGGCATAGGGGCCATCAAACTTAACCGTTGCTGACTTGATGCCAGCCACGTCTCCATCAGACAGCTCGATGATATCCGTTTTGAACCCCTTGCTCTCACCCCAACGCAAATACATTCGTAACAGCATATCTGCCCAATCCTGAGCTTCGGTGCCTCCAGAGCCTGCTTGTACTTCTAAGTAAGCACAATTGAGATCCATTGGACCTGAGAACATTCTCTGAAACTCTAGCGCGTCCAGCTTGGTTAGGTATGTTGGTAAATCTGAAACCGCCCCAGCTAGCAGGGATTCATCCTGCTCTTCTACCGCCAGATCGACAATTTCCGACAAATCAGACAGACCTTGTTGTAACTCTTCGATAGTGACAACAACGGCTTCTAACGCAGCGCGCTCCTGGCCTAACTTTTGTGCAAGCTCTGGGTTCTCCCAGACTGTCGAGTCTGCGAGTTCAAGGACAACTTCTGCCAATCGGTCTTTCTTGTCTTGATAGTCAAAGATACCCCCTTAAAATTTCAGTGCGACTCTGACTATCTTTAATTTTCGCAACCAGGGCATTGGTTTCCATCATGAGATTCTTCTACTGAGATTTAAATACTGAGTGTTAAAACAGTTTGGGCCTCGTGCGCCCATGGCGGTTCTGGCAACCTTAAAAACGAAATTGTAAACCATGCATCGACCGGCAGCTATGGCCAGGAGCGGTTAAAGCCAAACTTCCAGCACTTGAAGTTGCATCCGATCAACGCCTCGAAACCGATTGACATCGAGACGATAGGCAAACTGCGCATCAGCCGCTTCAATTTCACGATCTTGTCCAAAATAAATCGCGTCAACTGCTTGTGCGAACCTTACGCTGTACAGCTGCAACTTAAGATGCCCGCCTTTAAGACGTCTCTGGGTAAGAATCTCGAAGCGTTCATCGAAGACGGGCGCAGAAAACCCCTGCCCCCACGGATGGTTACGGACCAATTCGATTGCGAATTTGAGGTCTAATCTCGGCACCATACCCTCTGATAAAAGAGTTTCCTCGTTCGGCCTGCCCTTCATCGCTATGGCCGCAAATTCATCAAAGCATGCGCAAAATGTCTCAAAGTCTTGTTCTCTCAGCGTTACCCCAGCCGCCATTGCATGACCACCGAAACTCAGCAGCAACCCTTGACGATCCGCATCGATCTCAGCAAGCAAGTCTCGCAAATGTAGGCCTTCAACGGATCGTCCCGACCCCTTGATCAAACCCTCTTGTGTTTTGGCAAATGCGAACACCGGGCGGTTATACCGGGACCGAAGCCGAGCGGCTAAAATCCCCACCACCCCTTCATGCCAAGCCTCTTCAAATACGCTAATGCCTTGCATCGACTGCAACTGATTGAGTGGCAACTGATCCAAACCAGCTTGAGCCTCGATCTGCATAACCTGCTCGATATCTCGACGAGTTCTGTTCAAGTCATCCAATTTTTGTGCAAGCCTTGGCGCAACATCAGCATCAGCAAGAAGACATGCTACGCCCTCTGACATATCTTCAAGGCGACCCGCCGCATTTAACCTGGGCGCAACATTAAAGGCCAGTTGGGTAGACGTCACAACCGATGGATCAAGACCAGCAACCTCAAGTAGCGCTAAAAGACCCGGACGAGACAGACCTTTGCGAATTCGCTCAATGCCAGATTGGACCAATCTACGATTATTCTCATCTAACGGCACCAGATCAGCGATGGTACCTAGCGCTACAAGATCTAACAGCTGAGCAAGATTCACTTGGCCTAATCCAGAGCCGGTAGACCTGAGCGCCGCACGCAAGCCTATGAGGACATAAAACGCCACACCAACCCCCGCCAGACATTTACTTTGAAATGCGCAGCCCGCTTGGTTTGGGTTCACTATCGCGTCCGCCTCAGGCAAAACATCGCCAGGCAAATGATGATCCGTGACAATAATCGATTTGCCGGCACGCTTGACAAGCTTTACGCCATCAAAACTGACAATCCCCTGATCTACTGTAATCACAAGATCAGGTTCGCGGGTCAATGCTAGCTCAGCAAGCCGGGGGCTTAGGCCATATCCCATGTTAAAACGATCTGGAATCAGATAATCAACCTGCTCCGCACCTAAAAGCCGTAAACCTTCGACCATCAGCGCTACACTGGTTGCACCGTCAGCATCATAATCTCCAACGATTAAGATGCGAGACTGGGATCCAAGCGCAAATTTCAGGTGGTCAACTGCTGCTGGCAAGCCTTTGAGGTCATCCGGCGGGATTAGCGCCTCTAAGCCATAATCTGGGGACAGCGGTTGAGGGGGAACATCACCCTTTAAAATGCGCTCCACCACAGGATGCGCTCGGGCCAATATGTCCCGTCGCCTAACAAGTTGGGTAGGCACGAAACCTAGAACACCCGCATTTTTTGAATACCAGATGTCACCGCTGCATGATCTTCCAGCTCGTCAATGGCTACGTCCAGTTCACTTTGTTGAATGTGATCTGTGATTAGCACAACCATTGACTGCCCTTCAGTCAAATTTTGTTGAAAAATTTTATCCAGAGATACGCCTCGCCTGGCCAAAATTGCAGTTAGCGCCGCAATTACCCCAGGCTCATCCATGACAATCATTTTTAAATAAAAGGCTGAATGGATACGGCCTTGGGGCAACACCTGCAATTCAGCAATGTTCGAGCGACGATTCGTCAGGGACATTGCTTGCCCGCCACGAACCAAATCAATGAGATCTGAGACAACCGCGCTACCCGTCGGCAGAGCCCCGGCTCCTGGTCCGGTGCATAAGGTTTCCCCCGCAGCATCGCTTTTCACCAACACCCCATTTAGGACGCCATCGATATTCGCAAGAGGCGAGTGCTCAGGGATAAGACAAGGCCCTACAAACAGCTCCAGCTCTGTTTCAAACCGCTGAGCAATTCCGAGATGTTTGATGCGATATCCGAGCGTTTTCGCCATAGCAAAATCGCTTGATTCAACTCGGGTAATACCTGCAACCGATATTTCATCGAACCGAATCGCTTGATCAAATGCGACACCACCCAAAATCGCCAACTTATGTGCTGCATCTATGCCTTCGATATCAAACGTTGGGTCTGCTTCGGCGTATCCCAGAGCTTGCGCCTCAGCGAGTACTTCCGCAAAAGCCTGGCGACTGCCCTCAGCGCCCATCTTGGTCAATATAAAATTGGCAGTACCGTTAATAATACCTGCAAGCCAATTGATTTGATTCCCGGCTAGGCTTTCTTGAACCACTTTAATAATTGGGATGCTTCCAGCGACTGCAGCCTCAAATCGTAGTTGCACATCGTTTTTTGCCGCGAGCGCAAAGAGGCCCTCGCCAAATTCAGCAATCAAAGCTTTGTTAGCGGTGACGACGGACTTACCAGCACTCAGCGCTGTTTCAACGAGACGCTTTGCATCATTCGTTCCGCCCATCAATTCTACGACGACATCAACATCAGTCCGATGGCAGACCGATACAACATCGGTAGTAAAGGGTATTCCCGCAAAGGCGTCGGCTTTAGGTTCTGAACGCGATGCAACGACCTCGATGGTCACGGCGGTGCCCGTCCGCGCTCTGATCAGCTCCTGATTTTTCAATAGGATCTCAGCGACCCCGCTGCCGACCGTTCCAGCACCACAGATGGCTATCCTCATCCCAACATCCTCTTCATCGACCAGGCTCCATCTAAGCGCCAGATAATACCCGTTTAATCCCTCGCAGCGCTTGCCGAGTTCTATGCTCATTCTCGATCAAGGCAAAGCGCACGTAGTCATCGCCATATTGGCCGAACCCAATACCCGGAGAAACCGCAACTTTCGCTTCATTAATGAGCAACTTGGCAAACTCTAATGAGCCAAGGGACCGGAACCTTTCAGGAATTTTGGCCCAGACAAACATCGTGGCTTTCGGTGGCGTTACCGCCCATCCCGCCGCATTGAGGCCTTCACATAAAACGTCTCGCCTCCTCTTGTAGGTTTGCCTAATTTCTTCAACACAAGACTGGTCGCCTTCAAGAGCCGCAATCGCCGCGACTTGAATAGGCGTAAAACTCCCATAATCCAAATACGACTTAATGCGTCCTAGCGCACTCACAAGCGTCGGATTCCCAACACAAAAGCCGACGCGCCAGCCCGGCATATTATAGCTTTTTGACAGTGTAAAAAATTCAACGGCTACATCCTTTGCACCGGCTACTTGCAAAATCGATGGCGCTTTATACCCATCGTAGACTAAATCCGCATAGGCTAAATCCTGCACGATCCACAAACCATGCGCTTTCGCAACTGCAACGATCCGCTCGAAAAATTCAAGCTCAACGCAATGGGCGGTCGGATTCCCAGGGAAATTGAGCACAAGCACTTTGGGCTTGGGCCAAGTATTGTGGATCGCATTTTCGAGTTCCGAGAAAAAATCGACGTCTTCGGTTAAGGGCACGTGTCGAACATCGGCACCGGCAATCACAAAGCCATAAGGGTGGACTGGGTAAGATGGATTAGGAACCAAAACAGAGTCACCAGGTCCTAAAATCGCCATCGCCAAATGCGCGATACCCTCTTTCGATCCCAGGGTAACGATGGCCTCCGATTCCGGATCTAGATCAACACCATAGCGCTTGGCATACCAATCACAGATAGCCTTGCGCAAACGAGGAATGCCTTTCGATTGAGAGTACCGGTGAGTATCACCACGACTCACGGTTTCAATCAGTTTATCAACAATGTGTTGCGGTGTTGCTTGATCGGGGTTACCCATACCAAAATCGACGATATCTTCGCCTCTGGCTCTAGCATCTCGCTTAAGGGCATCAGTAATACTAAAGATGTATGGCGGTAACCGCTCGATTCGTTGAAACTCTTCCATGATTCCGACCCGTCAAAAACTGCGCGACAGTTTAATCAAGTCGCAGGTGCAATTCACCCGGTGCTTTAACGATTACTAAAAATAGTTTCTTTAGGATTCACCACTGATACCCAACTGCTGCGCCAAACGTTCGGCGGGCAGGTAACCGGGTAACAGCCGACCATCTTCTAAGATAATCGAGGGTGTTCCCGTTACGCCAACAAGATCCCCTAGACCAAAGTGCTCAGCAACTGGGTTATCGCAGCTCAAATTCGGTATCGCTTCGCCTGCTTTTGCCGCGGTGAGAGCCTGCTTTTTATCTGGCGCGCACCAAGCCGAAACCAATTTGTCGTAACTACCTGAATCGATCCCTGCTCTGGGATAGGCTAAATAGCGCACTGCGATGCCCAAGCGATTAAGCTCGGGCACCTCCTGATGGAGTTTTCGACAATAGCCGCAGTCAATATCCGTAAACACGGTAATCGTGGATTTTAGTTTGGGGAAGGGCGGCGAAAAAACCACCATGTCAGCCTCGCTGAGTCCCGATATCAGGTCGCGCCGACTATCGCTTCTTTTCTGCTCGCTTAAGTTGACCATCCGGTTGTTCAGCGCCTGATAAACATCACCGAGAATAAAATAGATACCCTCTGGATCGGTGAGCAGCAGTGTCCCATCGGTCAGCGTGACTTGAAACATACCCGGTACTTCCGACTCAGCGACCGATGCAATCGGAAGGCTACTCCCTGCCAACCTTTCCTTTACGTGTGACAGGGCCGTTTTTTCAACGGCTATTGAATTGACAGATGCAAGAAGCACCAGTGTCGCCAGTAACCCTAATCGCATTGGTTTTCCTACCATCAGTATCCGAATCCTCTCATCCTAATATCTAAGTTTAGAACATCCCATTAATTGGGACCAAGTAAATTAACCCCTGGGATGATGCGCGGCGTGAAGCGCCTGCATCCGATGCTTTGCTACATGGGTATAAATCTGGGTCGTTGACAAATCACTATGGCCTAGAAGCAGCTGAACCACTCTCAGATCGGCACCATGATTGACTAAGTGCGTCGCAAAGGCATGACGCAAAGAGTGCGGCGATAGCGACCTAGCAATACCTGCTTGCGCGGCGTGGCGCTTAATAAGATACCAAAAAGCTTGACGAGTCATCGCTCGACCACGATTACTTGGGAACAGGACTGAATCTGACCCCGCCCGACGCATAAGCGCTTCACGGTGCCCTTGGAGGAAGCCTTCCAACCAATCAATGGCCTCAGCGCCCATGGGAACCAATCTTTCTTTACCACCCTTGCCCACCACTCGAAGCACACCTTGCCTAAGATTCAAATCATTGACCTGCAGGGTTACCAGTTCTGTCACGCGCAAACCGGTTGCATATAAAAGCTCAAGCATCGTTCGATCACGAAAACCCACTGCTGTTGAAGTATTAGGTGTGTTCAAGAGGGCATCCACCTCTTCTTCGGACAAAGTATCTGGCAGTTTTCTACCGAGACGAGGATTGTCAATACGTAACGTTGGATCCTCAACGATCCGATTCTCTCTTAGTAAGTATTGATAGAGTGAGCGAATAGCGGACAGTCCCCGAGCTACAGACCGAGCCGCAACGCCAGCGCTCGAGCGCTCTCTCAAGTAAGCCAGCAGGTCTTGCCGATCGGCCTTAAGCAGCTCCCGGTCACGGCCTTGCAGCCAAAGCGCATAAAACCTCAGATCACGACCGTAAGATTCAAGGGTATTTCGACTGAGACCCTTTTCTAACCAAAGTTGATCAAGGTATTCATCCAATAATTGACTATGATCATTACTCAGAACCTGAACATTGTGCATGGGTGACATCCTCGATCAAGTCGGAGTTTTCCCATCGGTCAATTCCAACGCTTGCAATCGTGCTTTATCAACTTCATATCGGCGGCCTGCCCCATAGAACAACGGTATCGCCAACAATGAGATAATGGTGAACCAAAGTAACCCTAAGGTGTAGGGCTCTGCCGTATTGCTTGCCATTAAGTAATCAATATATACCCCAGCTAAGCTAACGCCTATCGCCACCCCGACCATGTTCAGTAATAAAATGTAAAAGGCGACAACCGTTGCTCTTATCCGAGCGGGTACCAATTCCTGAACAGTTGAAAACGTTGGCCCGTAAAAGCAGCCCAATTGAAAAAACCCAGCAAATACACCAATCCAAAAAACCGGGTTTTCAGGGCTTACCAATCGATAGGCGATATTAATTGGCGCTAACAGCAACATGACACCGAACAGGAACATCGGTCGCCCAATGCCTGTTTTTTTCAGCAGATAGTCTCCTCCTAGACCGCCAAAAAGGTTACCCGCTATTCCAGCTATGATCCCTATCCAACCCGTAATTTGCGCGATTTCGGCCTTGTCGAAACCTCGCTCCTGAACATACCAGAGTTGATCGAAGGTCGCCGCCCCTAAAATGAAATGAAACGCAACGCCGCCAGCTATGGTCATCCCCAGCGCAGGAGACGCTTTTAGCGCGCCCCAAAGCACCTGTAATTGATTTATAAAACTCGGATGCTGCTCAGACTCTGCAGTTTGCTTTGCTCCGAGGGCTCTTTTATCGTCTCGAATCAGCAGCATTACCAGGGCAAGGCCAAGCCCAATGCCTCCCAAAGTATAAAAACATGCTCTCCAGCCGATCAAAGGACCAAGATAGCCAACAATCAAAAGCGAGACGCCAACCCCGATGGGAACCCCCATATAATAAAATCCCGAGGCAAACCCTAATCGATGCGCCGGGAACCGGTCAGCTAACAACGACATCGAGGCGGGCGTCAAAATTGATTCACCAACCCCAATCAACATTCGCGGCACGGCCAACGAATAAAAGCCCTTGGCCAATCCGGAGGCAGCCGTCAACAAACTCCAAAACCCCACACCCAGCGCGATCAAGCGCGTACGACTGACTCGATCAGCCAATGTCCCCATGAACAGGCCGGCTACAGAATAAAAAGATAAAAAGATTAATCCCGTTAATAACCCGAACTCCGTATTCGATAGGCCGAGATCAGGGACTATATCGTTAGAAAAGCTCGCCAAAAGTTGACGGTCAACAAAATTCATCACATTCAGTAACGTCAGAAACCCAAGCAATCCATATTGCTTGATCACGCCTGAATTCTTGGATGATGTCATACGCGCTCCTGTCGTGCTTTGCGAGATGTTTTCCCCGATGCTTCGAATGTAGCACTAAAGCCGAGGAACACGAAGGTGAAGGCAAGCGCGACTGCAGCATCCATTTTAAACCGCTTACAAACGACAACAGGGCCACCTAGCAGCTTTGGACCGTTTCAGCGGCATGGACTGATCGTTTATCCACAGCCATTTCGCCTGATGCCGTCGAGGGACTGCACCCATAAGACAGGCAGGCGGGGCTGGTAATAAGATTTGTAAAAGGGTAGACCTGAACGATCGTCAGGTATTTAGAGGGCGCCTTGAGGCAGCGATTACTGCCTTAAGCTTATTTAAGTTTTTCTTTAATCCTTGCCGAACGCCCACTTCGCTCGCGCAAGTAATATAACTTAGCTTTACGCACATCGCCTCGACGCTTAACCGTCACACTATCGATCAGAGGACTATGGGTCTGAAAGGTTCTTTCAACACCGGTGCCGTGAGATATCTTTCGTAGCGTAAAAGCAGAATTCAAACCTCGGTTCCGCTTGGCGATTACGACGCCTTCAAAGGCCTGCAGACGCTCGCGATTACCCTCGGCAACTCGCACTTGAACAATCAAGGTGTCCCCGGGAGCAAAATCTGGCACGTCACCTTTAAGCTGGGCCGCCTCAATTTGCTCAATAATCTTATTTTTGCTCATTGCTCTTCCTCTGTCTGCTGTCGAACCTGACTACCGTGACTTTTTAGTATTTCGGCTTCTTGGTCTGACAAATCCCGACGTTCTATCATGTCAGGGCGTCTTAATTTTGTTGTAATCAGCGCCTGCTCTTGGCGCCAACGCTGAATCTGTTGGTGATTGCCGCTCATGAGAATCTCAGGAACTGAAACACCCCCAACGGTTTCAGGACGCGTATACTGAGGGTATTCGAGCAATCCGTCAATAAAAGACTCATCATTTTTTGAAGATTCGTCTCCCAGAGCGCCTGGTAACTGGCGTATTGCTGCATCCATTGCCATCATCACAGGCAAATCGCCGCCACTGACGACAAAATCTCCCACGCTGACTTCGATGTCGACAGCTTGATCAATCACCCGTTGATCCAACCCTTCAAACCGACTCGCGAGCATTATCATGGCCTTATAATCGGTTGCCCAGCGAGATACGTCCGCCTGGGTTAACGGCTGACCCCGTGGAGAAAAGTGCACAACGGGTACAGTCTCGCCAACCTGGTTCTTAGCCGCGGCAACTGCCCGCAGCATTGGTTCTGCCTTCAACACCATACCCGGCCCACCGCCATAAGGACGATCGTCGATCGTTCCATGACGGTCTTCAGAAAATTCTCTCAAATTAACGACATTTAACGACGCGACCCCTTGATCAAGGGCTCTTCCAATAACACCACTGGCCCGAACCAGGTCATACATATTCGGCATCAATGTCACGACGACAAACTGCATCAAAATGCTGCCAACCAATCGACTCGGATCGTTCGAGCGGCAAGGTCTATAGATTTTATGATCTCGGGTTCAACAAACGGTATCAAACGCTCCCGATCATCTAAGCTATCGGCGGTCGCAGCAACGACGAGTACGTCGTTGGCCCCAGTCTCCATGAGCCGTAAAACTGTACCGAGAATCTCTGCTTGTTCGTTGATGACCGCTAACCCCAGCAACTGGTGCCAGTAAAACTCTCCTGACGCCAGCTCGGGTAAAACCGCCTTAGTGGTCCAAATGCCATATCCAACCAATTGCTCGGCTTGGCTTCGATCCTGAATGCTCTTCAGTGACACTTGTATTTTCTTCCCCGAGACCCTAGACGCCGCCACCTCTAGCAGATGTTCAGGTCGCAGTCTCCCGGCTTGCCAGGGCTGGTAAGTGAGGATTTGCTCAGGGGGGCTGGTATCTGAAAAAATTTTCAGCCAGCCTTGCACACCGTGCACTCCGACGATTGAGCCCAAGCGGATCCAGTCGTCTTCAGGGATTGTCACAAATCGTAGGATTTAAATGGAGGGTTAGGCTGCCGCTTCGCTTTCGGCACCGGCTTGGATGCTCTTGCGATAACCTTTCAGCAATGACTTTACACGATCCGAGGGCTGCGCGCCTTGTCGCATCCAGTACTCTATACGATCTAAATCTAATCGCATTTTCTCATCGGCGCCTTTTGCAAGAGGGTTAAAAAAGCCAACGCGCTCGATGAATCGTCCGTTACGGCTCTCTCGACGATCAGCCACAGAAACGTAATAAAACGGACGCTTCTTACTGCCGCCACGTGCTAACCGAATCGTTACCATAATGCTCTCACCCTGTGTTTATTTCTTAAATTTGAATTCTTAGAATTTTGTCGTTCTAGCTTCCAATACGTCGTTCTAGCTTCCAATACGTCGTTCTAGCTTCCATTATGTCGTTCAAGCTTCCAGCACGTCGTTCAGAATTTTCAGCCAGCGCCCACTTTTGGCGCCGCAGAAACACGCTGCCCCCGTCGGGCGCCGAATTATATGTCAAATTATGACGGATTTAAACCTAAACCCTCGACCCCAGTTTCGGGCCCCTATTAGCTTAGCTAACTTAACAACGCTTGCGGCAACCTCTAGCTTAAAATGGCCGCTTACCCTGATTTAGCATCCCTCCCATACCCCGCATCATATTGGCCATACCACCTTTTCGGCCCATTTTCTTCATCATTTTTTGCATTTGCTTGTGCTGCTTCAGCAAACGATTGACATCTTGGATCTGCGTGCCAGATCCCATAGCAATTCGCCGCTTTCTAGAACCGCTAATGACATCAGGATAGCTTCGTTCTTTTGGCGTCATCGAGTTGATGATGGCTTCTAACTGGCCAAAATTTTGCTGGTCTACCCGTGCCTTTGCCGCATCTGCCATATTGGCCATTCCTGGCAGTTTATCGAGCATGCCAGTCAAACCACCCATATTATTCATCTGCTGAATCTGATCCCGAAAATCCGAAAGATCGAATCCTCGGCCTTTTTGAATTTTCTTAGCCAGTTTAGTGGCTTTGGCTTTGTCAATTTTTTGTTCGGCTTCTTCAATGAGGGACATGACGTCACCCATCCCTAAGATCCGGGACGCAATTCTATCCGGATGAAACAGCTCAAGCGCTTCAACGCCCTCGCCTTGACCGATAAATTTAATCGGCCGTCCCGTGATCTGGCGAACCGACAAGGCCGCGCCGCCTCTTGCATCGCCATCGGCCTTTGTCACAACTACACCGGTCAGAGGCAGCACCTCGCCAAATTGCCTGGCGGTATTGGCTGCGTCCTGACCCGTCATAGCGTCAACTACGAACAAAGTTTCAACAGGATTGAGCGCTCTGTGGAGTTCTGAGATCTCAAGCATAAGCTCATCATCAATCGCCAGCCGTCCAGCCGTATCAACGATCAAAACATCAGCAAACTGAGTTTTCGCGGCCTGCAGTGCTCTAGTTGCAATCGCAAGAGGAGTCTCCTCAATTGACGACTCACAAAACCCAAGGCCCGCCCCGGATGCAAGTGTCTTTAACTGTTCGATCGCTGCCGGCCGGTAGACATCGGCGCTGACCAACATCACTTGTTTACCCAACCGTTCTTTGACGAAAACACCGAGTTTCGCCGCGGTCGTTGTCTTTCCAGCCCCTTGAAGGCCTGCCAATAAAATTACTGCCGGCGGCTGGGTACTCAAATTCAACCCTTCAGAGGCGCCCCCCAGCACTTCGATCAGTTCTTCATTAACGATTTTTAGAAACGCTTCTCCAGGAGACAAACTCGCCGAGACTTCACTGCCAACCCCCCGTAATCGAACCTTTCCTAGGAAGTTTTGCACCACATCGAGCGCCACATCAGCCTCTAACAACGCAAGCCGTACCGTGCGTAGAGTTTCAGCAATGTTGTCTTCCGTAAGGGTTCGCTTGCCGCTCAGTTGACCCAAGGCAGCGCCCACTTTTCTTGTCAAATTATCAAACATAGTTATTCTGCCTTACCAATCATCGTCCCTACCGACCTAATGACTTTATTAGATACCCTCCGCCCATAGGGCCCGAGACTATTCATTGTTTGCATCTGCTAATTTTTCCGTCCCCTCAAAGCAGGCATTTTTACGTTCCCCTCGACTTTGCTACCGCGCCAAACATCATCCATTGGGGTGTTTCGCCTGCCGAACTGGTATTATAGACCAGTTACTTCTAACTTGGATCTATCGCGTTGCCTATCGCCTCACCAACTGCTTGGCTTTTGCTCACCGCCAGCCTGCTCTACGGATGCGCGACCTTTGTTGTCAGACGCCAGCTGATCGCAGCGACTCAAACCGCCAACCAACGCTTCCTTGGCGCCGTTCTTGGCATATTGGCCGCAACCGCCCATGGCTTGAGCCTGAGAGACGCACTGATTCAGCCTGGAGGTATGAGCTTAGGTTTAATCACTATGCTAGGGCTGATGGCTTTTGCTATGAGTTTGTTGATTGCACTCAATCAGTTGCGGCGCCCCATGAGCCATATTGCACAAATTGTATTCCCGGCTGCCGGCTTCATTCTGTTGTTGCAGATTTTTTATCCTCGAGACACGAGCCTTCGCGTCGACATAGCACCTAGCCTAATGTTACACATTGCGCTATCTGTCCTAGCTTATAGTTTACTCGCCGTCGCTGCGCTTCAAGCTGCCTATCTGATCTGGTTTGATCGCCGGTTAAAACAAAAGCATCCGGGTGCTATACCTTTCATGCCAATCCAGAGTTTAGACGAGTTTTTGTTCGAGTCATTATGGATCGGGCTTTCAGCATTGACCTTTGCAATCGCCACTGGCTTTGTATTCTTGGATTCTATGGCGGTACCCGGTCTGATTCATCACACCATTTTAACTGGGATGGCCTGGTGCTGTTTCGTCATTTTACTGGTTGGCCGTTACCGGCTAGGTTGGCGAGGCTCTCTCGCCGCCACTTGGACACTATTGGGCTTTGGTCTGCTTGTCCTCGGCTATTTTGGTAGCAAATTTGTCGTTGAAGTATTGTTGCAATGATCGACAGCCTTGACACCCCCCATTGCCATCCGCTACAACGGATGCTCATAACACATCGAGTCGACTGATCTTGGACGACCCTTCCACAGGCAACTTATTGCTTGCCGTTTTCGGCCTTATCGTACTGTCCGCTTATTTTTCTGCATCAGAAACGGCAATGATGGCTTTAAACCGTTATCGGCTGAGACATCTAGCCAAGAAGGGGCATCGCGGCGCCCGAAAAGCCAGCGGACTATTGCAAAGACCTGACCGATTGCTCGGGGTTATTTTGATAGGGAACAATTTTGTTAATTTCTCAGCAGCATCAATTGCAACCCTACTCGCTATTCAAATCTTAGGTGAAAGCGGTGTTGCCTGGGCACCCGTCATCTGCACGTTTGTATTTCTAATCTTCGCTGAAGTCGCCCCAAAAACCATCGCAGCGGCATTCCCAGAACGCGTTGCACTGCCCTCGTCGCATATCTTGAAGTTCCTTTTATGGCTGTTGTACCCATTGGTCTGGTTTGTATCAATTTTGTCTAACGGCCTTTTAAGACTACTGGGTATTTCAAATCAGGATTCAAGCCCAGACCATTTAAGTCGTGACGAGCTGCGCACGGTGGTATTCGAGGGTGCAAAAATTGCGTCCCAGTCACAAAACATGATGCTGGGCGTTCTCGATCTGGATCGAGTATCAGTAGACGATATTATGGTGCCGAAAAATGAAATCATTGGCATTGATCTTGACGACGACATCGACACTATCATCCAGCAACTCAGAACTGCCCAGCATACAAGACTACCTGTGTTTCATGAGAGCATTGATAACATTGCTGGCATCCTGCATGTCAGAAGTGCAATCCGATTTTTGTCCGGCGAAAACCTCACTAAGGCGGGCCTGCTACAGGAGGTTGACGATGCTTACTTCATTCCGGAAAACACCTCACTGCAAACCCAAATCAGGCATTTCCAAAAACGCAAAGCTCGAATTGGTCTGGTCGTTGATGAATATGGTGATATCCAAGGGATCGTTACCCTGGAGGATATTCTCGAAGAAATTGTCGGCGAATTCACAACAGACCTTGCTGCGGCGAGCAGTGACATACATCCTCAAGCAGATGGATCGTATTATGTCGACGGCGGCGCAACCATTCGAGCGATCAATCGTACGCTTGATTGGCAACTACCCTCGGAGGGACCCAAAACCCTCAATGGTCTTATCACCGAAACCCTAGAGACCATACCTGAGGCGCCAGTTTGTCTAAGCATCGGACCCTATCGCATCGAGATTATCCGTCTTAAAGACAATATGATCGTCACAGCTAAGCTTTATTCAGATCAGGGCCCGGAGGAGGAGGATTAAACCACCTCTTTGAATCATGCACATTTTACAGTACTCAAGCCGCACCCATTAACCCAGCCTCTATTGGTCCAACCTGGTTTTAAGGACCCCTTGAGTATCTGCGATCACTCGGTCGAGATGCTGCAAATGCTTCGCCAATGCGGCCAAATCGTGGGTCTTTCCAGCAGTTTCCAATTGTAAACAAAGATCCGCTAGCCGGTGTGCACCGACTGTTCGCGATGACGATTTCAATTTATGGGCTTCAGCCCCGATTGTTTTGGGGTTGGCCTCCGCTTGAGCCTGACGAATTGAACCTGCAACCTCATTCATCGATAACAAAAATTCCCCCAGGATTTCCTTGAGATCAGCCTCATTGTCGAAGAGTATTTCAAGCTCTGAAAGATCCAGTAGTACCGCACTATCATGGGACTGCACTGCCCTATCAACCAAAGCACCGTCTGATTGTACAGCCGTTGTCTGCATTGAGGAGTCTAGGATTCCCTTCGCTGAATTGGAGCCCATTAAGGTCGAGCCCAACTCTCCTTCACCTTCAATTTGATCAAAGGCCTGCTGCTCGGGCACCGCCAAGTAGGTTCGCAACATCGCTTGCAACGTGTCTATTTCCAATGGCTTGGACAGATAATTATCCATTCCCGCTGCAAAGCATTCCTCCGCCGCCCCATCCATCGCATTGGCCGTGATGGCGATAATGGGCAACGCAGTATTACCACTTTGCTCCTCCTGCCGAACTCTTCTTGCTAATTCATAACCGTCCATGTTCGGCATATCACAGTCCGTTAAAACCAGAGCAATTCCGCCAAGTCGAATTCGATCTAGCGCTTCCAGGCCGTCACTTACGATTTCGCAAGCCAAACCTAGAGTATTTAATTGGCGCTTGATTACCTGCTGATTAATCACATTATCCTCGGCTACCAAAATCAAGAGCCCTGCTTGTTCAGCTTCTGCGACTGTCATGGGTACCCAAGCATCTTTCAGCATTTGCCTGGCCCCGTGATCTGAACCTAGGTCCATACCCTTACGACCGACCACCCTTGCCACCGCCGATACCAGCTCACGCCAGCGATAAGGGTTGCTACTAATCAAAGCGAGACGCTCGTTAACCAAGCGCATAGGTTGACTTCGACCCTGGCTCAGAAATATCCAACCGAGTCCTGAGTCTGGCATTAATTGCTCGACTCGGCCCCAAATGGTCTCTTGTTCAGATCTTGATAAAAGTCCGGATAAAATCACAACCTTGGAGGCAGCCTCATCGGGCGTTTGCAAGGCGTACTCAAGATCTGGTCCATCTTCGACCAACCGACAAATTGCACCCTCGTAGCCTAATATCCCGTTAACTTCTTCAAAACTTACTGTCGAACCACTCAAATAAAATACGCCAATACCGCTTAAGTCAGGGACTTGCTCCTGAGGCTCCTCCGAATCCTCGATCGCCAAACATAACTGCACTCGAAATTCCGCACCTTGCCCTAATTCACTGACAACGGTGATGTCCCCGCCCATGGTCTCAACCAGACGACGACAAATTGCCAACCCTAGACCCGTGCCGCCAAACACGCGACTGGTTGATTTTTCAGCCTGGGAAAAATCTTGAAAGATTTTTTCTTGGGCTTCCTGAGATAAGCCGATGCCATCATCGATAACTCTAATGACGATGTCACAGGTTTTCTGCGCCTCATCACGCGCGAGCAATTCGATACGAACAACGATATCCGAGCGCCGGGGAGAGAACTTAATGGCATTACCCACAAGGTTTACAAAAATTTGCCGAAGTCTGAGGCCGTCCAGCATTAGCCTTCTGGGTAGCTGCGGATCCACGATTAATATCAAAGATTGCTCATTCTTTGAGGCGTTGGTTGCTATCACCTCCAATGCCTGTTCGGCGACATCTCCTAAATCAGACGGAACAATCTCAAGATCAATTCTGCCAGCCTCAATTTTCGATATATCTAAAATGTCATTAATTAGCGACAGCAGCGACATTCCAGAATTTTGTATCGTATTGAGCATTTCTGAATGATCTAAATCACTCACTTCACGCTTGAGCAAATCGACCATGCCCAATATGCCATTCATAGGCGTTCTAATTTCATGGGACATGCTAGCCAAGAAATTACTCTTGGATTCGGCTGCAACTTCGGCACGCTCAATGGCGGTCTTCAGTTCGGAAATATCAACAACCGTAATGATTTGATCCTCAGAGGGGAGACTTTTAATCGTCACCCGGATCCAGCGGTTGCCTTTCAGTTCGAAATCTTCGTGAACAAAGCCCGCAGTTCTTCCACGCTCAAACCATGCTACTAGATTCGTGGAACGACTCGCAGAGCCTGGTCGCAGCATATCAAGTCGATACATCTCTGCGACCAGCTGGGGCCAGTCTGAGCCAGGTTTCAATTCGTGAGCTAACTCAGGGAAAAAACTTCGGATCTTTCGATTTAGAAAACGAATCTTCTGGTCAGGCGCAATGAGAATAAAACCCTCTGAAAAATGCTCAAGCGCCAAATTCAAATAAGATTGGGTCTCGCCCAAGCGGCCTGAGGCTTCCGCTAGAGCTTGCCCCAGACTCTTTTCTGACTCTTGAAGCGAGGTCTCTCGCTGTTTTTGGATAGATATATCGAACAGCATCAGAACCCGTACATCTTGACCGCTGAGTCTCAGCATGGAGGGCTGAGTCAAAACCGTAATCACTTCGGCATTAGGTTTGACGATTTGATATTCTCGAGGAATCAGCTCAGGTTCGATCCCAACTCGCCTCGCCATCGCCGCGCTCGACGGAAGCATAAAGGTGGTCGCTGGCCGGTCTTTCACTTCTGCTTCGGACCGGCCAAGCAGCTTTTCACAAGCGGGGTTGATGCTCAGAACCACTTGGTGTCGAACCACAACGGACGCGACAGCGCTGGTTCGAAACCATCGCCAGAAACTTTCATCCTGACGGGCATCCGGATCCCGACGGTCAGCCAGATCGCTGGCAACCGTTTTCTCCGCCCCCGGAAGCGCTACTGTTTCCTTGGTTAATCGGCTGATGCGTTGATCGAGCCTGAAGAAAAAAAATCCTGTGAGCAGCAACGTCACCAGCAGCGCGGTGGAGAGCAGCGGTAGACTATCCATCTCGTGTCTCCTTTTTTTGATTCTGCCATTGACCCGGGTGCATGTCCTCAGTGCGGCCTTTACCGTGGCAAATAATCACGTGTCTTAATTTATTGACAAGCTTCCCAACGCCTACAGAGTGTATCTACTGCACATTTACAGAACATCAGCCACGGCCCATCAGTCGTTTCGGTAGACGCCAAGGCCCAGCCTGGTCGTCGCTGCATAACTGAAGACCAAAAGCTTCACGCCCCACCAGCCGCCTTTGGCGCGCGTTTGACTGAAGGCGGCAGCGCTATTAACGCCAGAGTCTATTCAACGACGCTATGATTGACTTAAAGGCAGCCGTCGTGGTGTTTTGGCTGATGCCAACGCCGAAACACTTCTCAGTATTACCTCCTGAAACCGCAATAATGCTAATTGCTTGGGCCTCACTGCCTTCGTTCATCGCATACTCTTGATAATCCACAACATGAATCGTTTCATTTAGCGTGCTTGCCAGAGCCGTCACGAAAGCATCGATCGGACCGTTTCCTTCTCCTTCAACATCGATCTCATTGTCAGATACCCTAACGCGTGCCTTACAGTATTCACGCTCATCAGGAATGGATCTGACTTCATAATCAATCAATGCGTAAGGCCCCGGCACTTCCACCAGTTCGGAAATAAAGGTTTGCCAAATAGTATCTGGTTGTAACTCACCCCCATCTGCCTCGGAGACTTTTTGAACTATAGGACTCAGCTCTAACAGCAGGTCCCTTGGGAGCTGCACGCCAAAGTAATTTTCTAAAATGAAAGCAATCCCGCCTTTACCGGATTGACTGTTAACCCTAACCGTTTCTCGATAGGAACCGCCAACATCCGCAGGATCAATCGGTAAGTAAGGTACTTCCCAAGCCCCATCTGAACCCGATTCAACGTAGGCCATACCCTTACGAATCGCATCTTGGTGTGATCCAGAAAATGCTGTGAAAACCAGATCGCCAGCGTAGGGTTGCCGAACATGGACAGGTATTTTTGTGCAAGCTTCAGACACCTGAACAATTCTTGCCATATCAGACAAATACAGCTCCGGGTCGACGCCTTGGGAGAATAAGTTCATTGCCATGGTAATAATGTCACAGTTCCCGGTTCTCTCCCCATTGCCAAACAGCGTGCCCTCTATTCGATCTGCACCAGCCATGAGGCCCAACTCTGAGGCTGCAACACCAGTACCGCGATCGTTGTGGGTATGCAGACTGATCACGGCTAGATCTCTTTGCGGCAATTGTCGAATAAAATACTCAAGTTGATCGGCATAAATATTGGGGCTCGCCATTTCAACCGTAGCAGGCAAGTTTAATATCACGGGTTTCTCCCGAGTTGCGCCCCAAACCGACATCACTGCAGTGCAAATTTCAACGGCAAAATCCATTTCTGTCGCGGTATAACTCTCTGGTGAATATTCCAAAACCAAGTCGGTGCCAGCATCGACCAGAGGCTTGGTGAATGTCTTCACCAATTGGGTAGCAGAAGTCGCTAATTCAATAATCTCAGCCTGACTTTTGCCAAAAACGACTCTTCGCTGAAGGGTCGAAGTCGAATTGTAGAGATGGAAAATCACGCGGTTTGCACCCGTCACTGCTTCGACCGTTCGCGTAATCAGATCTTCACGCGCCTGGCATAACACTTGAATCGTGACGTCTTCTGGAATCAAACCTTCATCGATAATCTTTCGAACAAAATCAAAGTCGGTTTGAGAAGCAGCCGGAAAGCCGACTTCGATCTCTTTAAACCCTAAATCTAACAACAAATCGTACATGATCTGTTTTTCATTGGGGGTCATAGGCTCGATCAATGCCTGGTTACCATCCCTCAAATCGACACTGCACCAGCGCGGGGCGGCGTCTAAGACTTTATCCGGCCAGGTTCGGTCGGGTAAGTGAATCGGCTGAAAAGGTTTGTACTTGTGAAATGGCATCGTCTTCGACGATGCTGGATCTTGAACGTTTTTTGGCTTTGAACTCATAGGACTAAATCTCGATAAAGTGGCACCGGCCTGCTTTTCTGCAGACTAATTTCATTCGATGTAGGAATTGATAACGGCCGCCTACAACGGCAGTCGTAGCATACCCAGGCAGTCCCACGACAAATTGCGCGTGGAACCGCGCTTGGGGAAAGGCATACCTTGTGTCGGCCTATTCATCGTGCTTGAAATCACCCTTAATTAGTCACAGTCTTCTAACGCCTCTAATATAGCGCTGCACCACTGGAAAGCCAAGACCCGGAGAACTTACATCGCTCTTTAAACAACCGTTAATGCTGCCTTATAACGGCGACCATTTTCGACATAATGCTGAGCGCTTTGTTTTAAACCTTCGATTTGTTCCGGGCTTAATTGCCGGACAATCTTGCCCGGGGAGCCCATCACTAACGAACCGTCCGGAATTTCCTTACCTTCGGGAATCAACGAGTTAGCGCCAATTAGGCAATTTCGCCCGATTTTTGCACCGTTTAAAATCACCGCGTTAATCCCTATCAGAGTTTCATCACCAATAGTACAACCATGGAGCATCACCTTATGTCCGATCGTGACCGACCGGCCAATGGTTAAAGGCATCCCAGGGTCAACATGACATACCGAACCATCTTGAATATTAGAACCTTCACCGACCGATATCGCCGCGTTTTCAGCACGAAGGACCGCGTTAAACCAAATGCTCACGCCTGCCTCTAGGGTTACCTGGCCGACCACCGTGGCATTATCAGCGACCCAAGTATCTTCGTGAACGGTAGGTAGGAAGTCTCCTAACTGATAAATCATAATGTTCTCCTGCGAACCCAAATGATAACAAATTCAGGCCCTTTTACGGGGTCTTAGGTTACTCGTTTTTAAGTCAATGCGAGATTAATGAAATCGAGCAATATTAACGCGGTCAGGCCCCAGATTCGGTACCCCTCATACTCGTACACTGGCGCCATTTGCACAACGCCCTGACGTTCTAACCGCTCAGTAGCCGATCGAGGATCCGTCAGAAACCACGGCAAAGGCACTTCAAAAACTGCTGCCACTTCCCTTTCGCACGGCGCAATTACAGCATCGGCAGGTGCCAGACCCACAAAAGGCGTCACCCACAAACCATGCTTTGAGACCAGCCCTGGCAGCGGCCCCAGCACTTCAATCGATTCTCTTGAAATGCCTAATTCCTCCTCGGTTTCTCGCAGCGCGACTGCTTCAAGAGACTGATCAGTTAAA
>Ga0255753_1000768_pt1 | contig 40374 bp, 28 predicted proteins | sample 041ome_10_FD_179953 | JGI IMG/M metagenome (GOLD analysis project Ga0255753, IMG submission 179953) | Coastal salt marsh microbial communities from the Groves Creek Marsh, Skidaway Island, Georgia - 041412US metaG (version 2) | ecosystem: Environmental > Aquatic > Marine > Intertidal zone > Salt... | reverse complement strand
GAACTTTGAGAATGGCGCACTCGAGAGGATTCGAACCTCTGACCTCTGCCTTCGGAGGGCAGCGCGCATACAAGCCGACTACAACGGGTCGTTCTTTGTTTATTCATGTTATCAATGGTTTAAGTGTAGCGCGACGATTGTGAAATCTACTTGCCTGCCTCTTGTCACATGGTTTGTCACAGGAGTGTAGAAATGAACAACATCAGGAAACGGGGACAAAGCTATCAGGCACAGGTGCGCTTAAGTGGTGGAAGATCAGCGTCCGCAACCTTTCGGACTAAAGCTGAAGCACAAAGCTGGGTTAGGGAACAATCATACAAACTTGCCCAACAGCCGAGGGATATGAACCTGCGCATTACCATTAGTGAGCTTGTGACAAGATTTCTTGACGAGAAAATCCCCCTTCGTCACTCAGCCAAGAATGAAGCGATCAGACTACGCGCATTTAAGAGGGATCCCTTGGCTGACAAGCCTCTCGCAGAACTCACCAAGTATGATTTGAGCAGATATACTGACCAACGCCTGAAACATGTAAAAACCAATACTGTGGTGCGAGATTTAGGCCTTCTACGGACTGTGGTAGGGACGGCGATCAATGAGTGGGGCGTGAAAACAAATAACCCCTTCGATGACTTTAAGTTGAAGAGAAGGCCAGACCAAAGGTATCGAAGGGTATCTCAATCCGAGTTGACGTTATTGCTGGATACAGGGTCTGGTAGCCCCTTTGTAAAACCTGCGATATGCATCGCGGTAGAGACTGCTATGAGGCTGGGAGAGATACTATCCTTGACTTGGGATAAGGTTGACTTGGAGCAGGGATTTGCTGAGCTAAACAGGACAAAGAATGGGCATGGCCGTATTGTACCGCTTACTGATAGAGCAATCGTGGCAATCGGTTGCCTTCCAATGACAAACCACCACTTGATCCCAGTAAAACCTGACTCGTTAAAACAAGCATGGAGACGTCTAGTCCTCAGGGCTGGAATTGAGGATCTGAGGTTCCACGACTTACGGCATGAAGCCATATCTCGGCTACTCGAAAAGGGTCTCACAATACCTGAAGCCGCCAGTGTAAGTGGCCACAGAACCGCTTCGATGCTTGCAAGATATGCTCACCCGGACCCACTCAAGGTGCGTCAGAAGATGATGGAGAATGGCTAGTGGCACGGCAATTGCCTATAGGTAAATGAAGAACCTAAATGCCAAAGAACTGACACCCTTCAAAAGGTGTCGTTTCCTCCCTTGAGACTGCCCTCGTCAGCTGAAGTTTGGCGGGGGTTCTTGTTGAGGTATTGGGTCCCATCCGATAACAAATCGACCCCCCGTATACTCACGAAATGATGAGTTTCAAAAAGAGGACTAAAGAGACTATTATTCTTGCTGGCTGTAACGCGTAATTTCACAGATAATGATATTCATAGAACTTTACGAATTAGCCGTTAATTGGGGGAGGGTTCATGCAAATAGACTTTAAAAAAATCGAGCCAAAACTCCGTTATAAATTACTCTCAAGCACAATTATACCTAGGCCTATAGCTTTGGTATCTACCCGAAGCCGGGATGGCGTGGACAACGCTGCTCCTTACAGCTTTTTTAATGTTTTTAGCGAAGATCCACCGATTGTTATTCTTGGGCTACAACATAAGGAAGATCATTCAACCAAGGATACAACAAGAAATATTCACTATTCTAATGCTTTCGCCATAAATCTTATTGATCAGCCAATGGCTAAAGCGATGAATAACTGTGCCTTTGATTTTCCTCCAGAAACCAGTGAATTTGATGCGACTGGCCTAACCCGAGCTGATTGCGTGAAAATAGATGTCAAACGAGTGGCACAAGCCCCTGTGACATTAGAGTGTCGAAGAAAAATGACCCTGCAGCTAAGTAATACTAGGGATCTTTGCATTGGAGAGGTTGTTTATATGCACATCCGCGATGATATAATCGACCCTAAAACTTATAGAATTAATATCGAGAATTATGGAGTGGTAGCGAGGTTGTTTGCAGATTATTACGCTGACCTCGGTGAACCGTATACGTTAGAGCGCACCGGAATGCCGCTTTGGTATGATGAATGGATCGAAACCAACAATAAGAAATAAAAACGTTAAGTCGGTTGACTGAAAGTAGCTGGTTTACTCTCTTAATTGCACAACGCTCACTATTCTTCCCTTTAATTTTCAAGCTGTTGATTTGCTATAAAGGTGACAGCTGACAACACTACTACCTAACCGATGTTCCTCTGGAGGCTCTGTGTTGCATATTGGGTCTATTCGTTCAGGGCAACGAGTATGAAATCTGCACCCGAGTGGCAGATTCACAGGGCTTGGTATATCACCGTAAAGTGCCGCACCTTTTTTAGGTTGGCTTGCATGGGGGTGGGGAATCGAGTTTAACAAGGCTTTTGTATACGGATGCCGAGGTGAGTTAAATACCTCACTGGTAATCCCTTGCTCAACAATTTTTCCGAGATACATTACGCCTACACGCTGGCAAAGATATCTAACCACTGATAAATTATGCGAAATAAATAGATACGTTAAATTCATTTCACTTTTCAGTTCTATCAGGAACTCAAGTATTTGAGACTGCACTGAGACGTCGAGTGCAGAAGTCGGCTCATCAAGAATTAATAAGGAAGGCTTGAGTGCAATAGCCCTCGCGATACATACGCGCTGCTTCTGCCCTCCAGACAACTCATGCGGATATCTATGAAGAAATTGTTGAGGTAGTCCCACTACATCCAAAAGCTCTAGAACACTTTGCTTCAATTTTGCGCCACGAATTTTAGTATGAACTACAAATGGCTCCGCTACGCTGCTAAAGATAGTTAAACGCGGATTAAGAGCTGAATGCGGATCTTGAAATATGATTTGAGCTTGTTTACGAAGCCATATTTCCACCGACTTTTCTGGTCTGGTGATATCTCGATTGTTAAGTGCGACACTACCGTGACTCTTTGGCACTAAATTTAAGGCTGCTTTCCCAATGGTTGATTTTCCCGAACCAGACTCACCAACTAGGCCAAATGCTTCGCCTTTTTCAAGCTCAATAGATACGCCGTCAACTGCCCGAAGTTTGACTTTATTGCCATCGCTGGCAACCACGTCGAAATAAACCTTTAAATCATCAATTTTTAACACGAACTGCCTCTCTAGCGTTCCAGCAGGCAACCTGCTGATTCTGGTCTATTAGGTCTAAGACGGGAGTTTTCTGACAAGCCTCATTGGCAAGACCGCATCTGGGCTCAAACCTGCAGCCTGGTGGCGGGTTAAGCAAATTAGGAAGATTTCCAGGAATCGCCTCGAGCTTTTTCGATGGGCACAATGGATCAGGGACTGCTTTCAATAAACCTCGAGTGTAGGGATGACCAGGTTTTGTAAAAAGAGCTTTAACCGAAGCGTCTTCCACGACCTGACCAGCATACATTACGAGAACTCTATCACAGACTGAAGCAACCACACCTAGATCATGGGTAATCAAAACAACTGAGAGACCAAGGTCTTTCCGCAACTCTGCTATCAAATCCAATATTTGGGCTTGAATTGTAACATCAAGAGCAGTTGTGGGCTCGTCTGCAATCAACAATTTGGGACGACCACAAAGTGCCATCGCAATAAGAACTCGTTGTCGCATGCCTCCCGAAAGCTGATGGGGATAACAGTCCATTTGACGATGTGGGTTAGGTAACTGCACTTTTTCTAAAATGGATAGTGCAACGTCATAAGCTTGGCTTCGCGTAATCTTTTTCGCTACTCGGCTATTTTTATTATGAGCAATAATCACATCTATTAATTGGTATCCAATCGTGAAAACAGGATTCAGAAAAGTCATCGGATCCTGAAAAATCATGGAGATCTCGTTTCCACGAATATTACGGAGATCCTTTTGATTGGCTTCAAGTAGATTACTTCCATTGAACCATATTTCACCGCCCAGAATTTCTGCTGGTGGCGAGGGCAACAAACCAAGTATGGCTCTCGCCGTTACAGATTTCCCACATCCGGTTTCACCAACAATACCCAAGCTTTCTCCGGGCATAAGGTCAAAACTAATTCTATCCAGCGCTTGGTAAGATCCATCAAACGTTCGGAAGCTCAAACGCAAATCCCTCACTGACAGAAGAACATTATTAGCTGGAGAAGTAATCACAACTCACCCCTACTCACGATGCTTTGGATCTAATACATCTCTTAGACCATCGCCAAGAAGATTGAACCCGAGAACCGTTAAAGATATAGCCATTCCAGGAAAGAATGAATACCACCACCAATCAGGCAAATAAGTGCGTGCCACTGATATCATAGCACCCCACTCTGGATATGGAGGCTGGGCTCCAAGCCCCAAAAACCCAAGACTGGCCGCACCAAGTATAGCCATTCCCATGTCCATGGAAGCTTTAATAATAATAGGCGATGTGCAGTTTGGGAGTATGTGAATGAAAACAATGCGCATTTTGCTAGAGCCAATTGAGCGAGCAGCCTCCACATAAATCTCATTTTTAAGCGCCAAAGTTTTGGCTTGGACCAGCCTCACGTAACCAGGCCACCAGACAAGAGAAAGCGCAAGCATGGCATTCACAATTCCAGGCCCAAGAGCACCAACAATAGCTATTGCCAAGACCAGCCCGGGTATTGAAAGGAATATATCGGTGATCCTCATTATGATTTCTTGGACCCAACCACCTAGCAGCCCCGCAATCATTCCCAATGGGACGCCTATAAGCATAGCTACGCCTGTAACAATACAAGCAATTTGGAGTGTGACACGGGTACCAAGAATCACACGCGTGAACACATCATTGCCTACTTCGTCAGTGCCAAACCAGTGCGTGCTATCTGGGGGTTTAAGTTTAATATCTAGGTTTATTGAACCCGCTGCATCTTCAGGAAATGGAACTATCCATGGGCCTATAGCCGCTACAATTAGAAAGATGGCCACTATAAGAAGACCAAACATTGCCGAGGTGTTTCGACTAAAAGTTCGAATGTAAAGCCGAAGAGAGCGTATAAAGCTTGCGTTACGCTGGGCAAACGTTTGGGCTGCAAATTCATTCGTTTTTAATCTTTCTGCCATTTGCTGATCTAAATTTGCCCCCTTACCCTAGGATCTAACCAAGCATAAACCATATCAATCAGAAGGTTTGTGAACATGAAGAAAGCACCAAGAACAATGGTTGCCCCCATAATTGGTTCAAAATCTGAGCTTATTGTAGCTTGGACAGCATAAAGTCCAATTCCTGGCCAATCAAAAACCGTTTCGACAAGCACCGTGCCGCCTAGCATCCATCCAAATCTGAGACCAATCATAGCCATTGTCGGGAGCATAGCATTTTTTAGAGCATACATAGCCACTATGCGGAACTTTGAGATCCCATGCGCCATAGAGTTTAAAATATAATCTTGTTTTAGAGTTTCCAACATTTCCGCGCGATTCACCCTGATTATTGATGCAAGAGCAGGAAAGCAAAGAGCTAATGCTGGCAGAACAATGTAATGAAGTGCCTCTAAAAGGACTTCAAAATCACCGCTCAAAAAAGCGTCAACAATTAAAAGATTGGTAATTGGGTTGGGTGGGTCTGTCATCATATCCATACGCCCACCAAGGGGAAACCACTCCAAGTGAAGGGCAAAGTAAAGCTGTGCCATTAACCCAAGCCAGAACATAGGCATGGCGACACCAGATACGGTTAAAATCCTTATTAAATGATCTGGTAAACGATTTTGGTGAACTGCTGCAATCACTCCCAAAGGAATGCCGAGTACAATTGCTATCGCAATCGAGAATACCACCAACTCGAGGGTGTTAGGAAAATACAGCAATAAATCGTCTGCTACCGGCCGAGTTGTGAGGATAGATTTACCCCAGTTACCACTTGAAAGCCGCTCTAGGTAAGTGGCAAATTGGACGTAAATAGGTTGATCCAGACCATGTTCCAACCGATATCGCTCAATCATTTCAACGTTAGCGTCTGGACCAGCAGCAAGCGCAGCAGGATCACTCGGGGCAATGTGAGAGATTACAAAGGTAATTGCTAACAAGCCAAGCAGCATAAATGCCATCAAAAACAATCTTCTGAAAACAAATCGGATCATCTACAGCGCCTTGTTAGCGGGACTACAGGCATAGCACTTCCAATTGGAATTAAATGCTGATGATGAGGAACAACCCATGGAGAGTTGCTCCCCCAATTGTGGTTATTCGATATAGAGTGGGTAAAAATCCACCTCTTCAGTCATAAGTACGGGCGTATATTCGTAGCCTTTGACCCAATCGCGATAAGCAATGCGCCGCTCACGCATCATGCCAAATATTTCTGGCTGCAAATCAACTATTCTTTTTTGAATCTTCTCATAGATAGGTTTGCGTTCTGCCCACGAAGGAGTAAACCTCGCTTTTTCAATCATAGATGTGAGCTCTGAGTCATCTACATAATGCACACCATAGTATGCTCCATGACTACTGGGATGATATTGCATCGCAACAGCATCGGGGTCTGTTGAAACAGGTGTAGCAAAAATGGCCATCATTTGCGGTGACGTTTCAACCTTTGAACCCCTCGCAACCATGTTTGCCCAGGTCAAAGGAACCATGTTGACTTTGATGTTCAGTTTCTGAAGGCTGTCTATTAGGATAAGTCCCATCAAACGCTCTTCTTCGAGCCCTTGAACGTATACATATTCTAACTCAATCCCTCCGTTGGGATATTTCGATTTAGCCAAATACTCTTTTGCTTTTGCTATATCGGTTCGAGGGATATTAGAAACGGAGATTTTGCCCTTGATTGCGTCAGTGAACGGACTAGTTTGCAGCACTGCGCGACCATTATAGATTTTTATCAGAGCATCATAATCAAAAGCATAAGCAACTGCCTTCCGCAAATTGATATCTGAAGTTTTGTCAGCTTTAGTGTTAAACTTTATGCCAAAAGCCGTTAGCGCCGGTTGGGTGGAAGTTACAACGCCCTTTGCCTTTGATATTTGATCAAATTCATCAGGGCTAAGTCCAGTAACCAGATCGGCTTCACCACGCATGAGAGCTGCACGCTGGGCGGAGGATTCGCGTATCAATTTGTATATGATGCCGCCCAACTCACCTTTATGCCCTCTCCAGTAGTCCGCAACTCGCTCAATCTCGTATAGTGTTCCTTGCTCTACCCGCTTCAATTTGTATGGGCCAGAACCAGCCTCGTTTTCAGTCAACCATTTTTGCCCATAGTCGCCGTCAACTTCATTTGCCATAACTTGTTTTGGGTTCATGACATACCACCAAGGAACAAATGAGGCGAACGCAGCAAACGGACGATCAAGAGTAAAGGACACGGTATGGGCATCTACTACTTTGATATTTTCTGCCCTTAGAAAATCTTTCAACATCCACGCTGGGCCTTTGCCGAGCTTTAAGGTTCGCTCAAATGACCACCTAACCGCCTCTGCATCTACTGCATCGCCATTGTGGAATTTTGCTCCTTTAACAAGGTGAAAAGTATATGTTAAACCGTCAGCGCTCGTATCATACTTTTGCGCTAGCCACGGCTCCACTCGAGGAGGGGTGCCTACGTATTTAAGGAGCCCATCATACATCGCGGCTTGCATTGTTCTGATAGAGGCGTTGTATTTTATACTAGGATCCATCGTTGGAACTGCTTGGCGCTGAGCAGTTACGAGTATCTTTTTACCATCACGTCGTTCGAATGCGTTGCTCGAAGACAGCACTAAGGCTTGCCCCAACGTCAAGGCTAGCGCAAGAACCAACCATTTCTTAATCTGGCACATTTTTGCCTCCCCATATTTGTTACTGTGACTAATATTGCCTATCAATCAGTACTTTTGTAAAAATGTTTTCAATATTCCTACAAAACCTGATGGAAGTATCAGCTTAAAAGAGACAAAATACCATACGGGTTGCCCCTTATAACTCTGAGGGGCTAAGCTTAATAAATCCTAAAACTCTAACAAACCATCCACCATCCGAACGAGATCAGCGATAGATCGAAAACCCATTTTAGACATCATTCTTGACCTATGGATCTCAACCGTTCGAAAGCTAATACCTAACTGAAATGCTATTTCTTTATTGGTCATTCCGGACGAAACCTTGAACATTATTTCCCGTTCTCTGGGGCTAAGCATCCTTAACTTGCTTATCACTGCGTCACTATCCGTTTTGTTGTCAATCTCTCTCGTCGAACCTAACCTCTCTAGCGCTTCTTGTATTGCGGAGGCTATAAGTCGCCGAGCATGAATGACTGGTTTGCCTAGCGTTTTAGCCAAGTATTTTCGATATTCTTCATTGTAAGATATCGAATGAAGCACTATCACATCACATGTGTTGAGTGTGCTCAAAGCATCTTTCATTCCGATTAAATCATCAGGTTGAGCAGCGGCAATTTTTATCGAGTAGCCTAAATCATTATTATTGCCGCTATGAAAGCGCAGCAACTTGCTCTGACTGGCCAAAGAAATAATTACGCCTACCTTTAACCCGCTGCTGGCAAAAGTTTGAATAGCACGATCAACAACTTTATCGCAAAAAACAGTAGCTCTGGCAGGTGGTGGAGTTGGACATATTATTGTTGTCATAAGAACAACTAAATCGACTTGCATATGTGCCAGTTCATCGTAAATGAACTGCATGCGCTCACTCGCGTAATCTAATGACAATACCACGCTACGACCGTCATTGAGTTGTGTTAACAAACCTGGCTCGAGATCTGTCTCGTGATAGTTAGCTTTCCCAACACTATCTTTCTGATGGTTGACCTTATTGTCCAACAAATCATCAATTACGGTTTGATGCACGTTGTCTAACAAACCAAGTTCTATGGGCTCCATAGGCTTGCTAACAAAATGAGTTATTTCCTCGGAAAGGTCGCCTCTTGGGGTTTGGCCTAAGCTGACAAGGCCAACACGATGTGTAAAGAGCGGCTTTTGATTAAGATTTCTAAAACTAGCTGACATACCATAGGCTAACGGTTTCTTCATCACGAACGAACTAAAAAATGTCGTTTAGCTGAATTAAGCCTTAGAGATATCCAACGCCCATCAATACGTATTATTTCGTATTGGGTTAAAAGTTTTTTCACCGTATGAAGGTAGCTTGATTTATACATTCAGTGATCAACCAACAGAAACATAATCGTGCCAAAGGCAGACGCCGTTGAGCCGCATAAAGGACAAACGCGTGATAAAAGGTGCAGATTCACTCTATAGGCGGCCTTTGACACTCGAAGATATGGAAGCGCTTGCTTTGGGCGCTTGGATACTAGGAACAGGAGGTGGGGGTGACCCGTATCATAAGCTGCTCAATATGCGTGAGCTTTATAAGCTTGGGCAAAGTGTGACTTTGATCGATCCCATGGAATTGGAAGACGATGCGCTAGTAGCGGTTTTATCAAATATGGGCGCACCTCTAGTTGGACAGGAAAGGCTCGCTGACCCAGCTTTTGCTGTCAAGCCGGTGCGGATAATGGAAAAATTCCTTAATCGGAGATTTGATGCTGTAATGGCATTGGAGATAGGTGGCGGTAATGGTGTCCACCCGATGATGGTGGGAGCGATAACGGGCTATCCGGTGGTTGATGCTGACACCATGGGGAGAGCATATCCCGAGGCACAAATGACAAGTGTAGCCGTAGCTGGATTGCGATGCTATCCTCTAGCCCTTGCTGATATCCGTGATAATGAAGTGATAATTCCAAGGGCTGCTAGTTGGCGCTGGATGGAGCGGATAAGCCGAAAGGCATGCACCGAAGTGGGCTCAATTGCGGCAACTTGTAAAGCACCAAGAAGCGGGCGCGAAGTAAAAGACCACACCATCCATTATACAACTACAAAAGCAATTGAACTAGGACGAGCAGTCCTAAAATCACGCAAAGAACATCAAGACCCAGTCAAGGCTATTGTAAAATCTTGTAGGGGCAAGTTCTTATTTGATGGAAAGGTTGTCGACGTTGAGAGACGAGCTACAGAGGGTTTTCTGCGCGGAAAAGCGGAAATCCAGGGGCTCAATAGTGATGCGGCTAATCATTTCACAGTTCACTTTCAGAATGAGTTTTCTGTAGGTTTCAAAGACAATAAGCCTGTGGTTATGACGCCCGATTTGATCTGCATAGTTGATAGCGTGAGTGGCGACGGCATTGGTACAGACGTAATAAGATATGGTCAACGGGTCTCAGTACTCGCGATACCCGGACCAGAGATTTTTCGAACTCCCGCTGGCTTACAAGCTGTTGGGCCAAGAGCTTTTGGCTTCGATCTGGACTACCATTCTATATTTGATGAGGCGTGAGATCGATGAGAATTGGAATAGATGTTGGAGGAACAAATACTGATGCTGTTTTAGTCGATGGTGAGAAAGTTATAGCAGCAAACAAAACCGCTACTACCGAAGACGTTACTAGTGGCGTAAAAGAAGCACTCTCAATACTGACAAATTCGAATCCCGAACATAAAAGCAAAATAACGGGTGTGATGATTGGCACAACGCATTTTGTCAATGCAGTTGTCCAACGCCGTCACCTCAACCGCGTTGCAACTATTCGAATTGGGTTGCCTGCAAGTGCAAGCCTAAAGCCGATGGTAGATTGGCCTGAGGATTTACGATCCCTTGTAGAGGGAAACTGCTTCATGGTTGAAGGCGGTCATGAATATGACGGCAGACCCATCGTACAACTTGATGAAAATGCGCTATCCAATGCAGCGCGAGTCATCACTGCGAGCGGAGTAACTGCTGTATCAGTGAGCAGCATTTTCTCTCCATTGAATGATGGCTGCGAAAGGCGTGCATTCGAGATATTAAAATCTGAAAATCCAGATCTCCGCATTAGTCTCTCCAATAGCTTTGGTCGGATTGGCCTCCTTGAAAGAGAGAATGTCTCAATTTTAAATGCAAGTCTGCAGGACCTGTCTGAAGCAACCATCAGTGCTTTCGAATCCGCTATAGATGCGAGTGGCATAGACGCACCACTTTTTATCACTCAGAACGATGGTACAGTCACAAATGCAACCACGGCACGCGAGAAGCCAGTTTTCGGCTTTGCCTCAGGGCCGACTAACAGCATGAGAGGCGCCGCCATACTATCCGGTTTAGAAGATGCCATCGTTGTCGATATCGGCGGCACCACGAGTGATGTGGGGTGTCTGCGAGCAGGGTATCCACGTGAAGCCAACAATGTGGTTGAGGTTGGGGGTGTTCGAACCTTATTCCGGATGCCTGACGTTGTTTCTATTGCGCTTGGAGGCGGCACCACCGTAAATACCAAGCCTCTAAAGATTGGACCTCAAAGTGTTGGTCACCAGTTAAACAATCAGGCACTGGTTTTTGGGGGAAACCAACTGACACTGACTGATATCGCTGTTGCTGCGGGCAAGCTCGACCTTGGAGAAAAGGCACGATTAAATGATCTCCCAGCAAAAATGGTAGATGAAGCCGTTCGCATGATACACCAGTTGCTCGGCCAAACCGTGGATAGTATGAAAACTGACTCAAGCCCTATTCCTCTTCTCGTTGTGGGAGGTGGCGCAATGCTTTGCCCTGACAAAATGGATGGAATAGATAAAGTCATAAAAGTTCCGCATGCAGGAGTAGCAAATGCCGTAGGTGCCGCTATGGCGCAAATAAGCGGCGAGGCGGATCATGTATTTAATGATTTAAGCCGCGATGAGCTTCTTAAAAAAGCTACTGATATTGCGACAGAACGAGCTATCTCCGCAGGCGCTGATGCGGCTTCAATAAAGATAGTGGAGATGGAAGATCTTCCGCTCGCATATATTCCAGGAAATGCTGTCAGAGCTAGAGTAAGAGTTGTTGGCGAAATTGCGGTTTAATGAGAATGATGTCAGCAGAATTATTTTTAGAACAGAAAGATGATTATAGGCCAATCATTGGCGCATTAGTTGTCGGCCAAAGCCCGAGGCCAGAGATAGAAGCGGAGTTTCGTCAAATCGCTGGAGAAACCGCACATTTGGTTTTGCGTGGAGCTTTGGATGGCTTGAGCCGCTCTGAAATAGATTCCATTCAACCCCAAGATGAGTCTGATGTATTGTTTACACGACTAACAAATGGTGATGGCGTAAGATTGAGCAAAAAAAAGGTAGTGTATCACGGCTCAAAACAGCTTGATCAGCTTCGGGCACAAGGGCTTTCTTCGGTGATTGTACTTTGCACTGGTGTTTTCTCGGAGTGGGCTACTTTAAAGGATGTTTTATTCCCCTCCCAAATTGTGGCTGCTATGGTCAATGGGGTATTGCCTAACGGAAGGTTAGGGGTTTTTTCACCGTTGATTGAGCAATGCGCTCAATCGAAGCTCAGATGGCAGGAAAGAGGATATGATGTCCATTCTTTTGCGCTCTCTCCAAATGCATCAGATGACGAAGTGATCGCATTAGGCAAATCAATTCATGATCAAACTCTAGAGCTTTTAGTTCTCGATTGCGTGAGTTATACCCGTCACACCAAGCGGATCCTCAGCGCGATAACTGGTGTCCCAGCCATCCTTGGAGTTTCAGCTGCTTTCAGGGTAGCTCTAGAGCTTGTCGAGTGATAAAGTTCATCAAGGATCCGACCTTCTGTTTTTTCGCAGTATATCGCTAGCCTCTCTATCAATGATGCCTTGTGCATCAAGGACACAGCCATAATCTATGAAGGCATGTTCTCGGCTGACATACCCCTCTTCAAGGTCTTTAGCGATACAATCATAATTCCTAGACAATGGGTCACCAAAGCCAGAACCACCAGCTATACGTAACTCGGCGACATCATCAGTACTCTTCAGGCTTGACAGACCACCAATGCCAACATCGACTTCATTGTCGCCTATCTTTACCATGCCTCTTGAAGATTTTCCTGGCTTTCCGTCAAAGAGGCCATTAACGCCCGCATGAATTCCATTAGGGTACATCCCTACCTGACAGACCTGACCATCATCGGCCAATTTGCGAGCTGCAATTACTTGACCGAGGCCTCCCCGATATTTTCCCGCACCACCACTATCAGTGATTAGTTTTTTATAAAGTACTAAAGCTGGAACTCGGGCTTCAAACATCTCGACCGAAGTATTAGCTGCACTTGTTGGATATAAAAGAGCCGATTTGCCGTCCGCATGGGATGAGCCACCTTGCCCTCCACCTTGGAAGAGATGGTCGCTATAAACTTTTCCATCTGGTCCAATGCCATAAAACAAAGCACTCGAAGGAAGGCCTGTAAAAGCCTGAACGCGATCTGGTACAGCTGGTGCTAAGGCTCCGTAAATGTTAGGGCCGATGTACCATCCGGTTCGAGTACGGATATTTACTGACATTGGACGATCACAATTTAAAATGCTGCTCCCGGGTGCAGACACGGTAATAGGTTTATAGCAACCAGCATTTCCAGGAATATCAGGCGAGAATATACACTTAAGAGGGTAAGTAGCATGTGCTTTTGTGTAAGTTAAAGTACAATTACTACCTCCCCTGGTTAGTTGGGGCGGGGCTCCATCGAAGGTAACACTAATGTCTTCGCCACTGATTTTTACTTGAACAGGATAGACAAGAGCGGAGTCCAGCCCATCACCCATTATCGTGTTTTCATAGATCCCGTCTGGCACCGCAGCAATCGCAGCTCTCATGGCAGCTTCAGACCTATCTTGGACAACCGTAGCCAATGCATCTAGGCTGTTCATAGAGTATTCTTCCATGAATGATTTAATACGCTCCGCCCCAGTCATGGCTGCGGCAACCAAGGCGTGAAGGTCACCCAGAACCTGATCGGCTCTTCGGACATTACTCTCAAGTAATTCAAACAAATCCGCGTTTGGTTGTCCTTCACGAAAAAGTTTCATCGGTGGAATTTGAAAGCCCTCATCAAATATCTCACGCGCATTTAGGCTGTCTTTCGTCCCGCCAATATCTGTTACATGGCCCACAACGCCTACAAATGAGACTACAACCCCGTGTCGAAAAACTGGAACTGCAACAGCAATATCGAAAAGATGCCCGGCACATAGCCACGGATCGTTCGTGATTAGAACATCACCCTGCTTGAGAGTATCTAGCGGAAATCTCTCAATCATGGCGTTGACTGCTATTGGAAGGGTTAAATTGAAAACTGGCATTGCTCTGGGTGAATGGACAATCTGTCGACCAGAAGAGTCCAGAATCTCGCAAGCAAAATCCTGTGCTTCCCCTATAATCAAGGAAAATGATGTTCGAATTACAGCATGCCAGCATTCTTCCGCAATATTTACAAGCCTACTCCACATGATCTCGAGACCTATTGGATCACTTGCAATCGCTTCAGCGTCTTGGGTTTTTACTGTTTGAGTTTTGCTAGGGTTTGGCGCTATTGAGTCCAGATTTAATCGAAGGTTAAATTCTCTATCAACTTCTAATCGGCACCCTGAAGGCACTATCGTCGTAGCTTCGGCTTCTTCGATTATAGCTGGGCCTATGAATTTCGAGCCAGGTGACAAACTGTACCTATCATAAACTGGAACAGGTTTTTTTGCTTCATCGTCAGGGACGTAAGCCTCTCGATAACCTTTGAGGGCATTATCAATTGATGGCTTGGCATTCAACCGGGGTGCAAGTCTAGGAACGGCACCAGAGCAGACTACATGCCAATTCAAAACCTCGAATTCCACATTTTCATAAAGGTGAGTATAGCGCTTCTGATATTCTTCACGAAAAGTTCGTATCACTTGATTTAAATTATCTTCCGAAATTGCTTCTGGGGGAAGGTCGATCGTTATTTCGTGCATCTGACCTAGCAACCGAAGATCAGCCTGCCTTCTCACTTCAATCTCATCAGTGACACCAGCTTCAGATAATTTAGCACGGCTGTCCTTTTCGAGGGACTCAAGCATTGAATTAACATTTTTGAAATCAAGGTTGTCTAGCCGAGTGGGCATCGATCTAGTCACCGCAAAACTAACGGGGGCGCATAGAAAACCAAGGGCGGAAGCTGCACCTGACGCAGCTGGAACTATCACTTCTTTGAGCCCGAGTTTTTGCGCAACTCGAGCCGCATGGAGAGGACCTGCACCACCCATTGCCACCATCGAATAACTTCTAGGATCGCGTCCTTTTTCGACAATATGTACTCTTGCCGCTCCAGCCATACTCTCACAAACTAGTTCATAAATCCCCCAAGCGGTCTTGATAACGTTTAGCGAGAGTCCTTCTGCAAGTTCAGAAATAGCTTTGTTTGCTGCTCCAGTATTTAGGGTCATCCTACCGCCAAGAAAATAGGACGGGTCCAGGTAACCCAACAGCAAATTTGCGTCGGTTACGGTTGGCGACTTACCACCAAGCCCATAACACGCCGGGCCAGGATCCGCGCCAGCACTATCGGGTCCAACTTTCAGCAAACCCAGCGCATCTACCCGAGCTATTGAGCCGCCACCCGCTCCTATTTCAATCATATCAATTGTCGGGACGTAAACTGGCATGCCACTACCTTTTTTAAAGCGGTGGACGCGGCCAACCTCAAGCATTGGTGCAATCTCAGGCACCCCGTGTTCGATCAAGGCCGCTTTTGCGGTTGTTCCACCCATATCGAATGAAATGATGTCAGGCTTCGTCAGCAACCGGCCAACCAGAGCAGTTGATTGGACTCCTCCCGCTGGCCCAGACTCTAAAAACCGTATTGGTTTTTCACGCGCTGTTTGCGAGGCAGTAAGCCCCCCCGAAGATTGGATAAGATGAAATCTACCGGTAAATCCAAGTTTCGTTAGCGCGTGCTCAAGTTTGCTAACATAGGCTGCCATTAGTGGTTGAACAAATGCGTTTGCAGAAGTAGTTGCGCTGCGTTCGAATTCCCTTATTCGAGGGTGAATGTCACTTGAAATAGAAATTGGTAAGTTAGGGAATTTTTCTGACACAAAGTCCCGAGCTTTTTGCTCATGTATTGGGTTTGCGTATGAATGTATAAAACAGATTGCTAGCGCCTCAATTTCTTTCTCAACCAAAATTTGAGCCTGCTTTTGTAATTGAGCAAAGTCGAGTGGTGTGATGATGTTTCCATCACGATCGATGCGCTCCACTATTTCTATTCTTCGGCTTCTTGGCACAAGCGGCTCCGGGAATGATAGAAACAGATCGTGAATATCGTAGCGTTGCTCTGACCCCATTTCCAACAAGTCGCCAAATCCCTCAGTAGTTAACAAACCCAATTTTGCTCCTTTACGCTCGATGATCGCATTTGTAGCGAGAGTTGTGCCGTGTATAATTTGCCCGAGGTCTCCCAAAGTAAGGCCCGCTCTCTGGATCAGAGCTTTAATTCCTTCCAGCGCGCCTTTCGCTGGATCTTTGGGTGTTGTTAGAACTTTGTGCAGAAGCATTTCTTGGGTTTCTTCAGAAACAAGAACAAAATCGGTGAATGTCCCTCCAATATCAAACCCCAAGCGCCATGAGAGATGAGTCTTTCCATTCTCGGTCATGTTAAACTCCTAAAGATCAAATGCTTTGAGAAATTGTTTTCTATCAAACTGAAGTTAAGCCATAAAGTTACACTCCGATATACGGGTTAATACTGTCTTTGAACAATCAAGCACTCTTAAAAGTCATTGGGCATTTATTGTTTAAAGATTTTAATTGATCTCAATCATATTTGTCCCGGTCAAGCTATCCGGAGAAACAATAAATGAATGACTTGATAGAAGACAGTGCTGGCGGAACACGGATAGAACTCACTCTCAACTTGCGTTTGAAACGCATCTCAGCGGCATTAAATTGCGATGTCGCTCTTACAGAAGAGGTTTGGAATGACCTAAATCTTGATCAGTTTGATGACCCTGCCGACTTAAATGATATCAGGGATGTAGTAGTGTCTTATGACTCAGCAATAAAGCATGTGAAGAGATTGATTAAACTTCTCGAGGGCCTGCCGGTCTCCGAGGAAGAGAGGCTCTTGGTGGCAAGGAATGATTTAATCAAGACCTCTATTAAGACATTGAGAGATCTCAATGATGAGTTGGTGTCTTTGCATGCTCATCGTCAATCGGTCCTCGATAGAAACCCGAGCGCGGGTGGTAGTGATCCAAGAGCGGACCTTCTTGCAGAACTGGTCGCAGTTATCTTTGAAAAGACGGATAGAAAGGTGGCGTTTGGGTTGCTTGATAAAGAGCCATCAACTGTCTTCTGTAAAGCTGTCAGAGACGTTCTTCTAATATGCGATAATAAGCGTAGGGTTGAAGAGTTTGATGTAAAGATATCCAGCTGGAGACAGCCCGCGCGCAAAGCTTTTGAGAGCAGAAAGCTTAATACAAATTAAATAAATAAAAGATCAATTTGGATTTAGTTTAGCAAGAAAAGACCGACTAAATGATTTGTCATCTATAAACCTTGAAAGAGGATGAAATGACAAATCTATCCAAACTAAAACAAGCTTTGGCTTATGCTTCAAAGGGCTGGAAAATCTTCCCGGTAACCCCCAGTCAGAAAACACCATTAGGGGCGCTGGCTACCAATGGTTATCATTCTGCGACAACCGATCTTCAAACAATCCATGAATGGTGGAATTCGTATCCTGACGCCAACATCGGCTTGAACTTGGAGGCCTCTGGTCTCGTCTGTGTGGATGTAGATAGCTACAAAGAGGATTGTGAGTTTGATGCTTTCATCAAAGATAAAACCATACCTTCAACCCTCATGCAGCAATCGGCATCTGGCGGAACACACTATATCTTCGCTGCAGACCCTGAGCCCAATTATCCCGGTGTTCTCTGTAAAGGTGTAGACATTAAATATCGAGGCTATGTCCTCCTCGCTCCTTCGACTTTCAATGGCAGTAGTTACAAATGGCTCAATGAACTCATCCCCGAAAAGGCTCCAAGCTGGCTGGCCAAGCAGGGTTCGGTAGTCAATCAAGTCTTGACGCCTGCCTCATGGCTGCATGGGCTCTCAGTCAGGGAGTTACTGCAAGTCATTGATGAGGAGGGGTGGCATAGAACAGTCGTTAAATATGTAGCCTCTCTCGTGGCGAAACAATATGCTGACAAAGAGATCCATAAGATCACTGACCAACTTACGCTCGATGGCTATCATGTTGAAGAGACACGACTAGAAGTCCAGAGGATGATCGATGGGGCGCGCCGCAAGAAGTTTGGCGAAGATCTTGCTACTACTACTTCCTTAGTTCAACCAATTGTCACCAGTGCGCAGGGCAATCTTCCCAGCAACTATTATAATGTCTCTGTAACACTAAGAGACCAAAGCCCCTGGGTCACTGTCTTTGCCTATAACGAATTTGCCGACAGGAAAATGGTGTTGGAGAAGCCACCAGGTGAGCGTGGCAATCCCAATCTCTTTAAGCCTCGCGACATCAGGGACAGCGACTACACCAAGGTCATCAAATGGCTCAACCAGAATGGCTTTCCGACAGTCAATAAGCAGCTTGTGATCGATTGTGTTCAGGAACTCTGCGAGGACAACATCATCTCTCCGGTCAAGGCATATCTTGAGTCACTCAAGTTTGATCCAGTGAGTGACAAAAGTCAGCTTTCGACATGGATGGAAATCTATCTTGGCGTGAAACCAAGGTCACCAAGTGAAAAACAATATGTTCGTGCAGTATCGCGCCTATCGTTGATCCAGGCTGTGGCGCGGGCTTTGACACCCGGATGCAAGGCGGACAGTGTCCCTATTCTCGAGGGCGGTCAGGGTGTGGGTAAATCAACAGCATTACGCATACTGCACAGCCCGGATTGGTTTGGAGACGCATTGCCACCAATGGGGACCAAGGATGCTTCGGACTACTTAAGAGGTAAATGGGGCATAGAGTTGGCTGAACTTGCCTTCCAGAGAAAGGCGGACATCGAAGCTCAAAAAGCTTTCATATCGAAGAACGAGGAGCGCTTTCGGCCGGCATATGGGCGTGAGGAGATCTTCCATCCGAGAACATGTGTGTTCTGGGGTACAACGAACAGAACGGATTACATAAAGGACGAGACGGGTAACCGGCGTTTTCTTCCGATCCGTGTTGAACAGGTGGACATAGAGGGGCTCAAGGGTGCCCGGGATCAACTTTGGGCAGAGGCAGTCCATTACTTCAAGGCCGGCGAGAAATACTGGCTGAGTGATGACCTGTTGAAACTTGCGGAGCGGGAGGCAAATGAAAGGTTTGAGGAGGATCCGTGGGTTGAACTGGTGCAGCAAAAGCTCAGGTCTGAGGAAGAGGTGTCGATCAAGGAAGCGATAGAAACATGCTTTGACACCATCGACGCGCAAAGCATTACCACTCAAATGACTAGAAGGATGTCACTGTGCCTTACCTTGGCAGGTTGGCAAAAGGATGGCCGATTTACCTCGGGGGAGCGGCGAAACCAGAGCCGGTTCGTTAGAGGTCCTGAGGCAGGACCAATAGAGCCCAAAAAGAACCTTGGCGCTGAGTTCTGACAATTCAGGATTGCGCATGTGCGCATGAGTTTTCTTAGGAGGTTTGTGATATACTGTTAAGTATATGTATTTATTGAATTGTTTGGCATGAATTGTATGGCAAAGGTACTCATGCGCAATTTGCTGCCCTCTACAGACTTCCTAAGAAACCCGTGCGCAACGTGCGCACATGCGCAAATACACTCGTTTAACAGCAGGTCCCGTTTCTCTTTTGAAAGCAATTGCCTGGACACGGACAAAGTTCAGAAAACCGTGACTGGTTTGTCACATGTTTTGTCACATGTCGTAGAATTGGGTCTAGCAAAACCCTAGGAAATCCGGTAGTTTCTATTCATTGGACGACTTGGGGCAGGCAATATGCCAAAACCCTTTAACCAATTGATAACAAATAGAGAAATGGCGCACTCGAGAGGATTCGAACCTCTGACCTCTGCCTTCGGAGGGCAGCGCTCTATCCAGCTGAGCTACGAGTGCGTCCTTGTTGCTGCTGGCGTCATTACCAAGGGGTAAAACGCGCCGAGCCTACCAACAATAATTCGCCAGCGCGAGCTGGCCGGAACAACTTGGCTGGCGTAAACCGGCCAAAGTCTGGATGGCTATCTTCTATACTGACTTTGTGCCGCTGCCAAGGGGGTAATGCCGTTTGACATGATCCGCCCCGCAGCTTGGCTTATTTCGTCAGGCTTATTTCGTCAAGCTGAGGAACACATCTTCAAGGTCGGGCTCGGCGGTGCTGATATCGCTGACATCGCAGCCGGCTGCCTGTACCGCTTGCAAGATATCAATTGCATTACTGGTCGCCGGATCAAAACTAATCGATAAGCGGGCTTCGCGCTCTTCATGCTGCCCGTGCTCTTCATGCTGAAAATGCCAGTGCGCACCAAGCGCGATTAGCGCCGCTGGCAGCGGTTGTGGCGGCGGTGCTTTCAGGCTTAGATGCAGTGTTTTTTGCCCGGCTGACGCCAAAAGCTCGTCCTTTGTCTTTGCCGCGATAATTTCGCCCTTGTTAATAATGGCGATACGGTCGCACAGCGCCTCTGCCTCTTCTAGATAATGCGTCGTCAGCACCACCGTAACACCGGCGCGGTTCAGCAATTTGATGCTATCCCACAGCCGTTGCCGAAGCGCGACATCAACGCCGGCGGTAGGCTCGTCCAGCACCAAAATTGGGGGGCGATGCACCATCGCCTTGCCAACTAGTAGCCGCCTGCGCATGCCGCCAGACAGACGACGCGAATAGAAATTTGCCTGTTCGGTCAGGCCGACCATTTCCAGAATTTCATCGGTGTGACGTTCGGATTTCGGCACACCAAACAGGCCTGCCATCATATCCAGCGTTTCGCGTGGCGTGAAAAAAGCGTCGATATTCAATTCCTGCGGTACGATGCCGATATTGGCCCGCGACTGGCGCGGATTATCGTCAATATCCGTTCCCCAAATTGAAATGCTGCCGCTGGTTTTCACCACAGTTCCGGCCATAATGTTGATAAAGGTCGATTTGCCAGCGCCATTCGGCCCTAATAGCCCGAAAATACAGCCAACCGGCACCTCGATATCAACCGATTTAAGCGCGTGATGCGCGCGCCCGGCGGCATCATATATTTTATTCACCCCGCGCGCCTCGATCGCCAGCCCGGATTTGGGGCTATGGGTAAAGGCGGTATGATGAATGCCAGCATTTTGTACGGTCATGATGGCGCCCCCCTCGTGGATGAAAATTCGTGGATGAAAATTCGGCTTTGCTCACCTGCCAAGATATAGGCCGATGCGTGGGGGGCGGCAAGGGGCGATATCCGCAATAGCCGGGGCCGCGTGCCGCGTTGCCAAGTGCCCGCCTGAAATCTTTTGGGCCTATCGAAAGATTCTTCCGCCGCCTGCGCCGGTTACAATTGCATCAATCGGCAAGCCGCTATAGGTTAAAGGCGGGCAAAAAGGTTTTTGGCCGCAGCGCCATTTTCTGCCACTTTATTCGATACCAGTGAGGATAGCATGACCCCAGAACAAGCCAGCAATGCGGCTGATCAATCAACCGCTCCATCATCGTCAAATGTAATCGTGACAAACCAGTCGCGTGTTGCCTGCAATGGTGGCGGCGGGGCGCTTGGTCATCCGCAAGTCTGGTTAACGCTTGGCACGGATGGCAAGGTTACCTGCCCCTATTGCTCATGCGTATTTGTTGCGGCGAAATAGCGAAACGCCGTGTCGTCATCAGCGGCGTTGTGATTAACGGTCGCGGCGTGATGGTGAGGGGCGAAACCGGTCGCATCATATCGGGTGTGGGGCGGGCTAGCCCGTAACGGATGTAATAGTGCCGAAAAAAATAGCTGGCAAGATTGCCAGCAGGATGAATGCGGGGATTTATGGCTGAGAAGGGTAGATTGGTACTAGTGGACGGGTCGGGATATATTTTCCGTGCCTTTCACGCCCTGCCACCCATGACCCGCAGCGACGGAACGCCGGTAAATGCCGTTTATGGCTTTACCGCAATGTTAATGAAGCTTGTTGATGATCTGGTGCCCGATCATGTGGCGGTGGTGTTTGACGTTGCCCGCAAGACATTTCGTTCGGACATTTATCCTGAATATAAAGCGAACCGGTCAGAACCGCCCGAAGAGCTGGTGCCGCAATTTGCCTTGGTGCGCGCTGCGACCGAGGCGTTGAGCCTGCCGTTACTTGAGGCGCCGGGTTTTGAGGCTGACGATCTGATTGCCACCTATGCGCGGGTTGCCGAGGAGGCTGGCCTTGCAACGTTGATTGTCTCGTCAGACAAGGATCTGATGCAGCTGGTTCGTGGTGATATCACGATGCTTGACCCGATGAAACAGCGCCGCATTGGCGCGGATGAGGTGTTTGACCGGTTTGGTGTGCCGCCGGAAAAAGTGGTTGATGTGCAGGCTCTGGCTGGCGACTCTACTGACAATGTGCCCGGGGTGCCGGGTATTGGGGTGAAAACCGCAGCCGAATTGATTCAGACTTTTGGCGATCTGGATAATTTGCTGGCAAGCGCGGACAGTATTAAACAGCCAAAGCGCCGTGAAAATTTGATTAATTTTGCCGAGCAGGCGCGTATTTCACGCCAGCTTGTCAGGCTTCGTGACGATGCACCGATGCCGCTTGAGCTTGCCGCGCTATCGACCCCGCCCCGTGATATGGATCGCTTGACTGCGTTCTTGCAAGAACAGGAATTCAAACGATTACTGGTTCGCATCGGCGCTGATCATGGGCATAATGGGTCTGGCAGTGACCATAACGGCAAAATTGGTGGTGCCGTGCGGTCGATGGCGGCCAGCGCATCACCATTATCACCATCACCATCAGCACCAGATTTAGGGGGCGCTGCCGGATCAGTGTCCCAAAGCCCCGCTGTCGCGCTTGATCCGGTAACGACCCAGTATCAGCTTATTACCGACATTGACGCGTTGGCGGGCTTTCTTGCCGCGGCGACGGCGCAGGGGTTTCTTGCGGTCGATACTGAAACCAGTGGCCTGAACGCTGCGGCGGCTGATCTGGTTGGCATTTCAATGGCCCTAACGCCGGGGAACGCCTGTTATGTACCATTGCGCCACGGCGCAACCGCTGAAAATGGTGACGCGCAGGGCGGTCTTGATTTTTCGGCTGAGGCTCCGGTTTCGTATCAGCAAATTCCGTTTGATACGGCAATGGCGATGCTAAAGCCGGTATTGGAAGATCCGGCGGTTTTAAAAATTGGGCATAATTTGAAATATGACTCGCATATCTTGCTATGGCCGCGCAATGGCGGGGTAAAGCTAGGCCCGGTCGATGATACAATGTGCCTGTCTTATGTATTGGATGGCGGGCGTGTTGGTGGTCATTCGATGGATCATCTGGCAAAGCATTGGCTGGATTATGACACGATCAAATATTCCGATGTTTGCGGCAAGGGTGCCAAGCAAGTTGCCTTTGGCACGCTGGCACCAGAGGCGGCGCTGGATTACGCGGCCGAGGATGCTGATATCACGCTGCGTCTTTGGCATCAGTTTAAGCCGCGTCTCAGTGCAGAGCGGGTGGCATCTGTTTATGAAAGGCTGGAACGCCCGCTGATCCCTGTTCTTGCTGAAATGGAGGCAAGTGGCATTACCGTTGATCGCGGGATATTAGCGCGGATGTCGAATGATTTTGCAAGCCGTATGGCAGCGTTGCAGGCCGAGATTCATCAGCTTGCTGGCGAGGATTTCAACATTGCCTCGCCAAAACAGCTTGGTGAAATTCTGTTTGATAAAATGGGGCTGCAAGGCGGCAAAAAGGCCAAAACAGGTGCCTATTCTACGTCGGCTGATGTGCTTGAAGATCTGGCGGCATCGGGTGTTGAGATCGCCGCTAAAGTTCTTGATTGGCGACAATTGGCGAAATTGAAATCAACCTATGCGGATGCGCTGGTTGACTCGATCCTGCCTGCAACGGGGCGGGTTCACACATCATTTTCAATGGTCGGTGCTAGTACTGGCCGCCTGTCGTCATCCGATCCGAATGTGCAGAATATTCCCATTCGCACCGCTGAGGGTCGGCAGATCCGCACCGCCTTTATCGCGGCGCCCGGGCATAAATTGATCTCTGCCGATTATTCGCAGATCGAGTTGCGCCTCGTGGCGCATGTTGCCGGCGAGAGCACGATGATTGAGGCATTTCATGCCGGGTTGGATATTCACGCGCGCACAGCGTCCGAGGTATTTGGCGTGCCGCTTGATCAAATGGACAGTGAAACCAGACGCCGCGCAAAGGCAATTAATTTTGGCATTATCTATGGCATTTCGGCCTTTGGTCTGGCGCGTCAGCTGGGAATTTCACGCGGAGAAGCTGGCGATTTCATCACCGCCTATTTCAAGAATTTCCCCGGCATCAGGGATTATATGGAACGGATAAAGCTATCGGCACGCGAGGATGGCTATGTCGAAACGCTGTTTGGGCGCCGCATTCATATTACCGGCTTTGACGGCGGAAATCAGGCCATGCGTGGTTTTGCCGAACGCCAAGCGATCAACGCGCCAATCCAAGGCAGTGCCGCCGATATTATCAAACGCGCGATGATCCGCATACCGCCAGCCCTCAGCGCGGCTGGGCTGAACGCGACCATGTTGTTGCAGGTGCATGATGAATTGATTTTTGAGGCGCCCGAAGCCGAAGCCGAAGCCGCAACCAAGCTGATCACTTCGGTTATGGAGAATGCTGCGGCGCCGTTACTGTCGCTTGCTGTACCGATTGTTGCCGAGGCTGGGATCGCTGACAGTTGGGCCGATGCCCATTAAGGCTGGCCCATTAAGACTGGTCCCATTAGGATTTTCCCCAATGTATAATGCTGGCCCGATTATGCCGACTTTCTGCCCTATATTGGCCTTGTTTTATTTGCAGATTGCAGGCTGATAGACTGGCAGGCTTGTTCTTAAGTCAGGTGATGGGGAAGTGGGAGACTAAAATGGCAGACCGAATTGCGCTTGTTGATGATGATCAGAATATTCTGACCTCGGTATCCTTGACGCTTGAGTCCGAAGGCTTTGAGGTTGATTGCTATCATGATGGCGAGGCGGCGCTTGCGGGGCTTGCCAGACGGCCAGCCAATCTTGGTGTGTTTGATATTAAAATGCCGCGCATGGATGGTATGGAATTGCTGCAGAAAATACGCGGCCTGTCACAAATGCCGGTGATCTTCCTGACCAGTAAAGATGATGAGCTTGACGAGGCGCTTGGCCTTGGGATGGGCGCAGATGATTATATCACCAAACCGTTCTCACAGCGATTATTGCTGGCTCGTATTCGTGCCGTGCTGCGCCGTGCCAGCGGCGGGGCAATGAAGGCAACGGGGCCGAATGTCATCCGTCTTGGTGAATTACTCATGGATTCTGACCGCCATTTATGCAGCTGGCGTGGTCAGGAAGTAAAGCTGACGGTGACTGAATTTCTTATTTTGCAGGCGCTGGCATCGCGTCCGGGCATGGTGAAAAATCGTGACCAGTTGATGGATGCTGCATATGGCGAAAGCATTTTCCTCGATGACCGCACCATTGATAGCCATATCAAGCGGCTGCGTCGCAAATTACGTGCGCATGACGCGGATTTTGACCAGATAGAAACGCTTTACGGAATCGGCTATAAATATAAAACATCATAAATGTCGCGCGGCGATGCCGAACGCGGCATAATGGCGGCGATATGGTTTCGGGGGTTTATGGTGATCGCCGAGGGAGCGGGACTATCGGGATTTTGCGTTGGCGTCGATTATCTGGCTGGATCCGTGGCAAGGCGCAAAGGCTTGTGACGCCGCTTCGCATGAGCCGCCTTACCGCGCGGATTATGGCAATTATGCTGTTTCCGCTGGCTATTTTTCTGTTCGGACTGCTGTCGTTAGATCAATATCGCACCACCTTAATCCAGTCAGAATTTGTTGCGCTTGAACGGCAGGGTTTCACCCTCGCACGGTCACTGGCACTGGCCGAGGCGGATCGTGACCGGCGCGTTGCCCGCCGCCAGCTATCGCCTGAAACCATGACCCATCTATTGCCACTTGTTGGCCTCGGCAGCTCGTTACGGGCGCGGGTGTTTCAACCGAATGGCTCGTTGCTTGCTGATACGGCGCGGCGCAGCGGCTTTCAGCCAAATGTCGATATCCGGCGGCATCGGGGTAAAAGCTGGCATGGGCAAACCCGTAACTTTCTGAATGATATGGTGACGGCGGCATCGGGCTGGTTTAGCCCATATGATGAATTACCCGAATATGTCGAGCGGCGGCGCCAACGTGCCAGCCATTATGCCGAGGTCATTGCGGCGCTGTCCGGTGAGCCGCGCCGTGCTTTGCGCATTGACCGTGATGGTAACCTTATGCTGTCAGTTGCGGTGCCGGTGCAAAATCTACGCCTTGTCCGCGGTGCGTTGATGGTCTCAATTGGCGGTGGCAAGATTGAAAAAGAGCTGGCAAATGTGAATATCGTATTTCTACAGCTATTTGTTGGGGTGCTGTTGGTCACGCTTGGCCTTAGCCTTTATCTGGCGCGATCCATCACAAGGCCGATTTCGCGATTGGCGGCGGCAGCCGATAAATTGCGGCAAAGCGCAGATATGTCCAGCCGTCTGCAGCGCCTGCCGCATCGCAATGATGAAATTGGTCAATTGTCGGACTCGCTAATTGAACTGACCGATGAATTACAAAAGCGTATTCAAGCCACCGCGGCTTTTGCCGCTGACGTGGCGCATGAAATCAAGAACCCGCTATCATCTTTACGCAGTGCCACCGAAACCTTTAGCCGGGCAAAAACGGCGGCGCAGAAAAAAAAGCTGCTGGCGGTTATCTTACAAGATGTGCAGCGGCTTGATCGTTTGATCAGCGATATTTCCCAAGCCAGCCGTGTTGATACCGAAATCATCGGGCAAATCCGCGATCCGGTTGATTTTGCCAGCTTGATAGATAATTTCCTGCAGATGCGCGCGCAAACCCATAGCCAGCACAAATTACTGTTTGAGAAACCGGCAGCACCGATTATGGTGCGGATGAATGAGAGCCGGATCGTTCAGGTCATTGATAATGTGCTTAGCAATGCAATCTCGTTCAGCCCGAAACAGGGGGCAGTGCAATTTGTCCTCAGCCATGATGCTGCTGATAAAATGGCAGTCTTGGATATATTGGATGATGGCCCCGGCATCCCTGATAGCAAGCTTGAAACCGTGTTTAACCGGTTCTATAGCGAACGGCCAAGCGGCGAGAGTTTTGGCGAACATTCTGGCCTTGGTCTGTCGATTGCGCGGCAGATTGTCGATGCGCATAATGGGGAACTGACCGCCGCAAACCGGCTCGGTGGCGGTGCCCGTTTCCGGCTTGTTTTGCCATCAGAAAGCTAAAGCTGTTTTTTCCTGATGGCTGTAGTAAAGTGATGTCATGTCAAACCATATTTCTTCAGTAAAGCTTGTGCTTGTAACCGGTGTTTCGGGTGCCGGTCATTCGACTGCATTGAAAATTCTGGAGGATTATGGCTTTGCCGCGGTCGATAATCTGCCGCTAGCACTGGTTGATCCATTGATCGCGCTTGAGGTTGAAACGGGCGGCCGGTCGATTGCGATCGGGCTTGATGCCCGTACCAGCGGTTTTGGGGCTGATGCCGTGGCGCGCCTTGTGAAAAATCTGGCAAAGCGCCTTGGTGATGGCTTTAAAATGGTGTTTATCAGCGCCGGTCATGCCGATTTAATGCGCCGATATAACGCCACGAGGCGCCAGCATCCGCTTGGTTATGAGATGGATCTTGATGCCGCGGTCAGGGCAGACATGGAGCGCATGACCGATGTTGAGACCCTAGCCGATATCGTGATTGATAGCAGCGGGCTGGCACCGGCTGATCTTCGTCGCAGCCTGCTGGACGCGCTGCATCTTGATCCGGCGCCGCCAATGCCGGTTCATATTCTGTCATTCTCTTATCGGCATGGTCTTCCCGAAACTGCCGATCAAATCATTGATATGCGATTTGCAAAAAATCCGCATTGGGATGACGGGTTACGCGATTTAACCGGGCTTGATGCCAAGGTAGTGGCGTTTCTGGAAAAGGATGATGCGGCACAAGACGTTCTTGGGCAATTCAAAGCGATGCTATCGGTTATGTTTGCCCGGATGAAGATTGATGGGCGGCCGCATTTGACGCTTGCCTTTGGCTGTACCGGTGGCAAGCATCGATCGGTATGGGCCGCCGCGCATATGGCAAAATGGATTGAGGCCGAGGGGTATCCGGTGCGCCTTGAACATCGTGAATTGGCAAAAATAGCTGACTAGGTCTTTGGCCTGCTGCCAGCGAACACGGCCCCCTAGGCGGCGCGATTTGCCGCGGCTATATCTAGCCCTTTCAAAGACGGTGTTAATTTGCTAAGAGACGCGCAGTTTTTAACGACAAAAAAGATAGGATAAAATGATGGCGACGGATTATGTGATTGCAGATATTGGTCTCGCTGATTGGGGCCGCAAGGAACTATCAATCGCTGAAACAGAAATGCCGGGTCTTATGGCACTTCGCGATGAGTTTGGGTCAGCCAAACCATTAGCTGGCGCCCGGATCGCTGGCTGTCTTCATATGACGGTGCAAACGGCAGTCCTAATCGAGACGTTGGTCGATCTTGGCGCCGATGTGCGCTGGTCGAGCTGTAATATCTTTTCAACCCAGGATCACGCCGCGGCAGCGATTGCCAAATCTGGTGTTCCGGTCTTTGCAATCAAGGGCGAGACCTTGGCCGATTACTGGCAATATGTTGATTGTATTTTCGACTGGCCGAATGACCAGACAGCTAATCTAATTCTCGATGATGGCGGCGATGCCACCATGTACATTCTGCTTGGCGCGCGGGCCGAGGCTGGTGAGGATGTGCTGGCTAATCCAGAAACCGAAGAAGAAGAATATCTAAAGGCGCAGCTAAAGCGCCGGCTTGCCAGCAGCCCAGGCTGGTTCACCCGCCAGCGTGATGCGCTAAAGGGCGTTTCTGAAGAGACCACCACAGGTGTTCTTCGCCTGTATCAGCTCGCTGAAATGGGCGGGTTGCCATTCCCTGCGATCAATGTGAATGACTCAGTCACCAAGTCAAAATTTGACAATCTATATGGATGCCGCGAGTCACTGGTTGACGGTATTCGCCGCGCAACCGACGTGATGCTGGCTGGCAAGGTTGCTGTTGTTGCGGGCTATGGTGATGTTGGTAAAGGGTCGGCAGCATCGCTTCGTCAGGGCGGTGCGCGGGTGATGGTTACTGAGGTTGATCCGATTTGTGCGTTGCAGGCGGCAATGGAAGGCTATGAAGTTGTCACCATGGAACAGGCAGCACCAAAGGCGGATATCTTTGTGACGGCGACCGGCAATCGGCACGTGATTACCATTGATCATATGCGTGATATGAAAGACCGTGCGATTGTCTGTAACATCGGCCATTTTGACAATGAGATTGATGTTGCGTCGCTGAATAATATGACATGGTCAGAAGTAAAACCGCAGGTTGATGAAGTCGAATTTCCTGACGGCAAGCGGATGATCCTGCTTGCAAAGGGGCGTTTGGTCAATCTTGGTTGCGGTACTGGCCACCCGTCATTTGTGATGTCGGCGTCCTTTACAAATCAGGTTCTGGCACAGATCGAGCTTTGGTCGCGCGGTGATCAATATGAAAATAAGGTCTATACCTTGCCGCGTCACCTCGATGAAAAAGTCGCCGCTCTGCATCTTGCCAAGGTTGGCGCAAGCCTTAGCACGCTTCGTCCTGATCAGGCCGATTACATTGGGGTGAAACAACAAGGCCCGTTTAAGAGTGAGCAATATCGCTATTAATTGATAGCCAAGGCCCGAAAAAAATGCCAGTTCTCCAATTGGAATTACCTGATTTGTCAGCAACGGCTCGGCTTGGGGCGTTGCTGGCCGAGGGGTTGATGGCGGGCGATGTTATCTCGTTAAGTGGCCCGCTTGGCGCTGGAAAATCAGCGTTGGCACGTGCGATTATTCAGGCGGCAAACCCTGATGAAACTGATGTGCCAAGCCCAACTTTCACGCTTGTTCAGACCTATGCTCTTGGTGATGGAACCCCGCTTTGGCATCTCGATCTTTACCGGGTTGAAACGCCCGAAGACGCTATGCAGCTCGGGCTTGATGATGCATTTGTTGATGCGGTCTGCTTGATTGAATGGCCTGACCGGCTGAAAAAGCTGCTGCCTAAAACCAATCTTTCTATTCATCTATATATGCCCGATACCGATGCTGAAAATGCCGCGCCTCTATCGAATATACGGTTTGCCGACATCACCGCCCCGCCGCATTGGGCTGATCGGATTAACCTGCTTCGGAACCGATTAAGCGAGGGCTGAGCAAGTTTATGCCGGTCTTGGCTGGCCGGTTACTGGTCTTTTACGGGCGGTTTTGAGAGATGGCAGTAAACGGGTCTCGCCTTTCAATCTTGTTGCTTTTATAGTTGTCTTATGACACCCCCTTTGGTTTACAGCATTGATGCCGGATTGCCGTTCGCCCGTGATCTGGCGGCTGGCGTTAGACAGCTGGCTGGCAGTCCAGAAAGACTGGCACGTGGGTTGGTTCTGCTGCCATCGCGGCGTGCAGCCCAGGCTTTACAGGCCGCATTTCTGGATAGTGCCGATGGCGCCCCGATGCTATTGCCGCGGCTATTGCCGATTGGTGATTTTGGCGGTGATGATGATGGCAGGCTAACCGCGTTTCTGGGCGATGACGATAGCGGTGATTTGCCGCCGCCCATCTCGAAGATTAGACGCCAGATTAATCTTGCTAAATTGCTGCGCCATTTCCCGCTTGGCGGTCATTATCCCAACCAGCCACAGGCCATGCACCTTGCGGACCAGCTTGGCGAATTGCTGGATCAGCTTTATAACGCCGATGCCACAGCTGAACAGCTTTGCGCGTTATTGCCCGAGCGCTTTTCTGCACATTGGCAGGATATTCTGACCCTTCTTGGGATACTGATTGAACGCTGGCCAGATATTCTGGCGCAAGAAGGTGTATTAGATGTGGTTGATCGGCGTAACCGGCTTTTGCGCCGCCGCGCCCAGCTTTGGCGTGAGCAGCCGCCGGATCAATTGGTGGTGGTTGCCGGCTCGACCGGCTCGATCGCGGCGACACGTGAATTGATCGGGGTGGTGGCGCAACTGCCTGATGGTCATGTCGTGCTTCCCGGGCTAGACCGTCAGGCTGGCGACCAATGGCCAGCGATTTCACAAGATAGCGGTCATCCACAATACCAGCTGGCGCAGCTGTTAAACGCGCTTGACATAACGTCTGATCAGGTGCGCGACTGGGTTGTCGCATCGCCTGACGTACCGCCAGAGTTGGCCGCGCGCCGGCAATTGATGCAGGAGGTGTTTCGTCCTGCCGCGCTAAGTGCACATTGGCAACGCCTCGGCGATACCGGCCCGCTGATTGACCGCACCGCCCTTGCTGGTCTCAAAATCATCACCGCGCGCGATCGACGCGAAGAGGCGAATATAATTGCCTTGTCACTTCGAGAAGCGCTGGAAACACCGGATCAGACAGCTGCTGTTGTGACCCCTGATCGCCAGCTTGCCGAACTGATCATTGCAGATTTGCTGCGCTGGGATATTGCTGTTGAGGACTCGGCCGGTAAACGATTATCGCTGTGCCCGCCTGGCCGGTTTTTATCGCTTCTTTGCGATGCGGTAGATGCGGATTTTGCGCCAATGCGGTTATTGTCATTATTAAAGCACCCGTATTGTGCGGGCGGCATGAACCCGGTTCAGTTTCGTCGTCATGTTGACAATGTCGAGCTGGCGGCTTTGCGGGGGACGCGTCCGGATGGGGGGCTGGCCGGGCTGGCGGCGATGCTTGATGATGGTGATCTGCGGGCGTTTTTTGAAACCCATATTATTGCCAATCTCACCCCGTTGATCGAGTGCTGGCGGGCACCAAATCCGACCTTAGCTAGCCTTGCCGAAGGCATTGGCGAAGCGGCTGAACGGCTATGCGCAACTGTCATGGATAGCAGCGGCATGGCAGCTGACCGCGGTGTTGGCGCGATGGAATTATGGAAAGGCGCTGACGGCATGGTGGCGGGTGACCTGTTCCGTAGCCTTGCCAGTGATGGCCGTGATAGCGCCATTGATGCCCGCGAGATGCCGCAGATTATGCGCCAGCTTCTTGATGCGGAAACGGTTCACCCGCATGGCACGCCGCATCCAAGGATTGCTATTTTAGGGGCCGTTGAGGCGCGAATGCATCCATTTCAGGTGATTGGCAAAAACCGCTTGATCATTGCCGGTTTCAATGAGGGGAACTGGCCGCCGCGCCCGGATGCCGATCCTTGGATGAACGGCGCAATGCGGGCAGCGGTTGGCTTGCCACCACGCAACTGGCGTAGCGGCCTTAGTGCGCATGACGTCTATATGGCCATTTGCAGCAAGGACATCATTATAACGCGTGCAGGCAAGGAGGCTGGAACACCAACAACCAAAAGCCGGTGGCTTCAGCGCATGGAAGTGGTGGTGAACGCGCTTGGGCTTGATGACGTCATCGACAATGGCGAATTGGAAAAATCATGGCTGGCAAAATGCGAGCCGACGACGGTTCCGCAACCAGCGACGCGGCCCGCCCCTTGTCCACCATTGGCCAGTCGCCCCCGCCAGTTCTCGGCAACCGAAATTGATATTTGGGTCACTGATCCCTATGCAATTTATGCGAAAAAAATCCTGCGACTAAAGCCACTGGATGACGTTGACCGGCCTGCTGATGCGGCGCTTCGCGGTATTCTGTTTCATGATGCGCTTGCTGATTTCTGCAAGGCCAATCCAAGGGGTGAATTAACGACCGGCGCATTGGCTGAATTGCTGAAATTTGGCAGGCAGCGTTTTGCCACCCGAATTGATCAGCCCTCGATCCGCCATTTCTGGTGGCCCCGCTTCGAAGCGATGGCGGCATGGTTTGTCGAGAATGAACATCGTCGCCGCGCCGGTCTTAGGGAAGTTTATGCCGAAAGAGACGGCGCGGTGTTTCTGCAAGCACCGCTTGGCCCGGTTAAACTGACTGCGCGTGCTGACCGGCTGGAATATAATCAGGATCACAGTTGGACGATTGTCGATTATAAAACTGGCACTGCGCCGGCTGCCAATTTAATCAATTCGGGCGCGCGCAACCAGCTGGCGGTCGAGGGGTTGATCGCGTTTGAGGGTGGCTTTGACGGCTTGTCAGCAGGCCCGATTGAGGCGTTGGAATATTGGCAGCTAAGCGGTAAGAAATCGGCACCGGGCGAGATTAAAGCGCCGTTCAAGGAGCTTTTTGATGCAGCTGAAATTCGGGATCGTCTGGAGGCGCTTGCGGCATGTTTTGATCAGGCTGAGACGTCGTATCCAAGTGAGCCAAACCCGAAGATTGTGCCTAAATTCAAACCCTATCAGCATCTAAGCCGAAGCCGCGAATGGCTTTATGGGGAGATCGCTGATGAATGAGATGATTGCCCGCGCGAGTGCGGCTCAGGCGGCCGCGTCTGATCCCGCTGCATCGGTGTTTGTGTCGGCCAATGCAGGTACTGGCAAAACCAAAGTGCTGACTGACCGTGTGCTTCGCTTGCTGTTAGCGGGTGCGCCGCCAGATGGTATTTTATGCGTAACCTATACGCGCGCCGCCGCCGCAGAAATGCGCAACCGAATTTTTAGACGCCTTGCCAATTGGGCAACGATCTCGGCCAAGGGGCTTGGCGATGATTTGGCAAGCATGGGGATTACCACGCCAAGTCAGGAAACCCGCCAACGCGCCCGCAGCCTGTTCGCCGAAATTCTTGATAATGACGATGGGCCGCGCGTCGAGACGGTGCATTCATTCTGCCAGTCGATCTTGCGCCGTTTTCCGATTGAGGCAGGTGTCGCGCCTCATGTTCAGCTTGCCGAAGATGACGAGCAAAATCGGTTAAAGGCTGTGGCGCGGGCGAATGTTCTTGGCAATCCAACGCCTGAACTTGGCGCTGCGATATTGCTGATTGCCGAGACGATCGGTGAGGCGCGGATCGAAGAGATTGTGAATGATCTGCTTAACCGCAGTGAGGGGCTGGATGCGCCGGACTGTCTTGCCCGTATCGACGCGCATTTCCGTGACGAGCTTGGTGTTGTTGATGCCACCATTAGCCGGACTAGGCTGGCAGACGAGCTGGCGCAAATTGATGATGAGAGGCTGCGGGCAGTTTCGGCGGTGTTGCAGGCGTCAGGGGTACCAACTCAGCAGGAGCGTGGTGCCAAAATGGATGTGTGGCTGGCACAGGATGCCGCAGGCCGCATTGATAAATGGTCATTTCTTGTTGATGCATTATTCAGCAAAGGCCGCCAACGTGCCAGTTTTTCCAATCCGGCTATTCGCAAGATTATGCCCGATATAGACGCGATCCAACAGCAGGTTGCCGACCGGCTGCGCCCGCTCTTGATTGATCAGGCCGCGCAGATTTGCCGCGACCGCACGATGGCTCTCTATCAGTTTGGCACAGCCTTTCATAAAGAATATAACCGCCTAAAGGCGCAACGGGGTCTGCTTGATTACAATGATCTGATTACCCGCACGAATGATCTGCTGGCGATGAGTGAGGCGTCGCAATGGGTTGCGTGGAAACTTGATAACGGCATCCATCATCTGTTGATTGATGAGGCACAGGACACCAGCCCAGCGCAATGGAAATTGCTGCGGCGGCTGGTTGATGAGTTTTTCGACGGTGAGGGCGCCGCGCACCACAAAAAGGACGACCAAGATCCGGGGCGAACAATGTTTGCTGTTGGCGATTTTAAACAGTCGATCTATTCATTTCAGGGGGCCGATCCGGCGGTCATGAACCAAAACCGGAGTGACCTTGCGCGCCGTGCCAATGCTGTTTCTGCGATTTTTCGTGATGTGCCTTTATCGGTGTCGTTCCGCTCGGCAAGCCCGATTTTAAATCTGGTGAATGACGCGATCCCCGATCTTGCTGGTATTAGTGATTTTACCGAGCATGAGATGGCGCGCAGTGGCGCTGGCGGTTTTGTCGAATTATGGCCATTGGTAACGGCGGATGATGATCTTGCGCCCGAGGCGCATGCGGCTACCGTGTTGGCGCGGCGGGTTAAAAGCTGGATTGGAAGCCGCCAGCTGCCGTCCGGTAAATTGGTGAATGCTGGTGATATTCTGATCCTGCTTCGTAAACGCGGACAGTTTTTCGAATTGCTATTATCGGCACTGCAAAGCATGAATGTGCAGGTTGCCGGGGCTGACCGGATGAAACTTGCCGAACAGATTGAAATTCAGGATTTGCTGGCGCTTGGTGATGTGATGCATCTTGGTGACGATGATCTGCAATTAGCGGCGGTGTTAAAATCGCCGTTATTTGGCATGACCGAGGATCAGCTTTATGATCTTGCTTATGACCGTGGCAAGGCTAGCTTGATTTCGCGGCTGATGGTGCATCGCGGTGCTGACAGTGCGTTGGGCAAGATGGCTGACCAGCTCAGCCGATGGCAAAATCGCGCCGAGTACGAATCCGTATTCGGTTTTTTCAGCTATGTTCTTGTTGATGGTGGGCGGCAGAAATTCAGAGATCGCCTTGGTCGCGCGGTTGATGAATCGCTCGATCATTTTTTGAGTCTGGCGCAAAATTTTGCCCTTGGTGGCGGTGTGTCGTTGCTTGAGTTCTTGACCACGATCCGCAGTAGTGGCGGCGAGGTTAAACGCGATATGGACGCATCCGGCAGCGACGAGGTGCGCGTCATGACAATCCATGGGGCAAAAGGATTAGAAGCGCCAATTGTAATCCTGCCTGACCTTCTGACCGGTAAAAATCGGCCAGCGCCAGTCCTGCCATCACGCGATGGACGGGTCCATTATTGGCTACCGCCATCAGGTCTGCCGCGGCCTGATTTTATTGAAGATGCGAGCATGGCCGCAGCAGCGCTGGCGGCCGAGGAAAGCAACCGGCTGCTTTATGTGGCGCTAACCCGTGCGCGCGATGGGCTGGTCATTGGTGGCTGGGAAAAGCCCCATGGGGTGCGCACATTAAAGGACAGTAATTACGCGCTATTAAGCGATATGATCACATCATCAGACAAGGCCAAAACCTTGGCTGACGGAACCGTTTTGATCATGGCCGAACAGGCCGGCGATGATGATCAGGAAACAAAGATAAAGCCCAATTTGCCGCCAAAAAAGCCGCTTGATGATGCGGCTGACTGGCTGTGGCGCCCGGCCCCGAAAGACGATCGTTCGGGGCGGCCAATCCGCCCATCCCAGCCCGGCCTTGACCATGATCCGCAATCGCTTGGTGGTAATGCTGGCCAGCAGGCCGCGCAAACACGGCAAATCAGCCTTGCTTATGGTCAGCTTGCGCACCGTTTGCTGGAACAGCTGCCCGCCCTTGATCCGGCGGCACGGCGCGATCGCGCTGTTCAGGTTGCGGCTAAGGTCCATATAATTCCAGATACGATGGCGACCAGCCTGATTGACAGGCTGCTCCGGCTAATTCAGATGCCCGAATTTGCCCCGCTTTTTGGCCCAGACGCGCTGGTTGAAGTGCCGATTAATGGGCGGTTGAACGGTGTCGGGATCGCCGGGCAGATTGACCGGCTCTATGTTGATGCTGAGCGCATTATTCTGGCTGATTTTAAAACAGGTCAATCTGGAAATGGCAGCATACCCCGCAGCTATCTTCAACAAATGGCGCTTTATGACGGATTGCTTCGTGAAATCTATCCGGGGCGAGACATTGAATGCTGGCTCATATGGGTTGACACGCTTGACTATCAGGTGATCGAGCATGAGGCGCGTGTTCAGGCATTGCGCGAAATTTTTGCTGCTTATCATCGTTGATCAATGATAAATATTCACGACGCTGCGCTTGACGTGATGCCGCCCGTTCCATAAATTCAAACCGTTAAGACCGCGGTGCAAATGCCGCAGATTTTTACAATGAAATGGAATCACAATGGCAACCTCAAAAACCACGGATAGCGATTTTAGTGCAGATGTTTTGCAATCGGACAAACCTGTATTGGTTGATTTCTGGGCCGAATGGTGCGGTCCGTGTAAGGCAATTGGTCCCGCGCTCGAAGAAATCGCTGGCGAAAAGCAGGACAGCCTTTCAATTGTTAAGTTGAACATCGACGAAAACCCACTGACACCGCAAAAATATAATGTTCGTGGGATCCCGACATTGCTGATTTTCAAAAATGGTGAAGTTGTCGCCGAAAAAATGGGCGCACTGCCAAAATCACAGCTGGAAAGCTGGATTGAGCAATCAGTCTAAAGCGGGCAATGACAGGCTGGAATTTTAAACGCTGTCCTATTCGGGCAGCGTTTTATTTTGCACCAATATATGTCCGGCAAGGTAAAGCGAGCCGCAAATGATCACCGGACAGGTTAAGTCGAGATTGTCAAAAGCCGACATGATCCCGCTAACTGGCGTTGCATCTAGCCCTTGTTGGGTTGCGGCATCGGCCATCTGGCCCGCACTTAGACTGGCGTCCTGATCCGGAATGGCAAGACAGCGCACCGGCCCCGCAAGATCGGCGAGTGGTGCGATGAATTCTGCGGGGTTTCGGGTGTTCAATGCGCCACAAATGATGTTCCATTTGCCGCGATGAATTTGCCACAGCGCCGCCGCCAGCGCCTGTGCCCCATGTGCATTATGGGCCCCATCAAGCCAGATTGCCTGATGTGGCCAATGTCTAGCCAATGCGCCGGTTGCCAAATGCTGCACACGTCCTGGCCAGACGGCCGATTCTACCCCGCTGGCAAGTATTTTTCTGTCACTGTTTCGCGGCAATGATGCCAACAGACCCTTGCTGGCAAGATCGCAAAAACAGGCCGCTGCCAAACCGGCATTATCCAGCTGGTGCGGCCCGCGTAACCCGGGGCGCGGCAGCAAGGTGACCGCGCCATCAAGGGTAATTTCAATGCCGCCATCTGCTGGCCTGTTGATGCCAAAATCGCGCCCCGCGACAATGACCGCCGTGCCTATTTCTGCTGCATAATCATCCAGAACTCGCAAGGCTTCAGGGGCTTGGTGGGCGCTATAACACGGGGTTTCGGCCCGCATGATACCGGCCTTCTGACCAGCGATCTGGGTGAGGGTAGTGCCAAGAAAATGCTCATGATCTTGGGCAATCGGGGTGATAATCGTTGCCAAGGGTTGGGCTAGGACATTGGTCGAGTCGAGGGCGCCGCCAAGGCCGGTTTCAAGCAGCAGCAGATCGGCCGGTGTTTTCGAGAATGCGAGCATTGCCGCCGCCGTTGTGACCTCAAAAAACGTCACCGCCATATCGCCATTGACGGTTTCGACCTCTTCCAACAGATCGGCCAGCGCGCCATCATCAATCAGCTGGCCGGCAAGCCGGATACGCTCATTGAACCGGCAAAGATGCGGCGAGCTATAGACATGAACCTTGAGGCCAGCGGCCTCGGCGATGGCCCGCAGAAATGCGATCACCGACCCTTTGCCGTTGGTGCCGGCGACATGGATTGTTGGTGGCAGGCGATGATGCGGGTTCCCCAGCTTTTCAAGCAAGGCAAAGCTACGATCAAGACCAAGATCAATCAATTTTGGGTGGAGCCGCGCCAACCGGTCAAGCGCGGCACCCGCGCGGCCCGCAGCGATAGCCTGCGGCGATGATGAAGCTGGCATCAGGCGCGCTTTCTGCTGTCTTTCGATCCCATCATGAAATCAAGCAGGCGGCCGATATAAACAGGCTGTTCGGCACGCAGCACAACGGCATCTACCATACCATGGTCCATCAGATATTCGGCCGTCTGAAAGTCATCAGGCAGTTTTTCGCGGACAGTTTCTTCGATCACACGGCGACCGGCAAAGCCAATGATGGCACCAGGTTCGGCAATCTGGATATCCCCGAGCATCGCAAATGACGCGGTAACACCGCCGGTCGTGGGGTGCGCCAGCAAAACAAAATAGGGCAGGCCGGCATCACGAACCATTTCAACAGCGGCGATTGTCCGCGGTAATTGCATCAGCGATAACACACCTTCCTGCATCCGCGCGCCGCCGGTTGACGGCACTGTAATCAGCGCTGCTTTGCGGTCAACCGCCTCTTTTGCTGCGCGAACAATCCCATTGCCAACCATGCGGCCCATCGAGCCGCCCATAAAGCGGAAATCAAATGCTGCGATCACAACTGGATAGCCGTTAATCTCGCCAGCCCCGACAGCAATAGCGTCATTAAGGCCGGTTTTGTTACGGGTATCGCGCAGCCGGTCGGTATATTTTTTGCTGTCGCGGAATTTTAAGGGATCATCCTCAATCGGGGTTAACGCGATTTTCTCGAATTTTCCAGCGTCAAACAGCATTGAAAAACGCGCTGCTGGTGGCAAGGCCGCGTGATGGCCGCAGGTTGCACAGCAATTGTGAGCCTGTTCAAATTCGCGGTGAAAGATCATCTGGTTACAGGCGCCGCATTTTACCCAAAGATTATCTGGCACATCATCAGATTTGACCCATGCCTTGATTTTTGGAAGGACAGAATTTGTAATCCAATTCATAGCAATCTCCCTATGCGCGGATAGCAGCGCTAAGATCACCGACAAATGCGGCAACTTTACGGACGACAGCGGCGCGGTTTTCTGCTTCATCGGTGCTTGCCGGATTGGCAACAGCATCAGCAATCAGATCGACCACCGCAGATCCAACAACCGCGCCATCGCTAAGGCGCGCCGACTCGGCCGCCTGTTCGGGGGTGCGGATGCCAAATCCGGTTACGATCGGCAGGTCAGTCTGTTTGCGGATACGCTTGTAGGCCTGATCAATGCTGGTGGCAGCTGCGCTGGCCATGCCCGTAATGCCGGTCACCGAAACATAGTACACAAACCCGCTGGCCTCGGCCAAAATGGCCGGTAAGCGCTGATCATCGCTTGTCGGTGTGATGAGGCGAACAACGTTCAAACCTGCTTTGCGCGCCGGGATACACAGCTCACTATCTTCTTCAGGCGGCAAATCAACGATGATCAACCCGTCAACGCCCGCCGCCACGGCATCATCAATGAACCGATCATTTCCATAGATATAGATCGGGTTGTAATAGCCCATCAGAACCAGCGGCATATCAGGGTGGCGCTGGCGAAAATTACGTGCGATTTCCATAGTTTTGACAAGCGTCATGCCGCCTTTCAAGGCGCGCAGTGAGGCTGCCTGAATTGCCGGCCCATCTGCCATAGGGTCAGAAAACGGCATGCCAAGCTCGATAAAATCGACGCCCGCCTCAACCAGCCCATCCAGCAAGGCATCAGTGGTGGCAGCATCAGGGTCACCTGCGGTGATAAATACCCCCAGACTGCCGCGGTTTTCGGCTTTGGCCTTTGCAAATGCGATGTCGATGCGACCTGCCATGATTATCTCTTTTCCAATCTAAAAGGGCTTGCAGCTTACATGCGGCCAAGTTTTTCAAGAACCGGAAGCACCGCACCCAAATCCTTGTCGCCGCGACCGCACATATTCAAGATGACAATCTCGTCAGGATCCATATCGCCGATGACGGTGCTGACATAAG
>Ga0255753_1000759_pt1 | contig 40656 bp, 36 predicted proteins | sample 041ome_10_FD_179953 | JGI IMG/M metagenome (GOLD analysis project Ga0255753, IMG submission 179953) | Coastal salt marsh microbial communities from the Groves Creek Marsh, Skidaway Island, Georgia - 041412US metaG (version 2) | ecosystem: Environmental > Aquatic > Marine > Intertidal zone > Salt... | reverse complement strand
TGATTTGGAGACCAAGCTCAAAGAGGCAGGCATAGAGGTGTTACTTGACGATCGTGGAGAAAGACCCGGCGTTATGTTTGCAGACCTTGAATTAATCGGGATCCCTTATAGATTGACTGTGGGGGATCGCGGAATCAACGACGGGCAGCTTGAGTGGACAGATCGATTAAGTGGCGAAACGTCTTCGATCGCCTGCGATGGAATTGTAGACGCAATCATTAGTAAATTACAAAAGAAAACTAACTAAGACATAATCAAATTTTTAATGCCCGAAATACTAGTGTTGTATTACTCGCGAAATGGCAGCGTCCAAAAAATGGCCAGGCTCGTTGCGAGAGGAATCGAAATGGTACCAGGTGTCACTGCACGCGTGAGGACAGTTCCACCTGTATCTGCTACAACCGAAAAGACTGATTCGGTAATTCCTGAAGCAGGCTCACCGTACGTAGAAATTGATGATTTGCGCACTTGTATTGGACTAGCGCTGGGCAGCCCAACGCGCTTTGGAAACATGTCTTCGGCTATGAAATACTTCATCGATCAACTTGGAGGTAGTTGGCACGCTGGAGATCTTGTCGGAAAACCAGCGACAGTATTCACCTCAGCGTCCTCGATGCATGGCGGTCACGAAATTACACTAGCAACGATGATGTTTCCCTTAATTCATCTCGGAATGGTCATAACCGGAATCCCATATTCAGAACGCGAACTGCACACAACAGTGACCGGTGGGACGCCTTATGGCTCCAGTCACTTCGCTGGTCAAGATGGAGAGCGGGCGATCTCAGCAGAAGAAAAGTCTCTTTGTATCGCGCAAGGTAAACACCTCGCCTCGATCGCGATGAAACTAAACCAAAAAACAAACAGCTTCCTCAATTAATGCGTACTCATCAATTCTTTTCAAGTGGTGGAATCATTCTGATGAGTCTCTGGTGCCTAGCTTGGGAGGGATATATCGCGCCATTGAATCTCGATGGCTCCTGGTTAATCCTCAAGTGCATCCCAATCCTTCTTCCATTAACCGGAATGTTACGAAATACTCTGCGCGCATATCAATATGCAGTGCTTTTAGTATTTCCGTATTTCATAGAAGGAGTGGTTCGCTCTTACGCTGAGGCGGACTTATTTCAACTGATGGCATTCGGTGAGCTAGTTTTGTCTCTTTTCCTTTTCACTTTTCTTTTACTGTCAGTGCGCACTATACGCACTCAAGGTCAGTAACCAAAAAAATGTATGTTGGACGTTTCGCGCCAACTCCATCGGGCCCGCTTCATTTTGGATCACTTGTCACCGCAGTTGGAAGTTACTGTGACGCTCGATCTAAAAAAGGGAAATGGCTAATCCGTCTTGATGACCTAGATCAAGAACGAGTGGTAAAAGGTATGCACTCAAATATTCTTGACACGTTGGACAGTTATGCACTTTTTTGGGATGACGAACCGATCTACCAAAGTAAGCAGAAACGCATCTATACCCAGTGGCGAAAAAAATTAATAAAAGAGCTTGATATATATCCTTGCGTTTGCAGTCGACAGACGATTAGAAAACATTCAACTCTTAACGGTGATGAATGGATATACAGTGGGTATTGCAAGACTCATTCATCTAAAGATAAACCTATAAGAAGCTACCGGATCAAACTACCTACACCGTGCTCAGTATCTATAAATGATCTAGCATTAGGATCGATCACTGACGACCTGTGTAAGTCGTCTGGTGATTTTGTTCTCTTCAAGCCAGACGGAACTCCGTCTTACCACTTAGCAAGCATTTTGGATGATCACTACTTAGGTATCACACATGTGGTTAGAGGAGAGGACTTACTGCTTTCGAGCCTAAAGCAAGCCAAACTTCAGAAAATCATTGGACTTACAAATTCCAATTTTCTTCACTTACCCATAGTTAGAAATAAAGAAGGAAAAAAACTATCAAAGCAGAATAAAGCTGACCCAATAAAAATAGCATTGGCGAGTTCGACACTATTCAACGCATTAACTTTTCTATCGCAGTCACCCCCAAGCGAACTTCGAACGCAAAATCCGAGCGATATTATGGACTGGGCTGTTGAGAACTGGAAGGTATCCAGCATATGTTACGAGGGCAGCAAAGTTAAAGCCGAGGCGGCAATTCCTTCCACTCACATTCAAGGCGACTGACCATTTTTTGAAGGTGAATGAACGCTTCATCTACTGTTGCTTTAGTCCCCTTTACACCCAACTCTACACGACGCAGACGCTCTGCAGTGAGAGTCGGGAGACTAAACACTTTGCATCCCGGATATTTGTCAAGGCATTCATCCATCAATGGGATTAGAGAGCTCTCAGGCACATCAAATATAAGAATTGATCGTTCAATATCACGATCCATCACATGATGCTCGATATACTCGTTATCTAACACCCACTCCATCATCGACCATGCCATAGATGGGAATCCTGGTAAAAAGTGATGCTGTTTGATACTGAAACCTGGAATACGATTAAATTCATTAGGAATGATTCTGGAGCCATTCGGAAACATACCCATTTTGATTCTATTTGGGTACGCGTCATGGCCGAACTGGCCTTCTATTTCTAGCTTAGCATCAGCGTGAATCACTAGGTCTAACTCGAGCGCATCAGCCACAGACTGTCTGGTGTAATCATCAGGCGTTGCCCCAATCCCACCGAAACTAAAAACAACATCTCCGGAGGCTAAGGTGCGTTGAAATGTGCTCCTCAAAAGCTCGGGACTGTCGGGTAAATAAATAACCCACTCATTTTTCAATCCACGTGCATGTAATATTTCGATCGACTTCTCAAAATGCCGATCCTTCCGGCGCCCAGAAAGAATCTCATCGCCAATGATTACCAAACCAATTTTCACAGCTTACACACCAAGAGCATTCGACCCAAAAATTAACATCAATCACTTAAGTGGCTGTTATAAGAACAACCTAAATCCAACTTCTATATTGTACTTAAATGAAAAAGCGGAGTTGTCGCCCCATAACGTAGTGCCTGGCCTTGCATACAGCATCATAGACGGATTTACAAAACGACCCACTTCCAGATCTAGCGTTCCTGTTGATTGCTCATCACGTGCGTGATCCCATGCCACAAACGGATCCACAAAAATATAGTAACGGTCTGGCATTTTTTTTATAAAAGGGAACTTAACTGACGTGAAATTTACGTCTGTTCGATTGTCATCGCCGCCTAATGTAAAAAAAGTCTGCATCTGAGGAAAAGCGAGAATTCCTAATTTTGGTAACTTTATAAAACCAAAGATAGTTGGCGCTGCCCGATTCTTCCCTTTTCCCAGAGTGACATCAGAAGCGGTGTCCCATGTTGTGTCTAAAGCTAAAAACCATGTCGCCCCCCCTTCGTTTGCAAACTTTTTATTAGCAATACGCATCTTTATGTCGCCCATGCCTGTTTCGGTGCTTCCAGCAAGAGAGGGATTACGCGAAACCACCGGAGCTTGAAGTCGAACAGACCATTCGTTATTTAGAGGAAAGTCATACAAGGGACTAATAATCGAGACTTCATTACCTGCCTCATCCTCCTTAAACTCAGACCGCACGAAAAAACGCGTTTTAGGCCGACCCGGATCTAAGTTTTTGGAACTATCTAATGACCTCGAATCCTTTGGCTCCTCCGCGATCGCAAAATTCGGCGATATAAAGACTACCAACAAAAATAATAATGCCCATTGGACATATGATTTACTCAACATTTTGAGGCCCCATATTTTCAACTTGATACCATTTGTTCAATCCATATAAATCAAAAGATCAAGTCTTACAAAAAACCGGCTTTATTATACTCAGACGCTTATCGAAATTTAATGATCGGAGCACAAAGGATACGAAATCTGAATCTCGTGTAGCTTAAGGGATGATCTCAGATTTTTTGTAATATTATAGGCTTCAGGACTATCCCCATGTATACAAATAGTATCTGGTACTAAGTGATGATCAATACCATCTATGCTTGTAACCAGATTCTGACGAACCATTTTGAGCACCTGCTTTTCTGACTCAGCAATATCGGTTATCAACGCGTCCTTCTCTAACCTTGGAACGAGTTCAGAACTAGACAGATAGCGTCGATCAGAAAATCCCTCCTCAATAATGCGCAACCCTGCGCTCTCGGCTGCAATAACCCAATACGAATTCGCAAGACCAAAGATTAGGATCTCAGGATCGAACTTAGCGACTGTCTCACAAATCACTGACGCTACCCTAAGGTCACTAGCAGCCATGTTATACATTGCACCATGCGCTTTAACGTGCGTCATATTAACGTCACATGCAATCGCGTGATTAGCAAACTCCTCTATCTGGCGGCAAACGATTTCCCTTAACCTGGATTCAGGCAAAACCATGGCTTTCCGGCCAAAATTTTCTCGATCTGGAAATGATGGATGCGCTCCAATACCAACGCCAAATTCCCATGCTCGTCGTATCGTTGTCCGGATGGAATTGTCGTCTCCCGCATGTAAACCGCATGCGATATTAGCTGAGCTTATGAGTGGCATAATCGCGACTTCTTTACGCTCCTCAAAAGAAGACTGATATTCCCCAAGATCACAATTCAAATCAATTTTAAATGTCATCAGTTTAGCTCCTGCACACGGCTCTTGATCCTGCGAAATAAATCTTTCATGGCATTATTTTCCTGAATCAATGCTCCTTGAGCGTCAGCTAAAGATACTTCTAAAAAACGAATGCTACTACCTGGTTGAGTTTGAACTAAATTTGCACGATCTACTGAAATTACAGTGCCGATGGACGGATAACCACCAATCGTCTGTCGATCCACTGACAAAACTATAGGCTGTCCGTTAGGTGGAACTTGTATCGTCCCCATAACGACAGGTTCAGAGGGTTGCAGCTCAACTTGCTCTAACCCAATTTTTTTCCCTACTAACCGAATTCCCATTCTATTCGACTCATTTGTTACTCGGTAAGTATTTGACAAAAACCCTTCACGCGCTTTATTAGAAAAATCATCCCGTCTTTTTGTGGGAATAAAACGAATTAACATTTCCTCATGTGCTTCGACGCCAAACAAACTCTTCACGCCCCAATTTGTCGAAATGAACGGCAAATCGCCTCGCGATTCAACATCTTTAAAGGGCAAAAGTGAATCGAATTGTTCGCTAAAAAATATCATGTCACTAGTTTTAAGTCTTCTACCCGAAACACCTCCAAAGTTGCTACCCGTATCTGTAGAAACGCTACCCATCACTATGTCAATACACATACCACCAGAAATACCTAAGTATCCGTACGCACCCCTGGATGCTCGACCACCTTTCAAAACGGTACCGGCAAAAATCTTTACGGGTCGACCATGTGGAAGGGGAATACCATCGATCGTGAATGAAAAGTTTGCGCCGGCAGTCGCAATAACGCAGTCTCTAGAGAAAGATAATGTTGGGGCCAACATAACAAACTCAATGATCGGCGCATCTCCATCATTCCCTACCAGCAAATTCGCAATCATCATCGAATTCAAATCAGCAGCGCCAGAGACAGAGACTCCATGTGCCTGCCAACCCACGCGCCCTTTGTCCTGAATCGTCGTGAATAACCCAGGGTTCAGAGTTTCTATTAGTGCAAATTTCTTATTGGTCATTGATTCTCGCCCAGACTCTGTTGGGCATTGAACTCCCCGATTGAAATCGGCTCGAATTCAACTTTATCTCCGACACTTAGAAGTGCACCACAAGTTTCCGATTTTTGAAAAAGACTCGCGTGCGTCCGTCCTAATATGTGCCATCCACCGGGAAGTACGGATGGATATATACCGGTGTACCCGCCTGCAACGGCAACACTGCCCGCCGGGACACGTGTCCGCGGCTCACTTCGTCGGGGTACCGCAAGCACGGTATCCAAGCCTTCTAAATATACGAACCCAGGTGCGAATCCAATTGCACCCACGGTATAGGTCTTCGAATGGTGTAAGTTTATTAAATCGCTAACAGATCTCTTTAAAATTGAAGATAGTTCTTCAAGATCTAGGCCCAATTTTTGATCGTAACAAACAGGTATACGCATCATTTTTTGATCAGTAGCATCTAAAACAACCTCCATGCCGCTCAATTTCCCACCAAAATATCCTACGATCTCATCGTAAGGTGTTTCACTCGAAGACGATATCCATTGAATCGGGTCATAATGAATGGCAATCTGATCAAAAGCCGGGACAATATCGGTGACTCCTTTTACATTTAACGCTCGAATTTTATCTGCAACCAAACCAGACATTACCGAATGAGAATCTGGATTGTCGCAGTTTACTCCGATCATAAGTGCCCGATCGCCTATTGGAGCATACGTAAACGAAATGGTCATGATTTATTAACTTAAAATAATCAGTACTATCGTATTAAACGAGGTGGACGCTCGCTCCAAACTTTCAACAAGTTAGCCTGTATCTTGGAGCATTCGTAGTACACCAAAACGTTCCCCCCTACCATTTGACACACTGATTGGTTCGCGAACCTTAACGTTCAAACTCAATCGGAATTATTTGTAACTGTCGACTAGGTTATTCCAATGCAGATTGCGTCATCATTTCTTTAGAGCTACAGCCACTCAGAAGTAAAGTCAAACCGAACAAGTAGATCACGCACCGAATACCCCACACAAAAACACTACTACGTTATTTATCAAATAACTCGTTTAGATATTATAGACTCCAACTTCAAAACCAATAATAAGACAAAAATGAAGCGGCAAGAACAGCTAGCGAATCAATAAGGAATGAGTAACATTATTTTCAAATGCTTGAATAACGAACTAGTCAGTAATTTTTATTCATGATAGATTGGACCAATGACAAATGTAGCGCTATGGATCTGCTTGTTAATTATGGTGATGTTCGGAGCCAAGTCTGCGGTGTCCGCAGAAGAACTGCGTGTTCTTTCGTCGGAGGGTCGGTTATCCAGTGATCTAGGGGGGACTCAAGCAGCGCGAATAGACTTCAATTTCGGAACTGTAAAAGCCTGGTTACGAGATGACGGGCAATGGAAAATTGAAGGTGATGTTACGCATAGATCCGGGCTCTGTGGAAGTTACCAATTGGGCATCCAATTTGGCACCGGCAGTCCGGGATGCGCAAATGTGCGGTGGTTATCTGCTCCAAAATTTGCCACTAAACGCCTACAATGCAACGGCGCTGGCGTCTTTCACTCTGGAGGGGATTACAGTTTTATAGCAAAACAAAGTTTCGACGAAATCAACTGCGCTCAGAGGGTTATCAAATGCAAAGGCAAATGTAACTGATCAGATTTCATTGAAGTAAAGCATTAAAATCATACCAGCAACGTCACAACGAAAGACGCGACAAGTCAGATTAGAACCCGCTATTCGATCATATCTAGAATGTAGTAATCTTCACTCTCTCTCTGAATGCTGATCTTTACCGCTCGCATATCTCCAGCACCTGGCACAACCAAACGAGATACATTTCCACTTACGTGTCCGGCTGCAAAGAATGGGTGATTCCATGTGTACTGATGGGTGTCCCCATGAATAAAGAGAATTTTCTTGTCCGTTGTTTTAGCCTTTTCGAATAAAGTAGCCCCGACTGTCTCCAAAAATCCCGAGTACATCAAAGATGGTTGCGGCATCATCCAGTCAACAAAAGGATCGCCATGGAAAACGACTACAAGATCATGTATCCGATCCTCCTGAAAAAGATCAAATGCCCTATGAATCCAATTTTGATTAGCTTTCTCTCTTAGTAAAAACTCACGCTCTCCGATTGAGGTGCCAGAATCCATATTATTGTTACTTCCAACCACATGAATTAACAAAAATAGCGTCCCAGAAGATATCCACATTTGGTTCTCAATAAAGTCTGAGAACTCCCTCATCAAAGCTCCCTGGCTCTGCAATCCAAGAAGTGCGCTCTGCTCGAAGTAACTATCATCAAAAACGACTTGCCTCAACATTTTAAGCCGGTCTAATGGATCATAGCCGCCGTTATTACTACGGTGACAATCTGTCCACTCGTTATCACCTGGGGTGTATAACAGCGGCGCCGTGAATATCGAAAAAAGCGCTTTTTGGCGAGTATAGAATTCATCAGAGCATAACGTAGAACCACTTTTAGTATCACCTAAATGGATTACGAAATCAGGATTCTCCTGATTAACATGCTCTATTAACTTCCGATATTGCTCCTCAATCACCGGTTCATCGCCGTAGGGCATATCTCCAAGCACGACAAACTCGAATGCGATCACCGGAGCAGAAAAAGCAAATAAAATACACGCCAAACCTACGTAAAGCATTTTAGACACGTTTAATTTTCTCTCATCATAAATATACCCATAATTATTAAACTGATCGTATACGGCACATCAGTAATACTGCGACTCATGAAGATGACCTGAGACGTTATCACGTAAAAAGCTCAAGCATTGCATAACGCATCAGCTAAGGCCCTTTCGACTCGCTTAAAAGAAATCGGGTAAAGAGTTTTAAGTTGTTGCGCCCACAATGACACTCTAAGTTCCTCAAGCGACCATCGAATCTCGATTAGACTCTTCCTTTGTTTAGAGCTCACACTAAGCTCAATTGCTTTATCTATCTGAGCTTCAAAAATCGTTATTTGCCCCTGCCACGCCTCGTCACGCGTCGGATCCGACCTAAACTTATCAATACGGCAACAAACAGCCTCTAAGTAACGGGGGAAATTTTCCAGATAAACATAAGGCGTATCCGCAATAAAATCAGGACCTAACATTGCATAAAGATGCGCATTCACATGCTGGCTGAAGATTCGAGCCGACTGACTATCATTCGAAGGCAGTTTTTGACGCACTTTCGAATATGACTCAAGAATATGATTTACAACCCGATTAATTTGACCTGCGACCACAACAATCTGAGGTTTCGCTTTCTTTAAGGCATCGTTAAAGTCACCCTCGCTCCGAATTAATGTATCACTCTGAAAAAGTACCTGCGAACTGGTTGCTGCTAAAAGTTGTTCGTTCAATCTTTCTTGGACCGAGAGCTGTCCTAAAGGCACGGATTGTTCTTTTAGTAAAGACGCATATTGAAGCGATGCCCGGGGTAAATCTATCCATTTTTTTGCAATGAACTTAAATTGCTCCCTCATAATTAGTCGGAATAATCGCTTAAGCCCACCGACTGTAATTATTTCGGCCTCCAGTTCAGTATCGGCGAGAATCATTGAAACAGAATCCTTGTCATCTTTGAGGCATGGAAATCCAACTACCGATTTACCCTGATGTGACATTTCAACTCTTTTTGGAAGCTCTCCAAAGTTCCAGGTTGTTATTCCGGTCTTATTAAACTCACCAGCTATCTGGGAGCTAAATTTTTCGGATGCCTTAACTCCTAAGTTTTTTTGAAGCGCCGCCAAATCTCGACTAGACTCAATCTCAGCGCCAAGCTCGTCAATCACCATAAAATTCATATGTAAATGAACAGGTAGATTACGATCTTGAAAAATCTCTCGCGTTATTTCTTCGCCGTGGATCTCATTAACGCCCTTTATTATCGAGTCATATAAAGACTTTTCTCTGGGTTGAAGATCCCCTACGATTTCATCAACAAACTGAGACACAGGAAAAATTTTTTTTCTTATCGACTTTGGCAGATCTTTTATAACCCGGGAAACTTTATCTCTAATCAACCCTGGCACTAACCATTCACTTTTAGCATGATCAACTTTATTCAATAGCTCAATGGGGGTTTTAAGGGTTACCCCATCCAAAATATGTCCGGGTTCGAAACGATACTCAAGCCTGAACTCACAACCATTCATCGCAATAGTGTCGGGATATAAATCGAACGTTTCGGACCCAATTTCTTTTCTGACTAAAAGTGATTTAGATAAAAATAAATATCTTTTGTTTTCTTTCTCAATTTGCTGGCGCCATTTCTCGAATGCAGCCCAGTTACAAATATCCTCTGGAATTTTCTCGTCAAAAAAAGAAAAGATTACAGAATCATCTACTAAAAGATCATACCTTCTTGAGCGCACCTCAACGCTTTCCAAGGATGCCAATAAATCTATATTGTGTTTTAAAAATGGAGGTAATTTTCTAACTTCACCTTGGACCAAAGCATTACGAATAAAAATTTCTCGCGCCTCCATCGGATTAATGGGGCCATAATTAACTTGGCGTTTGGGAACAATGACGAGACCATATAGAGTTACTCGTTCCGTTGCTACAACGTTACCAGTAGTTTTTGACCATCGAGGGTCATGATAACTGGAATGCGTCAAGTGCTTAGCTATAGGCTCGATCCAGTCGACGTCAATTTCAGCAACACCCCTGGCATAAAGTCGCGATGTCTCCACCAGCTCAGAGGCCAATATCCACTTCGGTTTGGCCGTTCTTAGCCCAGATCCCGGGTGTATATGGAATTTGATACCACGCGCTCCGTAGTAGACCCCTTTTTCATCACTACGAAAACCAATATTCCCTAACAATCCCGTAAGCAAAGATCGATGAATATGAGAACCGCGACCTGAATGTTCATTCACTTTGAATCCCATTTCAATCGTCATTGATTTGAGCTGATTATAAAGCTCTCGCCACTCGAACATCCGCACCAGTGATACATGGTGACGCAAACAGATCTCTTTCAGCTTTCGTTTTCCTGGTTTCTTTTCGAATACCTCTTGGAACCAAGACCATAGTGATAATAAGGACAAAAAATCGGAATTGATTTTCTGTCCATTCTTAGGTGCACTCTCCTCGTGTAAAACATACTCTCGCTCTCTTGGATCTTGAACGGATAGCGCTGCTGCTAATTTGAGCACTTCACTGAGGCAGTCCAATTCGTTACTCGCTAAAATCATTCGTGCTACGCGAGGGTCGACAGGTATCCTTGATAATTTTTTTCCAATTGATGTCAGACGTCTTTTGCGGTTAATCGCCCCAAGCTCCTCGAGCAATTGATACCCATCGGCTAAGGCACGGGGTATTGGTGAGTCAATGAAAGGAAATTTCTCCGGTTCATCTAAACCGAGCGCAGACATACGCAGTATCACGGTAGCCAAGGACGATCTCAGGATTTCAGGTTCTTCATGAACCATACGTTGTTCGAAATCCTCCTGGGAATACAACCTCACGCAAACACCATTCATCACTCTACCGCTTCTCCCAGAACGCTGATTTGCAGACGCCTGAGATACCTTCTCGACTCGCAGCATTTCAACCTTGTTGCGGTAGCTGTATCGCTTAACTCGTGCTAATCCAGTGTCAACAACGAATTGAATCCTCGGAATTGTCAAAGATGTTTCAGCGATATTAGTTGCCAGAATTACTCTTCGGTAATCAGATGGCATAAAAATTTTATTTTGTTCTTGAACGCCTAGTCGCGAATATAGCGGCAACGCTTCCCACAAGCATCGTCTCGCATGAGACAAAAAAATTTTACTAATCAAATTTAAAGATTGCTTAATTTCACGCTCACCTGGTAAGAAAACAAGAACATCTCCTCCAGATGACTCAGCGTCAATTCCCTCCAGCACTCTGCAAATTGCCTCGGATAGGCTTTCCGAATCCTCTAATGCTCCATCGTTTTCAGGCGACTGGTATCGTATTTCGACTGGATATAAGCGTCCAGAGACCTCAATAATTGGGGCTTGATCGAAGTGAGATGAAAACTTATCCGAATCGATCGTCGCGGATGTAATAATCAATTTAAGATCAGGTCTTTTTTTGAGTATGCGTTTTAGATACCCAAATAGGAAATCAACATTGAGATTTCTCTCATGAGCCTCGTCAATAATTATCGTGTCGTAGCGAGTCAAATAACGATCAGTTTGAGTCTCCGCGAGCAAAATCCCATCCGTCATAACCTTTATAAGGTTTTCTGGGCTTGATCGGTCTGAAAAGCGCACCTGATAACCGACGAGATCACCGATTTCGGAATTGAGTTCTTTTGCTATTCGAGTAGCAACCGATCGTGCAGCTATACGTCTCGGTTGCGTATGTGCAATCTGGCCGCACGTACCTCTTCCGATTTCAAGTAACATTTTGGGCAACTGTGTCGTTTTACCTGAACCCGTTTCACCACACAAAATAACGACCTGATGCTCATCAATACGTCGTTTGATTTCATCTTTACTTAACACGACGGGAAGGTCGCCTTGATAAGTTATTTTCGGAACTCTTTTCCCTCTAGAGCGTACTTGAGCGACTGATATATTTATTTTTGACCTTAACTTTTGAAGCTCAATTGAATGATCATTTTTTTTTACGGGCTTCTTAGTAAGCTGCTGCAGCCAGGTTCTAAGATCGTGCTGATCTACACTCGAACAAGAGCTAATTAACTTGAGTAAATCTTCATCTTGGTTTTGCAGCTCTTGATTCATTGGACAACAGAAATATTTTTTTCAGCAGCACACTGAAGTTGTAGACAATACAACTAAAACAAAGTTTGACTAACACTACACGCTAACTGCTAAGCCCTTTAAATGGGGAATGTCGCTCACACCACGCGGCTGTAGCTAATAAATAATTGTCCTCATCAACCGCACTGATAATTTGTAATCCAAGAGGCAGTCCCTTAGGGCCCAAACCCGTCGGTATTGTGATAGCAGGAGCGCCAATTAGCGTCCAGATTGAGCAAAAGCTCGGGTCACCGGTTACGTGGAGTGAGTTAGGCGCTTCTCCAGTAGCTGGAGGCGTGATCACTGCCGAATAACCACGATCCATGAACGACGCAAAACTGTTCTGTAACGCATTTTTCTTTTTTACTGCATCTCTAAACTGTGTCTCCGTAACACGATCTCCCTCCTCAAGCGCGTGAATTAGGAAGTCAGAGAAATAACCTCTAAATTCGTCTCGAACCGCTCGAGAAACTCGTGCAGCCTCATACAACATAATAGTTCTGTGAACCTTATGAGCGCGATCAAATTCACCTGGTAGCTCGATTACGTCTATCGATGCTCCCGCGCTTCTGAGCCGAGAAATATCTGCCTCAAATTGAGTGCGTGCTTCTTGCTCAGCCAGATACCAAGATGGTGATCTGACAGCGGCCAGTCTCGGCGCATTTTTTAATGGAGCTGCATTCGGCGAAATACCCGAACGAGGTCCCGCGAAACTAGAGGCTAATAATGCTGAATCAGCAACGCTTCTGGCGAATACTCCCGGTTGATCAAACATGGGTGAAAAAGGCATGATCCCATCAACGCCGATTAATCCACGAGTCATTTTATAGCCAACAATGCCGCAATAAGCCGCTGGTCGAATAACCGAACCATTTGTTTGTGTTCCAATGGCTCCGGGCACAAATCCCGCTGCCACTGCTGCAGCTGAACCACTCGAGGAGCCGCCTGGGGTATGTTGAAAATTCCAAGGATTGCGAGTCTTCGAGGGCACCATGAAAGCGGCCTCCGTCGTTACCGTTTTCCCGAACACAAAAGCTCCCGATTTTTCAATACGGGTAACGATATCGGCAGACTTGTCGGGCACATAATTTTGATATAGACAACAACCCATTTCAGTTGGGATACCCGCGGTAAATACATTGTCTTTCACGCCAATTGGAACGCCGTACAGTGGATGTGCCGCACGAAGTGCTGCTGCCGATGCGTCTGCTTTTTTGGCAATTGCTAACGCTCGATCACGATCTAACCATTGCCAAGCCTGTACGGCACCCTCCAACTCATTGATGCGGTCCAGCAAGCTTTTGATATATACCGATGGCTTAAGTTTGCCTTGGCGCAGCTTTTGCGCTACTTCATGTAGGCCAAGTCTAAAAAATTGATTCATATTTATTTTTATTTGAGTAAATAAGAGGATAAAAGCTAAACGTTTGCATGTATTTTGGGGCCATAAAATCAGGTAGGATTAACTGGATTTATTGGCGCCTCGTTATTAGCGAGCACAGCAACTAAGTTCTTCGCTGCTGTCATCGCCATGGCCCTTCGCGTAGGCTCAGAGGCGCTTCCGATGTGCGGAGACAAGACGACATTCTCAAGTTCTAAAAATTCAGGATTCAATTGTGGCTCCCCCTCGTAGACATCCAATCCGGCTGCAAATATGGTTTTGTCCCTAAGCGCTTTAATTAAAGCGGCGTCGTCAACGATACCACCTCTGGCAATGTTAACCAACACGGATCGCGACTTCATCTGACTCAACTCTCTCTCCCCGATAATGTGATGAGTATCTTTCGTGTAGGGCAATATCAACATTACGACGTCTGACTCTTCAAGCAGTTGAGACTTATCAACATGCGTTGCATGGAGATCATTCTCTACGGCCTCGCAAACGCGCGATCGAGTGTGATACAAAACTCGCATCCCGAACCCATTAGCCCGCCTCGCAATTGCTTGGCCAATTCTGCCGAAACCGATCAGACCAAGGGTAGCTCCGTGTATATCCAGACCTAACATCTGCTTGAAGTAAAAAGCCTTCCATTGCCCCGATCTCAGATAACGCTCACCTTCACCAATTCGTCGGCACGCGGAAATCATTAGTCCTAGGGCGTAATCTGCTACACACTCATCCAACACACCAGGAGTATTGGTCACTACAACTCCTCGTCGCAAACATGCCTGGACGTCTATATTGTTGTATCCGACCGCCGTGTTAGCAATTATCTTGACCTGAGGGGCAGCATCCAAAAATTCGTCGTTAACTTGGTCGCTACCAGCTGTTTGGATACCCTCCGCTTCAGAAACAATAGATAACAGTTCGTCACGACTATATGAACGGTCATCCTGATTAGATGTAACATCAAAGTGAATGCGCAAAAAATCAATGGTTTCTTTAAAGACTTCACGGGTGACTACGACTTTTCTCATAATTAAGGTTCCTGATTTAGCTTTTATGATTTATTGCACTGCACATGAAGGCTATCAATTTTAACAATTAGTATCTACCGCAGCATATGATCTTAGGAAAATCGGCTTCATTTTGGTCGGTTATCAACTGAACCATGCTAAAATCGCGACTAAATTAATATGACTCGCGTCTTTGTAAATCTAACACTTTAGGAAGACTTCAAAAAGGGGATAATGCTGTGACATCTGCGAATGGAAACCGGTCAGTTTACTTTACCAACTTCCTAAATGGGACTCCTAACTGGTACAAGACAACGATCATACTGTTTCTGATCGTAAACCCTATACTTTTTCATACAGTTGGCCCATTCATTACGGGATGGATCCTCATTGTGCAGTTTATTTTCACACTGGCAATGGCGCTGAAGGCTTATCCCCTAGCTCCGGGAGGATTGCTCGCCATCGAAGCTGTAGCCATCGGGATGACATCTCCCGCAACGGTCTATCATGAGATTGTGCTGAATTTCCCGGTTATTTTGTTACTCATGTTCATGGTTGCCGGCATTTACTTCATGAAAGGTCTTCTCCTTCTCCTTTTCACGAAAGTACTCATCAATGTGAGATCGAAAATTATCTTATCGCTTCTATTCTCTCTGATGGCAGCATTCTTATCGGCATTTTTAGATGCGTTAACCGTTACAGCAGTAATCATTGCGGTGGCCGTTGGGTTTTATGGCATCTATCATAAAGTCGCATCAGGAAAAACCCTTGATGACAGTGATGATATTTCTGACGATACACATATCCAAGAGATCCACCGAGAAAAGCTAGAACAGTTCAAGGCTTTTCTGAGAAGCCTCATGATGCATGGGGCTGTTGGCACTGCGTTAGGAGGTGTCTGTACCATTGTAGGTGAACCCCAAAATCTTTTAATTGCTGAACGTGCCAACTGGGAATTTATTGAATTCTTCATGAGAATGGCACCGGTTACGATGCCGGTTCTTGTTGTGGGTTTAATAACGTGTGTATTCGTTGAGAAATTCAAAATCCTAGGATACGGCACTGATATTCCTCGTGAAGTATTAGACGTACTAATGAAATTTGATGAACAAGAGGAAGCCAAAAGAACAGCTCAAGACAAGGGGAAATTAGTCATTCAAGGTGTTGCTGGAGTATGGCTTATTGTAGCCTTGGGTTTGCATTTAGCCGAAGTAGGCGTCATAGGATTATCTGTAATTATCTTCATTACCGCATTTAATGGAGTAATAAAAGAGCACGATATCGGCTATGCCTTTACAGAAGCTTTACCGTTTACTGCGCTTTTAGTGGTGTTCTTTGCCATTGTCGCGGTCATACAGGATCAAAATCTTTTCGCCGGCATCATCCATTACGGACTCGCTTTAGATGGCGTGGAGCAAATTGGATTGTTTTATGTCGCCAATGGCTTACTTTCGGCAATCAGTGACAATGTGTTCGTAGCAACCGTTTACATCAATGAATTAGCCAAAGCATTGGCCGAAGGCATAATTTCAAGAGACCAGTTTGACCTTCTCGCGGTCGCAGTTAACACAGGCACGAACATTCCAAGTGTAGCCACACCAAATGGACAGGCCGCCTTCTTATTTCTCCTTACCTCGGCTATCGCACCGCTAATCAATCTATCTTATGGTCGAATGGTGCTTATGGCTCTACCGTACACAATCACAATGGCAATAACCGGCTTCATGACCGTAACACTATTCTTACCGCAAGTGACAACCTCTTTATATGAGCGCGGCCTCATTAATCATCATGAGGCATCTGAAATTGGTGGCCATAGTGAAAATGGTTTCAAGGACCATCACTGACTTGAGACATATCTAAAAAGCTATACGAATCGCCTTACATAGATTACATTCAGCGATTGTAATAAGTTGAGCGCCTTGGAGATTTAATGCAAGCTCCGGTTGCGGCGTCTTTTGTACCATTCAATGGTCACAATAACTCTCCAAATTCCCAGGACCATCATATAGGAACAAATGGCTCCGAAACTGGCCATAAATAGTAGGCCCACCGCCACATTTTTTCCCACCAACATAAATTTATCGAGCCAACCGACGACCATATCTCCAGCCTGATAAGCGGCGTCAGTGATTAAATTGGGGGTGTCCGGCTCTAACAAGTCAAAAATAAACGATCCGATTTCATTTGCTAATAAATATATTGGCGCAAACGTTAGCGGATTAGTAATCATCGTTGAAACAACTGCAGCTACCAAATGACCTCGAAACCACACAGCAAAAATGGCTGCGAACGGTATCTGAAGTAAAGGAACTAAAAAACCAAAAAAAATCCCAATGGCAACACCAGTAGCAACACCCTTTCTATTAAGTTGCCAAAGTCTTGGGTGATACAAAGCTGGGCCGATCCACCCCACCCATTTATTGTTACGAACCGTCTCCGCCGAAGGCAAAAACCTTTTAAGCTTAGCCCGCCATCCGCCAGTGAACTTTCTCTTCTTCATTAGTTGGATTCAATCAGAGGTTTCATTAAAAGGCGCTCATTCATCAACCAGAATCACGTGAACACGAAATGGTCCGTGAGCTCCATAAACTAGAGTCATTTCTATATCCGCCGTCCTTGAGGGACCAGAAATAAAAGCAACCTGTCTAGGTAATAAACCGACCTCACTTCGCATCAGCTGCCAAGCCTCCTCCATGGTTTTAAGTATTCTGTCTCTCCGAACCACGGCGATATGCGTTTCAGGAAGAAGGCTAGTAGTCGCATGATGGTCTTGTCCGGATAAAAGCACTAATGTTCCAGTCTCAGCGACTGCACAATAACTTCCCGTTACACCGACTTTATCATCACCGATCGCACCCCGACTCTCAAATTGAATACTACTCTCAGACCATGGCAAGTTTTTAAATTCTGGCCAACACACTAACGACATTGGAAGTTCTTTCTCAGTAAGATACCGACTCACCGCCTTCGGCACATCTTCCATCTGATGAACCTCGTCTAGTGTAGAGGCTGCATCCACGCAACGTTGCTTAAATCGATCCGTAACATTCCCGGTTAAATCAGGTATTGGACTTAAGGGACTAGAGGTCAAGCGATCCGCTGCTGAACCGCCAATAACGTCCGAGGCCTTACCAGTTTTATTTGCAGATCGTATACGGGCTAATATATTTTCTCTCGCAGACATATTCGTATTTATCCCTTATTAATTTTCTTACTATTCAGATAAATATCTCGAAAAGTGCGTCCACGAGGAGTCGGTAGATCTCGATGTTTGGTCCAGTCTTGGCCCGCAAAAATCATTTTTCTTATTCGACCCGAATTACCTCCTACTATTTTTCCAGCACGCGCCATTACCCGAGTTACTATCGAATAGATTTTAGGACGAGTCGCGACATAAGCCCACACCTTTAAGGACCACTTCTCCGTCTTGGATTTGAGATTTTTTTCATATTGCTTTTCTCTCAACTTTCTCATCAAATCCGGTAAAGGTATTTTGACTGGACACACTACGCCACATTGATTACAAAAGGTTGCAGCATTCGGCAAATCAATTGCATTTTCTAAACCGTTATAGGCGGGCGTTAAAACGGATCCAATAGGACCTGGATATACCCAGCCATATGCATGCCCACCCACGTTTTGATACACAGGACAGTGATTCATACAGGCTCCACACCGGATACAACGTAATGCTTCTCGAAGTTCCGATCCAAGCACCCGCGTTCGACCAACATCCAAAATAATTACGTGAAACTCCCCTGGCCCATCAAGATCTTCTTTACGTTTTGGACCAGTAGTCATAGACACATAATTACTGATCACCTGTCCTGTCGCCGATCTCGGTAGAAGCCTCATCATCAAAGCAAAATCGTCAAGTGTGGGGATGCACTTCTCGATACTACTAATCGCGACATGTACTCGAGGCATAGTCGTTGTCATACGGCCATTACCCTCATTGGTAACAATTACCGTGGAACCGGTTTCCGCAATCATAAAATTTGCACCCGTAATGCCCATGTCAGCATCTAAGAAATGCGGGCGCAGAATCTCTCTAGCCTCGTGCGTGAGCTTCTCAGCGTCCTCTAACCGCGGCCGATCATGTTTTTTCGCAAACAGCTCTGAGACATCCTCTTTAGATTTATGCGTTGCAGGCGCAATAATGTGAGATGGATGCTCTCCAGCCTGCTGGATAATGTACTCTCCTAGGTCTGTCTCTTTAACCTCGATGCCGTGACCCTCAACATACTCGTTTAGCCCAGTCTCTTCGCCCACCATCGATTTAGATTTGATAATCTTTTTGACTCGATTGTCCTGCGCTATCTTTACAACAATCGCGTTCAATTCTTCATAGGACTCAGCCCAATGAACTATGGTACCCGCAGCCTGAGCTCGACTTTCCCACGCCTCGAGGTATTCGTCCAAGTGAGCCAAACAATGATCTCGTACGTCAGACGCTGCTTGTCGTATAGCCTCGAAATTGTCTAACTCTTTGACAACTTTTGCTCGGGAGACGACGAAACCATCCTTTGCCTGAAACAGCGCTTTCTGTAACTTCTCGTCTTTGAGCTTAGCGCTCGATACAGCTTTAAAATCTTGCGATGTGATTTCCATAATCTAATTCCGAATTTACTCGGCTTCCTCGCCATTACGCCCCGTCAGCACCTCAGCTATGTGCAGAACCTTCGTCTTGTGATTTCCTCGCCTACGTAACTTTCCCTCAATATTTAACATGCACCCCAGATCACCCAACACTACGGCATCAGCTTCAGTGCTCTCGAGATCATCACATTTAAGATCAACAATCCGCGATGAAATATCGCCGTACTTAACCGAAAACGTTCCCCCAAAACCGCAACATTGTTCAGCCCCAGACATCTCCTTTAATTCAACGTGAGGTAGTGTACGCAATAATTTTCTCGGCTGATCCTTAATACCGAGCTCTCTTAAGCCTGCACACGAATCATGGTAGGTAACAGTTCCTTGAAAAGACGTATCGAACGAGTCCGCATTTACCACATTTACAAGAAAATCTGTTAGCTCGTACGTTCTCGCGGACAACCATTGAGCCTTAGTTTTATAATCAGATAAATCGCTAAAGAGATCTTCGAAATGAGCTTTAATCATGCCACCACAGGATCCGGATGGAATAACCACATAATCGACATCCGCGAACTCGGACACAACTTTTCTAGCAAGCTTTTGGGCCGTAGCTCTGTCCCCAGCGTTATAGGCCGGCTGACCACAACATGTTTGATTTTCCGGAAAAATTACCTCGCATCCGGCTCGCTCCAATAAATCTAGGGTCGATAGCCCAATACTTGGACGCATTACGTCAGCTAAACACGTGACGAATAATCCTACTCGCATATTTTTTACCTACGCTTTAAGAAATCAAAATTCTACTTCGGCAACAAGAGAATCATCCGCCAAGCAGCTCAGAAACTAGACGAATCTTACCACATCACCCTAACTACTTATTACACCGTCGTGATAATTAGCACGGGTCAATAGGTTGATCCATAACAAAGTTTGAATTAAGATTGCGGCGATGCACAATAGATATGAATGCGGCATAAACGATGCAACCAGCTAACGGCAAAACATCCATACAAGTCATTGACCGAATGATGGAGCTAATCGACGTTCTTTCGAAGTCAGGTAACCCTGTTAATTTGAAAGAATTAGCGAAGCTTACCAATCTACACCCTTCAACCGCACACAGAATTCTCAATGCGTTAGCACACTATCGCTTAATTGATCGCGTTCAAACTGGCAGTTACCGGCTAGGAAATCGATTGCTAGAACTTGGCAATATCACCAAAACGCGAATTGATATTCGTAAAGAAGCTATGCCGTTTATGAATGAACTCCACAATCAAATCAGAGAAACAGTGAATTTATCAATCCGTGAGGGTGATGAAATGGTTTATGTGGAACGTGTTACAGCTGAACATTCAGCAATCCGAGTCGCTCATCTAGTCGGCGCTAAAGCTCCCCTTCATGTAACCGCGGTAGGTAAAATATTTCTAATTGAAGATGGGAAAAATGAGACTTTAAATTACGTAAAAAGAAATGGATTAAAAGTTTTCACGAAAAATACCATTAAAGATAGTCAAACACTGTTTGCTGAATTAGAGAAGATCAAATCCCAGCGCTACGCTTTCGATAACGAGGAAGCTGAACCAGGCGTCTCCTGCATTGGCGCCGGAATTTATGACGACTCTGGGTCTTTGGTCGCTGGGCTATCCATTTCTAGCCCCTCGCACAGATTAAATCGTCTCTGGGGGAAGCATGTTAGAACTACTGCTGAGAAAATAACTGCTGCTCTTGGAGGTTCTTGATCCGACTATAAATCAATTGATGGTCGCATACTCTACTGAGGCTTACATTCACTTTTTGTTTTGCCGCTCCATCCAGCGACGAACTCTGCCCGCATCTCCTAATGCGGTTAACTTTCCCCAAGAGTCCAATAGAACCATAATTACAGACTTATCTAGTAAAGTCGTTTGCATGACTAAACAGCGACCAGACTCGCTGATGTAACCGGTCTTAGAGAGACCTATATCCCACCTAGAGCTTCGCGCTAATCGATTTGAGTTAACGTAGTCTAATCTTACCGGCCTGTTACCCTTCCTAGCTCTCAACTGAAAAGATGACGTTGTTGTGTACTGTCTAATCAAGGGATAATTCAATGCGGCCTCTACCAATTTAATGAGATCGCGGCCAGTGGAGACATTACCGGGGCGCAACCCTGTAGAGTCAACAAAAGTTGTATCGTTCATTCCCAATGATTGCGCTTTTCTATTCATGGCAATAACAAAAGCCGCCTTACCACCGGGGAAAACTCTCGCCAAAGCGGCCGATGCACGGTTTTCTGATGCCATTAAAGCGAGCTTTAAGACTTCAGCTCTTAATAATGTAGTGCCGACGTCCAGCTTTGACCTAGAACCTTTATATCGATCAACATCCTCTTTGGCTATAGTAATTGACTCAAGTAGAGGAACTCCAGAGTCAATTATGACCATTGCTGTCATCAGTTTTGTTACCGATGCAATAGGAGCTATATCTGAAGCATTTTTCTCGTAAACAACTTCTCCACTGCCTTGATCTACGATTAGGGCAACCCTTGATTTCAGACCTGGGCCGCCTCGAGCCTGTGCATCATCCGCATTGTAAAAAAAAAGAATGACGGCAATTAAGCTCAATAAAAAAGCCCAGTAAAAAGATTGTTTCTTTCGTATCGAATACATAAGCACTTGAATTACTACTAAATGAGAATTATATCTTTCTTGGCGCTTGGCAATGTCAATTCTCTGTTTGAGTGTTATTTTGTTGAATATGCCACATATGAGCATACCGCCCGCCGCTTTCAAGTAAGTCATTGTGCGTCCCGCGTTCAATAACTTTTCCTTCATCCAAAACAACGATTTCATGAGCATGGATTATTGTTGAGAGTCGATGGGCTATTACGAGCGTTGTTCTATTTTTTGATACGTCATCTAACGCTAGTTGTATTTGACGCTCACTCCCGGAGTCAAGCGATGATGTTGCCTCATCGAAAACCATAATTGGCGGATCCTTAAGTATCGCTCGAGCAATTGATATTCTTTGCTTTTCTCCACCAGACACTTTCAAACCACGCTCCCCTACAGTTGTTTCATAGCCCTCGGGAAGGGATTGGATAAACTTCTCTAGTTGGGCTAAACGTACCACTCGGTCTAAGTCCTCCTCATTACATGATGGGTTGCCATACCTAATATTGAATCCCAGGGTATCGTTAAAAAGAACTGTATCTTGTGGCACGACACCAATAGATTTTCGATAACTTGCCTGCGAGTAATTTCTAATATCCTTACCATCAAGGCGAATTTCTCCTTGATCTACGTCATACAATCGAAACAACAATCTAGCTAATGTCGTTTTTCCTGAACCGCTCTCACCAACAACCGCTACTGTCTTGCCAAATGGAATAACGAAACTAACGTCAGATAACGTATGTCTCTTACCATCATAAGAAAATGAAACATTTTTAAATTCAACGCTAGGCCTAGACGATTCCATTGGCACACAATCAGAACGATCAACGACATCCTGACGCGTATCCAACAAAGAGAACATATTGTTCATATCGATAAATGCTTGTTTGATTTCACGATAAACCATACCCATAAAATTGAGTGGAATATAAAGTTGGATCAACAACCCATTAACAAGTACTAAGTCGCCAATCGTCAAATTTTGAGCTACCACCCCCTTTGAGGTTAATATCATTAATGATGTAACCGCTATAGCGATGATGACGCTTTGTCCGATATTAAGTAGGCCAAGCGAAGTCTCCGTTTTTACGTCCGCTCGCTCGTACTCCCGCAAGAAAGAATCATAGCGTCGCGCCTCGTATTCCTCGTTATTAAAATATTTGACAGTCTCGTAGTTCAATAAACTATCGACCGCGTGGGAGTTGGACCTGGTGTCCCACCCGTTGGCTTCACGTCGTATATTCATTCGCCACTCGGATACAAAGAACGTATAAAGCAAATATAAAAATACTGCTGAAAATGTAATTGCAGCAAATCTCCAGTCGAATCTATCTAACAAAATCGCCGCAACAAAACTGAACTCCAGAATAACTGGGATGATCGAGAACAACGAATAAGTAAGGAGTGTGGAAATGCCACGTGTTCCTCGTTCAATTTCTCGCGAAATCCCTCCGGTATGTCTCCCGAGATGAAACCTCAAGCTTAGATTATGCAAGTGTCGAAAGACTTTGAGAGCTATACGTCGGGTCGCACGGCGAGTCACCTTTACAAAGACAACATCACGTAACTCAGCAAAGAGAACAGCACAAAGTCTCAGTGCACCGTAACCCAAGAGAAGGGCTAGGGGCAAGACAAGCAATTGATCCTTTGGGGCGAGCGAATCGACCACATCTTTAAGCACCAGGGGAACCGTCACATTGGCGACTTTAGCAAGAGAGAGCAAGGCAAGAGCCACGACTACGCGATACTTGAAATCCCATAAGTATGGAGCTAAGGACTTCAGGGCTAACCAATTCGTTTTATTCACAAAGGACAGTCCGGATCGTGGCACACAGGGAACGAGCGCCGAGCCAATATTTTGTTAATGAATTAGGAAATTGACAACATGCGTTCAAGAGAAAGACGTGCCATATCCTTTTCTGAATCAGGGACACAAATTTGATTGACTACAGTACCCTCTAATAAGTTATCTAATTGCCAAGCTAAATGCTGTGGATCAATACGGTTCATGGTTGAACACATACACACGAGGGGCGACATAAATTCTACTAGCTTTCCCTGGGGCCGAAATTCCTCTGCTATCCGATTTACTAAATTTAATTCAGTGCCAACCAACCAGTGCGTATTTGGCTGAGCCGCAGCAATAGTCTCCACGATGTATTCAGTGGAACCAACAAAATCAGATTGATCACACACCTCGAAACGGCACTCTGGATGTGAAATCACGTACCCATCGGGGTGTTGATCACGAAAACGTGCAATGTGTGACGGTTGAAACATTTGATGAACAGAACAATGACCTTTCCACAGAAGAATTTTCGCGCTCTTAATCTCCTCTTCAGAAAGTCCGCCCATCCAAAGATCTGGATCCCAAACTTTCATATCTGAATCGTTCATCAACCCAAGCTGATGTCCAGACCAACGTCCTAAATGCTGATCCGGAAAGAATAAAATCTTATCCTGCTGAGTTAAACCCCAGCTAACTATTTGAGAGGCATTTGATGACGTACAAACGATACCTCCATGCTCACCACAAAAAGCCTTCAAATCTGCCGCAGAATTAATATAGGTAATAGGCGTCACGGACATCTCGCTACCGAGAGCGGATTTCAGTTCATCCCAAGCTCTGCTGACCTTTGATAAATTAGCCATATCAGCCATCGAACAACCTGCGGCCAAATCAGGTAGCAAAGCTTTCTGACTTGATTTAGACATAATATCCGCCACTTCTGCCATAAAATGAACACCACAAAATATTATGTGCTCGGAATCTGCCTGCGACGCAAGCCTAGAAAGCTTGAGCGAGTCTCCTTTTAAATCTGCATGTTGATAAACGTCAGCTCTTTGATAGTGATGACCCAGAATAACTAAATCATCACCAAGGCTAGCTTTCGCACTTTTAATGAGCGCATGGCATTCGTCATCCGAAAGATCACGATAATCTGAAAACTCTCTATTGCCGACCATTTCCATCACAGACACTACCTTATTTAATATAAAACTGAAGCAACTTCTCTAAAAAAATTCATCTACGATAATAACTATTAAACTCAAAATTCAAATTCACTTTCCTGGACACGAATCAACACAAACTTGACCGATTTTTTAATAGAAATCTCAACGCATCAACGTTGGTCCACGAAAAAACACGATCGATCGCTTCCTCAATTCGAACCCACTCAAACTTAACGTGTTCTTGAGGAGATATTTTAATCGATACCCGTCCTGGTACAAATAGACCAAACGCGTGCTCCATATTGTGGGTGACGCCAGGAGCGTAACGACCACGCCAATGATTAAAAATTTCAAACTCATTGGATCTATTCCAATCAACCAAATGATGCTCATCCACGTTTATACCTGTTTCCTCCATCAATTCTCTTGCTGCGGTTTCAAAAAGTGTTTCGTTCAATTCGCAGCTTCCTGTAACTGACTGCCAAAATCCCTCTCGGTCTGCTCTCTCAAGCAGGAGTATCTCTAGATCTCCGGTGTACACAACCACCAAAACGGATATGGGGATTTTGTATGATTTAGACTGACTCTCATCAGGCATCATAGAAATAACCTAATCAGATTTTTGGTTACTCGTAACACCCTTCCCCCCACCACGAAGGCGAATGTGTAAGTCGCGCAGCTGCGCATCTGGCACAGCAGAGGGAGCTCCCGTCAACAAGTCCTGTCCGCGCTGTGTTTTTGGAAAAGCAATTACGTCTCGAATAGACGAAGCGCCACACATAAGTGTAACAATGCGATCTAGACCGAATGCAATACCGCCGTGCGGTGGAGCACCCCACTTCAGACTATCCAATAGGAAACCAAATTTAGCTTGCTGATCCTCCGGAGTAATTTTCAATGAACGAAACACCTTCTCCTGTACCTCAGGTTGGTGAATACGAACCGATCCTCCACCAATCTCCCAACCATTCAAAACCATATCGTAGGCTTTTGAATAAGCTGCAGAGGGATTGGTTTCTATGTATTCTTCATGCCCGTCTTTTGGTGCTGTAAACGGGTGGTGTCGCGCAGCCCACTGGTGCGATTGCTCGTCATACTCAAACATTGGAAAATCAACTATCCAAAGCGGTTTCCATCCTGACTCCATCAATCCAAGATCTCGGCCAAGTTTATCCCGGAGTGCACCCAAAGCATCATTAACAATGGATTCCTTGTCTGCACCGAAGAAAACAATGTCTCCACTCTCCGCTCCTGAGAGCTCCATCACCTTCAAGACCACTTCTTCAGAAAGAAATTTGATTATTGGGGACTGCAAGCCATCAATACCTGCAGATCCTTTATTCACCTTAATATATGCCAACCCTTTAGCACCGTAAATTGAAACAAAATGTGTATATTCATCAATCTGCTTGCGGCTGATCTCTCCACCACCTGGCACTCTCAACGCGACTACTCGACCGCCTTCCATATCAGCAGCTGATCTAAATACCTTAAATTCCTCTGCTTTCATGAGCTCCGTGACATCAGTAAAGACCAACGGAATTCTCAGGTCTGGCTTATCACTACCGTAAAGGCGGATAGCCTCGTCATACGCCATCACTGGAAATACCTCCGGCAAATCAACCTCGAGCGTCGTTTTAAAACAATCCCTGATCATATTCTCCATAATCTCTCTGATCTCGAATTCATCAAGAAATGAAGTTTCGATATCTATTTGTGTGAACTCAGGTTGACGGTCGGCACGTAAATCCTCATCCCGAAAACATTTCACAATTTGATAATAACGATCGAATCCAGCGACCATCAACATTTGTTTAAATAATTGCGGCGACTGTGGTAGCGCATAGAACTGCCCGTCATGCATACGTGATGGAACAAGAAACTCACGGGCCCCTTCCGGGGTAGATTTGTATAAGAACGGAGTTTCTACATCAATAAAACCTTTGAGGTCTAAATAATCTCTTAGAAACTTCGACACTCGAGATCTAAGTTTCAAGTTCTCCTGCATTTGTGGCCGACGCAAGTCAAAAACTCTGTTCTCTAGTCGAACCATTTCCGACGGCTCTTCCTCATCAATTGAAAAAGGAGGAGTCTCTGATGCATTAAGAATCTCGATGTCTCCAGCTAAGACTTCAATTTCCCCACTCGTTAGCGACTCGTTAACTGTTCCCTCAAGCCGACGACGAACACGGCCAACGATACGCATAACATACTCACTGCGAGCACGATCAGCCAATTCAAAAGCGGCTTTATTATCCGGATCGCACACAACTTGAACAATACCCTCACGGTCGCGCAAATCGATAAAAATAACTCCACCATGATCCCGTCTGCGGTGAACCCACCCGAATAAATGAATTTCTTGGTCGAGATAGCTTGAATCAATTAGCCCGCAATAATTTGTTCGCATTACTTTTAGTTTCCATTTCTGATAAGTCGTTAAAATACATCTGTCTTAGATTAGACGGATGCTTGCGATACCACTAATCGCCGCTACTTTCCGACGATGCTTTAGTCGATTGTTTCTCATTAGAACCGCTCGAGGTAGAGGCGGTGGAACTTACCTTAGCATCATCACTTGACTTCGATGCATCTTTACTCTTCTCAGTCTGTTTCTTATCCTTAAAATCCGTGACATACCAACCAGCACCTTTTAACTGAAAACCGGCAGCAGTTACCATTTTCACAAGTGACGGTGAATCACATTTAGGACAATCGACCAAAGGGTCAGATGTTACTTTTTGTAGCGCCTCATGTTCGCAACCACACGAGGAGCAGCGATATTGGTATATTGGCATGATAAAACCTCAATTTAATCGCGTTAGTATATAGCACAAAGTGAGATTTTATCTAAAATCAAACGCAGCAATCACTACTAAGCCCCCAATTGCCAGTCAAACTAACTTAAGGCTGTAAACAATCTCGATCCCTTATAATTAATGCATGCTTGAGAAAGAATCATACATAGGACAACAGCGCGTATTTAGTCATAGGACCGCAGGAGTTTTAGCTCCCGAAAATTCATTGGCGGGCCTGAAATATGCGAGAAATCTCGGTTTCCAAAATATTCACTTTGACGTCCGGCTGACTGCGGATGGTGTACCAATTTTAAGGTCTGATGAATCCATTGACGCACCAGAGATAAGCAAGACGCTTGTGAGCGAAGTGTTCTTTGATCAGGTTAATGGTTTTGATATTGGCATCGAATACGGTAACGAATATATTGGTGAACAATTACCGACTCTATACCAAGCTCTTTCGGCTTGTACTGAACCAGAGATAAGACCCATTATTGAGCTAAAGCCAAGTGTTGGCCAAGAGCAGTCAATTGCTGAAATCAGTGCGGACATTATAAGTAGCGTGGGTCAAGACAAACTGTTGTTCCCACTCATTATCTCTGAGAACGTGCGTACGTTAGCAACCTTGATGAAAATTGCGCCAGAAATCTCTAGAGGCCTCATTTGGAATGACGACCTCGTTAAAGAGGCGAATGATCATACGGCCCTGATGTGTCAGTGCGTCATGATCTCGACACAGCAGTTATCTATCGAATTAGTAAAAACTTTACATCTACGACAACATTCAGTCGTCGCGACAAACATTAATGACAGCATGGACGCGCTTACTGCAATAGAGCATAAAGTTGATGCACTGATGACAGGACAAATAGACTCAATCGGGCCATATTTTTTCTAATACGAATCAGGCCGCTTTTCGCTCCTCACCAGCATTGCGATATTGATGCAGCAGCTCCTGCCAAGACGCTCTAACTTGAATCACATTAGCCTCCTTGACATGCCCGAAACCCTTAATCTCTTCCGGCAAAGACAAAAGCCTCTTAGCTATCTCGAAGTTAGATTCGGTTACGGAATCAAGAATTTCCTCGACCAACAAGCGGTAATCTTCGATAAGCTGGCGTTCCATCTTCCTTTCATCTGTCCATCCAAATATATCGAACGCTGTGCCTCTTAAGAATCTCATACGTGACAAAATTTTAAATGCTCCTAACACCCAGGAACCAAACTCTTTTTTCTTCAGAAAGCCAGTCTCTGGATCTTTTTTCGCAAAAAGCGGCGGTGCAAGGTGATAACGGACTTTATAATTGCCCTCAAAGAGCTGTTCTACCTTTTTTTGAAACACACCGTTAGCATAAAGTCTACCTACTTCATACTCATCTTTATAGGCCATTAACTTAAAATAATAACGGGCAACGGCCTCTGTTAACCCATCAAGATTTTTCACAGACTGCTCCTTACCATGCACTCTATCCACCAAGCCCTGATATTTTTTTGCATAATCTCGATTTTGGTAATCACTCAGGAAATCAACCCGTCTCTCTATAAGCTCCTCCAGTGTTTCGGACCGCTGGACTGGAATTTCCGCCACGGCTTTTGGTTGCAATAAACGCTCTACCGCCGCAATATCAACACTGGCTCTCCGCCCCCATAAAAAAGCTGATTTGTTCATTTCTACTGCTGCACCGTTCATCTCAATCGCCTTATTAATGGCCGCATGGCCTAAAGGCAGCAACCCTTTTTGGTATGCGTACCCGAGCATAAACATGTTAGATGCAATAGAATTTCCCATGAAGGCCGTTGCAATACGTGTGGCTTCGACAAATTCAACGTTATTTTCGCCCAGTCTTTTACTTATTGTTGCTTTTAGGTCATCTCGTGGAAATTGATAATTTTTGTCGCGAGTAAAGGCGCCTGTCATCTGCTCGTGCACATTAACAATTGCGAACGTCTTTCCATTCTGCCCCAACTCCATGGTTTTTTCACTTGCGGTTGTCACGAAATCACAACCTAATATCAGTGAGGCTCCCGCAAAGCCGAGCCGAGCCGCCTTTAAGTCTTTCTGGTGATTCGCAATTTGCAGATGGCTCCATACTGCGCCACCCTTTTGCGCAAGACCCGCCATATCCATACCGGCAAAGGACTTGCTTTCAAGGTGAGCGGCCATCCCGACTATGGCTCCAATAGTTACAACACCCGTGCCACCTATACCGTTCACCAAGATACCGTAAGGTTGTGCAAGTGAAGGTAAGACTGGATCAGATAAGGCTGCAAATAGATCAGTTCGCTCAGTATCCGAGACAGCTCCTTGACCTTTTTTTAGTGCTCCACCATGCACCGTGACAAAGCTTGGACAAAAGCCTTTAACACAAGAAAAATCTTTGTTACATGACGACTGGTCGATCGAGCGTTTTCTACCAAACTCAGTCTCTAGAGGAGTAACGGACACACAGTTTGATTGGACACCACAGTCCCCACAACCTTCACACACTAGATCATTGATTACAGCTCGTTTTTCCGGGTCAGGATATGTTCCTCTTTTTCGTCTTCGCCTCTTCTCGGACGCGCAGGTCTGGTCATAAACAATTACAGAAACACCCGCTACCTCACGAATCTGTTTTTGGACTTGATTGTAATCATCCCGATGATGAACAGTAACTCCCTCAGCGAACCCTGCATTAGCGCCGTATTTCTCTGGCTCATCTGTAACGACTACTACCTTTGTTGCACCTTCAGCGGCTACCTGACGTGTTATCTGAGGGACTGACAATTGACCATCTACGTGCTGACCGCCCGTCATCGCAACTGCGTCATTAAACAAGATCTTATACGTCATGTTTACACCGGAGGCTACAGCGGCTCTAACCGCTAAAAATCCCGAATGAAAGTAGGTTCCATCACCGATATTTTGAAAAACATGAGGTGTATCAACAAAATGGGACTCGCCTATCCAACTAGCGCCCTCCCCACCCATTTGGGTGTACCCAGTCGTATTACGGTCCATCCACTGGGCCATGAAGTGACATCCGATACCTGATAAAGCGACCGAACCCTCGGGAACTTTAGTGCCAGTATTGTGCGGACATCCAGAACAAAAATATGGCGTACGCTCCATCGCTGGAACTTCAGGCGACTCTAAAGCCAGTGATCTTCTATGTGTTAGTCGCTCCTCAATGCTTTGGTCACCGGTTGATTCCAATAGACGTTCTGCAATTGCAATTGCAATTTCGTTAGGCTCAAGAGCTCCATTAGATCGTAAAAGCTCAAGACCCATTTCATCTTTCTTTCCAATCACAACTGGCCTTTGGTCCAATGGGTAGAGGATATCTTTCACCTGGGACTCTAAAAGTCCACGCTTCTCCTCGACGACTAATATTTTTTTAAGGCCTTTTGCAAAATGAGCAATACCTGTTGGCTCCAGAGGCCAAGTCATCCCAACTTTATAGATACTGATACCCAATTGCCTCGCTCTGTCATCATCTACCCCAAGATAGTGAAGCGCTTGGCGCACGTCGAGATAGGACTTACCACATGTAATGATTCCTAGTGTGTCGTTTTCACCCTCCATCTCAACTCGATCAATCCCATTTGCCCTAACAAAAGCTTTCACCGCCTCTAACTTATATCTATGAAGACGCTCTTCCTGGTCTAACGGAGGATCTGGGAAACGAAGGCTTAAGCCTCCCTCAGGCATTTCAAAATCATCTGGATATCGTATTTGTACCCTATCGTCTCCAACATCAACTGTTGCGCTCGCATCAATTGTGTCTTTCATGCATTTAAGACCAACCCATGTTCCAGAGTATCTCGAGAGCGCCCAGCCATACAATCCGTAATCTAATAACTCTTGCACACCGGCCGGATTTAAAATTGGCATCATTGCATCAACCAATGCAAACTCACTCTGGTGCGCGGTCGTTGAGGATTCACACGTGTGATCATCCCCCATTAATGCGAGTACCCCTCCGTTAGGATGCGTTCCAGCCAAATTCGCATGCCGAAAAACATCTCCAGATCGATCGACCCCAGGTCCTTTGCCATACCAAACGCCAAACACACCATCGTATTTGGCTTTACCGTGCATACCAGCCTGTTGCGCCCCCCACAATGCGGTTGCAGCAATATCCTCATTGACACCTGACTGAAACACAATGTCATGCTTTTGCAAATGCTTCTTGGCGATCCAAAGTTGCTGGTCAAACTGGCCCAACGGGCTACCACGATAACCAGAAATGTACCCGGCGGTGCGCAAGCCATTCTTCTTATCCCTCGCGTGCTGCATCAGCGGTAAGCGAACCAAGGCTTGGGTTCCGTTGAGGAAGATACGGCCCTCCTCAGCGATATATTTGTCGTCTAACTTAACGTCCCTAAGTTTCATAATCAGTCGGAGCTCCCATTTAGCTGAACTGGCATGCGTCTTTCACACCAAAGATTGTTCCAATAAAGCGGAACATCTCGGCATCGCATGAATCACATATGTAATACGAAGATCCTACCATATTCATTCGATGTATCACCGTGACGAATCCTGTAGGTATAATCTATCAAATAACGAAATAATAATGAAACAAGGCGAAAGACACATGTCAGATGAAACAGATACAGCAGTCGATTTATCACTGGATGTAAAAGGTCTCAATTGTCCGCTTCCGATTCTTAAAACGAAAAAAGCATTACAAAAAATTGATATCGGACACGTACTCGAAGTTTTTACAACCGATCCAGGATCAGTTCCTGACTTTAATGCCTTTTGTCGTCAGACAGGTCACATTTTAATAGACACATTTGAACTGGACGCGAACTTTCGATTTTTAATCAGAAAAACCAAATGACCCGCTCAGGAATTCACACACCAGGCGCAATCCCTGAGTTACAGAAAAACCAGTACCCTAAAAAGGGATATCGTCCTCTAGGTCATCTAGCCCCCCCGAAAACTCACTGGACCCAGACGACTTGACGGAGGGCTGACTTTCTCCGACCCCGCCTCCGCCCGATCCAGAACGAGAGCCTAGCATTTGCATCCGATCAGCTACGACTTCCGTTGTATATTTATCTTGGCCTTCTTTATCAGTCCATTTTCGAGTCTGCAAACGACCTTCAAAGTAAGCTTGAGAGCCCTTTTTAAGATATTCACCTGCAACCTCAGCCACCCTCCCAAACATAACAACTCTGTGCCATTCTGTTTTTTCTTGGCGTTCACCGCCTTTATCTTTCCAAGTGTCCGTCGTCGCAATACTCAAATTTACCATCGCGTCGCCACTAGGCATACGACGAACCTCCGGATCTCTTCCAAGGTTTCCAACAAGAATGACTTTATTGACTGAAGCCATTATTTATCTCCTGTATTTAAAAGTACGAATTTATAGTTTCGTTGGGCTCAATTTTTACTCCAACATTAATACTCTCACTGTAGCGCCTTTGAGGGAAGTGCGCTACCGGAAAAGTAACCTAGCTGACAGAGATTCTCTTGTTATCCGATATGCTCATTGAAACAAGAAGCCACAGGGCTGCCCAAACGGCACAAAAAACAAATACTCCCTGCCCCGTATATTGCTGGTAGATCCAGCCCCCAGCAACTCCTCCTACAAATGTTCCGAGATATTGACTGGTGCTATATACGCCCAAGGCCGTGCCTTTCGAGTTTGGTTCTGCAATACGCGAGACCCAAGAGGGTAATGATGCTTCTAGCATATTAAACGCGCCAAAAAATATAATTAAGGCAACCGCAAGACCTGCGTACCCCAAATTCAAAAGACCAAGACTGAATTGCGATAGTGTAATGAGAGCGATACTCAATACGAATACAAATTTTCGGTAGCCGAACCTCTCAGACACCATCATTAGCGGCAACATAATCAAGATACTGGAGAGCATCACCAAAAGGTAGAACTTCCAAGAAACAACGTCTCCCTCCATACCATTCAAGATAAAGGGAATAGACACGAACATTGCCATCAAAATGCCATGCAATGAAAAAATTCCAAAATCTAGCCTAAGCAAATCTCGATTAGACAAAATTATCGTCAACTTAACAGGCGCCACATCCCCCGTTTCATCAACAGAGGTAGGATTAGGCACATAGAAGCAGACAATAACCATAGCGACAAGAGTCAACAGTGCAGTAATTAAAAATATGCCAGGCAAGCCAACGATTGAATCTAAAACTGGACCTAAAACAATTGACAAAATAAAGGTTAAACCGATAGTTACACCAATAACAGCCATCGATTTAGTTCGTACTTCATCCCGAGTAAGATCAGCATTGAGTGCAATCACGGCGGAAGATATAGCCCCCGCACCTTGAATGGCCCGGCCTATACATAACCAGAGCAGCGAGTCTGCAGACGCGGCCACCAGGCTCCCAAGAATAAAAATTAACAATCCGAGATATATCGTTTTTTTTCTACCCCAATAGTCAGACAAACGACCTAAAGGTATTTGAAATATCGCTTGCGTTAGGCCATAAATACCGACCGCTAAACCAATTAGCGTCGCACTCTCACCGCCAGGCATACTATTTGCGTACAGGGCGACAACTGGGAGAATGACGAATAATCCAAACATCCGCAAACTAAACACGCTTGCCAACCCCAAGCTGGCCCGTCGTTCTGATTGAGTGAAGCTAACCATTTAAGTATTCCGAGGATTCTCAAGGGTAAATTAGAACATAATTCGGTATAGTAACAGGTTACTCTTTCGCACCGGAAACCGTCGGGTACGTAATTTATTCCGACACTCGCATAACTATGGATTCAATAAAAGTTAGGGGGGCTCGTACCCATAATTTGAAAAATATCGATGTCGATATACCCAAAAATAAAATTGTAGTTTTTACCGGATTGTCTGGCTCTGGCAAATCTTCCCTAGCGTTTGATACTTTATTCGCTGAGGGTCAGCGTCGATACATCGAGTCGTTATCGACATACGCCCGTCAATTCTTAGAGGTCCTACAAAAACCAGATGTCGATTCAATCGAGGGATTATCCCCAGCAATTGCTATCGAGCAAAAATCGAAAAATAACAACCCACGTTCGACAGTAGGAACAGTAACGGAAATCCACGATTATTTGCGATTACTATATTCAAGAACCGGAATACAACACTGTCCTGAGCATCAAACACCCTTAACCGCCTTTTCGATATCTGAGATGATCGAATTCATCTTGGCATTAGGTGATGATAAACGCATACTTATATTGGCCCCAGTAACTAGAGTAAGCACGCAAACAACCGCCAACTTAATAGAACGATTCAGAGCACAAGGGTTTTTTCGAATTCGTATTGGTGGCGAGATTGTCGATTTGGATGACGCCAAAAATTTAGAGATAAACGATGAGAACAAGCAAGTCGAACTGGTTATCGATCGTCTCCGCATTACCTCGGAATCCAAGGGTAGATTGGCGGAATCATTGGAAACCGCACTCAAACAATCTCCTGATAAGGTATTAGTTCACGACACCGGCACTTATCAAGACTACAGCTTATCGGCTAATTTTAGCTGTCCTAAATGTGAGTATACGGCCCCTCCTCTCGACGCAAGGATGTTTTCATTTAATCATCCGAGCGGCTCTTGCCCAACATGTGATGGCTTAGGCCAATTAGAGAGTTTTGATGCTGAAAAAATTATTGCACATCCAACCCTTTCTCTCGCTTCTGGCGCGATTAGTGGTTGGGATAAAAGAAATAAGTTTTTTTTCGATATGCTGACGAGTCTGAGTGAACATTATGACTTTGACCTCAATACGCCTTTTGAAGATCTTCCATCAGAGATTAAACAAGTAGTTCTGAACGGCTCAGGAAAAACAAAAATTAAATTCCGTTATCGAATAAGAGATAATGAAATTAAAATCGAACGACATAGTTTCGAGGGTGTCATTAAAAACTTTAATCGACGTTTCGAAGAAACGAAGGAAGACGCAGTAAAAGAGGAGTTAGCAAAATTTATTAGCATGCGAAAATGCGCTACTTGTTCAGGCTCTAGACTAAGGCCAGAAGCTAGAAACGTAAGAGTCGCAGGACTCAAAATAGCAGAGGTAAATGCAATGGCACTGGCTGATGCGAAATCATTTTTTGAAAGTTTGGTAGAACATCCGCAAACTAAGATTGTTTCAGAGCGAGTCATCACCGAGATCATCAATCGCGTAGGGTTTCTTATCGATGTAGGCCTGAGCTACCTGTCTCTAGACAGAAAAGCCTCCACTTTATCCGGAGGAGAATCTCAACGTATACGATTGGCTTCCCAGATCGGAGCGGGTCTCAGCGGAGTCATGTACGTTCTGGATGAGCCATCAATAGGACTTCACCAGAGGGACAATCAACGTCTCATAGAATCCATGAAAAAACTAAGAGATCTAGGTAATACAGTCATCGTGGTGGAGCATGACGAGGAGACGATTATCCAGTCAGATTATGTCATCGACATAGGGCCAGGATCTGGAGAGACGGGCGGTAAAATTATCTCCCAAGGCACTCCAGACCATATATTAAGTGACCCAAACTCGGTTACCGGACCGTACCTATCTAAAACAAAAAAAATATTTGAATTTCCAAGGAAGGCTATTGGTAAACTTACACCGAGTATCACACTAAAAGGTGCTAGAGCAAATAACCTAAAAAATCTCGATCTCAAGATACCATTAGGTGTATTTGTATGTATCACTGGCGTTTCCGGATCAGGCAAATCAACATTAATTAATGACACGTTTGTTCCAGCGATGGCTCGGCAGCTGGGTGCGAAATTGAAAGGCGAGCATTTATACGACGATATTACAGATACCGATCACATTAAATATTTGGTGAATATTGATCAAAGCCCAATTGGCAGAACACCTAGATCGAATCCTGCAACCTATACCGGAATGTTCACACTCATTAGAGAGTTGTTCGCACAAGTGCCTCTTGCTCGAGAAAGAGGTTATTCATCCGGGCGATTCTCTTTTAACGTGAAAGATGGGAGATGTGAAACTTGCCAAGGCGAAGGAAGCCGAAGGATAGAGTTACACTTTTTACCCGATGTATTTGTAACCTGCGCAGTTTGCCAAGGAAAACGCTATCGGCAAGAAACCTTAGATATAAATTATAAGGGTAAAACAATTCATGACGTACTCGAAATGAGCATAAAGGAGGCACTAGAATTCTTCTCCTCTGTTCCGAGTTTAAAGAGGAAGCTATCCATTCTCGATGAAGTGGGACTTGGTTACATGAGTTTAGGACAAAGCGCCACCACCTTGTCAGGCGGAGAAGCACAACGAGTGAAGCTGGCCAGCGAATTATCGAAACGAAACACAGGAAATACGCTATATGTGCTAGACGAGCCCACGACAGGCCTCCATTTCAATGACATATCCTGGTTACTACAAATTCTTATCAAACTAAGAGACCAAGGAAATTCAATTATAGTCATTGAGCACAACCTTGATGTTATTAAACGAGCGGACTGGATAATCGATCTAGGTCCAGAGGGTGGCAGTCTTGGTGGGACCATTGTCGGGGAAGGCACCCCAGAGGAAATAGCTAAATTAAAACTTAGTCACACCGGACATTTTTTACATCAAACCTCAGACAAAAACATGCCCTAATTTTAGTTGGAACTAAAAAAGCCAGTATATAAATACTGGCTTTTCGTGTATGCCTGTGAACCTTCTGTTATTCCTCTGGAACTTCCTCAATACTAGAATCATCGACCTCAGGACGGTCCATCAACTCAACCAGGGCCATCGGCGCTTTATCGCCATGACGGAAACCATATTTAAGGATTCTCAAGTAGCCCCCATTTCTAGCAGCATAACGCGGGCCTAGCTCATCAAACAATTTCACCACAATATCCCTATCACGCAGCCGGGAAAATGCGAGCCGGCGGTTTGCTACTGTAGCCTTCTTTCCCAAAGTAATGATAGGCTCAGCGACACGTCGTAACTCCTTAGCTTTAGGGAGAGTAGTTTTAATAACCTCATGACGCAATAACGAGTTAGTCATATTACGAAACATCGCTGCCCGATGAGACGAGGTGCGATTCAGTTTTCGAAGTCCAAGCCTATGTCGCATTGGTGTTTCCTTCCTTTTTTAACTAATCACGATAGAAACAGCTTAAGTGCTCTCTGAGAGAGACTCTGGCCAACTATCGACTTTCATGCCAAGAGACAACCCTCTTGACGCAAGAACATCTTTAATTTCGTTCAGTGATTTACGACCGAGATTAGGCGTTTTCAATAACTCAGTCTCAGTCCGCTGAATGAGGTCACCAATGTAATAAATGCTCTCTGCTTTTAGGCAATTCGCCGAACGCACTGTTAATTCTAAATCATCAACAGGACGCAAAAGAGCTGGGTCAACATCCGGCTTTTGAGGCACGCTTTCCTCTTCAACAGTCCCCTGTAAGTCAGCAAAGCTAGAGAGTTGATCCATTAGGATTCGAGCTGCGAATCTAACTGACTCTTCAGGGTCTACAGACCCGTTGGTCTCAATATCAATAACTAACTTATCCAAATCGGTCCGCTGTTCAACTCGAGCGCTTTCGACGGCGTAACTAACCTTGGTGACTGGACTAAAAGTAGCGTCTAATAAAAGACTCCCGATAACACGGTTCTCGTCCTCTTCACCCATACGAAGATTAGCAGGCACGTAACCACGACCGCCCTGCACCTTGATCTCCATACTGATCTTACCGCCAGGAGCAAGGTGAGCGATCACGTGCTCTGGATTGATAATATCAACATCATGACTAGCCTCTATATCTGCAGCAGTCACCGCTCCCTCGCCCTCTTTTGACAGAGTTAGCGTGATCTCATCTCGGTTATGAAGTCTCAGAACCATACCCTTTAAATTCAACAAAATGTCAACGACATCCTCTTGAACACCATCTAAGGTTGAATATTCATGTAACACACCATCAATCTTTACCTCGGTCGGAGCAAATCCCGGTAACGAAGACAAAAGAATACGTCTAAGAGCATTTCCCAAGGTATGACCAAACCCTCGTTCGAATGGCTCCATGATCACTTTAGCTTGACCTGGTGCGGTTAATCTTACGTCTATAATTTTTGGCTTTAGAAAGCTATTTAGCATCTATTCGACCCTTTTCAAAAGTTTCGAAAAATAAATTCGTGAAACAAACTTGCTCCACACTTAATTCAAAATTACTTCGAATACAACTCAACTACTAACGATTCATTAATAGTCGACGACAAATCCGCACGTTGAGGAACAGATTTGAAGGTACCCTTCAACCCTTTCACATCAACCTCAACCCAGTCAGGGAAACCTCGGTCCTCAGCCGCCTCCATAGCAGCTTTGACCCTGAGATGACTTTTAGCTCTCTCTGCAATCTCAATAATGTCACCCGGCTTGACAGTAAAGGAGGGGATATTAACTCGCCTGCCATTGACCATTACGCCGTTATGCCTTACCACTTGACGTGCCTCGGTTCGAGAAGCACCAAATCCCATTCGCAGCGCAACTGAATCCAGTCGACTTTCCAGATCTTGTAGGAGCGTTTCCCCGGTTACCCCTTTTCTTCGCGCGGCTTCCTTGTAGGTCTTGCGGAACTGTCGCTCGAGCACGCCATAAATTCGGCGGATTTTCTGTTTTTCGCGTAACTGCCGTCCGAACTCAGACATACGACTACCCTTTTGGCCATGCTGTCCCGGAGGGTATGCTCGCCGCTCAATGGCGCACTTATCGGTGTAGCATTTATCCCCTTTCAAGAATAACTTCTCACCTTCTCTGCGACATTGACGACATTTCGGGTCTGTATTTCTAGCCATAATTCATAGCTCCTTAAATTCTACGTCGTTTTGGTGGACGACATCCATTGTGTGGCACCGGAGTGACGTCTGAAATACTAGTAATCTTGAACCCAACTGAGTTCAACGCACGAACCGAGGACTCTCGACCTGGTCCAGGACCTTTAATTCGCACCTCGATATTCTTCACGCCGCACTCTTGAGCCATCTTCCCAGCTGCCTCTGCCGCAACCTGAGCAGCAAAAGGAGTACTTTTTCGAGAGCCCTTAAAACCATTGGCACCCGAGGTGGACCATGCCAAGGCGTTACCCTGACGATCCGTGATCATAATGATCGTATTATTAAAAGACGCATGAATGTGCGCAATTCCCTCAGCGACATTTTTTTTAACTTTCTTGCGTGCTCTTGGTGTGTTTTTTGCCATACTAAGTTTCCATCCAGTCTAAATGATTGGTCTTATTCATCGGAATATTAAATTCGCCTATCTCCTGATAGCTTTTTTAGCACCCTTGCGCGTGCGAGCATTATTTTTAGTGTTTTGCCCTCGCACAGGCAAACCTTTTCGGTGGCGTGTGCCACGATACGCACCCAGATCCATCAAACGCTTAATATTCATCGACACTTCTCGTCGGAGATCTCCCTCAACGATAAATGTACCGATTTGCTCTCTGAGCTTTTCCATCTCGTCGCCAGACAAGTCTTTCACTTTCACCGAGGGTTCTATCCCAGCTTTAGAGCAAACCTCAAAAGCTCTAGTTTTCCCTAAGCCATAGATAGAGGTCAAAGCTACCCATGTGTGTTTTTGATCCGGTATGTTTACGCCAGCTATACGAGCCATAATTTATCTCTTTTTAAATTCAACAATGGATATTCTCAACCTTGACGCTGCTTATGTCTGGGTTCCTTACATATCACCCGCACAACATTGTTACGCCGAATGATCTTGCAGTTCCGACACAGCTTTTTGACTGATGCTTTAACTTTCATAATTTTTTCTCCTTACCGCGAGGGGACTGTCCCGCCTCTGAAGTTCGTCTTTTTGAGAAGACTCTCATATTGATTTGACATCGCATACGCCTGCACTTGCTGCATAAAATCCATCGTAACCACAACAATAATTAACAAACTAGTTCCA